>OFGN01001699.1_pt1 | contig 14419 bp, 10 predicted proteins | sample 1521821 | NCBI WGS metagenome assembly OFGN01 (sample SAMEA3504094, study PRJEB24116) | mouse gut metagenome | biome: mouse gut; feature: mouse-associated habitat; material: faeces | place: Denmark | collected 2011
CCATAGCCGCTGCCGATGTCGTCTGGCATACGTCGAGCGAGCGCGTGGCGCGTGTGGTCGACGGTATGGTCGAGGCCGTGGGTGCCGGCTCGGCCGAGATCATCGCGACATACGCCGCATGTCAGGCCACTTTAAGCGTCGTTGTGGGCGGACAAGAGCAGGGCGACAACCTTTCGGGACGCGTATGCGACACCGAGGGGCGGCCTGTTGAGGGCGTAGTGGTCTCGGACGGCGATCTGTGCGTTCTGACCGACGCCGACGGACGTTATTCGATGCAGTCCGATAAGCGCTGCGGACATCTGTTCATCTCGATCCCGTCGGGCTACGAGGTCGAGTGTTCGTCGTATATGATCCCGCAATTCTTTCGCCGGCTCTCGGCCTCGGTCGACAGACACGAGCAGCACGACTTCACGCTCTCTGCCGTCGACAACTCGCGGTTCATGCTCATCGCCTCGACCGACCACCATGTCGCCAATCGTCAGAGCAAGGATCTGGCGCAGTTCCGCTGGGAGAACGGTTTCTTCGCCGATGTCCGTGGTGTGGCGGTTGCGGCCGACTGTCCGGTATACTCGGTCTGCATGGGCGACATGAGCTGGGACGAATACTGGTATCCGCGCAACTACGACCTGACGGACTATCGCGAGGAGCTCTCTCGCAACGGCTATCCGGTGCCTATATTCCATGCTATGGGCAACCACGACAACGACCCATACCATGCCGACGACTGGCTCTCCTCTCAGCTGTTCCGCGAGACGATAGGCCCGACCTACTACTCGTTCAATATCGGAGCGGCGCACTTCGTCGTGCTCGACAACATCATATATCGCAATACCGGCGGCTCGCAGGGTTCGATCGGCAAGTTGGACTATACCGAGGCCGTCGATCCCGCTCAGCTTGCATGGCTCGAACGCGACCTCGCGCTGGTGGACGACAAGTCGGCGCCGCTGGTCATAGTCATGCACGCCAACCTGTTCCGCGGCTGCAAGAAGAACGGGGCGATAGACCATACGATCGGCATGACGGGCGCCTACGAGCTTATGAACCGTCTGAGCGGGTTCGACAATGTCTATGTCATATCGGGACACTCGCACATCAACCAGCGTATCCTGCATGCCAATTCCGGTATACACGAGATCAACGTCGCGGCCACCAGCGGCACGTGGTGGTGGACTGGTACGTATCATGACGCCGGCTATGATGTGAACGTATGCCGCGACGGCTCGCCGGGCGGCTACGAGGTCTTCGCATTCGACGGCCGTAACGTCGAGTGGCACTACAAGGGCATAGGCCGCGACCGCGACTATATGTTCCGCGCCTACGACATGAACGAAGTGCTGCGCAATCCTGTTATTGCGGCCGCCTCGCCCGACTTCGGCACGACGCCGACGGCCGACGGCGTGGAGGACTGCTACGGGCAGAACGATATTCTGGTCAATATCTGGGACTGGGAGCCGGGCTGGACGATACGCGTTACCGAGCAGGGGCGCGAGTTGCAGGGCGTGCAGGTGCGCGGCCGCGACCCGATGCACAAGATCGCATATACGGGCAAGACATCGGCTTTCTTTACATGCTACAACAACCACATGTGGAAATTCCGTGCTTCGAGCGCTACATCGACCGTGACCATAGAGGTTACCGACCTGTTCGGTCATAGCTCAACGCAGGTCATGGAGCGTCCCAAGAGCTTCTCGGTCGAGATGCGCTAAACAGAGTATATGTCATGAAAATCACTTGTATGATCTTATTGGCCGGCAGCCTTTCGTCGTGCGCCGGCGCGCCGGCCGAGCCGCAGCAGACGGCCGATGCTCCGGTGGCGATAGCGTTCGCTTCGGAGGAGGTATCGCTGCGTTCGGCCGCAGGCGCTGTGCCGTATACGCCTCTCTCGTCGCATCCCGTCGAGCTCGTCATTACACTCGCCGACGGTAGGGAGGTCTGGGCCGAGGGCTACGACGTGGAGTTCTCGTCAGCCGATGCTGCCGGGGCCGCGGTTGTCGTAAGCGCCGTGGACCAGAAAGAACAGTCGGGCCAGACAGACCAGGGTGTAAGGCAGCCGCTGGGGTTCCGCAGAGGCGGCCAGCTGGAGGCCGTCGGCCAGGGGGAGACCGTCGTCAGGGCTACGCTCGGCGATCTTTCGGCCTCGATCGGTGTCTCGGTTACCCCGGCGGGCGTCTCGACCACCGGAGTGGGGGAGTTCGATGCCGATAACATCTACTCCAAAGGGGTATATCTGGTGCGCAATACCGTCATGCAGGGCTTCGATATCGACAGCGACGGCAGCATCTGGTATATGCAGCTCGGCGGCTCGGACAAGCACGATCTCTACGTCATGCACGCCCGGCGCGGCGAGTCGCCCGCGGAGCGGATGATATTCCGCTATTCGGGTCACGGCACCAACATGGCCGTCGAACGGTCGGCCGACGGAAAACGCTATGTCTGGACGGGCACCTACGGCTCGCGCAACTCGTCGAACGACTATTGGAGCAACAGCGTCGTAACGCGCACCGAGTTCGTCGACGGGGCGACGACTCTGCCCGAGCAGTGCGGCGACCTGTTCTATCTGGGCGGCATCTGCGAGCTGCATCCGGCCATAGATGCTGCGGGCGACGTGCTTGCGATAAACTATCCCGGTTCGTCGCAGCGCATGTTCGTCATGTATCGTCTGAGCGAGGCCATGGCGTTGCCGCGCAGCTATGTCACGCTGCCCTCGCGCAACTGGGGCGGGGGCACGAGTACCGATCCGGCGTCGACCAACTCTCCGAAGGCGTATGTGCGCGACCTTACGAAACTCACGCCGCTGGGGCGCTTCGGCATACCCAAGAGCGGCGAGGACCACTCGACGGACATATCCTCATACGCATGGCAGGGCTTCGACGTCGACAGCGGCAAGATATACTACTTCGAGGGCGAGGGCACCGTGAAAGAGGGCTCGGCGGCATATTTTACCGTATTCGACTTCGAGGGCAACATCATCGAGCCGCGCACGGAGGTGGCGATAGCATCCGATCGCGAAGCCCTTTCGGCCAGCGGCATTACCGAGTCGGGATATATGGAGGCCGAGGGCATCAAGGTGCACGGCGATGCGTTGTATCTGGGCTTCGCATCGCGTTCCGAAGCCGACGGAGACAAGCGCCGCGCCAACATCTTCCGCTATACGCGCGCCCGGTAGCGCGCCGTATAACTATGTTCATGATATGCTCCGCCTCGGCGGAGCATATTTTTTTGCGGCATTTCCTTTGCGAGATATTAAATGGTTGATTGTCAGGTGGCGGATACCAATTCTTTGAGAGATATGTGCAAAGCGTTGCAAATTAGGCACATCGTCTTGATCGTAAGATTGGTACGTCCGGCTTCGATTCGGCTCATATTCGACCTTTCGATGTCGCAACGATACGCCAATTCCTGCACGGTAAGGCCTTGCTGTTTGCGTAACTCTTTGATTCTGCGTGCGATCAACAGAATCTGGATCTTGTAATCCATATCCATAGGGAAAAATTTTTAACTCAAAGAAAAGAACATATCTTCATCTTGTGCGTATCATATGTGATACATATAAGGCTGTATAATGCGGACGACCCGAGTGTGTATTGCAATGATAGCTGCGGTTTGCGCCGAGGCCGGCTGCAATCGCCGATCAAGTGCCGATTTGTATAGTGCCTTATCAGCTGCCCAGTTGTTACACCTAAGACAACAGTCGCCCTCAGTTGGCTCGCACGAGTCGTTTCCGGCGGTTTTTGTTCCTGACGGCAGCATGAGAATTGAGCCTTTCGGTCATTCGGCTCAACGGTGGATATGCGGCATGTTCATCTTTCGGATCATCCGTTTGCGAAGCCTTTGCTGCGACCTTTCCGAAGCGGTTTCAATAGCTTCGATAATATCGAAATCATTGCCGGTTTCGAAATGAAACATCTCTGTCTGCCGGTGTAAAACAGTTTGAAATACAATGTTATACGATCCGTTAGAAAGAGCTTGCGCGGCAGCTGCGATGCCCGGCGTGCGATGTTAGAATATTAACACTGCAATTACTATGAATTTTCGATAGAAATAAATACCTTTGCAACGGTTTTTGCAGACGCTCCGGAGTGTTGCGGAGCGTATCGGTTAGGAAAATTCAGTACATAAAACTTATACGAAATGGCAGAAAAGAAGTTTATTACATGTGACGGCAACTATGCTGCGGCTCATATAGCTTATATGTTCTCGGAGGTAGCGGCCATATATCCCATCACGCCTTCGTCGACAATGGCCGAGCTGGTCGACGAGTGGTCGGCGCAGGGGCGCAAGAATATTTTCGGCGATACGGTCAAGGTCGTCGAGATGCAGTCGGAGGCGGGTGCCGCGGGCGCCGTGCACGGCTCGTTGCAGAGCGGTGCTTTGACCTCGACCTTTACCGCGTCGCAGGGTCTGCTGCTGATGGTTCCCAACATGTACAAGATTTCGGGCGAGCTGCTGCCCGGCGTGTTCCACGTTTCGGCGCGTGCGCTGGCGGCACAGTCTCTGTCGATCTTCGGCGATCATCAGGATGTCATGGCCGTGCGTCAGACCGGCTTCGCCATGCTGGCCACCTCGTCGGTGCAGGAGGTCATGGACCTTGCCGGCGTGGCGCATATCGTCGCATTGCGTGCGCGCGTTCCGTTCGTACACTTCTTCGACGGATTCCGCACCTCGCACGAGATACAGAAGATCGAGCTTATCGACGAGGCGTCGCTCACGGCGATGTTCGACCGCGATGCCTTGAAGGCATTCCGCGAGCGTGCTCTCAACCCCGAGCACCCCGTTACGCGCGGTACGGCTCAGAACCCCGACATATATTTCCAGACGCGCGAGGCTTCCAACAAGTTCTACGACGCCGTGCTCGACATGGTGGCCGAGACTATGGCCGAGATTTCGCGCATCACGGGACGCACCTACAAGCCCTTTACCTATTACGGTGCCGAGGATGCCGAGCATATAATCATCGCTATGGGCTCGGTTACCGAGACTATCAAGGAGTGCGTCGACTACCTGACGGCTCAGGGTCGCAAGGTGGGTGTCATTACCGTACACCTCTACCGCCCCTTCTCGGCGAAGTATCTGCTCGAAGTGCTGCCCGCGTCGGTCAAGCGCATCTGCGTACTCGACCGCACCAAGGAGCCGGGTGCCAATGGCGAGCCGCTCCTGCTCGACGTCAAGGACGTATTCTACGAGTCGGACAATCGCCCGATGATTATCGGCGGACGCTACGGTCTCTCGTCTAAGGACACCACGCCGGCACAGATGCTGGCCGTGTACGACAATCTCGCCGCCGCCGAGCCCAAGAACCACTTCACGGTTGGTATCGTCGACGACGTTACGATGCACTCGATCCCCGTCGGCGCAGAGGTATCTATGGCCAAGAGCGGTACGTTCGAGGCTCTCTTCTTCGGTCTGGGCTCCGACGGAACGGTGGGTGCCAACAAGAACTCGATCAAGATAATCGGCGGTTCGACCGACAAGTACTGTCAGGCATACTTCTCTTACGACTCGAAGAAGTCGGGCGGTTACACCTCGTCGCACCTGCGCTTCGGCGACAACCCCATTACGTCGCCCTATCTTGTTACCACGCCCGATTTCGTGGCCTGCCACGTGCCGTCGTATGTCGACAAGTACGACGTGCTGAAAGGCCTCAAAAAGGGCGGTTCGTTCCTGCTCAACTCTGTGAACGACGCCGCTACGACGTGCGCTTCGCTGCCCGACCACATGAAGTCGTACATGGCGCGTAACGACATCAAGTTCTACATCATCAACGCCACCAAGATCGCGGCCGACCTCGGACTCGGTTCGCGCACCAATACTATCATGCAGTCGGCATTCTTCAAGATCGCCGACATCATCCCCTTCGACAAGGCCGTCGAGCAGATGAAGCATGCCATTTACAAGTCATACGGCAAGAAGGGCGAGGACATAGTCAATATGAACTACGCCGCCGTCGATGCCGGTGGCAACGCCGTCGAGCGTGTCGAAGTGCCCGCGCAGTGGGCGTCGATCGAGGTGCGCGAGGCTGCGCATGAGATCGACAGCCATGTTCCGGCATTCGTGCGCGAGGTATGCGAGCCTATCGATGCGTTGAAGGGCGACAGCCTGCCAGTGTCGGCATTCAACGGCCGTGAGGACGGTACGTGGGACAACGGCACGGCAGCCTACGAGAAGCGCGGCATCGCCGTCAACGTTCCCGAGTGGCAGATCGAAAACTGTATCCAGTGCAACCAGTGTGCGTATGTCTGCCCCCACGCCGCCATACGTCCGTTCCTCGCCACCGAGGAGCAGGCCGCAGCTACGGGCGTCGAGTGGAAGCAGGGACTGGGCGAGACCAAGGCCTACAAGTTCCGCATTCAGGTATCGCCGCTCGACTGTACGGGCTGCAACAACTGCGTCGACGTATGCCCCGCCAAGCAGAAGGCTCTGGTCATGAAGCCGCTCTCTACGCAGCAGGCGCAGATCGCCAACTGGAAGACCGTTACCGAGACCGTCGGTTATAACGAGGTCGTCGACAAGACCAAGAGCGTCAAGAACCTGCAATTCGCACAGCCGCTGTTCGAGTTCTCGGGCGCATGTGCAGGTTGCGGCGAGACCCCCTATATCAAGGCTATCACGCAGCTCTTCGGCGACAAGATGATGGTCGCCAACGCTACGGGCTGTACGTCGATCTACTCGGGTTCGGCTCCGTCGACCCCCTACTGCACCAACGCCGAGGGCAGAGGTCCGGCATGGGCCAACTCTCTGTTCGAGGACAATGCCGAGTTCGGTCTGGGTATGCACGTGGGTGTGGAGAAGCTGCGCGACCGCATCGAGGAGTATATGCAGAAGGCTATCGCCGAGTGCACCAAGTGTTCCGACGAGTTGAAGGGCACGATGAAGGAGTGGATCGCCGCACGCGGTTCGTCGTCGGCCTCGGCCGAGGTTACGCGCCGTCTTGTTCCGATGATGGAGGCCTGCGGCTGCGACTACTGCCGCAAGATCCTCGAAATGAAAGACTGGCTTGTCAAGAAGTCGCAGTGGATCATCGGCGGCGACGGCTGGGGATACGATATCGGCTTCGGCGGTGTGGATCACGTTCTGGCCTCGGGCGAGGATGTCAACATCCTTATCGTCGACACCGAGGTATACTCAAACACCGGCGGTCAGTCGTCTAAGGCTACTCCCGTGGGTGCCGTGGCCAAGTTCGCTTCGGCCGGCAAGCGCATCCGCAAGAAGGATATAGGCGCAATCGCCATGACCTACGGCTATGTATATGTCGCCCAGGTATCTATCGGTGCTTCGCAGACCCAGCTGTTCAACGTGCTCAAAGAGGCCGAGGCCTATCCCGGCCCGTCGCTCATCATCGCCTACGCACCCTGTATCAACCACGGTATCAAGGGCGGCATGACGCGCACCCAGACCGTCGGCAAGCAGGCCGTCGAGTGCGGCTACTGGCATCTCTGGCACTATAATCCCGCTCTCGAAGCCGAGGGTAAGAACCCCTTCATGCTCGACTCGAAGGAGCCCGACTGGACCAAGTTCCGCGACTTCCTCATGAAGGAGGTGCGTTACACCTCTCTGCAAAAGGCCTTCCCCGCCGAGGCAGAGGAGTTGTTCCAGGCTGCCGAGGATAATGCCAAGTGGCGGTATAATAGTTATGTCCAGCGCACGAAGTAATTTTTCGTTATAAGCGGCATTCTACTGCCGCGCACTCGTGGAGCCGAACGGGGACGTACGCCAAGTACTACCCGTCCGGCTCCACTTCGTTTGCGTTGTATAATGCCACTTATAACAGAAAAATTAATTTTCCGTGAAAAGCGCCATTAGCGTTACCTCAATCATCGGGGCAAACGGGACGTACATTGAGTACTACCCGTCTGCCCCGATTTCATGTCGGCACCGTTACTGACGTCTTTTGACGAAAAATTCGGTGTTTTCCGTGAAATTACCGCATCTGCGTCCTCTGCTCGTCGCTCGGCAATGGGAAATACGTCAGTATGTCCCATCGCCTTACTCTGTCGCAGAGTTGCATATGCAGCAATTTGACGAAAAATTCGGTAGTTGGGTATTGGGCAGGTTTACTCTGTCATGGCATTCTACTTCCGTGCACTCGCTTCTCCCGAATGGGACGTACGATAAGTATTACCCATCCGGGCGAAGTTTCGTTTGCGTTCCGTATATTTGATTACGCCCGGATATAATCCCGTTCGGCAAATTGCAAATAGATTTGCATTTGTTTTCAATTATTAGTATATTTGTTATCGATAGCCGACCAGTATTTTAATTTCGATACATCGGTACTTGTTTAATAACCGCGGTTTTTATTTCGCCGAGGCTGTCCGCGTCTTTTCGGATGATGCCAGAGCACGAAAGACCGTATTATAACAACCTATTTTAACATGAAGTACTATGTGAATTATCTGAGGGCGGCGTTCGTATCGCTTTTGCTTTTTTCATGTACTAATGACCCGTGTCGTGAGGAGACGGGTACATTTTCCGAACTGGGTAAAACGGAGATGAATGCCGGCTCGACGGTCTCATTGGACTGCGCTTTGGCCGAACTGGATGCTGTCCTCGATGATATTTATCCGTCGACGCGCGGCCGCAAACGCTATTCTGTTGCCAATATCTCCGTATGCGGAGGTCATAACACCCGCTCCGAAGACGGATCGTTATTGCCGGATACTTTGGTATATGTCGTGAATTTCGACAATTCGGAGGGCTTTGCCGTTTTGGGAGGTCAGGATTATCTCGACCCCGTATATGCCGTTACCGAATCCGGCTCGCTGGATGCCGACAGGCTCGGAGATTACGTCGCATCGGGATACGATATTTTGCACGATATATATATTCATGGCGACGATGACGAATGTTATTGCGGCTACGTAGGCGATGACGACGAACACGATTGCCCTTTCGAAGAGGGAGAGGAGGATGATTTGCCGTTTGTCGATGATCCGGATTTACCGATGTCGCTTACCGGCAATTCTATCCTGTCGGATTTGCTGAACAGGCCGGGTACGGAGATGGTCGACATTCATCTGGGACAGGATTCGAGACCGGTTACGCCGACGCGACGTATCGTGCATGGCGAATGGGAACCTGATGTTAAGGTCGGTCCGCTGTTAGAAACGGAGTGGCATCAAAATTATCCGTTCGACAACCTGTGCCCCACAGGATGTCCCGCCGGCTGTGTCGTAATCGCCGTGGCCCAGATCATGGCATATCACGAGCTGCCTAAAAATCCGAGATTCAACGATGTGCCGTGCGATTGGCAGCAGATGAAAGATTCGAATAACCTTACGAGTAGGGAAATTGCCATACAATATGCCTCCATGTGCAAGGAGCTCGGCTCGAAAGCCAATTGCAATGTAGATTACGATCCGGGTGGCAGCAGTTCGAATGCGAGAAAGGCCAAGCGAACTTTGGGAAATTACGGTTTCAGAAACCTGAAAAAACGTACCGGCTTCAATGAAAAGAATCAGCGCCGCGCTCTCGGTATGCTCGATGCCGGCAAGCCGGTCTATCTCGGTGCAAGCGGCAAGAGGTATGCCGAGGACGGCAGTGTGTCTAACTCGGGGCATGCTTTCGTTCTGGACGGCTATGTAAAGCGATACTATGAAAAGACCGAGTCTTTGTTTTATGCCACCGGCGATATAGACGTTTACAAATCGCGTTCGAAACATCAGACGCTTGTCCATATTAACTGGGGTTGGGGCAGCGATGCGTATAATAATAAGAAAGGCCGCAACGGATATTTTGTGCTGAAAGACAGCTTTAATACTAACGAGGGATATAAAAAATGGGAAAAAGATTCTTTGCTTGCGAAGAAGCCGTATTATTACGATTATTTCAGATATTTCCGAATGATAACCTATGATATATAGTCCTATGAAAAAAGTATTGTTCGCGTTATTTGCAATGGTTGCAGCCGTTAGTTGCAATACGGGAAAAGGAAGCGCATACCCACCGGGTTATGAAGTCGTTCTGGTCAATATAGAGCACCGCGTTCACGGTTATTGGTTCTTCGACGGTATTGAAATGTGGGAGCCCGACAGCGGCAGTATAGAGAGCGGCATATATGTTCCGCATGTTCATATCGGCATGTCGAAGCCGGAGTATTTGGCAGCGTTCAACTCCGAGGGCGAGGAGTTCGATAGTTATATCGAGCGTTGCGACCGCTTCGGCGATTGGGGTTGCGACGATTATTCGTTTTACAGCGGGCTGCTTTCAAAAGGCGTAATAGGCAAGTTGACAGTTCTCGACTATCCGTATATAGTCTATTCGGGAGTAGAGTTCGTTAAGATAGATGTGAGCTGCGAATCGGATTTCGATGCGGATCATCCAGCCGGGGCCTCCCTGTCCGACATAATGGTGTTCATGTCGTACACTTTCCGGCCTAATATCGAGGGGCTACAAGGGTTGGACCGTGATATATGTTTCGATCCTGTTCCCGACTCGGAATGGGATCGGAGGTTGACGCCGGTAATATGTCGAAGTAAATATGGTGTCGATTGTCCGATTTACAAGCGTTTGGATAGATTGACCGAATACGACTTGTCGATGATAGGAATAAGGGAAGAAGATGGTTATATTGATGCTTCTGCGGAGCAGAGCTATTGCCTCGGAAGTATGTATTTCCTGCGTATACCGGAAAAGATGGGCGCCTATAAGTTCCGAATATCTTTCCTTACGGCCGACGGCCGCGAAATGGTAATGCACCCGACCTATCAGTGGGAAGATAAAAATGCCTGGCGATAAGATTGCGCTGCGGTACCCGGCGTGCCAGCATGGCCGTTTACTGCTCATATCTAATCGATAGGGTGGCTGCACGGCACCCATGCAGGCGATGTATGTTATGACTGTTCTGCCGAACGCTGCTCTGCGACATGGGTCGTTGCACCTCCGGCGAGGCGGCAGCGGATGACAAGAAAAAGGATGTCGGCAAATTTCCCCACCCCTTCCGGAAAATCGCATATTACGGATAGCTCACGTAAGCAGTACGAATAAAAAAAGCGCTGTCCGATAATCTCGGACAGCGCTTGCGGCTCTATCGGTTAACCGAATGCCGGTAAATACTATCTATTCCAAAGCACTCCCAGGCAGCCCCGAGGGCGCTATCGTCGTTACTCCTTCCAGAAGATCATCGTCGAGAGCGGTTCGCCCTTTTCGTCGAGCAGTACCTTGCCATCCTCGTCGACCTCGAAGAGCTGCATCACGTATACGTTTCTGCCGTCGATCATCATGTGCTGCTTGTCGATGATATAGCCCGCGAAGCGTCCTCCGCCGTCGAAGAAGTACATCTTGACGTTGGGCTTGTTGTAGGTTACCTCCAACGGCTGCTGCTTCAATATTTTGCCTTCGGGAGCATCCTTGGTGGTAAGAGTCGACATCGAAGGCTGGATGTTGAGGAAGTAGTAGAGCTTCTGCTCCCCGTCCTGACCGACCGAGTACCACTCGGTGTAGTTGAGCGAGTCGGGTATGGTCTCGGGAATATTGTCCTTGTGCGGATCGCACGATGCCGCGAAAAGCGTCGCCAGAAGAGCGGCGGCGATAGTAAAGATATTTTTCATGGTTCGGTCGCTTTATTATTTATCGTATCGTTAATATTGCCAGAAATATGCTGCCGGGTTGTGCTGCGTGTCGTAGAGCCACATGGTGTATACGTTGCGTCCGCCGATCGTCGCCTGATCCTTGTCGAGCACATAGCCGTTGAAGGCCGCTTTCAGGTCGCCCGTCTCCGCGTCCGGTTCCGACAGGTATATGGTTACGTTCGGCGAGTTGTACTCGTAGAGATATTGTGTCGACGAGAAGAGGTCGCCGATCTCGTCGCGCAGGACCCACGTGCAGGTGCCGTCGTTGCCGAAGGTAAGTGTCGCGGCGTATTTGTTCTGCGTCTTGTCGTCCTCGCACTCGCCGTACCACTCCGAGCCGTCGAGCTTTTCGGGCGTCGTGTTGACCGGTCTGTCGTCCGAATCGCTGCACGCCGTGGTCAGAAGCGCCAGCGAGGCGGCAATAAAATATAGTATGTTTTTCATAATATCGTTGTGTCGTTCGCCGTGCGCATCGTTTACGCGCCTGGGCTGTCACTGTCGGGCTCGTCTCCGGGCCTGGCTCCGTATATAACGCCCGACCGTACAAATATAGTATATATTTCGGCGTTTTGCAATAGTCGTTCCACTTGCAGCCTCCCGGCGGAGGATAACATGCTGCAAATGGAGATAAAAAACGGTATTAATATTTCGCTGTTATGCAAATAATTATTACATTTGCATTCCGTAGCGTGCCTTATGGGTGTCGCTCGTGGTAAACTATTTAATGTCAAATTTTTAACGAGCGATTGTATCGCAAACTATTTTCCGTTATGGAACAAATGAAAAACGTAGCCAACGAGAATTTCGATTGGAACGCATTCGAGAACGATCTGGGTGTATACAACCAGAGCCGTGAGGAGATTGCCGATGTTTATGACAAGACGCTTTCGAACGTCGCCGTGGGCGAGGTCGTAGAGGGTACCGTTACCGAGATCGGCAAGCGCGAGATCACGATCAATATCGGCTACAAGAGCGAGGGTATGATCCCCGCTACCGAGTTCCGCTACAATCCCGACCTGAAAGTCGGCGACAAGGTGGAGGTTTATGTCGAGTCGGTAGAGGACAAGGGCGGCCAGCTGGCTCTCTCGCACAAGAAGGCTCGCCAGTTGAAGAGCTGGGATCGTGTCAACGAGGCTCTCAACAACGACGAGATCATCAAGGGTTATGTCAAGTGCCGCACTAAGGGCGGTATGATCGTCGACGTATTTGGAATCGAGGCGTTCCTGCCCGGTTCGCAGATCGACGTGAAGCCCATTCGCGACTACGATGTATATGTCGACAAGACCATGGAGTTCAAGGTCGTTAAGATCAATCAGGAGTTCCGCAATGTCGTCGTATCGCACAAGGCTCTGATCGAGGCCGAGTTGGAGGCTCAGAAGCAGATCATCATGTCGAAGCTCGAAAAGGGTCAGATCCTCGAAGGTACGGTCAAGAATATCACCTCTTACGGTGTGTTCATCGACTTGGGCGGTGTCGACGGTCTTATCCATATTACCGATCTGTCGTGGGGACGCGTCAGCCACCCCGAGGAGATCGTGCAGCTCGACCAGAAGTTGCAGGTCGTTATCCTCGACTTCGACGAGGCCAAGAAGCGTATCGCTCTGGGCTTGAAGCAGCTTACTCCTCATCCGTGGGAGGCGCTCGACGCCGACCTCAAAGTAGGCGACAAGGTCAAGGGTAAGGTTGTCGTTATGGCCGATTACGGTGCTTTCGTCGAGATCGCATCGGGTGTCGAGGGTCTTATCCACGTCTCGGAGATGTCGTGGAGCCAGCCTCTGCGTTCGGCACAGGAGTTCATGAAGGTCGGCGACGAGGTCGAGGCCGTCATCCTGACGCTCGACCGCGAGGAGCGCAAGATGTCGCTCGGTATCAAGCAGCTTACTCCCGATCCGTGGTCTAACATCGAGAAGAAGTACCCTGTCGGCACCAAGTGCACAGCCAAGGTACGCAACTTCTCTAACTTCGGCGTATTCGTCGAGATCGAGGACGGTATCGAGGGTCTGGTACATATCTCGGATCTGAGCTGGACGAAGAAGGTCAAGCACCCGAGCGAGTTCACGCAGATCGGTGCCGATCTCGATGTCGTAGTTTTGGAGATCAACAAGGACAACCGTCGTCTTAGCCTGGGTCACAAGCAGCTCGAAGAGAATCCTTGGAACGGCTTCGAAAGCCAGTTCGGCATCGACACTATCCACGAGGGTACCGTGAGCGAGCTTACCGACAAGGGCGCCATCATCTCGCTGGGCGAGAATATCGAGGGCTTCTGCCCTGCACGTCACCTCGTCAAGGAGGACGGCACGACGTTGAAGGCCGGCGAGAAGGCCGACTTCAAGGTGCTCGAATTTTCTAAGGCTACCAAGCGTATTACCTTGTCGCACAGCCGCATCTTCGAAGAGGCTAAGCGTGCCGAGGTCGCAGCCGAGAAGGCCGAGCGTCGTGCGGCAGCCGATGCTACCAAGTCATCTGTCAAGAAGATCAACGCTTCGGTCGAGAAGACCACACTTGGCGATATCGCCGGTCTGGCCGAGTTGAAGGCTCAGATGGAGAAGCAGTAGTCTTTCGTCGGGGCAACCCGTCAAGAGATATCGCAGTGGGTGTCCGAATGATTCGGACACCCTTTTTTGTGGCGGTTATATTATCCGTCAGTGCCGGCATCCGGATCTACCGGATACGTCATACTCCTTCCTCCGTCCTCCTCTCTCCGTCCACCGTCTCTCTGTCCTCCGTCCTCTGTCTCTCTGTCTCTCTGTCTCTCTGTCTCTCTGTCCTCCGTCCTCCGTCCTCTGTCTCTCTGTCTCTCTGTCTCTCTGTCTCTCTGTCTCTCTGTCTCTCTGTCTCTCTGTCTCTCTGTC
>OFGN01001704.1_pt1 | contig 14387 bp, 12 predicted proteins | sample 1521821 | NCBI WGS metagenome assembly OFGN01 (sample SAMEA3504094, study PRJEB24116) | mouse gut metagenome | biome: mouse gut; feature: mouse-associated habitat; material: faeces | place: Denmark | collected 2011
CAGACAGTGTTCCAGCAGCTGCCGCCCCAGTCCAAGCCCCTGATATTCCTGAAGCACGTACAGAGCGGCGATCTCCCCCGCCTCCGGAACGGAGACGAAATCCCGGGCAGAGCGGCACAACGTGGCAAACCCTACCACTTGGTCGCCGTCCTCCCGGTCCAGCGCCACGAAGGTATCGTCGGAGCTGCCCCATTGGGCCGACTCCCGGCAGCGCTCCAGCGTGTGCGCCTTCAGGATGGCCTCTGGCATCAGTCCGGTATACGCCTCCCGCCAGGCGGTGTAATGGACGAAGGCCCGCCCCTCCCGGTCCCCGGGGGACATCATGGGATGGATCTGGAACCTCGGCTCCCGCTCCTGCCGCAGGACGGTCCATATATCCAGAACAGGAAATTCCCGCTCCGCCTCCTCCCGGGAGGCAAACACCCGGGGTAGGGGACCGGGCTCAACCGTCTTCTTTGGGGAAGGAACAGGGGCGCCCAGCTCCGCCGCCAGCTTTTTCCGTCCCTCGGGGTCCTCCGGCAGCCGGGGCCATGGCCCGCCGGGGAGGCGCTTTTGCCGCCAGTCCGGGTCGGAGATCATCTCGTTGAAAAATGCCCGATAGCAATCCGACAAAAGGCAAACGGACCGGTCCCGGTTAATGTGGTACAGAGGTCCGTCTCCTCCTTCTGACGTTGCGGCGAACCATCCGCTCCTGCCGTCCGAAGCGAAGACCTCCAGATAGGGTACGGCATATAGCGGGACCTCCAAGACCTGTCCCTCCAGAAGAAAAGACATGCCGCACAGCCGGGAGACCTCCGCCGCCAGAGCGCGGTTTCTCTCACTTGAAATGGAAAGCCCGGTGTCAATGACCTCGGTTTCCTGTGTAAAGATGACACTAATGGAGCTGCCGGCGGAGCAGCGGTCGATGTAAATAGTTTCTGCCATAAAAAATCCCCCTGCGCTTTTTACCCATTTTAGCGCAGGGGGAGCAGTAAGTCAATCTTCTAATGTTTTATGGAAACAGATGATCCGGTTTGCCTCCGCGAAGCCCATTTTCAGATGAAATGCCAGACTGCCGCTATTGTCCAGCTCGCAGTCGCTGGCAAACTCCGCGCAGCCCTGTTCTCTGGCCCACTGCTCACAGCGGACCAGCAATGTCCGGGCATAACCCTGAGACCGGTACTCCGGAAGGACGAAAATCCCCTCCAGATAGCCTACGGGACTGCTTACGGTTCCTTCTACATAATCATGCCGCAGCTGGCACTGAGCAAATCCAGCGGGGCGGTCTTCCAGCACAAGCAGAAAAACAGCGCACTCCTTTGAGGAAATCAATTCCTCGAATTCATCCGCCAGCTCCTCCGCCGGACTGTGAAACAGCTGCGCGGCCAGACTTGCGGCAGCAGGGATATCCCGCTTTCCGGCAAGAAGAATCATAGGTTTTCCTCCATTTTATGTTCTATATCGCTTGAAGCAGACCATACTCCGACAGCACGCCTGCCAGCCGCTCCCGGTTCTCCGGCTCCATCTCGCACATGGGGGAGCGGAAGCGCTCCTGACAGTATCCCATCATAGCCAGGGCCGTCTTGACAGGGATGGGGTTCACCTCCCAGAAGAGCGCCTCGCAGAGCTTCCGCAGCTTCAGCTGCATCTGTCCGGCGGCAACGAAATCGCCGTTCAGGCAGGACTCCGTCAGCCGGTGCATCGCTTCAGGCATCACATTGGCCGCCACGGAGATGACCCCTTTGCCGCCGAAGAGCATGATGGGAGCGGTCTCGTCGTCGTTGCCGGACCATATGTAGAAGTCCTCCGGGCACAGCTCACGGGTCTTCTGCACCAGCGCCAGGTCGCCGCCCGCCTCCTTTACGCCCACGATGTTGGGATGCTCCGCCAGGGCGGCGTAAATCTCCGCCGTACATTTCACCCCGGTCCGGGAAGGCACGTGGTAGAGGATCACGGGCTTCTCCACCGCGTCGGCGACCGCCGTGTAGTGGCGGATGAGCCCCTTTGGGGTAGCCTTGTTGTAGAAGGGCGTCACCACCAGCAGGGCGTCCACACCGGCGCCGGAGGCGTCTCTGGACATGGCAATAGCGTTTTCCGTATTGTTGGAGCCGGTCCCCGCGATGACCGGAGCCCTGCCGTCCACGTGGCGCACCACGGCCTCAATGGTGCGGATGCGCTCCTCATAGCTCATAGCGGCGGCCTCGCCGGTGGTGCCGCAGACGATGATGGCGTCCGTGCCGTTCTCCAGCTGAAAGTCCAGCAGGCGGACCAGAGCAGGGTAGTCGACGCCGTCATTGGTAAAGGGCGTGATGATGGCCACGCCGGAGCCGGTAAAAACAGGCTGTTTCATAAGCTGCCTCCTGACGATCTGTTCTTGCTGTTATTCTATAGGAACAGCTTATGCAGTATAATAGATATTTGTGCGAAAAAATATGCAAAACATGTCCACTTCCTGAAAGCCGGATAAGCGCTCAGTACACGCCGGTAAAAATGAGGCGGGGTTCCTGCCTACTTTCCAGGATCCGGATGGTCAGGCAGTCTGTAACCACGTCCTCCAGCGGAACGATCTTCTTATAACCAATAACGGTGCCCGCGTAAATTTCTGCCCCGCTGCCATCAAGGACACAGAAAGCTTCTATCCGCTGGCTTTTCGTGATATCCTCCATCAGGACAATCCGGGAAACGGCCACCGGTTCTGGCCACAGGAGCCGGACTGTGTCCTCCGTCCGGACAATCCGTGCCTCCTTCGCCCGATCCCGGCGGTAAGTCTCCCGGAGATACGCGCCCAGATCTCTCAGCCGCGCGGCATCGTTCTCATGGATGAGCCCTTCCGGTGTGGGCGGGATGTTCAGCAGAAAAGCGGCGTTCCCGCCCACGGAGGACTCATAAATTCTGACCAGCTCCGCCAAGGACTTCACCTGACTGTCCTCCTCCGGATGGTAGAACCACCCGGGCCGGATGGAGGTGTTGACCTCCGCCGGATACCACACCAGGTCAGTCTCCTCCCGGACGGCCTCCCGGCTGCCTAGGTCCTCGTCACCGGCGGAGATCTTCCGCTGCCGGAACGCACCGCTGTCCTCGCACTGGGATTTCTCCTGAATTTTCTCCGTATCCTGGGTGCGCCGGGGAACTACGCTCCACTCAGATTTCCTGGTGTGTCCCGCCTCGTTGCCACACCAGCGGACGTCTGGACCGCAGACGCTGATGCAGGCGTCCGGCTGGAGTTCCCGGACTACGGCGTAGTACCGCTCCCAATCGTAGACCTGCCGCTTCCCGCAGGGCCCCTCGCCGCAGGCCCCGTCCAGCCAGACGGAGAAGACGGGGCCATACTGGGTCAGAAGCTCCCGTAGCTGATCTACAAAATAGTCGTCGTAGGGCTTGCCCGTCCCATACAGCGCGCTGTTCCGGTCCCAGGGGGAGAGGTAGACCCCGAATTTCAGCCCATACCGGCGGCAGGAATCGGAAAATTCCCCCACCACGTCCCTGGGGCAGGGGCTGTTGGCGATGGTGTGGTCTGTGTACCGGCTGGGCCAGAGGCAGAAGCCGTCGTGGTGCTTGCAGGTGAGGATGGCCCCGCCCATCCCGGCGTCCCGGATACACCGGGCCCACTGGTCCGTATCCAGCCGCGCGGGAGCGAAGCAGGAGGGAGGCTCCGTACCGTCCCCCCACTCCCGGTTGGTGAAGGTGTTCACCGAAAAGTGGACAAAGGCGTAAAACTCCGTCCTCTGCCACGCGAGCTGCCGCTGGGATGGGGTGACGAGAACGGACCGCGTGTCGAACTGAAGATCGTCTTGGGTTTTCATAAGCTCCTCCGGCTCAAAACATTTTTCAAGAAGAAAGGGAAAGCACCTCCGAGGTACTTTCCCTTATATTGAGTAAGACTGTAAGCCGGGTTCTGTATTTGACAGTCATCTATCTAGGCGGCCTGTTGCCAGACCGCTCAAGCCACCTCCTCGAGAACGACCGGGCCGGTCGTGAATCGTAGATACACGATCCAAGTTCTCTCCACGGTGTTGCTCCGGATAGAGTTTACAGCATCGGACAGTCTCCAGCCGATGGGTGAGCTTTTACCTCGCCTTTCCATCCTTACCAGGCGCTGGATGCCTCGGCATCCAATGCCGGCGGTTTATTTCTGTTGCACTTTTCCTGAAGTCGCCTCCGGCGGGCGTTACCCGTTATCCTTGCCCTATGGAGCCCGGACTTTCCTCATGACGGAGCTTTCGCGCCGTCACGCGACTGTCTGTCTTACTCATCCTCTATTTTACAGGAGAAGATGGTGGTTGTCAACGAAAGAAACCTGGGAAGCTGGATAAATTTGTTGTTTTCTCTCAGGACGGGTGGTATAATAAACCTATGAGAAGGCAAGGAGGAACGACCATGACTTTGCATGATTATCTGAATACATTACGAGGTAAACGGGTGGCTGTGACCGGTATCGGAATCAGCAACCGCCCTCTTTTGAAGCTCCTTCTGGACGCAGGAATCGATGTTACCGCCTGCGACAAAAAGGACCGGGAGACCCTGGGTCCCCTGGGCAGTGAACTGGAGAATGCGGGATGCAAGCTTCGCCTGGGGCCGGACTATCTGGAGGGACTGGACCATGACGTGATCTTCCGCACCCCCGGCCTGCATCCCCGCTTCCTGGAGGAGGCCAGGGCCTGGGGCAGTGTGGTCACCTCGGAGATGGAGGTGTTCTTCCAGGTCTGCCCCTGTCCCATTCTGGGGGTTACCGGCAGCGACGGAAAGACCACCACCACCACCATCATTGCCCGCCTTCTGGAGGCGGCGGGGCATACGGTCCATCTGGGGGGCAATATCGGCCGTCCGCTGCTCAGCGGGGCGGACGCCATCCGTCCTACGGACTGGGCAGTAGTGGAATTGAGTTCTTTCCAACTGCTGACCATGGACAGGAGCCCTCATATTGCCGTTTTGACCAACCTGGCCCCCAATCACCTGGATGTCCATACCAATATGGAGGAATATGTCAGCGCCAAGGCAAACCTGCTGGCCCATCAGACGGTTTCGGACCGCGCAGTGTGCAACTGGGACAACGAAATAACCAGAAACCTTTCTGTAAAAACTCCTGGAAAGGTATTATGCTTTACAAGAAATTCTGACCAATCATCTATAAACGGCTGCTATATTAAGGAAAATGCCATCTGGTACCGGGACGCGTCCGGCCAGCGCCCTGTGCTTCCTCTAAGGGAAATCCTCCTGCCGGGCGTTCATAACGCAGAGAACTACATGGCCGCCATCTGCGCCGTTCAGGGGTTGGTGCCGGATGAGACTGTCCGTGCCTTCGCCCGGACCTTTGGCGGTGTGGAACACCGCATTGAGCTGGTGCGGGAGCGCCGGGGCGTCCGCTGGTACAACGACTCCATTGCCTCCAGTCCCAGTCGGACCATTGCCGGCCTGCGCTCCTTCCCGGAGAAGGTGATCCTCATCGCCGGAGGCAAGGACAAGGGAATCAGCTATGCCCCCCTGGGACCGGAAGTCAACGACCACGTAAAGCTGCTGATCCTCTGCGGCGCTACGGAGCAGGCCATCCGGGAGGCGGTCCGGACGGCAGACAACTATCGGGACCTGGAAATACTGACCGCGGCAGACTACCCGGAGGCGGTCCGTCTTGCAGATGAGCGCTCCAAGGACAGGGATGTGGTGATCCTCTCTCCGGCCAGCACCTCCTTCGACCGCTTCCGGAATTTTGAGGAACGTGGCCAAGTCTTCAAGAACCTTGTAATGGCCCTGCCGGAATAAGCAGGAATAGGGAAAAGCTGTTCTCTCATAGGCTGGACGTGAGGTGATGATCTATGCGCCGCCGTCCTCCCATGCCCGCCCGGCAGAAGGCGAAGCTCTTCTGCTTCCTGTTTGCCTGTGTCCTCATGGTTCTGACCGTTGTGGGCACGGGTCATCTCCGATCCATCCTGGGGAGCCTGGCGGTGACCCGGGTGTCCAACATGGTGAACCGCCTGGTAGCAGAGGCGGTCAGCGATGCGGTCAACAGCGGGGAGATCCAGTACAACGATCTGATTTCCCTGGAAAAGAACGACACCGGCGGCGTAGCCGCTCTGGTAAGCAACATGGCGGAGTTCAACCGCCTTCAGGCATCCATTACCCAGGATATTCTGACCCGTCTGGGGGAGATGTCAGACATCGAACTGGAGATCCCCGTGGGGACCCTCAGCGGATCGGCGTTTCTGGCGGGCCGGGGCCCTAAAATGTCGGTGCGGATGCAGTCCACAGGCAGCTGCTCGGCTCGGTTTGAGAATCAGTTTTCCCACGCGGGCATCAACCAGACTACCCATCAGATATTGTTGTGCGTGGATGTCTCCGTTTCCATCCTGCTGCCTGGATTTCGCACAGGGACCCAGGTAACCAACTCTTTTGCCGTAGCGGAAACGGTAATCGTAGGGGAGGTACCCGATAGCTATACCTATTTTGATTCCGGGAATCCTGTGGAAGAGGATGCCTTTGAATACTCGATCAACAACGGATAAGTCTGCGCCGCCGGGCGGCGCTGCACTCAGGAGGAACCAATGGATTACAAAAGCGAAATGAAAACCCTTCGTGAGACCCTCAGTGAGGCGGGCTACCGCTACTATGTGCTGGACGATCCCACCATGGAGGACTACGAATATGACCGCCTCCTGCGCCGTCTGGAGGAGCTGGAGGCGGCGCACCCCGAGGAGATCACCCCGGATTCGCCCACCCAGCGGGTAGGGGGCGCGGCCCTTGAGAGCTTTACTCAGGTGACGCATCCCGTACCTCTGGAGAGCCTCCAGGACGTCTTTTCCCCCGAGGAGGTGGAGGAGTTCGCCAGACGGATGGAGGAGGCGCTGGGGACGGTTGCCTACAGTATAGAGCCCAAGGTGGACGGCCTCAGTGTTGCACTGGAGTACCGGGATGGAGTTTTCGTTCAGGGCGCGACCCGTGGAGACGGCCGGGTGGGGGAGGATGTGACGGAAAATCTCCGGACCATCAAGTCCATCCCCATGACGCTGCCGGACAGGCTCCCCCGGCTCATCGTCCGGGGTGAGGTCTTCATGCCAAAGAATGTCTTCCATAAACTCAACCACCAGCGGGAAGAAAACGGAGAGGCCCTCTTCGCCAATCCCCGCAATGCCGCCGCCGGTTCTCTGCGCCAGCTGGACCCCAAGGTCTGTGCCAAACGCCTGCTGGATATCCGTGTATTCAACCTCCAGCTGGCTGAGGGCAGGACCTTCGCCTCCCACAGCGAGACCCTGGAGTATATTGCCTCCCAGGGCTTCCGGACGATCCCCCACAAGGTGCTGGACCGGGTGGAGGATGTCAATGCGGAGATCGTCCGTCTGGGGGATTCCCGGGAGGAATTGCCCTTCGATATGGACGGTGCGGTTGTAAAGGTTAATTCCCTGTCAGAACGTGCAGCTGTAGGAAGTACAGCCAAATGTCCCCGCTGGGCCATTGCCTACAAGTACCCTCCGGAGCAGAAGCCCAGCCGTGTGCTGGAGATCGTGGTCCAGGTGGGCCGGACGGGGGTGCTGACCCCCAAGGTAGTGGTGGAGCCGGTGCGTCTGGCGGGCACTACAGTTACCAACGCCACTCTGCACAATCAGGATTTTATTGAGGAAAAGGACATCCGTGTCGGCGATACGGTGGTCCTGCAAAAGGCCGGTGAGATCATCCCCGAGGTGGTGGAGGTCCTCAAGGACCTCCGGCCAGAGAACACCGAGCCCTACCGGTTTCCCAAACTCTGCCCCGTATGCGGCGCCCCGGTGGTCCGGGACGAGGACGGTGCGGCCATCCGCTGCACCGGAGCAGAGTGTCCCGCCCAGCTCCACCGGAACCTCACCCACTTCGCCAGCCGGGACGCCATGGACATCGACGGCGTAGGCCCCGCCGTCATCAAGCAGCTCATCGATAAGGAGATGGTCAAGACCCCGGCGGACCTATATTTTTTGACCGCTGACCAGCTGGCGGATCTGGAACGTATGGGAAAAAAGTCTGCGCGGAACGCCGTAGACGCCATTGCCGCCAGTAAGGACCGGGGTCTGGAGCGTCTGCTCTATGCTCTGGGCATCCGGCAGGTGGGTCAGAAAGCGGGGAAGATTCTCGCCGCCCATTTTGGCAGCTTCGACGCCCTGGCTCAAGCTACCGAGGAGGAACTGACCGCTATCGACGATGTGGGGGGCATCACTGCCGCCTATATCCGTAAATGGCTGGAGAATCCCCAGTCCAAGCACCTGATAAGCCGTCTGAAGGAGGCGGGTGTCAGTATGGAAGCCGCCCGGCAGAGCGCCGGTGAGCAGTTCAAAGGCATGACCTTCGTCCTCACCGGCGCGCTGGAGAAGTTCACCCGTGATGAAGCCGCCGCCCTCATTGAGGCCCGGGGCGGTAAGGCCAGCGGCTCGGTGAGCAAAAAGACCACCTACGTAGTGGCAGGTGAGAACGCCGGGAGCAAGCTGCGCAAGGCGGGTGAGCTGGGAATCCCTGTGCTGACGGAGGATGAATTTGCCGCCATGCTGGCGGAGTGAAGGGGGGAGAACTGCAATGCGGATCGGCATTATTTCTGACACCCATGGGCGGCTGCGCCCGGAGGTGGCTGAGCGGCTACGGGGCGCGGACTGCATCCTCCACGCCGGGGACTTTGACGACCCGTCAGTCATGGAGGCGCTGGACCGTTTGGCCCCGGTGTACGGTGTGCGGGGCAATAACGACTGGGGCGGCTGGGCACAGGAGCTGCCCCGGCTGATGCGCATCGACCTGGGCGGCGTATCCTTCTGCGTGACCCACCGCCGTTCCGACGTCCCCTGGAACCTGACGGGGGTGGACGTGGTGATCTGCGGCCACACCCACCAGTACGCCCAGGAGCGGATCATGGGCCGTCTGTGGCTGAATCCAGGGAGCTGTTCCTATCCCCGGCCTCCCCGGTCCGTGCCTACCATGGTCATGCTGGACACAGACGAAGAGGGGGGATATTCCCTTGAAAAGGTGGAGCTTGCCCTATGACAGGTTCTGTGATCGCCATCGTTGACGATGACGCTTATATCGGGGACATGCTGGAGGAGCTTCTGCGCCGGGAGGGGTATGGCGTTCTGCGGGCCTACTCCGGCACGGAAGCCCTCATGCTTTTGGAGGACAGGCGTCCCGACCTGATCCTGCTTGACCTGATGCTGCCCGGCTTGAACGGAGAGGAGGTGCTGCCCCATCTGACCGGGATACCGGTGATCGTTCTCTCCGCCCGGGCGGCGGTGGAGGACAAGGTGGACCTGCTCCAGGGCGGAGCCGCCGACTATCTGACCAAGCCCTTTGACACCCGGGAGCTTCTGGCCCGCATTGCGGTCCAGCTGCGCCGGCAGTCCCGGCAGGACGGGATTCTGCGGTACAGGGGGATCGCTCTTGCCCCGGAGACCCGGGAGGCAACGGTGGACGGCGGGGCTGTCCGCCTGACCCGCACGGAGTATGGCATTTTGAAGCTGCTGATGCAGAATCCCCGGCAAGTGATTACGAAATCTCAGCTTTTGGAGCAGCTGAGTATGGATACGCCGGACTGCGTGGAGAGTTCGTTAAAGGTACATGTCAGCAATCTCCGCCGGAAGCTCCGGGAGGCCGGGGCGGGGGAGGTCATCGAGTCAGTGTGGGGGATCGGCTTCAAGCTGGCGGAATGATTTGACGCCCCGCGGACCGCACCGCTTTTTTCTTCTTCCTTCGTCAAAGAATGTTCCGTACCGCTCCTGCGGGGCGGCGGGGGCTCTTCTCTTATTTTAACTTTGTTCCTGCCGGGTGCCCATCCCAGGCCGAGCGGCCAGCAGGATCAGGCTTGGCATGTTCAAACCGGGAGTTTTCTCAAAAATGCTTTCAGCCTTCATAGCGTTCATCCATGACAGATCGATCATGTGCGGCATCAAAAGGTTTTGAACCACATTTTCCCTCAGAGCCTGTTTACTATCTCAACGTGTGCGGATTGGCGAGTGGATTTTTTGTCCAGCGAGGCAAAAAGCCGCAGCCATCCTGGCGGATGGCAAGGGGTTTTAACGAAGTCCGGGCGGAAAATCCGCCGTCAAGACGTGCGCAGGGAGATATTAAACAGGCCCTTATGTACGCTTACTTCTCCTCAACGGAGAGGATGCCCATGGGGCAGGCCTTGGCGCAGATGCCGCAGGCGATGCACTTGCTGGGCTTAGCGCCTTCCGCCTTGGGCATGGCCATCACCTGCATGGGGCAAGCCTTGACGCACTCGCCGCAGCCCACGCACTTGCGCTTGTCGATCATATACACGCCCTTGGCGTTCTGGGTGATGGCTCCCTCCGGGCAGGTCCGGGCGCACTTGCCGCACATGATGCAGTTCTGCACCTTGGGCTCGCCGTCGGGCTTGGCAACGATGCGGATGCAGCTGAGGTCCGGATCAAACTCCTTATAAAACGCCTCGGAGCAGGCCCGGACGCAGCTGAGACAGGCCTTGCAGGGATCTGTTTTACTGACGACCAGCTTCTTCATATGAGGATGACCTCCTGTTGTTAGATGATTACCCCTCTATCCTACCAGATGTATTGTTAAAATGCAAACTATATTTTCAGGGAAATCGGATTTTGTTTGTTCTTCTCCGACAGGATTCAGCGCTTCCCATGCTTCCGGCCGCGCTGGCTGGCGGGCTTCTGCGGCCTGGAGGTCCGGCGGGTATCCTGTTCGGAGGGCTTGCCGGCCTTGCTTCTGGATGGCTGGCGGTCCTTGAGAGAACAGGCGCGGCCCGCGCCCGCGTGCCTGTCGGAGGTTTTCGGCTTTTCCTCCTGCCTGCCGCTGTGGAGGGGGCGGATGAGGCAGTCCTTTCCATAGCCGATCAAATCCTCCCTGCCCGCCCTGTGGAGAGCCTCCACCACCAGCCGCCGCATCTCCGGACGCTTCCATTGCAGCAGCGCCCGCTGGAGAGCCTTTTCGTGGGGGCTCTTCGCCACATATACCGGCTCCATGGTCCGGGGGTCGATCTCCGTGTACCACATACAGGTGGACAGGGTCCCCGGTGTGGGATAGAAGTCCTGAACCTGCTCCGGCTGGCGGCCCGTCCTGTTCAGGAACACCGCCAGCTCCACCGCGTCGCTGAGCGTACACCCCGGATGGCTGCTCATGAGATAGGGCACCAGATACTGCTCCAGACCGTAGCGCTGGTTCAGCCGCCGGTATTTCTCCCGGAACCGCTCGTACACCTCAAAATGCGGCTTGCCCATGTAGTCCAGCACCTGCGCGGAGCAGTGTTCCGGAGCCACCTTCAGCTGTCCGGAGATGTGGTATCGGACCAGCTCGGACAAAAACTCACTGTTCTTCTCACACAGCAGGTAGTCGAACCGGATGCCGCTGCGGACAAACACCTTCTTTACCCCCGGCACCGCCCGGACCTTCCGCAGCAGGGCCAGATAGTCGGCGTGACTGGGGTCCAGATTTTTGCAGGGGGTGGGGGCCAGACAGGAGCGGTTTTTGCACAGGCCGTTTTTCTTCTGCTGCTGGCAGGAGGGATGCCGGAAGTTGGCCGACGGCCCGCCTACGTCGTGGACGTAGCCCTTGAATTTGGGGTCCCGGGTAAACCCCTCCACCTCCCGGACCACGCTCTCGTGACTGCGGGAGGTAATCATCCGTCCCTGATGGAAGGCCAGAGAGCAGAAGCTGCACCCGCCGAAGCAGCCCCGGTTGTGGGTGACGGAGAACCGGACCTCCTCAATGGCGGCCACGCCGCCCCGGCTGTCATACATGGGGTGGACCTCCCGGGCATAGGGCAGCTCCGCTACCGCGTCCAGCTCCTCCCGGCACAGAGGCATGGCGGGGGGATTCACCACCAGCGTCCGGTCCCCGTGGCGCTGTAGGATCGCCCTGCCCCGGATGGGGTCGTGTTCCTCGTACTCGATTTTGGTGGCCAGCGCGTAGTCCCGCTTGTCGGATACCACCGCCTCGAAGGAGGGGACCGTGACGCTCTCGAACCGGCAGTCCGGGCTTTTGGCGGCGTAGGCGGTGCCGGGGATGTCGGTCAATGCGCCGATGGCCTCGCCTGCGGAAAGACGGCGGGCGATCTCCCGGGTGGCCCGCTCCCCCATGCCGTAGACCAGAAGGTCCGCCTGGGCGTCGAAGAGGATGGAGCGGCGCAAGGCGTCCGACCAAAAATCGTACTGCGTGATGCGGCGCAGCGAGGCTTCGATGCCTCCGGCCAGCAGCGGGAGGCCGGGAAAGGCCCGGCGTACCAGCCCGGCGTAGACGACGACCGCCCGGTTGGGCCGGGCTCCGGCCTTGCCGCCGGGGGTGTAGGCGTCGTCGTGACGTTTTTTGCGGAAAGCCGTGTAGTGGGCGAGCATGGAGTCGAGCGCGCCCGCGCTGACGCCCGCGAAAAGCCGGGGGCGGCCCATGCGCACGATGTCGGAAAGGCCCTGCGCCTCGTCCTTCCAGCGCGGCTGGGCCACGATGCCCACGCGGTAGCCGTGCGCGGTCAGCCAGCGCCCAAGCAGAGGCACCCCGAAAGCGGGGTGATCCACGTAGGCGTCGCCCGTAACAAGCAGAATATCCAGACTATCCCACCCCAGAGCGTCCATTTCGGCGCGGGTGGTCGGCAAGAACGGCGGTTGCGGCAGCGGCGTGCGCGCGGGGAGTGCGAGATCGAACATGAGGCGACTATAAGGCAAGGAAAAGGGGAAGGAAAGCGATTCCGGCCCGGACGGACTGCCCTTGGCGGGCAGGGCCCGGGAACGTATCCCGGCGCCAGCGGTTTCCCGGCAGGCCGGATTGCGGCGAGGGCGTGTTCACACGTGCCGGGAAAAGCCTTGTTCTTTTCAGAGCGCGCTCTCGTCATTCCGCCGGAGAAAAGATGTGTGTCGAACCCTTTAAAAGGGTTGAGAATACGGAGGATGGTGTGAACACGCCGCGGGCTCACTCTTCGTGCGTTTCCACATCATTGGGTGTATTTCCCTGAATCCCCATGCCAGCCGTCCTGCCCACGTAGGGGGCCACATCGTTATAGGTGCCGCGATACAGATAGATGCCGCCGCCCTGATTGGCCTTGTTCTGTGTGATAACGCCGTCGTACCACAAAAGGTAGCCGGAGCTGTATATGCCTCCTCCGACACCGTCCACCGTGTTGTGGACAATACGGCCGCCGTAGATGACGGCAATGCCGTCCTCAAGGGATATGCCGCCCCCGTCGCCCGGCCTGGAATTTCCTGCCCGACCGTATGTAAAGGTGGAACAGCGGTTATACGATATTTCCGCCCCGTCTTCCATGACAAGGATGCCCCCGCGGTAAACACGCACGCCGCCGCCATCGCCATAGTTGTGGTTACGGGTGATTTTTGCCCCGGGACCAAGCGTGATCATGGCCCCTTCGGACACTTCCAGCCCGCTTGCGTTGGGATTGCCGGAAATTTCAATATGCTCGAAGCGAATTTTTGACTTGCCGCGTAGGCCGATGCCGCCGCTGTAATCGTCGCCCGTATAGGTCAGTACGGCCCGCTCATGGGCGGCGGCATCGAGTTTGCCCGTAATGACAATCTCCCGCAGTCCCGTATCCTTATGATCGAGAAGAGGCGTTGCGCTGGACAACCTGCCTATGACAATGATGTGCTTGATTTCGCCTCTGTTGGAAGCCATGTTTACGGCATGGTCCAGACTGCGGAGGGCGGTTGTTTCTGAAAGCCCGTCATGGCCGTCATTGCCCGTGGCGCTTACATAATAGCTTGCGACAGGGGCGGCCTGCGCCGGTGCCAGCAAAAGCGCCAGACAAAGGCAGGCATACGCTGCGATTCTTCCCATATTCCACTCCCTTTTGTGAAGAGGGGGGCCATAGTCTCCGCGTTTGTCCGCAGGCCGTCTTGCGGACGCCCTTTCCCCTCGCCGCCGTGGGGCCGAGGCCCAAGCGTGCCTTTATCATGGGATGCCCGGCAAGCCCGCTTGCCTTTTTGTCGGCGCGGGGGCTATGTTCGCGTTCCCCGAAACCTTTTGTCTGCCCGCGCGCACGTGAAGAGTATGGCCCGCATCGCCCTTTTTTTGCCCCGCCTCAGCCGTTACGGCGGCGTGGAGCAGTTCGCCTTCCGCCTTGCCGAAGCACTGGCGGAAACCCGGAACAGCGAGCACGAGGTGGAATTCGTGTGCGCCCGCTCGGAATCCCTGCCTCCCGAAGGGGTGCGCGTGCGCGTCGTGGGGCGGCCGGGCGGCCTCAAGCTCTTCAAAATGCTCTGGTTTCTTGTCCGGGCCGAGCAGATACGCCGCAGCGGGAACTATGATCTGACCATCAGCCTCGGCAAGACGTGGAATCAGGACGTCCTGCGTGTGGGCGGCGGCCCGCAGAAAACGTTCTGGGCACTTTCCGAAAAGGCGTGGCCCGAAGGTTTCCCCCGCGTTTTCAAAAAGGTACGCCGCTGGCTGCTGCCCGCCAACTGGCTGACCCGGATCATCGACAA
>OFGN01001711.1_pt1 | contig 14357 bp, 11 predicted proteins | sample 1521821 | NCBI WGS metagenome assembly OFGN01 (sample SAMEA3504094, study PRJEB24116) | mouse gut metagenome | biome: mouse gut; feature: mouse-associated habitat; material: faeces | place: Denmark | collected 2011
CTCGATAGTCGCTGAAAGCGCAAGCCTATAACGCGCCTTTTTAGGTAAAAGCGTGCTTAATTTTTGTGCGCCAAAGTTATGAGCTTCATCAACTACGAATAAAAAGTTTTTTCTGAATTTCGACAAAATATTCTGAAAATCCGACAACGCAAAAGTCGCATTAGTTGCAATAACGCAAAAATGTTTTATTGCCCCCGTATTATAAGCGTTTACGGCATCGGCAAAATATTTTCTCCATTTTTGCCCCGGATATGAATAAGCAATAATCGGCTTTACATTAAATTGATTTATATCATCAACCCATTGTTCAACTAAATGCTGATATGGAGCAACAATAATTACTGCAAGATTTTCATTCAATTTTTCTGATAATTTTGTTATCGAGCCCAATGCCGTATATGTTTTTCCTGCTCCTGTTGCCATATCAAAAATGCCACAACAAGAATTGCTCATCCATGAATTAATAGCATCTTGTTGATAGTCATAGAATTTCACATTCTTTGGCACTTGGAAAAAATTATTATCCTCGTCCACTTCATTGAAAGACTCCGATTCTATAATTTGTTGCGTGGTTTCCAAACTATACGACTGCAATTTCTCTGCCGCAACTTTGGGGAATTCAATCACTTCCATTGCAGGATCTAAATTGTCCCACAATTTATCAAAAGCCGATTCTTTTATTTCCACGCGTTCACTATCTTCTTCTTTCCAACTGCAAAACACATCTATTGATTCGTAGTTTTGTAAAAGTCCTGAATATGTCTCATTCATAGAGCCTGTAAACGCCACTTTATTTCCTTCAGAATCTTCCATAATACCAATCTTCTCGTGAAAAATCCCCACGGAATTCAAATCGATTTTGAATGCTATCTTAATATCCAATACACCCTCGGCAATTAAATTTGCCAAGAGATTTAATTTTTTCTGTTCTTGTACAGTATTAGGGCGAGGAAAATCACGCATTAAAGAGTTTTCTATTATTTCCTCTCTTTTGCGATAGCCCAATCGAATTTCATCAATATCTTCTTGCGTTAATCTTGGAGACGCTATTAATTCTATCTTACCGCCATTTTTTACAAGCGCGGTCAATCCTATTGCCATTTCGTACAATGCAGAAGAACTGAAAAAACCCACGGCTCGTTTGTACTTAACTGCATGTTGCAAAATCGGAATATAGAATTCATGTATAATATCGCATTTGAGATTTCGATATTCTTTTTCTATGTAAACTTCTTTTAGACTCATATTCCCCTCCGTTAAAGGTTTCCCTCTAATTCATGCAATACTCTATCGAGCATAATAAAATCCTGATTGTCGGTAAGGCAACTTACGCTAAATCTTACTAACCCTTCCGGAAATGTTTTGAGATATTTATGCGATTCAGGGGCACAATGCAGCCCTCCACGCACAGCGATCCCATGTTCGGCAAGGATATTGCTGAACTCATTTGAAGTATATCCTACTACCTTGCAAGAAATAATTCCGCTTGCTTTGGGATACGGCGTTACGACTTCCAAGTAATTGAATTCTTTCAATATGTTATAAAGTTTTTCAATATTAACCTTTTCAGATTCTTGCACTTCCTTACTATGTGTCATAATCCAATCAATGGAATACTCCAATCCAATAACAGCCATTAAATTTATACTTCCGGCTTCAAACCTTTCCGGCACAGATTTGGGCATCTCGGTATTTGCTGAATCAATGCCTGTCCCACCCAAAAATAATGGCTGTAATGCACAATTACGATTACATACAAAGCCACCTATGCCGTATGGTCCTAAAAGCGTTTTATGCCCTGCAAAAACATAATAGTCAATATTAATCAAATTGCATTCCAATACGCCACAAGATTGTGCAGCATCAACAGTTACGATTGCCCCATATCGTTTCGCCATTTCCGCAATTCGTTCAACGGGAGCAACTAATCCAATCACATTACTAACTTGTGAAATTATAACAGCCTTCGGCTTTTGCGTTGAAAATTCTTTTTCAATTTGATTAAAATCGAATTCAAAAATATTCTCTTTTTGCATAGGCAAAATCTTGATTTGAATTCCTTTTTGCCGCTGCAATGCGTAAAGCGGACGAAGGACTGCATTATGCTCGAAGTGAGAAATATATACGACATCTCCCTCTTGCAGATTAAGACCGAATATTATTGTATTCAGAGCTATTGTGGCAGAAGGCAAAATAACAACCGTATCCGTTTCGGGAGCGGAAGTCAAACTCAAAATTTTACGTCTTAATGCTAAGAGATGATTGTATCCATCCGTAGAGACTTTATACGAACCACGTCCGATATTGGCGCCATACGTTTCCATATATTGCGCCATAAAACCATACATCCCGTCTGGTTTTTTATATGTTGTAGCCGCATTGTCAAAGTAGCCTTTCATTATATCAATTCCTTTAATATCTTAAAGAGTATTTGCCGTTTTTCGTCACTCGAAATAGATTCGTTAAACTCCTCCAAATCGCTTGTTAGGGCATTATAAAGCATATCCCCCTCCGTAGTATTTTCCGCCGAATCAAATTGTCTTGTGATTTCTTGTCCGTTATCATCTCGGAAAACAATTTTATAGCTTGCGGTGTTTGCACGTCTTTTGTCGCTATCATATTGCAAAATAGCATCTTTCACCGATTTTAATTCTTCGATAAATGTGTTCATAATTTCATCGGTAAAATCGCTCATTCGCAAATTAAAGAGAATCCTTGCTACCACTTCAATAAGTTTAGTTTCATCATTGTTAGGATGTTTAACAAGATCCAAAAACAAATTGATTTTCCCACTAAAAGAATGCTCTTTAGTGGTTAGTTTCAGATCATCGTAAAAATTCTCCAATACCGACGATAGACTTTCCTTATCACTACCGCCAAACACACCTTTCGCTTCTTTAATAAGTTTTTGATGAATGTTGTAGTATGTATTGCTAATGCGTTGATATGAGATACGCAATGCTTGTGTAACTTCCGAATACAGTTCAGAATTGTAAATTGATTTTACTTGCCTAAACAGAAAATCATATGCGTTGATGTCTAAATTACTTAGCGCATTCCTAAATCTGATTGACGAAATATCAAGGGATTCTATCTTGCCATCACTTGAACAGTAGTTTTTAGTCGTCACTTCATATTTTGTCAGTTGCAAATACCATCTACGCATTGCTTTTACTAAATAAGCAAATGAGCCGGCACTTTTATCTGCCGAATGAATATACTGCGCAAAAATATTTTCCAGATTTACTATATAAGTTTCCTTTTCGTCATTCCACTTCTCAAGATAAATTTTATATTCCTCCGGTGCGGCAATAATATCGTTCATTACCACCGCAGACAAAGGCAATTCTCTATCTTTTCTACGCAAAACCAAGTGATTTTTATATCGCAAAAAAACCACCGCTAAATACACCGGAATTACACCTTGCTTTAATCCAAAATGATATTCGGGTTTTGTTAGTATAGCATATAGCTCTTCAAAATTCTTTCCCTTATCGGCACTTAATATAAAATCGTTAATTGCTTGCAATACCGCGCGCGTCTTTTCGTCGGCACATGAATATTCCAAATAATAGTCGTCGCCATTCTGCACATAGATGCCGGGAAGAACAAGTAAACTTCGCAAAATATTCATCTCGGGGCCGTTGCCCATAAGCCCAAAATCTTTTTGACTAATATTACTAAACAAAGCATTTAATAATTTTGCGCGCGCACTCTTAATAGTAGAACTCAATTCGTTTCTATTAATAAGTTCATTAACGATTTTCGGCGTACGATAATAAATATCTTGAATAATTTGCGATAAAAGTTGAGGAAGTTGCGCTTTGCGAACAATTCCCATTTTCTCGCCTTTATAATATACAGAGGACATTTTCTTTTCAAATCTAAAGAACGTGTTTTCAATAAAAGCATTAAGAATATTGGCTCGGTCTTCTAAAATATACCCCAATTCATCCAAAAGCTCGATTTCTTTATCTCTATATTGTTCAATCAATTTTTGTATCGCTCTGTATTCTTTGGCAACTCCCGCATAATCGCTAATATTATTCGGCAAGACGATTACAACGCGTTCATTTTCTATTTCACTTATTATCTTTGTTGCAAGTTGAATATCGGACTCTGCCCAAACCAACACACCATACATCAACCCGTCGGCATTAGAATCAATCGCCATTCCCGTTTTTTCAATATACGGCAAATCTTCCGCTTCTATGAAGCGAAACTCAAAATACCTAATTATTTCATTCTCATCATTATACCTAACGGGATAAAGGTACTTTTTCGTACAAATATCATTGAATATGGTTTTTACAGCTAATCCATTATCAATCCGGAACATTTCCTGCTGAATAAGTTCAAGCACGTTATGTCCGCTACCGGCAGTTATCCTAACATACGGACGATACATCAACTCTATTAAGAGATGACAATTTTTTAACACTTCTTTTGCCGACTCGATTTCCCCAACAGAATAATTGACTGAGTAGATTTCACTGATTATATCCCAACTGGGCGGAACAACCTTAAAATCATTTACACAATAAATCAATGCCAATGTTTTAACTATTTTTTCTGCCAATATATTATCATAGTCACGAAGTTTAGATAAAGCCGATGTCGTTATTTGCCACTGCTTTTTAATATTGCTTCCGTATGGTTCATTCTTAAATAATTTTTCAAAATAATCATAAATATAATCCGGCTCGATTATCGAAAACTCATCATTATTGGTGCGCAAAAAATACGGTACGGAATATTTTTCCGTAGAGGATAAAAAAGTAAATATTGTCCTTTCATTTTGTGCAACCAATTCCGAAATTTGCGGAAGCAATAAAAGCGTATAGGGATGCAAGGGATAACATCTCAATGCGAGGTTTTGCCCCATTGATTTATTAACCTCAACAAAAGAATAATCATTATCAATGAGGCTTTTAAGTTTATTAAACTGTATGGAGTGTCGACGGACATACTCATCAAATTGATTTTGGTCTTTTGATAAGACAGTAGAAACTATGTCATATATTTCGCACTCATCATTATCAATAGAAATAGGTTTGAAGCGATTGGAAACGGCTTTCCAACTATCAACTTTCTTTTTGGGTAAATTCCCCAAATAATTTTCTATACTTTTATGTGAAATCAATAGTAAGTGTAATTGATTTTCTCCACTTCGATTACATTTCTCGGCAAAATCTTGTATAAGTTTAATTTCCATAGACGAAGATTTGTCAACACTTCCTTCGAGAAATTTACCGAATTCATCATAGACAATAAATATACCGTTATATCCTTTTCTTTTTATAGCTTGAGCAACGCTATCGTATACAGAAATAACGTCTGCTCCCGATAAAGGATTAAACTCACTACCAGACGTCAGTAACGGATAAATCTTCACAAACAAATCGTAACTATTTTGATCGTAACTTTTTAGAGATTGAATAAAACCATCGACATTTTGTCCTATCTTCTTCTCTAGTTCTTTATATGTTTCCGGAAAATCTTTCCCCCAAGATATTATTTTATCGATTGCTGCATCGAAAAACGTCGTAGGCATCAACTCAGACAGTTGTGCTGTTTTTAACGCTTCGCTCAAACTCTGCAAAAGTGTAGACTTCAAATCCAAACTATTTGCATTAACGATAACCGGCAGAAGTTTCTTTTTTGATGCAATAAAAGCACGGATATTTTTAGATAAATCTAAGTTCGTTTCGGCAGCCTTTTTGATAACCGTTGAAAACAAATTGCCATCGCGACCAGCAAGCAGTGCTAAAATATGGAGAATCAAATGCGATTTTCCTTTACCATATGAACCCGTCAAAATTCTTGCTCTGTCGGTAGACTTATTTTCCGTGCTCGATAAAATATCCTCAATAATGCGCAAAGAACTTTGTGTGGGAATATAGCTTGCTATTTTTTTATCATCATAAATATCATAAGCAATATTTACAGAATATTGAAAACCTTCAATAGGGTGAATTATTTCGGCTATCTTATTCATTGCAATTCTCCTCCATTGATTAAAGTATAATATTGCTCAATAGCCTGCACAAACGTAGAGCGTCTATTTAACTTAATAACATCTAATCCCGCCGTTCTGATTATATCGATATACCCCATTTTTTGTAACTGTTCCAAATAGTAGAAGCACGCACTTCTATCCAAATTGAAAATTCTAGCGATATTGCACGGTTTATCCATCAAATCGGATATTAATATCTCTTTGCTTTCAGCCTGATCACAAATTACGCCAAACACAATTAAAGGATGTAATGTATCCTTGTCGGGTACAACTTTTTTATATTCTTTTATTCCTTTATCGTCGGTAACTACTTCGTCAATCATGCCTAATTCTGTTAAGGGGCATATATTCGTATTTTCGGGAGATTTATCTTTATCTTTCAAATAATACGTTCGTAGCAAACAATCAAATTCATCTTCCAACATTTTATCGGAACAGGAGTAATCATATTGCGTAAAAAGAAAATCTTTCAACTCATTTACAAACAATACTTTATTAAATGATGTCATTTTGAAAACATTGAAAAACCAATACCACGCGGTGGCAAGATCTTCATTTTTAGCAAGTTGATAATGCAACACCCAATTTGTGCCATCTTCCTCAAAATACTTATCACGATCATCAATAAGTCTACCAAGTTCTGTGAGCCGTTGTATTTTTTGGTTTCCGTCAGGCACTTCTTCCATTATTCCTACTACGTTCAACCAATAACGTAAAGACTTTACCATATTAGCACCAATTCCAAGCACATCACAAGGATTGACTTCTTTATCGGTAAAAAGCCTATTGTTTAGAATGATATTTTTAACGCCTTTTCGTATCCAACCCTTGCGAACACAAAAGGTTTCATGAGCTCTTATCTTCATATTACTCCTCTTTCGATTTAAGGAATCGATCCATTAGACAACCGCCGTCAAGATACTTTGCCGTAACGCATTTCTTACAATGTTTACATTTGGTTTCATCAATCTTATATCCTAATGGAGAGACGGTTATAGCGCCAAAAGGACATACCGATTCGCATTTTAAGCATCTCCTACACGCATTATATTTGCGTACTTGATACGCAATCATACGACGTAAGTTTTCATGATCGGCTACATTCATTGTCCGAATTTTAACTGAATATTCAAATTCCGACTGGCTGAACGGTTGAATAGATAGTATCGGGACATTAGTGGCTATATCCAAAACGATTACTTCATGTAATAATTTACGTCCTAAATCTTTGCTCACTTTTCCGAATGGGACAAACAGATTATAAAATGAATCATCGATGGGCTTATTCAATTTATAAATTTTCGCATGATCTTCCGCAGTACAATTTGTATATCGAATTTTAACATCTTCTGCCGCCGCCAACCCGTTGCCGCCTTGACGAGCCTTCCATTTACCTTCGTCAACATACACTTCCGGATCGGGTTTTCCAATACGTTTTGCAAAATCAATCAAGTAGTTGCGCCAACGTTCCGATTGTTCCGGCATATATATTTTTGCAAGGAATTGAGAGCGGACATTGTTATTTGGACAACACCAACAACCAACCCGATCATAACCCAATCTGTATGCGTCATTGAAATCGACATTTTCGCTCAACATATAAAGCCATAATTCAATATCGGTCCAATAAAAAATCGGAGCCGCTACCGTTTGCTTTTGTATTTTTACATTCGCCCCATTAGCAACCCTATCATACTTACTTCTGCTTGTAGACTCGTTTTTTCTTATTCCATAGAAGGTCAATATACGAGAATCTCTAAAAAGCGAACTAAGAGTACGCGTAATCGGACCTGTCTTAAACATAGTACAGCACCACCGCATCATTCTTGCCGGCGGACCAATCTCATCGCAAATAGAATAAAAATCCCTGTCTCTATTCTTAGCCTTTTTTACAATAGTCTGTGGATTGTTTTTTCTATAACGTTCAATATAATCATAAGTCGCAGGAAACTCCAAAGTAGTATCACCAAATATGTGGACTATTTTCGGATTGGACAAAGAACGCGTTACCACATCAGCAACAACAGTAGAATCTTTCCCCCCCGAAAAGGAAATTACTGTTTTATAGTCGGGGAAATTTTCTACTTGTTGACGAACAAAATTGAAAGACTCTTCTTTTATAGTAGATAAATGTTCTCTATTGCAATCTATGAACTTATCAATAAATGAATTAAAACAAGCGTAATCATTATCAGATTTGTATTTTTCCAAATCTTTAATGATCGGTTGAACGTCCATTTTTTTAATTTTTTCCAACGATAAATTTTTGCTTTTACCATCTATGTAATATCTACTATCACAAGCCCATACCGAGGAATGTGCATACTTAAAGGGCTTCCCTTCGATAATCTCTAAAAGCAGTCTTTCTTCCGGAAATACCGGCCTCAAATCTTTCGATAAATATTTGATTTCGTTTCCGCAACAAGGGCATACCTTTGGAGAAGTATCCGATAATTTGCGAATAATGGGTACACGACAACCGCCGCACCAAAATACTTCGGTCGGCTCATCTTGCTGTGTTTTGCTTCCGCAATTTTCGCAAGTGTCGAAATATGAGAATTTATTGCAATTAGTGCACCACATTATTCAAGAATTGCGCTTACTCCTTAATGTAATTATTAATGATTTCGTTTAGATACTCGCTGAATTGGAATTTAATTTCTTTCGGTGCTATTATTTTCAACTTATCACCAAAACTGCAACACCAACCGAAAAACATATCGCTTATTTGTATATCGACAGTGAATTTGAACTTATCATTGCCGAGATCGGTTATGCCAACCTTTTCTCCGAATTTATCGTAAATAACGTCAATCAATTTCGAAGCGACTTCAAACGTAACCCTTTCGGACTTACCACCGAACATTGAAAATACTTGCTTTCTATAATTACATAAATCTATCCCTTTCGGGTGAGCATCTTTATTTATAGGCGTATCAAGTACGCCAACTTCCGTCATACGGTCTATCCTATAATTGGTAAGCGTTATATGATTATCGTGATAGCACACAAGATAGTAATTATCGTTAGAAAACACCATTGTTACAGGATTTGCAACATAACGGTGTCCGTCCCTACGGAAGACACGCTCGCCTTGTAAGTCGTAATCAAAATACTTAAAAATTATCTTTTTCTCGGAAAGTATGGCTTCATCGATTTTATCAATGCTGTAATAAATATTTTCATTTGTATGCTTCGTGGTATTAAACGCAACAATGTTCTTTTTCAAAAGTTCTGCGCGATTGCTACCGCCGAGAGCTGAAATCTTATCTATAAACTCAACCGTCTTTTTCTCTGTTATAAAACTCGCTGCTTGCACGGCGTCCATAAGAATACGCAATTCTGGTACGTCGAAACTCCTATCTACCACATAATACGAATTGTTGTGTTGCCCTCTGCGTTGAATTATCTCATAGCCGTATGCGTTGAGCGTGGCAATATCTTGATACAAAGTTTTTCTGTCACACTCAATACCTGCCGACTTTAACTTTTCTATGATTTGATTGGTTGTCAAAGGATGCTGTTCGTCGGTGTCCTGTTTCAGCATCTCCCAAATCTTTAATAATTTAATTTTTGAAAAGTTTTGTTTGCCCATATAAATCTATTATAGCAAATAATTCGACAAAATGCAAGGGCGTAATGTCCAAAATTCAAGACAGTAAGGAAAAAAGTTAATATTCGTCTTTCGACATAGTTTTTTGTCCGAAAACGCCTTTGCCGTCAAAGGTAGAAAATATTACTTAAAATATTAAATCGTTGTGATTATAGCGTAATATTTTCTACTTCTTCTTTGACGGACGAACTTAATTAAAATGGCACCCACTTTTTACAAAGCCCTTTTCGGACCTCTCCGTTTCTCGTCGAAAGACGAATATAAAAAATCTCAAAAAGGATAAAGTAAATTTTCTAATAGGAAAAAAACCTTCCTATTAGAATTTTATACTGTCCTAAAAATGAGAAAAGGAGCGTTTCAAAATGAAAACAGCCGTCATCTATGCTCGATATTCGAGCGACAGACAAACCGAACAGTCGATTGAGGGGCAAGTCCGCGTATGCAACGACTATGCAGAAAGAAATGACATTCTTGTTGTCAACCAATACGTAGACAGAGCCACGACGGGTACGAACGACAACCGCGACGCGTTCCAGCAAATGATGAAGGACAGCGACAAAAAGGCTTGGGACTACGTTCTCGTTTACAAACTTGATCGCTTCAGTCGTAACAAGTTTGAAATGGCTATGCACCGAAAGCACCTTAAGGACAACGGGATTAAAATATTGTCTGCTATGGAGAATATTCCCGACAGTCCCGAAGGCATCCTGCTTGAGAGCTTACTTGAAGGGTATAAGCGTTCAAATGGACACAATAAGAATAAAATCAGAATTAAAGCAGTCTAAATTTAATGTAAAGCTAAGTCGGGACTCCTCGCGGAATCTCGGCTTTTTTGTGTTAGCTAAACTTGAATAGCACCCCTCATTACTTGAAAAACGGTTGATTTTGTGCTATAATTTATAAATACAAAAGGAGCGATTATGGTTGATATAAAAACTTGGATAAATCAAACGAATACAAACACAAGTAAAACTATGAATACTATATGGTCAAAATATATACAAGGCGCAAAAACATTGTATTACAGTCGCAAATTGCGGTTTGATGACAAATTCGCAAGTCAATATAAAGCGTTATTCGATTTAGACGAAACAAAGAAACTGAAAATTCTTGAAATAGGTTGCGGTTCGGGTGCGCTTGCAGGCTCTCTCGCACGTTGGTATCCAAATGCCGAGATAATCGCCATTGACCGAGACAGCGAATTTATACGGTTTGCCAAAGAACACGAAACAGGCGTAAGTTTTATGGAAGCCGATATAGTTGCGCTTCCTTTTACCGATGAAAGTTTTGACGTCGTAATCTCAAATACCGTTTATGAACATATAGAACCTTCCGCATTTTACAAAGAACAACTACGCATATTGAAACCGAACGGCGTTTGTTTTGTGCTTTCTTCTCGCAAAGGTATTTCAGTCGCGCCCGATTGCTACGCGCCTAACGATTTTGAAAAAGCATTTTGGCAAAAAGCGGGACAATACGATAGTTCGATAGATAAATATAACGTAGGCAAGTATTATTTGAACGAAGCGAAACTCCCTGCCGTTATGGAACAATATGGATTTAAGCAAATCAAAACGGGATATGTTACTGTGGTTTTAACGCCGGATAATCCCGATACTACGCCCGAATTTGCGCGCGCGATAATCAATGCGGACAGGTACTCGGCTATCGAGTCAATCGAATCGGTGGTAAATTCAATGTCCGAACACTTTTCAAATCAAGAAATTGCCGAAATGAAACACACTGTAAATAGCAAGTATGATTATCGCATTAAACAATACGAAAACAATATAAAGCAATGGGACACAACCGTGTCAATAATTATGGTAATGCGCGGAGTAAAAGAAATATGAAAGATTGGTTTACAATAGATAAAATCGACGAAACGACTTATATTATAAGCGAATACCGCCATTGGGAAGAAACGCATTGCTACCTTTTAATCGGAAGCGAGCGTTGTCTTTTGATTGATACGGGACTTGGAATTTGTAACATTTATAACGAGGTTCGCAAATTGACGGATAAACACGTCATAGCCGTTGCAACACATATACATTGGGATCACATAGGCGGGCATAAATATTTTGCCGATTTCTATGCGCACAAAGCCGAGTTGGATTGGCTGAACGGTAAGTTTCCGCTTTCTATTCAGACTGTCCGTGATATGGTAATAGACCGTTGCGATTTGCCCGAAGGCTTTGATGTAAGCACTTACGAAATGTTTCAAGGTAAGCCTACAAAGGTATTAAACGGCGGCGAGATTATTGATTTGGGCGATAGAAAAATCGAAGTCTTGCATACGCCGGGGCATTCGCCCGGACACCTTTGCTTTTGGGAGCAAGAGCGCGGCTACATATTCACGGGAGACTTGATTTACAAAGATACTTTATTTGCCTACTACCCGTCAACCGACCCCGAAGCATATTTGCATTCGCTTGAAAGAATTGCGGCGTTGCCGTCCAAAAGGCTATTCCCTGCACATCACTCATTAGATATTCAACCCGAAATAGCGGTTAGGATGAGAGATGCTTTTCGTGACCTGAAATCACAAGAAAAGTTGCATCACGGCGCAGGCACTTTTGATTACGGCGATTGGGCAGTTTGGTTGTAAAATAAAGCCGAGAGATCTGTGCTGACCTCGCGGCTTTTGTATTTATCAATAATCTATCAATCTTCCGTTATCGTTCCATTTACCGAACATTATGCCTTGACTTGTATTCTCTATAAACTTCTGTAAACGAGCGTTAAATAATTCGGGCTGTTTTTTCTTTATTTGAATAGTATCAATTCGTACCCGTCTGTATAGAGGCGGGAAACTAATAAAATTGTTCCATACTGTTTTATCTGCTTGCAATGCTTTCAATATCGTTTCGTCAATCACAAAACCGTTTTCGGACATATCGGGCAAAACCGCTCGTCCCGCATCCGTCATTTTACCTAACTTTTCCATACGCCGACAACGCTCTTTATTTAATTCCGACCATAGCGAATTTGCCTTGCGTGGGGCGAATTTTTGTGCCGTAATGCCGTTTTCGAGCGTTTTGGTTGTACTGTCTATCCACCCGAAACACATTGCTTCTTCTACGGCGTCTATGTACCAAAATGTATCATCATTTTTCGGATCGCCCCGTTTAACAATAACCCAGCATTCCTTTTCGATTGTGTGGTATTCGGTAAGCCATTTTCTAAATTCATCCCGATTGGTAACGCTTAATAAGTTATTTACTTCGATACTCATTGTCTCAACAATTCCTTTATTTGTTCTTCCGTGTACGGACTGACGTAATCGGGCGAGCATAAGTGAGTTTGACTCCACATCATCATTTGCGTAAGTATAGGCACAAAACTTTTTCCGAGTCCCGTCAAAGTATATTCTACTTTGGGCGGAACTTCTTTATAAATCTCACGGTGTATAAAGCCGTCATCTTCTAATTCACGCAACTGTTTTGTCAAAGTGGACTGAGTAATACCGTCTATTCTTCTTAACAGTTCGCCAAAACGCTGTACTTTACTTACGGCTATATACCACAGTATGAGAAACTTCCATTTACCGCTTAATACCGCTTGTAACGTGTTCATAGGAACACAGCGCATCATAACTTCTCTTTTTCTAAATTTGTTATCTGTCATAGTGAAACTCCTTTTTCTATTATAGCGAAATACACATAACAAGTCAATCGCAATAGTATCTTTTTTGATACTACTACTAAATAAAGACAGTACTTGAAAATCAGTACTATGCCGATTTATAATATAGAAAATATTAAAGGCAGGTATTCATATGCACTATACAGGCACGATTTGGCGTCCACCTTATGAGGCTTGGTCGGCACTACTACAAGTTACGGCAGGTTGCACACACCATAAATGTAAGTTTTGTACGTTATATGAGGATATTCCTTTCAAATTCAAAATGTCCTCTATGGAAGAAATCGAGGAAGATCTAAAAGAATTATGCTACTTTACGCCTGATGTTACAAGAATTTTTTTAGTCGGGGCTAATCCGTTTGTATTGCGGGCGGAAAAATTACGGCAAATAGCGTATTTGTCTAAACAGTATCTTAACCGCTTGAAAACTATCGGCTGTTTTGCTCGCATAACGGATATAACGCCGAAAAGTGTTGACGAATTAAAGCAGTTACATAGTTGCGGCTATAACGGCATTACTATCGGCGTAGAAACGGGCGACGACGAGGCTTTATCTTTTATGCACAAGGGTTATACGTCTGCGGATATTTTAGAGCAATGCCGTAAACTCGACGAGGCAGGACTTGAATATAACTTTTTCTATCTTACAGGTATTTACGGCAAAGGCAAAAGTAAGCAAGGCGTTGAAAACACATTGAAAATCTTTAATCAATTAAATCCGAAAATAGTCGGTGCGTCAATGTTGACAATTTACCCCACGTCGGAATTATACGGCGAAATTCAAAACGGAAATTGGACAGAAGAAAGCGAAACGGAAAAATATGAGGAATTAAAAATGCTTGTGAACGGTTTAGATATTAAAACGCACTTTGCCGCTTTGGGTGCGTCGAACGCCGTCCAACTACACGGAAATATACCAAGCGATAAAGAGGAATTGATTTCGATTATCGACGAAGTTATAAGCCGTTTCGGTGAAAGTGAACTCAAAAAATACAGAAAGAATTTGAAGCACCTGTAATATGCTATTCGACAAAACTTTCTATAAAAAGTTCTTTCACCGCCCGTTTATGGACGGTG
>OFGN01001721.1_pt1 | contig 14308 bp, 16 predicted proteins | sample 1521821 | NCBI WGS metagenome assembly OFGN01 (sample SAMEA3504094, study PRJEB24116) | mouse gut metagenome | biome: mouse gut; feature: mouse-associated habitat; material: faeces | place: Denmark | collected 2011
TTTGGGCGCGTTCTGTCAAAAACGGAAGTGCAGTTCAAGCGGGCCTCTGACGCTTTGGCGCAGACAAGGCTCTTTTCGGAACAGAGCAACCTGACCGCCGCCTACGAGGCGGCGTTTCGTTTTGAAGCGATCCTGGAGCAGGCCGTTCTGCTGGCGCGGGCGCTCCCCGCCTATACGGGACGGCCCAAGGTGCAGGAGGCGGTGGACGCTTTGATGGAACAGGCCATCCCCATTGAAATGGGCTACACCGAATTGGGCTGGTTTTGCCTGCGGATCCCCGCGCTCCTCCCCAAGAAGGGGAGCGGTTCCCCGGTCTATATCCAGCAGGCCCTCTATCCGGTTATGAACCGGTTTTTCAAAGGCAAGGTGCCCACCAGCTATTCTGACTGTGTGCTGATCTACCGCCATGTCTATGACAGCGCCCGGCCAGAGCGGGCTTGGCGTGACCACGACAACATTGAACAGAACATGGTGACGGATATCATCACACTCTATCTGCTGCCCGATGACGCGCCTGCGCAGTGCGCCCACTTCTATTGCAGTGCCGCTGGCTCAGCGGACAGCACGGAGGTTTATGTTGTCCCCAGAGAACAATTTCCCACTTGGATCTATGCCGCATTTCACGACAGGCTGAAGGAGGTAACGCTCTATGAAAACCGGGCGTAATGGAGGAAAAAAGATAAGTATGAAAGGCCGGAATTTGCCGCCGTCCAATCACTTACAGTTCAAGTACCGGAAAATCCCTGAAAAACCAAGGGGCCGGCGGCGTGACGAGGGGCCGGATTGCGGCAAAGAGAGGAGGAGAGATGCCGCAAAGTTGAGTGAGATGGAGGCACAGGAATGATTACACTCCGCCCGGGCAGTCATGCGTATCGCCTCCTGCTTCTGTTGTCTGCTGCTGGCGAGTTTCCTACACGCTCTATGCGCCTTTTGGGGAGTGTTCGCTCTCTGGAGGCGCTGGTATATCGGCTGGAGCAAACCCAGCAATTCCGAAACGAGTCTGGGGCAGACCTGGGCAGGTGCAGGATGCTGTCAGTCAGCGGCAAGCGGGACAGGCGTACCATCCGCCTCCACAAAACTGCGCTTCCACTCCTAAATGCGCTCCACCCAGCAGCACTGGAACAGTATTTGGCCTTATCTGGCGGACACCGCTTTTCCAGCAGTACTGGACATGTGCAGCGAAATCATCGGGTTGCCGAGACATTGGCAATGTGTATGGGTGCTGGGATCGAGTTCCGGCCCTATGCCCTGCCAGTCCTGCAAAAGCAGCGCATCGCCCAAGTCGTCCCTACCTCTCCTGCACTTTACATCGCCAGATCACTCAAGCGTCTGGACAGCACAGAGATGAATAAGACCATCTTTACCCGGCTGACGGGGGCCCTGTTTGCTCATGAGACCTGCTGGGCTGTCTACAACACCCGCAGCGCCGTCATGAAATGGAGCGGCATGGGTGAGTTCAAGACCGCGCAGCACCTTGCGGAGCTGGCTCGGATGAATGCCGGCATACCCCAGGCAGACCATGCGCTGCTCTTAGGTGAGTGTATGGACATTGCGCTGCGCACGATGGAGGAGTCGGATAAGAGCCGCCGCATGGAGTTGCGCTTTCACCGTATCTACCCCCATATCCATTTCATTCCACTGGACTGGCAGGGTATCCGGCTGCTGAGGATTCTGACGCTCCCAAACTGGAACGAACAGGTACTCTCTGCAGTATTCCCTTCAGAATGGCGTGCTGTTGGCCCTGACATCATTGAATGCGACGCCCAGCGGGACGGGACATTCATCCTTTCCCATCTGGATGGAGACCTGGCCCGGCTCCTGCGGCTGCGCCAGGCGCTGGAGCACAGCGAAGTACGCTGCGAGGTGCTGTGCTTTCCGTGGCAAACAGCATTTGTCCGTGATTATATGGGCAGCCGTGTAGGACTGCGCGAGGTGACTGTGGATGCACTGGAGGATGCCCTGGGCCTGACTGACCCGGAGTACAGTGATCCACGGGAGGAGGTACCGCCTTGAACAATAACCGTACCCGTACCATTAGCATTATCATCGCTGTCATACTGGGTCTGGCCACTCTGCTCTATCTTGGCGGACTGGTGTGCCAGCTGCTCACCGAGTATCAGGTATGGCTGGCCAGCGGCGGTATGCAGGGGTAGACCCAGATCGGCGACATCCGCTTTGGGCCGCTTTCCTGCTGGCGCCAGGCGCTTACCCTGTCTGGACTGAAGTACACGGGGCTGGTAGCCCTGATTGGCGGCAGCGCCTATGTTTTTGCCCGGCTCTATGACCGCTTTGGGAGCCGCGACTTTGATGACCGCAATTTTTCCCGCAGCCAGCGAGGCACTTACGGCACCGCCGGTTGGATGGCTGAGACGGAACTGCGCACAGTCCTGGAGGTGGCCAGCCCGCAGAAGGCCCGGGGCATCATACTGGGCCAGACTGACCGTGGCAGCGTGATCTGTTTGCCTGAAGATACCAGGCTCAATAAGCACATCGCAGTCTTCGGCGCCAGCGGCACCATGAAGTCCAGAGGAGTGATTCGCCCGGCACTGTTCCAGAGCATACGGCGTGGGGAGTCGGTAGTAGTCACAGATCCCAAGTCGGAAATTTACTCCGACACAGTGGAACTGTTCCGAAAATATGGCTATACCGTCCGGGTCTACAACCTGCTACAGCCCGAATTGAGCGACTCATGGAACTGCATGTTTGACCTGGGCGGCGATACCCTGATGGCTCAGGTGCTGACGGATGTCATCATTGCCAACACGAAGGGGGACGGCAAGGGGGACCATTTCTGGGATAACGGTGAGGCGAATCTTCTGAAAAGCCTGATCCTCTATGTGGATCTGGACTCCACGCGCCGTCCAGAGGAGCGGAACCTGCCTGCCGTCTACCAGATGCTTACCCAGAACACGGAAAAGCAGCTCACCGCTCTCTTTGACCGGCTGCCTTTGGACCATCCGGCCTGGGCACCCTACAGCTTGTTCAGCCAGGCCAGCGATTCCGTGCGGGCCGGTGTGGTCCTGGGCTTGGGCACCCGGCTGCAGGTGCTCCAGAGTGAGGCCGTCCGAAGTATCACCCGTCAGTCTGACATCGACCTCGCTCTTCCCGGGCAGACCAAATGCGCATATTACATCATCCTGGATGACCAGAACTCCTCTTTGGAATTTCTGTCGTCCCTTTTCTTCGCGTTCCTGTTCATCAAGCTGGTCCGCTACGCTGACAGCACGCCGGAGCAGCGGTGCCCAGTGCCGGTGAATATCGTTCTGGACGAGATGAACAACATCGGTGTCATCCCGGACTTCTCCCGGCGTTTGAGCACCATCCGCTCCCGGTCCCTCCAGGTCCTGATGTGCTGCCAAAACCTGCCTCAGATCCAGAACCGCTATCCCAACAACCTCTGGGCGGAGCTGGTAGGCAATGCGGACACGCAACTGATGCTGGGCTGCACAGACGATGTGACGGCGGAATATTTCAGTGTCCGGAGCGGAGATATGACGGTGGAGGTCAACTCTACCATGACGACCCGGCAGAGCATCGCCATTGCCCAAATCATCCCCCAATACCGATATACGCAGGGCCTTGGCCGACGCAGGCTGCTTACGCCAGACGAGGTGCTGCGGCTGCCCAACGACCAACTGCTGATCATCATCCGCGGCCAGAAAATCCTGCGGGCAAAGAAGTTCGACTACACTGGCCATCCCTACGCCAAAGAGTGTGTCAAAACCAGTATACGGGACTATCCACAACTCCAGTGTACCCCCGCTGTGGATCCGGAGCCTGCCCCTGAAGCGCCGGAGACTATACCGGCCCCAGCTCCAGAAGAACCCGTACCGCCTGCGGAACCGGAGGCCGCCCCTGCTGTGGCGCCGGCAGAAACACCCAAGCGTGCCAGGCGGAGGCCGACCCTCTACGAGAGTGCGAAGCCGCCGTCTGATTTTTAGGCAACCATACACTATTTTATCAACTAAAAGGAGGAAACAAATCATGGCACGTACGAAAAAGGAATTGAAAGATCAGGATCCTCTGCTCGGCAGCGAGACTGCGGACCAGACCGCTGGAGCTGGTGCCGACGGTACCGGCCTGGTACCGGGCGGTGAGCCTGGCGCTCCGACCCCGTCCGACCTGGAGCTGGCGGACGGCACGCCGCTGGACCCCGACGCCCCCCAGACTGAGACGGGCCAGGAACCGGAAGGCGGCCAGCCGCCCCAGGCTGACCTGGAACCCGGCGCAGAACCGCCTGGCCTGGGCGAGCCGACCGCTGTTCCCCAGACTGGCTTGGAACCTGCCGGAGATGGGACGTTGGAGCCCGGCGGAGCCCCGGAATTTCCCCAAACTGACCTGGAATTATTGAAAGGCGCTGAAGGCCGGGCGGATGAAAAGGCCGGTTCCCAGACTGGCTCTGAAGTGCCAGATGATGAGGCTGCGGGCGAGTCTGGACCTGCCGCCTCCCAGACTGACTCCGGGCAGCCCAAAAGTCGGCTCAGAATGCCTGGCCGGCGCGGCCAGCGCGTGGTTTCCATTGACGCTGAGCGCACGGTTGAGACGGATACGGACAAGCTGCGCAGCGACCTGCTGGACCTGGTGGAGTCCCTGAAGGGCAAGAAGATCCTGACCGGCACCATCCAGGGCGTGGAGCGGCTGGCGGACAACCCGGAGATGTCCTACGCCGTCACCTACCACGGCGACTACAAGGTCATTATCCCGGTACTGGAGGCGGTGGAGGAACCGGAGGACTACCGTGGGCAGCCCAAGGGCGATGTCCTGCACTACCTGCTTAACAAACGGCTGGGCGCCGAGGTGGACTACATCATCAAGGGCATCGACCAGGAGAGCGGCATCGTGGCGGCCAGTCGTCTGGAGGCCATGGCCATGAAACGGAAGGAGTATTACTTCCGCACCGACCGGGACGGCAACTATCAGATTTATGCGGGCATCTGCGCCGAGGCCCGGGTGGTCTCTGTAATCCGGGCGGGTATCTTCGTGGACCTGTTCGGCGCGGAGTGCTACATCCCCCTGCGGGAACTGTCCTACCAGCGGTGGGTGGACGCCACCGCCCACTACCAGTCTGGACAGCGCGTGCTGGTAAGGGTGCTGGAGGTAGACCGGTCCGACCGCAGCCGGCTCCGGGTGTCTGCATCTGTCAAGCAGGCAGGTGAGAACCCCTATGAGAAAGCGCTGAAGAAGTATGCGGTGGGCAACCTGTATGTGGGTACAGTCAGTATGGTGGATACTACCGGAGTATTTGTCTCCCTGGACGGCGGCATCGACTGCCTGTGTACCTATCCCAAGCGGGGCCGGCCACCCCGCGGCTGCCGTGTCTCAGTGCGCATCCTGGGCATCAATTACGAGAGCAACCGTATCTGGGGCGTCATCACCCATATGTCCATCGTGCGCTGAATGTCAGAAGGTCCTGATTTCAATCTTTCAGCTTGGACTCATGTACGGTGCGGCAGCATGGAAAGTCAACTCAGACCACATGCTTCTGAAAATGTATTGCTATTGTGCGGACATAGTGGTATAATATGAGGGAAACAGTTTGCCATCTACAGGAAGGAGTGTCTCACATGGCAAAGACAGCAAACCTCTACGCCCGCATTGAGCCGGAAGTAAAGGAACAGGCGGAAAACATTTTAGCTGCGCTGGGTATCCCGGTCTCTAACGCGATCAATATGTTCTATAAGCAAATCATTTTGCAGCGTGGCATCCCCTTTGAAATGAAGCTGCCGCAGGCAAGGGTAGTGGATATGGGCAAGCTGACCGCACAGGAACTTGACCAGGAATTGGAAAAGGGATACCAAGATGTTCTGGCGGGCAGGACAAGACCGGCAAACAGGGTTTTTGACGAAATCCGAAAGGACTACGGTATATGACATATTCAGTCGAGATCGCGGCTCAGGCAGAACAGGACTTGCGCGGTATCTTTGCGTATATCGCCTACGAGCTGCAATCGGTCCAAAACGCTGCGGCGCAGCTTGCCAGACTGGAGGAAAACATTTGCGCCCTCGACCGGATGCCGGAGCGGTATCGCCGGTATGAAAAGGAGCCGTGGTATAGCCGGGGCTGGCGGGTTATGCCGGTAGACCATTACTGTGTGTTCTATACGCCGGATCACGACCGCAAAATCGTGAACATCACCCGCGTACTTTACGGGGGGAGGGACATAGAGACCGTCCTTGCCGATCATGAAACAGTATAAATTCGAGCAAATTGATAGGATCCATGTTATCTTTGAACGGGCGGAGCTGGTAAAACGGCTCCGCCCTTTTGCTATCCATTGCAAAGGAGCGATAAACCGATGAATAGATCAAAAAAGCGAAAAAACCGGCTGTTTCCCATGCTCATAACCGTCATGGTGCTGACCGCCGTTTTAACCCCTGCCGCCTATGCGGATACCGACGGCACTGAGCCGAAAATTGTGCAGCAGCCCGACCAACTGGTCCTGCAGTTGGGAACGCGCTGGGCCGGGGTGGAGTTTGAGCTGCGCACCGACGCCGGTATCTTTCCTGTTCCGGTTGTGGTAGACGAGTATGGCGTTTTGACCATGGACCTGGGCGGCAGCACGACCTATACCTTGAGCTGCATTCACTCCACCGCCCCGATCCCTGACCCGGAACCCGAGCAGACCGACCCGCCTCCGCCCGCTGTATCCGACCCCGTGCCGGAGGCTCCAGTCAGCCCCCAGAAAGAGGGGAAGCAAGGCGGCCTTCCGATTCCAGCAGTCATCTTTCTGGTCGGCCTGACCGTCGTGGCCGGAGTAATCGCCACGCTCCATATCACAAAGAAGCGCCAGGAATACGCCTATGACGAGTGGGAGTATGAAGACGACGAGCCGTAATACTGACTTCGCGCTCCCATACTCACTTTGACACAAAATTTGTGAATAAACCGTGTATTTTTTGGAATTTGGTTGACTTTTCGAAATATTTATGGTAATATTTATCCATAGCAAGACACTGCGTTCAGGCTCTCGATACGCCGGGATAACCTGGCGTCAGACCTGCCGGAACTTAGCAGGGAATCGTTACGGATCTGCTGTATAGCCGGATCCACACGACGCAGGTCTTGTCTCATAAAATTGTAGCCGGAAGGCTGCTGAAATACAGTGCAGAGTCAATGGCTGGGTGCGACCCCACTATCCCAGCGCTTGGCTTTGCATTGTCTTTTTTCGGCAGCCTTCCGGCTCTTTCTGTTTTATTTGGAGGTTTTGAGCATGAAACGAAAACCCAATCGGGGAAAGGTATGGAACCCACGAGGTACATCTGGGCAGGTCCGGTGCCATTGCGGCCGCCCGGCAGTCCTGCGCAGCGCGGAAGGGATCTGTAAGACCCACCGGCCGGATGCCAAGGTGTATGTCTGCTCCGGCTATCCCGCGTGCGACTCTTTCGTTATGGCCCACCCGGGTACTCTGGAGCCGATGGGCACGCTGGCCCCTCCGGAGCTGAGACGGCTACGGTATGAGGCCCACCAGCAGTTCGACCAGCTCCATAAGTCCGGCCTGATGACCAGGCGGGAGGCATACCAATGGCTGTCTTACACGACGCAGGCGCCCATGTCTCACGCCCACATCGGGCACCTGGGCGAGTATTACTGCCGGGTCGTGATCCGAGAGAGCAGGAAACTGCTGGCCCAGCGCACTGGGGCGGCGTGAGCTTCAAGAATATCAGGAGGTGAATATTATGCTGCCGCTTACAAAAGAACAGCGAGTAAAAGTAGAAGAAAATATGGGGCTTGTGGGCAAGGTAATAGGGGACTGCGTTCACACATTGGACAAGGGCTGCATCTATACCTATGATGATCTCTTCCAGATCGGGTGCATTGGCCTGTGCAAGGTGGCCCAGACCGACCAGCCCGGACACAAGGGCGCATTCTCCACCTATGCCTACTGCCTGATCCGCAATGAGATCTACACACAGATGGAGTACGCCACACGCCGCGGCCGGGAACAGGCCACAGACCCGGCGGAATTGCCCTGCGGCGTAGTTGACGACAGTCTGGAGGAGCGGGATGCCTGTCGGGAACTGATGGGGCTGCTGGACCGGGCTGAAGCTACAGCCACCGGCACCACGGCGAAAGGCATCCGGGCCATCCGGATGCGCATTGACGGATACTCCAGTAAGGAGATTGGCGAACTGCTCGGCGCCCCGGCTAACCATGTGACCGCATGGGTCTCCAAGGCCAGAAACCACATCCGTATGATGGGCCAGCCCAGTGTGTAGTTTCCGGATAGCAAAAAAAGTCGAGCAGGCCGGTACTGGGCGTGGTAAGATGGGAAACACAGATGGAGGTGATGGACTTTGGATCAGCAGACTGAGGCAGTTCAGCGGATGCAGGATTACATTGAGTCCCATTTGGACCAGGAGATCACGCTGATGACCCTCTCCAAGGTGTCGCTCTTTTCCCCTTGGCACTCCCACCGGCTGTTTAAGGAACGGCTGGGCCTCACGCCAGCGGAGTATATCCGCCGGATGCGGCTTTCCCACTCCGCCATGCGTCTGAAGCAGGAACAGTGCTTTGTCACCGACGCGGCCTATGACTGCGGCTTTCAAAGTATAGACGGCTTCACCCGCGCCTTTTGCCGGGAATTTGGCTGTAACCCTGGGGACTACGTGAAAGCCCCCGTCCCAATCCGGCTGTTTATCCCCTATGGCGTGAAATTCAAGGAGCTGAGAAAGGATACCGTTGATATGGAAAACCTGCAAAGCGTATTCGTCCAGGTGGTCCGCAAGCCGGAGCGCAAGGTCATCCTCAAGCGCGGCGTCCGGGCCGTGGACTACTTTGCCTACTGCGCGGAGGTCAGCTGCGAGGTCTGGGGTGTGCTGGCCAGTATGGACTCTCTGTGTGGCGAGCCGGTCTGCCTCTGGCTGCCGGATGGGTACAGGCAGCCGGACACCTCCACCTATGTGCAGGGCGTAGAGGTGGCTCCGGACTACGCCGGTGACATCCCGGAGGGGTTTGACCTGATCTCCCTGCCTGCCGCAGAGTACCTGGCCTTCCAGGGCGAGCCCTTCAAGGAGGAGGACTACTCCCAGGCCATCCTGTCTGTGCAGTACGCCATGGACCACTACGACCCGGCTGTCATCGGCTATGAGTGGAATGACAGTAATCCCCGTATCCAACTGGAGCCCCGGGGCGAGCAGGGCTACATCGAGCTGCGGGCCATCAAAAGGAGGAGATCAGTATGAAAGACGAAAATCTGGCAGTTCGGGTAGCTGGCCTCACCAAGAGCTACCAGGGCAGAACGGTACTGAACGGGCTGGACCTGGCGGTGCGGCGCGGCACTGTGTTCGGACTGCTGGGCGCCAATGGAGCGGGAAAGAGCACCACCATCGAATGTATCCTGGGTACCCGGCGGGCGGATTCCGGTACGGTAGCCGTACTGGGCCTCGACCCTAAGAAAGAGCGCGGCGCCCTGTTCCAGCGGGTGGGCGTCCAGTTCCAGGAGGGCGACTATCAGCCGGAGATCAAGGTGTTTGAGCTGTGCGAGGAGATCGCCTGCCTGTATAACCATCCGGCAGACTGGCGGGAGCTGTGCCGGCGGTTCGGGATTGGCGACAAGCTGAAAAATGCGGTTAAGAGCCTGTCAGGCGGCGAACGCCAGAGGTTGTTTATCGTCCTGGCTCTCATTCCAAACCCGGAGCTGGTATTTCTGGACGAGCTGACCACCGGCCTGGATGCCAAAGCCCGGCGGGATGTATGGAAGATCCTCTCGGAACTGAAAGCGGGTGGCCTGACCATCCTCCTGACCTCACACTTCATGGACGAGGTGGAGGCGCTGTGTGATGAAATTTGTATTTTACGCAGGGGCACGGCAGTGTTTTATGGCACTGTAGATCAGGCCAGAACGCAGAGCGGCTGTGAGAAGTTCGAGGACGCTTATCTTCAGCTATCCGGAGAGGAGGATGCGGCATGAGGTCGTTTGGTACATTACTGAAAAACGAGTTGAAGCTGAATATCCGCAATATGAACATGGTGATCTTCGCGGTGATCCTGCCGCTGGTGGTACTGGTGATCCTCGGCTTTATCTACGGCACAAAGCCGGCCGCAGAGGGCGTCTCCTACACCTTCCTGGAGCAGTCCGTCGGTGCGCTGTGTACCATCTCCATCTGTGCCAGCGGGCTGATGGGCCTTCCGCTGGTGGTGTCGGAGTACCGGGAGCGGAAAATCCTCAAGCGGTTTCAGGTGACGCCGGTCAGCCCGGCCAAGCTCCTGGCAGTGGAGTTTACTATTTATGTGCTCTACTGCGCTGTGTCCATGGTGACACTGCTGCTGGCCTCCATGCTGTTCTGGAAGGCGGCCATTCCCGGCTCCTTGCCGGCGTTTCTGGGAAGCTGGCTGCTGACGATGGTGTCCACCCTGAGTATCGGGCTGATGGTGGGTGGAATCGCCAGGAACGCAAAATCCGCCAGTGTAATTGCCTGCCTGCTCTACTTCCCCATGCTGATCTTCTCCGGCGCGACGCTGCCCCTGGAGGTTATGCCGGGCGCTATGCAGAAAATCGTGTCTGTCTTTCCGCTGACCCAGGGGATCCAGCTGATGAAAGCGGCTTTCTTGGGGCTGCGCACCGGTGGTCTTTGGCTGCCTGTGGCCGTGATGGGGGCGGTGACTGTGGTCTGCATGGGGGCTGCGGTAAAATGCTTCAAGTGGGAGTAAAACGAACCGCGAGAAAAAGAGCGGCACAGCTCGCAATGAACTGTGCCGCTCTTTACTGCGTGTCCCAATGATTCAATCACGATGGAGCGATTATCGAGTCCGAATTTTTTTCAACAAAATGCAGCATAGTACAACTGCTGCAAGGAAGATAACAATCAGCGGCCAGAGGGTATGTCCGGTAAACGTACTTTCAAGCATCAACCGGTATCCCCATGCTGCAGGGAACAGTTTCCCGGCAATCTCAAATGGTTTGGGAAGCATGTCAACCGGAAACATAATCCCAGACAGCATAATGGACGGGAGGAAAAGCAGGATGGAAAACATGGATGTATTCGCTGTATCTTTTACCGCTAAGCCAATTATGCTGGCAATACTGAGCGATACGGCGATCAGGATAATCAATCCACCCCAATATGTTTCCGGATGCTCTGGGATCTTTACATCAAAAGCAATCGGTGCAATCACATAAAGAATGAAACTCATTACGAGCAGATGAAAAAACGCCGAAAGATTTGTTAAAAACAGCCCCAATGACAGCGGCACGCCGTTTGCCTGATAGGCGTTTTTCACATCGCTCCTGTATATTTCCGCAAGAGAGGGCGGCAATCCAATCAGCGCACCCATGGTAACTGCGAATACCGTCATGGACTGGATCAGGGTTTCTTTGCTCTCCGGCATAACAGATGTAAAAATCCCTCCCATGACCGCGAAGAACAGGAGCGGAACGGCATAGCAGGTAATCAGCATGGTTCGGCTGCGCAAGTCCAGCTTCCACTGTAGGACAAATCCATATAAGAATCCGTTCATCGCCTATTCTCCTTTCGCAATTTTCAGGAAATGCTGCTCCAGTGAGCCACGATCCACCTGAATGTCTTGAATCATCGTATTCTTTTCCTGATAATTTTTGAGGATTGCCAGCAGGCTGTTTCCGATGTCATCGGATTCATAATGCTCTGTGCCCTTGTCTGTTTGGATATGGATGTTATAATGTTTTCCAATTTTCTCGGTCAGCTCCATGACGGTTCCTTGAAAAGCAATCTCTCCGTCCTTCAGGATTGCGATGCTGTCGCATAGACTTTCTACCTCGGCCATGTCATGGCTGGCTAAAAGAATGGTCTTTCCCTGGCCTTTCAAATTGCGGATATATTCATGGAGAGAAATCCGGCCTTCCACGTCAAGTCCGGCAGTTGGTTCGTCAAGAAATACAATATCCGGGTTGCGGATCAACGCCAGCGCCAGATGGAGCCGCCGTTTTTGTCCAGTGGACATTTCCTGATATTGCTTATTGGCTATGCTGTCCGCACCAAGCGCCGCCAGCATAGAGGCATCTGCGTTTGTTCGATTCCATTTTGAGAAAAGGCGCACGGCTTCCATCCCTTTGATGTGTGCGGGCAATGCTGCCGATTGCAGCTGAATCCCGATGCTGCCGTTTACGGATATGCTGCCGCTATCGTACTTTCTCAATCCCTCGATACATTCGAGCGTTGTCGTTTTTCCTGCGCCGTTTACACCTAACAGGGCGAAAATATCTCCCCGGCGCACACACAGGTCAATTCCTTTTAATACCTCCTTTGCTCCGTAGCTTTTTCGTAATCCGTTCACCTCGATTGCGTTTGTCATGTGCCTGCCTCCTGAAATGGGTCTATCCCAAGATTGAAAAATAAGCGTTCAACGCCGGTTCAACAAACGTATTTACTTTGGCTTGCTTCTGCGTCCATTCCTGGCTAAATTCATCGCTTTGCCCCATTTGCATGAGTTTGGGGAGCATGGCGGCATCCCCGCCAGTGAACTCCATGATCAAGTCCCAGTAGGCTTTTGCAAATTGTAATCCTCTCTGGCTTTCTGCTGAGATGCCAGCTTCCTGAAGCTGAATCGCCTCGTCTTGCAGACGCAGAAATTTTTGCAGAAAAACATTGCCGCTTTCCTTGTCAAACCGGCTGCGGATGTGGTCCAGTGTTTCACCGTCAAAATGTTTGATCAACCAGTAAAAGCTGTTCTTCATTTCCAGATTGATAATAATGTCTGCATATTTCTTGAAATCAACGGATTGCATTTCCAGCACCTCAGCTTTTAGGGCCTCTATTTTCGAGAGCGATTCTGTCAGGCTTGTAATCTTTTCCCGGACAATAGCGGCTTGCTCTGAAAGAATCTGTGCAACGTCAGTTGGATTATCCAACGGAATCAATCGATCCCGGATGTCATCCAGGGAGAAGCCCAAATGCTTCAGAGATAGGATCTGGTGGAGCTTAATAATGTCTTTGTCCGTATAAAGCCTACGGCCTCCCTCGCTCATAGCCGATGGTGAAAGCAGACCTTCTTTATCGTAGTGTTGTAAAGTTCGGACTGTCACCCCCATTTTCTTTGCGACTGCGCCTGCAGTCATATAGCCTTGTGGAATTGCCCTGTATTTCTCCACGAGCAAGACACCTCCTGCGGGTAGTATAACTCATGACGCTGCGTCATGAGCAAGACCTTTTTTCTATTATCAGCAAATTGCTTTTGGATAGACAGGATTTTTGTTGCAATAAAGTGTTTCAAGTTGGAGTATGGCAGAAAAATTTTGGCTCGACTGGCTGAAATAAAGCAAATGCGTGGTGCAGATATGAATGAACTGCGCCACGCACATAACGCAATATAAAAAGACACAGCCTAACCTTCTTTTTCCGTCGTGTCAATAAAAACGGCGGTCTTGAAATCTGTTGTTTTCAAAAGACCGCCGCAAGGCTATTTATATTTTGTTTGGGCGTGGTGATACCATCCGCCGTAAAAACGGTTTTTTATTTTCCGTTGCAGGCCGCTTTGTTTTTGGGGGTTAATCAAACATGGAGGATGCTTGAAATATATAATAATTCTTTACAATCGAAAGCTGTACAGCGTTTGTGCTATTGTTATCTGCGATTGCATTTAGTTTGGAAAACACCTCGTCCGACGACATTTCAGCAAGAGTTTCGAGATTAGTATCATACCAAAAAGATTGAATATCATTGATTGCGTTTGCAAGTGCCGTGTCCCGTTCTCCGACTGTGACTACTTGAGGATCAAGGTGATAAGAAACGCCATACATCAAACTTACCCATGTGGGCGGGTCAGTTTCCTGGCTTTCTCTTGCAAGTTCAAAACTCAAATCAGGATCAATCACTGGACTGCCATAAGAGTTCTTTACTAATATTGCGTTTTCAATATTTGACGCTCTTATGGTTAAAGCTAAAAAGTTCTTCTCCTCCGTTGTGAGGTGTGCGGGGAAGCTATATGTTGCGATATCGTTTTGGATAATATCCTCGTGTTCCTCTGAATGTTGATTTCCCCAATCCAAAAGGGCTTTGTCAAAATCGGCAACAGTCTGGTTAAGATAGTCTGCTGATTTTAACGCTAACAATGATTGATAACCGTCTTCGGCCCCCAAAGAAGATTTAGACGTTTTGTTTGTAGCGTCATCTCTGTGAATGATTGAGGGGACGGAAATCGAATTGTTATTTTTTGTCGCCGCCGAAGTTGCAAAGGCTGTTGTCACACAGACAACCAATGCCAGGGCTAGGGCGAGAGAGAATAGACGATTTTTTGATTTTCATAATTGCTGTAATCCTTTCTTCTATTGCGTTTTTAGATAAGGTACAATAAGTTGCGCAAATAAAAAAGACAAGGTTTGCAGCCCTCTGGT
>OFGN01001723.1_pt1 | contig 14279 bp, 15 predicted proteins | sample 1521821 | NCBI WGS metagenome assembly OFGN01 (sample SAMEA3504094, study PRJEB24116) | mouse gut metagenome | biome: mouse gut; feature: mouse-associated habitat; material: faeces | place: Denmark | collected 2011
CAGGTTCTTTTTCACTCCCCTCCCGGGGTTCTTTTCACCTTTCCCTCACGGTACTATTCGCTATCGGTCACATGGTCGTATTTAGCCTTATGGGATGGTCCCCACATATTCCGTCAGAATTCCTCGTGTTCCGACGTACTCGCTGTATCCTCTCAAATATCTTTTCGCCTACAAGACTATCACTTCGTTTCGTGCAGCTTTCCAACTGTCTTCAACTAAGATATTCTTCGATTTCGATACCAGAATCGTATTTCTACAATTCCTTTGGGCTCCTCCGATTTCGCTCGCCACTACTCTCGGAATCGTTTTTACTTTCTTTTCCTCCGGGTACTAAGATGTTTCAGTTCCCCGGGTTCCCCTCTCATACCCTATGTGTTCAGGTATGGATAATACGATATTACTCGTATTGAGTTCCCTCATTCGGATATCTACGGCTCGCAGGATATTTGCTCCTCCCCGTAGCTTTTCGCAGCTTGTCACGTCCTTCTTCGGCGCCATGTACCAAGGCATCCACCTCAATGCTCTTTGTAGCTTGAACTTTCTTTCTCTCAATTTAGCATTCTTTTCGCTTCTCTGAGTTTTCTTTCTTTACTCTTTCCAATTCTTTGACTTTAACTCGACTAATTTATTTTCTTACAGTTCAGAAGCTTCCCTTTTTAAAATTGGTAACCTCTTTCTTCGTATTAACCTAAATCAATCTTCTTTCTTTCTTAAAATTGCCTTTTGTACTTGTTTCTTTCTTCTCTATGCAGTTGTCAATCTTCTCTTTTTATCCAACATCAGTTGAATTTTTTGACGATTTTCCTTAAAGAAAAACCGTGCTGTCATAGTCGACAGCTTTTATATGATAACAAAAGCCAAATAATAAGTCAAGCAAATTTTAAAAAATTTTTTATATTTTTAAACTTTTTGCGCGATTGCGACATATTTTCATTATATGAATAATATTGACATAAAATTTACCGCGCAAACGCTTAAAAAGCGCCCGCGCGGCAGACGAATTGCAATATTTATTTTACCACCGACCGGTAATTTTAAAATTTTCGTAAGTGAGCTTTAAATCTTCCGCCGTCATTCCGCTTGAATTGTACGCCAGCCTGCGCACAAGCCCCGACCCGTTGAAGCCGAAAGAGTACGAACGGTAAAGGGACTGGCTTTTATGTACGTTAAAATTTGCAAAAAATGAAAAGTACTTTAAGCCGCCTATATCCCCCTCCGTTTTGTTGGAGTATGAAATAAAAGTAGACTTGTTTACGAAATGATAATACCCCGCGCGCTTTTCCTGAACGGGTTTGGCAAGTTCCGTACGGACAGCCTCGATTATTTCGTCAACGCAAAAATATGCGTAAACGCTTTCGGCGGTCCTTTCCGAGGTTACCGTACTTTCCCCCGCCTTATCAAACGTTTCCAAAACACCGTTATTATAAAACGCGCCGTTGCCCGTTTTAAAATCGAGTTCGTAATAAGTAACCGTTTCGCCGAAAACGCAAAAGCTTCTGTAAACCATTACAGTTTCCGTTGAGTTGGTTTCCTCGTTTTTAACGTTTTCGTACTTGTCCGCGCCGACGGTAAAATTTTGCGGCGATTGTATGGCTTCCGCCATACCGTCGACGTACTCCCGCACCTTTTTATCGCTTACAAAATAGCCTATTCCCCCGCACGCGGGCACAAACCCGCATAACAGGGTACTGCACGCCGCCAAAACGGCTATGCCCGCAATAAACGCCCTCTTCATATTTCTCCCAAACGACAGCCGTTATACTTTATCGACTGTTTCCTTTAAAAACTCAACGCTCTCTTTAAGCTCTTCAAAGCCGCCGTAGTCGCGGCGGTACGGCTCTATTATTACGCTTCCGTCAAACCCCGCGCCTTTAAGCCTTTTAAAAATTTCTTTAAAGTCGCAAATTCCCTTTCCGGGCAGACACATTTTGCCGTCCGCGCCGAAATCGGATATGTGCACGTACGCGATTGCCCCCGCCATATCCTCTATATACATAGCGTAGGGGTATCCGCTCCGCCGCGCCTGCTTCAAATCGAAAACGCCTGAAAGGTCGGGGCAATAATTCTTTATTTGTTTAAAGAACCCCGGACGAGCGTATGCAAACCGCGAAGTATTTTCAAGACAGAGATTTACGTTGTACCTACGCATAAAGGAGTGCGCTTCGGCAAACCGCTCGCCTAAAAACGCAATATCGTCCTCCCCTTCCCCCGCGCGGATAAAGCCGTGAAAGGTATAATTGCGGCAGTTTAAAAGTTGCGCCGAGCGGGCTATCTGGTCAAGCCAATAGTATCCGTCCCCGCGCACCCTGCGCGAAGCGTTGAAGAGATTGCCCTCGAAATTCAACGAAAGGGCGTGCACGGAATTGACTTCCAGCCCCGCCGTTTTGGGCGCAAGCGCCTTGGAAAATTCTGGGCGGTATTCGTAAAAGGTTGAAAAGAACACCTCGGTCGTATCCGCGCCGAGGGTCTTGATGACCTCCGCAGCCTCTTCCGTATTTTTCTCGGGGAACATTGCCGCCGTAGATATACCTATTTTCATAATGATATTGTATCACACGTAAAAGCAAAAATCAACAGCGGCTGAAAATTTCCCGCAATTGACAACGCGCTTAAACACGCACTGCGCCCGCGCAATACTTTGCGCGGGCGCGTTTTATTCGCCTAAGGCTATGTATCTCGAAAGGCAGTAGGTTATGCGCTCGTCGGCAATGCCAGAAACGGGCGCCAGGGGATATCCCTCGCCCTCCTCCTTTTCCGCAAACGGCTGTTGCGGGACGTTATCCTCCCCCGCCGTTGCAGGCGTTGGCGCGGGCGCGGTAGCCGCCGCCATAGTAGCAATGGACTGCACGGCGGTAAGCATTTCGGAGAGTTCTTCCGCCTTTTTCACAGCGTTAGCCGCCTCGCCTCCGCCGAAGTTTTCCAAAATGGGTTTAAGTTCTTTGAAGTCGGCTTTTTTGCCCGAAGCCAACATCATAAGAACAAGAACGAGTAGTTGCATTATTCAGACCTCCGTCATAGACTGTATAAAGCCATTTACGGCTTATTCCATTATATGCGGGGAGAGAAATGAAGGACTTTAAAAGTTATTCCCAAAACAACAGCCAAAACGCCAACCGCGGGGGCGACGCGCGCGCCCGGGAAAACGGCGGAGCGCAGAACAACGGAGGCAACCAAAGCAAAGGCGCAAGCGGCGACGTAAACGCAACCGTAAATATGGCGGCGATGCTGGCGAAGGCGTTTAACGGCAAGAGCGAAGGGCAGGTTTTGCAGACGATAATCGCGCAGGCGGAACAGGGCAAGCGCGACGGCACGCTTACAAACGCCGATTTAGACAACTTTTACAACACCCTATCCCCGCTTTTAGACGGGTTTAAGAGGCAAAAATTAAAGGGCATTATAGCGCGGCTTAAATCTATTTAACGGGCTCGCAAAATATAAAAGCCGCCGCTCGGTATAAACGGCGACGGCGGGCAATTGCCGAAAAGCGGTTCAGTCCGACGCGAGTTTTTCCACTGCGCGCAAGAAAAAATCCACCTCTCTTTCGTTGTTGAATGCGGACAGCGAAGCGCGAATAAGCCCTTCGGAGCCCAATGCCTGATGCATAAGCGGGGCGCAATGCAAGCCGCCGCGCACGCATACGGAGTACTCCTCCGAAAGTCTGTACGCCGCAAGCTCGGACTGCAATTTTTCGATTGAGAGCGCGACTATACCGTAATGATTGGGTCTGGAATAGAGTTTTACGCCCTGTATCGCACTCAGCCCGTTTAACATAAGGTCGGTCAAATAAAGCGTTCTGTCCCTGTTTTCGTACAGGTGATTTTTGAGATACAGCGCGCCCTCGCCCAGCGACACAATCGCGGGATAAGACAGCGTGCCGCTCTCCAACCTGTCGGGATAGAAATCGGGCATATTAAGGTTTATACTTTCACTGCCCGTACCGCCAAGCATTAAGGGCTTGGGGTTGAACCGCTCGGAAAAGACGAGCGCGCCGCTGCCCTGTATGCCCAGCATACCCTTATGACCGGCTACTGCAAGCGCGTCTATACCCGTTGCGCCAATATCGACTTTCTGGTGTCCGCAAGCCTGCGCGCCGTCGCAAATTAGCAGCGTTTCGCGCGGGATTTCCGCACGTATACGCTCCACGTCGGGCGCGGTACCCGTAACGTTGGAAGCAAGCGTAACTATAACGGCTTTGGCGCCCTTTGCCGCTGAAATTAAAGCGGACAAATCAATTCCGCCCTGCGAATTGAGCGGCGCAAGCGCGACCTCCACGCCCTTGCTTTCAAGGTAATGCAGGGGGCGCAAGACGGAGTTGTGTTCGGCGACGGTGGAAACGACCTTGTCGCCCGCGTTCAACACGCCGAAAATAGCGAGATTCAACGCTTCGGTGCAGTTTTTTGTAAACACCACTCTGTCGGGAGAGGGCGCGCCGAAAAATTCAGCCAAAAGACTGCGCACGGCGTACACCCTTTCGGCGCAGGCAAGCGAAAGTTTATGCCCGCTTCTGCCGGGGTTGGCGCACATTTTAAGCGCCGCCGCCGTTGCCGTAAGCACGCCGTCGGGCTTGAAACCGCCCGTTGCCGCGTTGTCAAAATAAATCATAACGCTCCTTTCAGCGGCGGCGGGATTTCCCCGCCGTATTTGCCGATGCCCAAAATATCATTTCCGCGGAAACAAACATAAAATATTTATATAAGTTACGCTTAAATAAACTATGACGCAAAGGACAAAATTATGACCGATATTCTGGCTGTCTTTCGTTCGCGCTCTCAGGCGATAGACTGCATCAACAAAATGAGAGCCCTGAATATACCCGCACAGCTTATAAACACGCCCAAGGAAGCCAACGTGGGATGCGGGCTTTCGCTTAAAATTCCCGCGGCGACCGCCACCAGAGCAAAGAGCGTTATTGCAAAACTCAACTACTCCTCGTTCTACGGCTATATGCGCATAGAAGACAGGAGCGGAAAAATTTTTATTCGCGGCTTTTAAAGCTTGCGGTAACGCGCCGCGCCGTGATAAAATACGGGTATGGACAAAAGACAAGAAATATTATGCGAGCTTGCCGCTCTTTACCCCGACGCGCGCCCCGCGCTTAAATACCGCAGCCCGTACGAACTGCTTGTTGCGGTTATACTTTCGGCGCAATGCACCGACGAGCGGGTGAACAAAGTTACGGAAGTGTTGTTTAAAGAGTATTCCACTCCCGCGGCGATGCTTAAACTTACTCAGGAAGAGCTTGAAAAATATATATACTCCTGCGGGTTTTACCGCAACAAGGCGGCGCATATCCTTTCGGCTTCGCGCGATATAGTAGAAAAATTCGGCGGCGAAGTGCCCAACGACTTCGACAAATTAAGAACGCTTGCGGGAGTAGGTCAAAAGACGGCAAACGTGGTGTGGTCGGTTGCTTTCGGCGGCGACGCCATTGCCGTCGACACGCACGTGTTCCGCGTTTCCAACAGATTGGGGCTCGCCTGCGCGGATACGCCCATAAAGGTGGAAAATCAGCTTAAACAGACTATACCGCAGGAGGATTGGTCTAAGGCGCACCATTGGCTCATTTACCACGGCAGACGCGTTTGCCACTCGCAAAGACCCGATTGCGCAAACTGCACGCTTAAAGATTATTGCAAACACTACAACGAAAAATAAATTTGTTGCTGCTTGATTGCTTACTTGCCGAACGGTTTAATAATGAATTGTAAATAAAAGTTAAAACGGCTTGCGGACTTAAAGCGCAGGTTTATTGCTAAAAGGCTATTATTAAAAGGTAAGTTGGGCGAAGAAGCTTGACGACCGAGCGCAGGTTTATTGCTAAAAGGCTATTATTAAAATATCAGCCCCGCGCACATTACGTGCGCGGGGCTGTTTTTGCACAGTTTTACAAAAAGAAAAAGCCAAATGGGAACCACTCTTTTCTTGTTTTCCCTTACCGCCCCTTGCCTTTGCCCTTAGTAAAGAGGGCGAGCATTGGTAAAGTACGGTAAACACTTACCTTTACGTAAAGGTCGGGCAACGCTTTTTTTAAACATACCACCTTAAACCTTGCCTTTACATAAAGGTCAAGCAATGCTTTTCTCAAACTTAACTTCCTTAAACTTGTCTTCCCCCTTAGTAAAGGGGGAAGATGTCTGCTAATGCAGACAGATGAGGGATGTGTAATTATATAACCTTATTTATAATTTAATTGTTTTAAAACCAACTATTTAATTACATACGGTACAAAGTTACTTGAACCCCCTCTCGACGCCTAACGGCGACACTCTCCCCCTTATTACAAAAGGGGGAGAGCAAGGGGCTGGTAGAGCAACTCAAAAAAATTTAAAATTTTTGCAGTTATCCCAACTTGGGATATTTTTACTAAAATTTTATGATATAATTATTTCTGGTTACAAATAAAACAAAAAACAACATTTTATAATAATATTTGTTAATTTTGCAACCAAAAAAATAAGCACGGACCGATAAATAGAAATGAAAATATTCAGCCAAAGATTAAAGGAATTACGAAAAATAGAAAGATTAAGCCAACAAAAACTTGCGCTCATTCTCAACGTAACGCCCAACTGTATCAGTAATTGGGAAATGGGCAGGCGCGAACCTGACTTTGATACGCTTGTAGCCATTGCAAAATTTTTTGACGTAACTTGCGGCTACCTTATCGGCGCGGAAGAATACTAACACCCCTCTCCTTGCCTTCGCCCTTAACAAAGGAGGAAGGTGCCGCCGAAACCAAACTTACTCTACATATTGTAATATACACCTTATCCCCCTCTCGTCGCCTGCGGCGATACTCTCCCCCTTATTACAAAAGGGGGAGAGCAAGAGGCTTGGGTAGTAAAAAATATATAGCCATATCCAAAGCTAAGCAGAGCCTCCCCCCTTGTTAAGGGAGAGGCTCTGAATTACACATTTTTAAATTTATTTTATCATAATACAAAAAGCTGGTACGCGCGTAGCCTGCCACTTAGCAAAGAGGAGAACAAGGAAAAATACGGTATCCCTTGCATTGTCCATTAGCAAAGAGAAAACGCAAGTACTGTTGCAGTAAATGCCGCGCAACAACTTGTTACAATTTTTTATAAAAAATATCCCCGCGCGGAAGTTTCCGCGCGGGGGTGTATACCGTTTTATGTAATTTTAAAATCCTGTTGCAAAAATAACTCCGCCGACGATTATCCAAACCAAGCCCCAAATTATTGTTGCAATAATGCTTAAAACAAGCCCTACAATGGCAAGCGCGTTGCAAGACTGATAATTTTTCATTTTAACAACGCCGACAATACTCAAAACAAGCGCGATAATGGGCGTTATGCAAAAGTAAAAGCCAAGACCGAGCGACAACAGTCCCAAAACAAACCCCGCAATACCGAGCCCGTTAGTGCCCGAGGGCTGAGGCTGTTGCACGTACCCGGGTTGTTGCATAGGCGCGGGCATAGGCGCAGGCGCGCCGTTTACCGCGTTAGCGTTAAAGCTCTTTATATTATTGGGATTATTGGCGTTATTGGGGTTACCGCCCGTAGTTTGCACTCCGCAATTGGGGCAAAATACGGCGTCGTCGTTCAATTCGCTTCCGCAATTTCTGCAAAACATATTTCTCTCTCCTTTTCTTCCGTTATAACATACTGTTATTAAATAAATTATATTACACCTAAACGCTTGTGTCAAGTGGTATTTTTTACTGTTAAACAGGTAACTTCCCCCACCCGCCGTGCAGGTTGCAATATTTCACCTTACTCCACCGCCTTAAATACACTCATAATAATTATGTTTATAAGTTGCAGATTGACTTTTTCAACAGTGCCTCCACCGCGTTTAAAGGCGATAAAAAAACGGCAAGCAAGCTTGCCGTTTTTAAATTTAGTTTAAATCGAATTAGCCGAGAATCTTGGAAACGACGCCCGAACCAACCGTTCTGCCGCCTTCGCGGATAGCGAACTTCAACTTCTCTTCAACGGCAACGGGCTTAATAAGCTCTACCGTAATCGTTACGTGGTCGCCGGGCATAACCATTTCGGTGCCTGCGGGAAGCTCAATCGAGCCGGTAACGTCGGTCGTTCTGATGAAGAACTGAGGGCGATAGTGGTTGAAGAAAGGAGTATGACGTCCGCCTTCTTCCGCTTTAAGAACGTAAACCTGAGCTTCGAACTTGGTTGCCGTTTTAACGGTGTTGGGCTTAGCCAAAACCTGACCCTTTTCGATACCCTTTCTGTCGATACCACGAAGGAGCGCACCGATGTTGAAGCCTGCGATAGCTTCGTCAACGCTCTTGTGGAACATTTCAAGACCGGTAATCGTCGTGCCGATGGGCTTTTCGATAAGTCCGATAATTTCAGCGGGGTCGCCAACGTGAGCAATACCTCTCTCTACTCTACCGGTAGCAACGGTGCCGCGGCCGGAAATGGTGAATACGTCTTCAACGGGAAGAAGGAAAGGCTTATCCGTATCTCTTTCGGGAGTGGGGATATAGCTGTCAATCGTATCCATAAGCTTTAAGATGCACTGGCACTCGGGAGAGGCAAGTACTTCCGCGTCGGGTGCGCCGCTGGTAGCCTTTTCAAGCGCTTTGAGCGCGGAACCGCGGATGATGGGGCAATCTTTGAAGCCGTAGCTTTCCAAAGTTTCGGTAATTTCCATTTCAACAAGGTCAAGAAGTTCTTCGTCGTCCATCTGGTCGCACTTGTTGAGGAATACTACGATGTAGGGAACGCCTACCTGACGGGAAAGCAGGATGTGCTCCTTCGTCTGGGGCATAGGACCGTCGGTTGCGGCAACTACGAGGATTGCGCCGTCCATCTGAGCGGCACCCGTAATCATATTCTTAACGTAGTCTGCGTGTCCCGGGCAGTCAACGTGCGCATAGTGGCGCTTGTCCGTCTGATACTCAACGTGAGCGGTGTTTATTGTTATACCGCGGGCTTTCTCTTCGGGAGCCTTATCGATTTCGTCGTATCTCATCTTTGCTGCCTGACCCTTGCAAGCCATTACCATAGTGATAGCTGCGGTCAGAGTGGTCTTGCCGTGGTCAACGTGGCCGATTGTGCCGATGTTAACGTGGGGCTTGCTGTTGTCGTACTTAGCCTTTGCCATTTTTGTTTCTCCTTTTAAAGATATAATATAAAATGATAACTTCCGCCTTACGGCGTCGCAGCTATCTATCATTATTGCTGCAATTTAGCGCCTTTCTTGCGTCAACGATATTATATATTAAAATTATCGAAAACACAAATAAAAACGCACATTTTTTGAAAAATTTTGCTTATCCGCAGCCGCCTCAGCCGTTGCGTTTAGCTCTGTCGCCTATAACCTTGTCGGCAACGCTCTTGGGCACTTCCGCATAGTGGTCAAACTGCATGGTGAACTGTCCGCGGCCCTGCGTGCGAGAACGCAAATCGGTCGCATAGCCGAACATCTCCGAAAGGGGAACCTCTGCATCTACAACCTTCGCGCCCGCTCTGTCGTCCGTGGAAACAATCGTACCGCGGCGTGCGGTTACGTTGCCCATAATATCGCCGAAGTAATCGTCGGGAGTGATAACCTCAACCTTCATAATGGGTTCGAGCAGAACGGCCTTCGCCTTAGCCATACCGTCCTTAAAGCCCATCGAGCCCGCAATCTGGAACGCCATTTCCGAGGAGTCTACCTCGTGATAGCTTCCGTCGTAAACCTGAATTTTGAAGTCCACAACCTCATAGCCCGCAAGGAAGCCGTTTTTAGCCGCACCGCGGATACCCTTGTCAATAGCGGGTATATATTCCTTGGGAATAGAGCCGCCTACCGTCAAATCCTCGAAAACATATCCGCTGCCGGGTTCGCCGGGCAGCATGTGCAGCTTGCAGTGACCGTACTGTCCCTTACCGCCGGACTGACGCTTGTACATACCCTCGCAGTCAACCGCCTGACGAATGGTCTCGCGGTACGCAACCTGCGGCGCGCCTACGTTCGCCTCAACCTTAAACTCGCGCAAAAGTCTGTCAACGATAATGTCAAGGTGCAGCTCGCCCATGCCCGCAATAATGGTCTGACCGGTCTCCTGGTCGGTGTAGGTCTTAAAGGTGGGGTCCTCTTCGGCAAGCTTAATCAGCGCCAAGGTCATTTTTTCCTGACCCGCCTTTGTTTTCGGCTCGATTGAAAGCTGAATAACGGGGTCGGAGAAGGTCATCTGCTCAAGCACAATGGGGTGCTTCTCGTCGCAGAGCGTGTCGCCGGTGGTCGTGTCCTTCAAGCCTACAATCGCGCAAATATCGCCCGAGTAAATCTTGGGAATTTCCATACGGGTGTTCGCGTGCATCTGTACAAGACGTCCCACGCGCTCCTTTTTACCCTTAGTGGAGTTATAAACGTACGAGCCCGCGTCCAGAACGCCCGAATATGCTCTGAAATACGCCAAACGCCCTACAAACGGGTCGGTCGCAATTTTGAATGCAAGTCCCGCAAACGGCTCCTCATCGGAGGTTTTTCTCTCCTCCTCCGCGCCTGTGTCGGGGTTAACGCCCTTAACGTGCGCAACGTCCACGGGCGAGGGCAAAAAGTCGATAACCGCGTCCAACAGCATCTGTACGCCCTTGTTTTTGTAGGAGGAACCGCACAAAACGGGCGTGCACTTCATGCCGATAGTCGCCTTGCGCAAGCCTATGCGTATTTCCTCGGGAGTAAGCTCCATAGTTTCGAGGAACTTCTCCATAAGCGCGTCGTCGCCCTCCGCAGCGGCCTCCATAACGGCCATGTGCGCCTCTTCGGCCTCAGCCACCATATCCGCGGGTATCGCGTCCGTGTGGTACTGCTTGCCGTCGTCGCTGTCGTAAATTTCGGCGTTCATTTCAATAAGGTCAACAATTCCGCGGAAGGTGTCCTCCTTACCGATAGGCAGCTCGATAGGCACGGGGTTAGCCGAAAGCCTTTCTTTCATCATCTGCACGGCGCGGGGGAAGTTTGCGCCGTTAATATCCATTTTGTTGACGTACGCAATGCGGGGTACCTTATACTTGTCCGCCTGACGCCAAACCGTCTCGGACTGCGGTTCAACGCCGCCCTTCGCGCAGAAGGTCGCAACCGCGCCGTCAAGCACGCGCAGAGAGCGCTCTACCTCAACGGTAAAGTCAACGTGTCCCGGAGTGTCGATAATGTTAATACGGCACTCGTCCTTTTTTGTCTGACCCGTTCTTGTCCAGTGGCAGGTCGTAGCCGCGGAAGTAATGGTAATACCGCGCTCCTGCTCCTGAACCATCCAGTCCATGGTAGCCGAACCGTCGTGTGTTTCGCCTATCTTATGGTTAATACCGGTGTAATACAGAATGCGCTCGGTCGTCGTGGTCTTACCCGCGTCGATATGCGCCATAATACCGATATTTCTCGTATGCAATAAATCGTAATCTCTTGCCATAATCTTATTCTCCTGCGCTCGGTTATCAGTATCTGAAGTGAGCAAACGCCTTGTTGGCCTCGGCCATTCTGTGCGTATCTTCCTTCTTCTTAACCGCGCCGCCGGTGTTATTGAAAGCGTCCATAAGCTCCGCCGCAAGCTTCTGTGCGGTTTCGCGCTCGCTTCTCTTGCGGGTTGCAATAACCAGCCAGCGTATAGCCAGCGTCTGACGCCTTTCGGGTCTGATTTCGATGGGCACCTGATAGTTTGCGCCGCCTACTCTCCTTGCCTTAACCTCCAAAACGGGCATGATGTTGTTCATAGCCTGCTCGAAGATTTCCATTGCGTCCTTGCCAAGCTTGTTGCTCATAATATCAAACGCGCCGTAAACGATGTTCTGTGCCGTTCCGCGCTTGCCGTCGTACATAATCTGGTTGATAAGCTTTGTTACCACCTTCGAGTTATACACGGGGTCGGGTAATACGTCCCTCTTGGGAACGCCGCCTCTTCTGGGCATAATTCTAATCCTCCATTAAATTTCGTTTTCGCAAAAAATCAAATTTCTGCGGTTTAAGGGTTTAACCTTAAATAAGCTATTGCTTGCCTCGTCGCCGTCTGCTCCGCTTCCAGCAATTCGCGTTAAACGCAAATTGTATTTCGCTCCGCAGCGGCTCCTCTTCCCAAAAATCTCGCTTCGTTACGATTTTCGGGAGCCTTACATTTAAACGAAGTAGCAAACCTTCTCTGCAAGGCCGTGCCTTGCAAATACTGCCTACTTTTCTCTCGGTCAAGGGTACATACTCCGAAATCAAGCAGTGTGTTTAAATAAAATCGTTAAGCCGTTAAAAAATTACTTTTTGGGCTTTTTCGCGCCGTAGCGGCTTCTTGCCTGCATACGCTTGGAAACGCCTGCGGTATCCAGCGCACCGCGGATAATATGATAACGAACGCCGGGCAAATCCTTAACACGTCCGCCGCGGATAAGCACGGAAGAGTGCTCCTGCAAATTGTGTCCTTCGCCGGGGATATAAACGGTACCCTCCTGCTTGTTGGTAAGGCGCACTCTTGCAATCTTTCTTATAGCCGAGTTAGGCTTTTTGGGCGTAGTGGTCGTAACCGAAAGGCAAACGCCGCGCTTCTGAGGACAGTTGTCCAGAATGGGCGACTTGCTCTTATACACCTGCTTCTCTCTGCCGTGTCTGATAAGCTGATTAATAGTGGGCATTAGCATTACCTCCTTGAAATTTTCGGAATATATCACCTCAGCCGCATACCCTTAAAGCGGTCGGGGGATTAACAAAATAAAAGCCTTACGGCTCTTTTCCATATATATAATAGAAAACAGCCCTTGCGCGTCAGCATAGTTGTCCATAGTAAACGCGCAAAAGCTATTTTATCAAAGCTTTTTCAAATTGTCAAATGTTTTATTGCCATTTTTGCCGAAATCAGCCCCGCACGCACGCAAAAACCCCGCAAAACAGCAAAATTCCTCAATAATCCTCGTCAAAGCGGTGCCGCACGCCCCGCTTGTCCTTGTACTCGATAACGTTTGCAAGGCTCACGTTCTCCACCGAGCGGAAAATATTCTGCTCAATACCGCTGTCCTCCGCCTCTAACCTCCTAATCAATTGCTTAACCTTCAATCTCTTGCCCGTGTCAGAGCAGTTTTTCGCAGTCCTTTCGGTGAATTTGCAGGCGCACTGAATAAATTTCAGCCCGTTCGCGTCCCGCCACTGCAAAATGTGCTCCTCGCGCACAAGATACATCGGCCGTATAAGCTCCATTCCCTCGAAGTTCGCCGACTTCAATTTGGGCATCATCGTCTGCACCTGCCCGCCGTACAGCATACCCATCAAAATAGTTTCAATAACGTCGTCGTAGTGGTGCCCCAGCGCAATTTTATTGCACCCCAAATCCTTCGCCGCATGATACAAATGCCCCCTACGCATTCTCGCGCAAAGATAGCACGGCGACTTCTCGATGCTCACCACGCTCTCGAAAATATCCGTCTTGAAAACGGTTATGGGAATATCCAGCGCCCGCGCGTTATTTTCTATAATTTCGCTGTTAACCGCGCTATATCCGGGGTCCATTACCAAAAAAACAAGCTCGAACGGCAGCTTATTGTGCCTCTTCAATTCCTGAAAAAGCTTCGCCATCGCAAACGAGTCCTTTCCGCCGGACATGCACACGGCAATTTTATCGCCCGCCTTAATCAAATCATAATCGACAATCGCCTTCGCAAAGCGCGAAAACAGCTTTTTGCGGAACCTTTTGCGGATACTCTCCTCCGCTCTTTCGGCAATGTTCTCTGCGGAAGCCGAATTTTGCCCCCCGCATATGCCGCAGTTAAGCGTATTTCCCCCGCCTTCACCGCCGATTTTCTTCTTAATTTCTTCCATACCGCAATTATACGGTCTTGCGGCTAAATTGTCAACCGCTTTCTCTCCTCCTGCTCCGCCTTCCCAAGCTCTCCGTCCAGCTCAAACATCAAATCCAACACCTCCTCAAACATTTTCATTTGCTCCTCGTCAAGCGTTTCAACAAACCTCTCATATGCCCACAAAGCCGCCCTCTGCATATTTCACCTTCTTCTGTTTTTTGTTATATTATATCCATAACAGCTGTTATAAGTCAACTATTTCAATAACAAGTGTGTTTAAATTTTTATATGGAAATATTTGCAAAACGTATAGCAGAACTAAGAAAAGACAAAGGTCTATCTCAGTCACAGCTTTCAAAAGAAATCGGAATAAGTCAAGCCGCAATAGCGTTCTGGGAAGCAGGCGAAAGAATTCCGGGTGCTTTGGCATTAATTACAATTTCAAAATATTTCAAGGTGTCCGCCGACTACCTTTTAGGCTTAGAGGACGAAACAGGCGCAAAAATATACGAATAATTCAAAATCAAGCGG
>OFGN01001739.1_pt1 | contig 14099 bp, 9 predicted proteins | sample 1521821 | NCBI WGS metagenome assembly OFGN01 (sample SAMEA3504094, study PRJEB24116) | mouse gut metagenome | biome: mouse gut; feature: mouse-associated habitat; material: faeces | place: Denmark | collected 2011
CCCGCCGCGCAAGCCCCTTCCTCCGCCTCGCGACGGCAGGCTTCGTTGAGGTCGCGCTCCAGAAGGGCCACAATGGTAAAGCGGTTGATAAAGGCGCGGGCGAATTGCAGGTAGTTCAGATAGAGGTCGCTGCTGCGCATGGACAAGCCTTCGACGTCGATGCGCTGGAGGAGTTCGATCTGTATCTGGCTGATGCGCGAGGAACAGCCGTCCGCATAGGCGGAAAGCTCGGCGCGGGAGCCCTCGCCCCGGGCGTAGCTGCGAAAACGCTCGGCCGCCTCTTCGAGGATGGCCGGCAGCTCCTCCAGATTCTGGGCCAGCACGCCTTCGTAGGGACGGTGGCGGTTGGCGATGTGGTTGGCAGACATGCCAAGCACGGAACGCAAATCGTGGCTCAGTTCCTTCATACCGTTGAAGATGCGGTAGTAGATGTGCCGCGCCTCGTGGTCGAGGCGGTCGCCACCGCCGCGCAGGGCCATGCGGTAATAGCAGCCGCGCGAACGGGAAATCTCTTCAAAAAGCCCCACCGCCGCGTTCTTGCAGCGTTGCAGCTCCTTCTCGTTTTCGGACTGGAAGGCGTCGATGCCGTCGCGTATCAGGCGTACGGAGGCGGTGATGCTGTCGGCCACCGACGTGTCGATGTTGACGCGGATGCTGTCCTTGTCCGCATGGTCGACCACGATGTCGAAGCTGCTGTCCTCCTTTTCCTTGCCGAAAAAGTTGGAGCGCACCAGACTGAAGACGGCCACCGCCATGAGGAGCACGACCATCACGCTGCCGCCCTTGCTCAGGGCAAAGGTGACCAGCGCGCAGGCACTGAAGGCGCACATGGCCGTCAGGAACCAGCCGCTGATGACCGTAAGCACGCCGGAAACGCGGTAGACCGCGCTCTCGCGGTTCCACGCGCCGTCGGCGAAGGAAGAGCCCATCGCCACCATGAAGGTCACATAGGTGGTGGACAGGGGCAGCTTGAGGGAGGTCGCCGAGGCGATCAGGATACTCGCCACAACAAGATTGATGGCCGCGCGCACCTGATCGAAGGGCAGCGGCGCTTCGCCGCGGGGCTGCTCCAGAGGCCGCATCCGGCTTCCCAGCGCGCCCAAAAGCGAGGCGGGCAAGATGTGATGAAGGGTCTCGCCGACGCTGAGGCCGGCGCGCACGATGAGACGGCCAGGCAGGGAGGAACCGAACTGCTCCTGCTCGCCCCGGGTGCTGCTGCTCAGGTTGATGGACGTCCGCACCACGCGGTGGGCCTTTTTGGAAAACCACAGCGTCAGCACCATGACCACGCCGGAAAGCAGCAGGTAGATGGTGGGCGTGTGCACGGCCTTGCGCAGGCCCTCCATCGTGAAGGCGTCGGCGGCCACGCCGCTGGCGGCGTACTGCTGCCAGCTTTCCCACGCGGCCAGCGGCACACCCATGAAGTTCACCAGGTCGTTACCCGCGAAGGCGAAGGCCAGAGAGAACGTCCCGGCCAGAATGATGATTTTGAAGATGTTTATGCCTCGGCTGCGCATGAGCCAGTGCAAAAGCACGCTCAGCCCCACGAAGAGCGTCAGCAGGATGACGAGGCTGTGTTCATTGAGCCATGCCAGATACTCGGGCTTCATGAAGGAGGCCCCCTTCGCTCCCTTCATGATGAGGAAATAGAAAATGGCCGTCAGCGACAGCCCTCCGAAAAGGCCACCCACCCGGCGGTACATGGCGTCATAGTGGAAGGTGAAGATGAGGCGCGTGACGTACTGCACCAGGACCCCGGCCACAAAGGCCACCACCACGGAGACGAGAATGCCCGAAACGATAGCCAGCGCCTTCTGGCTGTTGATGAAGTCGCCGAGCTGGCCCAGCGGAATGTCCGTGGTGGCAATCCTGATGAGAGCCACCGCCACGGCCCCGCCCAGCAGCTCGAAGACGATGGACACCGTGGTGGAGGTGGGCAGCCCCAACGAGTTGAAGGCATCCAGCATCAGGACGTCCGTAATCATCACCGCCAGAAAAATAATCAGAATTTCATTGAAGGTGAAGAGCTGCGGATTAAAAACGCCGCTGCGGGCGATCTCCATCATACCGCTGGAAAAGGTGGACCCTGCAAGCACGCCCACGCTGGCCACCGTGATGATGACCTTGAAACTGGCGACGCGCGAGCCGATGGCCGAGTTGAGGAAATTGACGGCGTCGTTGCTGACGCCTACGAAAAGGTCCACGACGGCCAGAATGGCCAGGAAACCCAAAATAACTAAAAACATGCTTTCCACGAATCTCCTCCTGACGTAGTCACGTCTAAAGCGGTCCTTATGTAGGAAACACGTGTTACAGCCCGGTGACGGCAAGGTGGAAAGATGGGGATGGGACGTTTCCCAGGCGGAAAAAACGCTCCGGGGCGAAGCCCTTCCCTGCGGCGGGGACGGCGGCGCGCCCCGGCCCCGTGCAAGGCGGACCGGAAAAGAGCCGTGGGCCGGCGCGCACAGGGAAAGGCCGGGAACGAGTGTCCCCCGTTCCCGCTGATGGCGTGGGCCAGCGCCCGCACGGGAAAGGATAGTACATCGACAGCAGAAACGGCGTCCCGGAAGTATGGCCCGCACGAAGAGAGAGAGAGAGAGAGAGAGAGAGAGAGAGAGAGAGAGAGAGAGAGCCGTATCCGGTCCTTGATGATACCATGAGCGGAAAGCCCACGCGTAAGGCCGGAAAAAGGCGCAAAAAAGGGGCCCCCGCGGAGGCCCCCGTTTCGTCTACATCTTTTTGGCGTCGCGCAGCATTTTGACCGCGCAGAAGTTGCCGCACATGGCGCAGGCTTCTTCGTGCTTGTGAGGTTCGCGCCGCTTGTCGAGGATAACGGGATCAAGCGCGGCCTCGCGCATCCCGTTCCAGTCGAGGGCCATACGCGCCTTGGCCATCTTCGCTTCGCGGGCAAGGGCATGGGGGCGGCCAAGCGCCACTTCCCCGGCCTGCGCCGCCACGCGCGACGCCATGATCCCCTGCCGCACGTCGTCCATGTCGGGCAGGGTCAAGTGTTCGGCGGGCGTGAGGTAGCAAAGGAAATCCACGCCCGCACGCACGGCCATGGCCCCGCCGATGGCCCCGGCGATGTGGTCGTAGCCCGGCGAGGAGTCGATGGTCAAGGGTCCGAGCACGTAAAGGGGCGCGCCGTGCGTCAGCTTCTTGATGCCGATGATCTGCGCCTCCACCTCGCTCATGGGCACATGGCCGGGGCCTTCGATCATGCACTGCACCCCGTATTCGAGGCCGCGCCTGGCGAGCGTGCCGAGGGTCATGACCTCTTCCCACTGCGCGGCGTCCCCGGCGTCGCAGCCCGCGCCCGGACGCAGCCCGTCCCCGAGCGACAGGGTCACGTTATGCCTGCGGGCAAGCTCAAGGAGACGGTCGTAGTGGGTAAGAAGCGGATTTTCCTTGTCGTTCTTGAGCATCCACCGGGCGAGGATGGAGCCGCCGCGCGAGACGATGCCCAGCGCGCGCGCGCCCCGGGCGGCCCATTCCGCGCCGCGCCGGGTCAGGCCGCAGTGCAGGGTCATGAAGTCCACGCCCTGCTCGGCCTGCATCTCGACTTCCGCAAAAAGTTCCTCGGGATCGATGTCGGCGGGATCGCGATCCTTGTCGATATAACGCTGCGCCACCGAATAGAGCGGCACGGTGCCGAGCGGCAGGGGCGTGCGGGAAAGCATCTCCCGCCGGATGGCCATAAGGTCCCCGGCGATGGACAGGTCCATGACCGTATCCGCCCCCGCCTCGCGAGCCACGTCGAGCTTGCGCATCTCGCAGCCCGGATGGTTCTGGAAAGGCGAGGTGCCGATGTTGGCGTTGACCTTCACGCGGCTCGGCTGGCCCACGAGAATGGGTTTGACGTCCGGATGGTTGGGATTGCCGAGCAGGACCATGGTCCCGGCTTCGATGGCCGCGGTGATGGCTTCGGGCCGCAACCCCTCTTCTTCGGCCAGCGCGGGCAGATGCGCGGCCAGGAGGGATTGCAGGGCCGCATTCTGAGTGATGATGGACACGAAAAACTCCTCGTTGGATAGGCCCACGGCGAAACGCCGCGGCTGTGGATAGGGCTTCCGCTACGCGGCCATTGTGCCGCAGGAAAGGGGACTGTGCAAGCATGAGGCGGGGATGAGTAATCATTCGGCGCAAATGAGCGGGCTTGCCTTCTCAGCGCCCTGAACTTACCCTTTATAGAAATGCATGTAATCCGGCCCCGCCACGACGCGGGGTACGCCTTCCCCTTCCGGGCAAGGCGGCCCGGAACAGGAGTCTGCCCATGCCTTCATTCAAACGCTTGCTGACAGGAGCCCTCATGACCCTCTTGCTGGGCGCGGCGGGAACCGCCGTCGCCGGAACGCCCGCCACGCCGCCGCAAAAGGGCGAGCCGTCCGACATCGTGCCCGTTATCCCCGATCCGCTTTCGGGCAAGGAGGAGCAGGTCACACGGCTCGCCAACGGCCTTTCGGTCCTCATCCTCAAGGATACCCGCTTCCCTCTCGTCTCCACCCGGCTTTATGTCCACGCGGGTTCGGCCTACGAAAACCCGGATCAGGCGGGCATCAGCCACGTCCTTGAGCACATGGTCTTCAAGGGCACGGACAGCCGCCCCAAAAGCGCCATCAGCCAGGACGTCGAGTCGGCGGGCGGCTATCTGAACGCGGCCACCAGCTACGACTACACGGTGTACATCACCGACATGCCCGCCCGTCACTGGAAGCTCGGCATGGACGTGGTGCGCGACATGGCCTTCCACGCCACCCTCGACGCGCAGGAGCTGGAATCCGAAAAGAACGTGGTTGTTTCCGAGCTCCAGCGCGGCGAGGACGATCCCGGCAGCCGCATGTTCAAGACGCTCCTCGCCAAGGCCCTGCGCGGCACGCCCTACGAGCGCCCGGTCATCGGCTACGAGAAGACCATCCGCGGCCTCACGGTGCAAAACCTGCGCGACTACATCGCCAAATACTATCAGCCGCAGAACATGCTTCTGGTGGTCGTGGGGAACATTGAGCCCGCCGAAGTGCTAACCGAGGCCGAACGGCAGTTCGCGCCCTACAAGAACACCTCCCCGCTGCGCGAAGTCCTGCCCTATGAGGCCGACCGCCTGCCCCTGCCCGGAAGCGGCCCCATGCTGACCGTGCAGCCCGGCCCGTGGAATAAGGTCTACCTCGCCGCCGCCCTGCCCGTGCCGGGATCGCAGAGCTACCAGTCCACCACGCTCGACGTGCTGGCCTACCTGCTCGGCGGCGACCGCACCAGCCGTCTGTACCGCACCTATAAGTATGAACGTCAGCTCGTGGACAGCATCAGCGTTTCCAACGTGAGCTTCGAGCGCATCGGCGCGTTCGTGGTCACGGCAGAACTCGACGCGGACAAGGTCCAGCCCTTCTGGAGCGCCCTCGTAGAGGATTTTGCCGCGCTCAAGGCCGACGCCTTTTCCCCGCACGAACTGGAACGCGCCAAGCTGAACATCGAAGATGACCTCTACCGCTCCAAGGAGACGCTGGCCGGGCTGGCCTCGAAACTCGGCTACTTCCAGTTCTTTCAGGGCGGCGAACAGGGCGAGCGCAACGCCATCGAAGCCCTGCGCAACGTGGACGCCGCCATGCTCGGGCAGTCGCTGGAAACGTGGGTGCGCCCCGAGCGCCTGACCACGGTGGTCCTGCCGCCCAAGGACGCGAAGCTCCCCGACATGCAGGCCATCCTCGACAAGGAATGGAAAGCCGGGGCCAAGGCCGGAGCCGCGAAAACGACGGAAGCAGGCAAAACCGAAATCGTCGATCTCGGCAAGGGCCGCACCCTCGTGCTCATCCCGGACAAGACCCTCCCCTACGTCTCCGCGAACCTGACCTATTCCGGCGGCGACGCCCTCCTGAAGCCCTCCGAGCAGGGCCTGTCCTCGCTGGCGGCCAACGTGCTGACCAAGAGCACGGCCAAGCGCGGAGCCACCGAGGTGCAGGCCTTCCTTTCCGACCGCGCCGCCGGGCTGGCCGCCTCCTCGGGCCGAAAGACCTTCGGCATCAGCTTCACCACCCCCGCGCGCTTCAACAAGGAACTCTTCGGACTGCTCGGTGAAGTGGTCGAATCCCCGGCCTTCAGCGCGGACGAAACCGCCCGGGGCATCAAGGATCAGATCGCGGCGATCAAGTCGCGTGAGGATCAGCCCCTCGGACTGGCCTTCCGGAAGCTCCCGCCCTTCCTCTTCCCGGATAGCGTTTACGGCTACCTCCAGCTCGGCACCATCGACGCGGTGGAAAAGTACGATGCGGCCATGCTGCGCGGCTTCTGGGACCGTCAGAAGGCGCGCCCGTGGGTGCTGGCCGTGGCCGGGGACTTCGACCGCGAGGACGTGCTGACCTTCGCCAAGGGCCTGCCCGCGCCGGACGAGAGCAAGGTCGACGTGCCCGTGCCCGCGTGGGGCACCGGACACGAGCTTGACATCCCCATGCCAGGCCGCAATCAGGCCCACCTTATGCTCATCTTCAAGACGGCCCCGGACACCAGCCCGGACACGCCTGCCCTTGATCTGCTCGAAACCTCGCTGAGCGGCATGGGCGGCCCGCTCTTCCGCGACCTGCGCGACAAGCAAGGGCTTGGCTATACCGTCACCGCCTTCAACCGCCAGAACGCCGATCACGGCTACATGGTCTTCTACATCGGTACGGAACCCGGCAAGGTTGCCCAGGCCGAGGAGGGCTTTAGGCGCATCATCGGTGATCTCCACGAAAATCTCCTGCCGCAAGAAGATGTTAACCGCGGCAAGAACCAGCTTGAGGGCGACTACTACCGGGCCATGCAAAGCCTCGGCAGCCGTTCCGGAGAAGCCGCAGCCCTGACGATGGAAGGCCGTCCCCTCTCCTTCACACGAGATCAAATAGAAAGAAGTAAAGAGGTAAGTCCCGAACAACTCAGGGAAATCGTGCGAAAGTACCTCAATTTCGCCGATGTCTACACGATAAAAGTCTTGCCATAATCTCAAAAGAGCCCTATAGATTCGGACGCGGGTTCGGCAACGGCCCCGCGCCCGAATCCGCTTGTCGGATTTGTGGGGTTGCGGATAACGGCAGACAGGCCCGCGCGCCCGTTTTCCGATTATTTTTGCGACAGGGACATTTTCCGCTTGCCAAACCAAATCGGATTGTGTAAGAGCTAATCCCTGTTGCTGGTGTAGCTCAACTGGCAGAGCAGCTGATTTGTAATCAGCAGGTTGCGGGTTCGAGTCCCATCACCAGCTCCAGCAAAGCCGTGAGGCTTCCGGTTCGCCGGTGGAGCAGCGGAAGAAATTCCGCGCGCATCGACAAAGACAGAAGACATTGGCCCTGTTTTTGTCACCCAAAGTGGAGGGGTTCCCGAGTGGCCAAAGGGAACAGACTGTAAATCTGTCGTCGTGAGACTTCGGAGGTTCAAATCCTCCCCCCTCCACCAGATTTAGAAAGCTGACACGGCTGTAGGAGACAGGCACCAACCCTGTCAGGGGACTACGGCGTACAGGCGGGAATAGCTCAATGGCTAGAGCATCAGCCTTCCAAGCTGAGGGTTGCGAGTTCGAGTCTCGTTTCCCGCTCCACACCTGCCTTCCCCCCACCTCCCCATGTGCCGTGCCTTAACGTATCGGGAAACCAGAGCGCTGCCAGCTTGATGGTCAGTGATGGATGGTCTTGCGACGCCACAGGCTCTGTCCCATAAAATCCGTTATCTTCTGCAACCAAGAAGGGAGACCGTCATGGGTAAAGAAAAATTTACGCGTACCAAGCCTCATATGAACATTGGTACTGTTGGTCACATCGACCACGGCAAAACCACGCTGACCGCCGCCATCACCAAAGTCGCTGCCATGAAGCAGGGCGGCAAGTTCATCGCGTATGACGAAATCGACAAGGCGCCTGAAGAAAAGGAACGTGGTATCACGATTTCCACCGCCCACGTCGAATACGAAACCGACAACCGTCACTACGCCCACGTGGACTGCCCCGGCCACGCTGACTACATCAAGAACATGATCACCGGTGCGGCCCAGATGGACGGCGCCATCATCGTGGTCGCGGCCACCGACGGTCCCATGCCCCAGACCCGTGAGCACATCCTCCTCGCCCGTCAGGTCGGCGTGCCCCACCTCGTCGTCTTCATGAACAAGTGCGACCTCGTGGACGACCCCGAACTGCTCGAACTCGTGGAAATGGAAGTTCGTGAACTGCTCAGCACCTACGGCTATCCCGGCGACGACATCCCGGTTATCCGTGGTTCCGCTCTGAAGGCTCTGGAATCCGACAGCGCCGATTCTCCGGACGCCCAGTGCATCCTTGAACTGCTCGCCGCTTGCGACAGCTACTTCCCGGATCCGGTCCGCGAAACCGACAAGCCCTTCCTGATGCCCATCGAAGACGTGTTCTCCATCTCCGGCCGCGGTACCGTGGTCACCGGTCGTGTGGAACGCGGCGTCATCAAGGTCGGCGAAGAAGTCGAAATCGTGGGTATCCGTCCCACCGTGAAGACCACCTGCACCGGCGTTGAAATGTTCCGCAAGCTGCTCGATCAGGGCGAAGCCGGCGACAACATCGGCGCTCTGCTCCGCGGCACGAAGCGTGACGAAGTGGAACGCGGCCAGGTTCTCGCCGCTCCCAAGACCATCACGCCTCACAAGAAGTTCAAGGCGGAAGTGTACGTTCTGTCCAAGGAAGAAGGCGGCCGTCACACGCCCTTCTTCACCGGCTATCGTCCCCAGTTCTATTTCCGTACGACCGACATCACCGGCGTGATCGCCCTTGAAAAAGGCGTGGAAATGGTTATGCCCGGCGATAACGCTACCTTCAACGTCGAGCTCATTCACCCCATCGCCATGGAAAAGGGCCTGCGCTTCGCTATCCGCGAAGGTGGCCGTACCGTCGGCGCTGGTGTTGTGACGGAAATCGTGGAGTAAAGACATGCGCGTCAACATCCTGCTCGCCTGCACCGAGTGCAAGCGCCGCAATTACGCCACGGTCAAGAACAAGAAGAACACGACCGGCCGCGTCGAACTGAAGAAGTACTGCCCTTGGTGCAGGACTCACACGGTTCACCGCGAAACCCGGTAGTGACTTCATAAACGCAGGGCAGTAGCTCTAACGGCTAGAGCGGCGGTCTCCAAAACCGCATGTTGGGGGTTCGAATCCCTCCTGCCCTGCCATTTTCATTTTCTGCAGGAATGTATCATGACCAAGAAACCGACGACAGCGCAAGACAATACGCCCACGGGCCTCATGGCCAAGGTGAAGGAATTCAAGAGCTATCTTGAGCTGTCCAGGACTGAGATCCGCAAGGTGACCTGGCCCACCGTCCAGGAAACCCGCAAGACCAGTCTCGTGGTGTTGGTCTTCGTCGTCCTCATGGCGTTCTTCCTCGGCGTTGTGGACCTCGGGCTCTCCAGACTCATCTCCTTTATTCTCGCAGCCTAAGCGGAGGAGCCCATGATTGAAGAGCACAACGCGTCCTCCGGGGCGGTCGAATCGTCTGCCCAACAGCCCCAAGCAGAAGAACAGCCTGTGCAGTCCGAACTGACCGCGCAGGATATTTTGGCGGCTTCCACCGTTCAGACCGAACTCAGCGCGGGCAATGAAGCCACCGGCAAATCCCGCTGGTACATCGTCCACACCTACTCCGGTTTCGAGCAGCGCGTTGAAGCCACCATCAAGGAAATGATGCGCAACGCTCAGGATCACGGCCTCATCCATGAAGTCGTGGTGCCCACGGAAAAGGTCATCGAGCTGGGCAAGGGCGGAGCCAAGCGTACCACTACGCGCAAGTTTTATCCCGGTTATATCATGCTGCGCATGACCATGACCGATTTTTCCTGGCACCTCGTGCAGAGCATTCCCAAGGTGACGGGATTTGTGGGCGGCAAAAACCGCCCTGCCCCCATGAAGGACGAGGAAGCGGCCCGCATCCTCTCGCTCATGGAAACCCGCCAGGAACAGCCCCGTCCCAAGTTCAGCTTTGAACGCGGCGACGACGTGCGCGTCATTGACGGGCCTTTCGGCGGCTTCAACGGCGTTGTTGAAGACGTGAATTACGACAAGGGCAAGCTTCGGGTGTCCGTGTCCATCTTCGGCAGACAGACTCCCGTGGAACTGGATTTCATTCAGGTCTCCAAGGGATAACGATTGCTTGCAGTCTGCGGCCTCCTGTGCCGTATTAATAGAGGTTGAAAGACAATGGCCAAGAAAGAAGTTGCCAAAATCAAGTTGCAGATTCCCGCCGGTGCCGCGAACCCCTCGCCGCCGGTCGGTCCCGCCCTCGGTCAGCACGGCCTGAACATCATGCAGTTCTGCAAGGAGTTCAACGCCCGCACCATGGAACAGAAGGGCATGATCATCCCTGTGGTCATCACCGCCTACGCTGACCGTTCCTTCACCTTCATCACCAAGACCCCGCCCGCCGCGGTGCTGGTCATGAAGGCCGCCAAGGTGGAAAAGGGCTCCGGCGAACCCAACCGTACCAAGGTCGGCAGCATCTCGATGCAGCAGGTCGAAGAAATCGCGAAGCTCAAGCTCCCCGATCTCAACGCCACCAATCTCGATGCCGCCGTCAAGTCCATCATGGGTACCGCCCGCAGCATGGGCATCGAGATCAAGTAAGGATCACCGCGTCAGTCGTACTGCCCTTCCCCACAGCGGAGAATCGGCAGGAGATGTTGGAAGACCAGCTTTTGAAAGGATAGAGCAATGCCCTTCGGGAAAAAATATCGCAAAGCGGTGGAAGGCCTCGACCTCAGCCAGCGCTTCACCGTGGAAGAAGCCGTAGAGAAGTCCCTCGGCGCTTCTTTCGCCAAGTTTGATGAGACCGTAGACGTGGCCATCGGCCTCGGCGTCGACCCCAAGTACTCCGACCAGATGGTGCGCGGCGCCGTCTCCCTGCCGCATGGCCTCGGCAAGACCGTCCGCGTCGCCGTGTTCTGCAAGGGTGAAAAGGAAGCCGAAGCTCGCGAGGCCGGTGCCGACATCGCCGGTGCCGAAGAACTCGTCGCCAAGATCAAGGAAGGCTGGCTGGAGTTTGACGCCGCCGTCGCCACCCCCGACGTCATGGCCCTCGTGGGTCAGGTCGGGCGCGTCCTCGGTCCCCGCGGCCTCATGCCCAACGCCAAGACCGGCACCGTGACCTTCGACGTCGCCACCGCCGTCAAGGAACTCAAGGCCGGGCGCGTCGACTTCAAGGTCGACAAGGCTGGCGTGCTCCACGCCCCCCTCGGCAAGGTTTCTTTCGGTCCCGCCAAGATTCTTGACAACCTCAAGGCCCTTGTCGAAACCGTGAACCGCCTGAAGCCTTCCGCGGCCAAGGGCACCTATATGAAGAATATGGCCATCTCCACCACCATGGGCCCCGGCTTCAAGGTGGACATGACCCTTATCAAAAAGTTCATCGAAGGCTAAACCCTTTGAGAACAAAAACGGTCCGTCAGGGCCGTTTTTGGCAATGGATTGGGAATTCGAGTCGAAGACGGCAGGCGGGGAAACCCTTAATCGCCCTGCTCAGACACATTCTTTGGCTCGGCTTTCCACTGCGAGGGTCCTCCGGACCTTCGGACAACCCCTAACGTGAAGGAGATTCACGTGAATAGATCTGAAAAAGCTGCCCTGATTGAGCAGATTAAGGCGAAAACCGCCGCTGCTTCGTTTGTGGTAGTGACAGATTTCAAGGGGATGACGGTGGAAGAGCTGACGCGGCTCCGTGTGAAACTCTATGAGTGCGGCGGCGAGTATCTCGTCGTCAAGAACACGTTGGCGCGCATCGCCCTCACCGATGGTATGCATGATTCCATTAAGGACATGTTCAAGGAAAACTGCGGCATCGCGCTCGCTACCGGTGATCCGGTTGCGGTTGCGAAAGCGGTTTCCGAATTCGCCAAGACCAGCAAGCTGTTCACCATCCGCCATGCCAGCCTCGAAGGGAAGGCGCTTTCTGCCGCTCAGGTGGAAGCCCTTGCCAAGCTGCCGGGCAAGCAGGAACTGCTCGCTCAGGTCCTCGGCACCATGAACGCCGTGCCTACCAATTTCGTCTCCCTGTTTGCCAACATGGTTCGTCCTCTTATGTACGCCCTCAAGGCTATCGAAGAGAAAAAGGCTGCCTAGGCAACCCCCACATCACCCAAGCCAAAGTCTCAAAGGAGCAATCCCATGGCCGTTACCAAAGAAGAAGTTGTTGAATTTATCGCTAACATGACCGTCCTCGAACTCTCCGAATTCATCAAGGAACTCGAAGAGAAGTTCGGCGTCTCCGCTGCCGCTCCCGCCGCTGAGGAGAAGACCGAGTTTGACGTGGTTCTGGCCGGCTTCGATGCCGCTGCCAAGATCAAGGTCATCAAGGTTGTCCGCGAGATCACCGGTCTGGGCCTGGCTGAGGCCAAGGCTGCTGTCGAGGGCACTCCCAAGACCCTGAAGGAAGGCCTGTCCAAGGATGAGGCCGAGGAGATGAAGAAGAAGGTCGAAGAGGCCGGCGGCAAGGTGGAGCTGAAGTAAGAGGCTCCCTACCTGCGGTCTCGCAAGCCGGCTTCGGTTTGCTTGGACAAGCAATAGAAAAGAGCCCCGGCGGATTTTGCTGCCGGGGCCTCTTTTTGCGCCCTGGCGGTGAATTGGCCGGACAGATCGTTACAGGCGGTTCCTGCTGCCGCGGCGAGAGGCGGGCGGCTAACCAGAGGGGCGTGCGCGGAAGTTGTTTTTTCTGCGGAGCCCGCAATATAATTATGAAGAAGAGCAAGGAAACCATTGACAAGCGGAGGTTCAGGCTTCTATAATAGGGGAGGCCTCCTTGACGGAGGAGGCGCAGTTCAATGACGAAAAATTGAGGTGCAAAGAGATGAAAAGTATCCGCAGAAAGATTACAGTGTGTTTGATTGCAACAGTCGTGATTACCATGGTGGCGGTAGGAGCGGTCAGTATTACGCTTACATACCGCAGTACCATCGCCACGGTGGACCGGATGCTGAGCGAGACCGCCGTTCTGGCCGCAGAGCGCATTGGGCAGGAGCTGACCGCTTACAAAAATGTGGCCATGGATACGGGCTGCATTCCGCAGCTGTCCGACGCGGCTGTACCGGTGGAGGAAAAGCGGGCCATCATTGACGAGCGCGTCGGGATGCACGGCTTCCAGCGGGGCAATGTCATCGGCTTGGACGGTATCAGTCTTTTTGACGGAAAGGATTATTCCGACCGGGAATATGTACGGGAGGCCATGAGCGGGAACGTCTACGTATCCGAGCCCCTGATCAGCAAGATCACCGGCGAACTGTCCATCATGGTGGCGGCGCCCATCTATGCCGGGGGCAGCCGGAGCGCCGGGATCGCGGGTGTGGTCTATTTTGTACCTCCGGAGACGTTTCTGAATGATATTGTCTCCTCCATTCAGGTCAGCGAGACCAGCCGGGCCTATATGATTAACAAATCCGGCGATACCATTGCCGATACGACCCTGGACACGATTACAACCCAGAACGTAGAGCGGGAGGCCCAGAGCGATTCCTCCCTGAAGGAGCTGGCCGCTATCCACGCGGAGATGCGCCAGGGTAAGAATGGCTTCGGCAGCTACCATACCGCCGCCGGACCCTGGTATACGGCGTATGCTCCGGTGGACGGCACCGACGGGTGGAGCGTTGCCGTGACAGCCATGAAGAAAGACTATCTGGCCGATACATATGCCGGTATGCTCATCAATGTGCTGGCCATCATTGTCTCCGTGGCGGCCTCCGTTGCGGTCGCCCTGAAGCTGTCCGGCAGCATCAGCAATCCCATGCGGGCCTGCGCGCAGCGGATGAAGCAGCTGGCGGAAGGCGATCTGACCTCCCCCGTACCTCAGGCTAGCGGCCAGGATGAGACGGCGGAGCTGACCCGCACCACGGCGGAGATGGTGACGGGGCTCAACACCATCATCAACGATATTGGCTACCTGCTCACTGAGATGGCCAATCAGAATCTGGACATTCAGTCTGCCCACCGCGAGGCATATGTGGGCGGGTTCCAGAGCATCCTGCTGTCCATGCGGACGCTGAAGGTAGAGCTGAGCAACACTATGCGCCAGATTGAGGGCGCTGCCGGACAGGTGTCCTCTGCCAGCGGGCAGGTATCCGTGGGCGCCCAGAC
>OFGN01001741.1_pt1 | contig 14084 bp, 13 predicted proteins | sample 1521821 | NCBI WGS metagenome assembly OFGN01 (sample SAMEA3504094, study PRJEB24116) | mouse gut metagenome | biome: mouse gut; feature: mouse-associated habitat; material: faeces | place: Denmark | collected 2011
GTTCCCGCCGTTTTTATCGTCCGAATGTTCCTGCTACTAACTTATACCCACCGACTGGAAATTTGGACAGCAAAACCAGTGCAGATGTATTGGGGCTTTTGAAACGTACCAGCGGAGAATTTAATCAGACCATTGTAATGATTACTCACAACAACGAGATCGCCCAACTCGCAGACCGCATTGTGCGGATTGAGGATGGCAAAATTGTGGGCTAAAGGAGGTGGGAATTATGACTTATCCTTTTGAAAATGATACAGAGAAAATAGAGAAAAGGATTGCTGCAAGGAGCGTATCTTCTGAAAAGAATAGGACATTTCTAATCAGGGTTATTGTCTTGATTGCGTCATTTTTACTGAGCTTTTCTGGTATTCTTTTGTGTAACGCAACACTTAGTATGCAGCAGAATACCCGTATAAATAATGCGGCAGAAACATTAGGAACTGTTTTAGGAATTGTTATTGTACTTCTTTGTACAGCAGGACTGGCTGTCAAAAATATTCTTTATGTATCTGTATTGCAACGAGTACATGAATTTGCACAATTACGGGCAATCGGTGCAACATACCGGCAAATTAAATCGGTGGTCAAGAAAGAACGTGACAAAATAGCAAAACCTTGTATTGTGTTGGGGACAATCATCGGTTTTTTAGTAAACTTAGTTTTGCCACTTCATTTTTATTGGATACCAAGCATTGTATGTATTGTAATTTCCGGTATATTTATTTGGATTATCACAGCTTTGGCTTTTCAGGCACCAGCGAAAATGGCTGCATCTACATCTCCAATAGAAGCGCAACATACACAAGCAGCAAACTATTTTAGAAATGTTTGGACAAAGGGTAAGCTTACCCCTATAAGAATCGGGTGGATGTATTGTAGAGCCAATAGGAAGAAGGCTGCCTATACATTTTTATCTCTCGTTATGAGTGGAATTCTAATGTTTGGTGTTTTTTCAATATTGAATGCGATAAATCCCGAAAGACTTGCGGCACAACCTTATCAGGGGAATAGTGATGTATATGTATTGCTAAATTCAACAGCCGACGAGCAATCCACATATAATTTAATGAAGTCTACGCCTTTTACAGAGGAGCAAAAGCAAAAATTATATAATATTTCAGGTGTAAATGATGTTTATGAATTATATATGTTAGACGGTATTCTTACAAATTCCGAGGGTAAAAGATTTGAACTGTCTATTGAAAATATCGTAAACTCAGCTACATTTGAAAATGAAATTGTTGAGGGTGTGCAACCAAGTCAGGAATTACAGAACGGCGTAATTCCTGTTGTTATCAATAGACATTCGCCCTATTATCAGGAACTGAATATGCCACTTCAAGTTGGAGATTATCTGCCATATACCATAGATACAGGTTATGGTAAAAAGGAAGTGAAATTAGTCGTAAGCGGATTTGTAGAAAACAGAGATACCGGACTTGTAATTTATACAAGTAGTGAAAATATGAAATTGCTGTCAGAGATGAATTGTACACTTGCATGGTATATTTGTTTGGATGATAACAGAAAAGATGCAGCAACAACGATAATCAAGGAAATTTTTACAGATGATAACAGAGTGAATATATCAGTTCTGGATGATGATGTTATGGCATTGGAAGATTACTTCCATAATGCGAAAGTTATAATTACTGTTTTGGTGGTGCTTATTAGTCTGTTTTCATTTATAAATATGCTGAATACCAGCATTACAAATGCTATTGCCAGAAGACACGACTATGCACTACTGGAAACCACAGGTATGACAAAATTGCAGTTGCAAAAAGTACAACAGTCAGAAAACTTTATCTATTTGGTTGGAAGTTTTATAGGAAGCTGCATTTTAGGTATACCAATCGGATTTTTGCTTTGTACCCAAATATCAAAAATCCCCGGATTTTCATACTTTGAATATCATTTCCCAGTTCTTTTTGTGTTTTTATACCTTGCTGCTGTTGTAATGGTCTATAATGTAGTGTCAATATATCAGAAGAAATCTTTGTACCAGCAGTCAATTATAGACCGCATTAGAAAGACGGATTAAGTTTTAATACTCCGTCAGCACCACAATTACATTACTCTGCTGATACAGCTAGCATGCAAACACGCTGGATTGTAGAGAAGATTTTTGACCTTGCCGTGCACAGGAGGGGAGCCGTTGTTTGTCGCCGGAAGAGATACGGGAGGAAATGAGGCTGTTTCTGGCATCCGTTATTCAGTATTTCCCGGAGGAGGTACGGTCCCGGATCCTCCTGACGGCGCCGGCGCCGATTCGCGGAGACATCAGTGAGTATGAGTATTGCGGCCTGGCATCGGACAGATCCCATGAACTGGGAAAACAATATGAATCGCTTGCGTCGGATCTGGGGATATTTTTTCTTGATGCCGGTGCTCTTGGGCTGAAACTGGGTGGGGACGGACTCCATTTTACAGAGGAGGATCATCGGCATTTTGCGGAGGCAATAAGAAAAAGGTGGAGGAGATCTGGGACGGGGACTGAATACTCTGACGAGAAAAGAAGATATTTCCCGTATGCCGGCCATAAATATTTTCAGGAAAGTTCCGATATAAATAGTACAGGATGGGAAAAGATACCACGGAAGGTACACAGAGGACGATTGTGCACTGACCGTGGTGTTTTTGTGTAAGAACGGATCACGGAGGAGAGTGCTTGCGAACATTCCTGATATTATGAAGGAAGGGGATGAAGTACGGAGTGAAAATCCAGAACAGCCATTACCAGATGGCATCACAGATGAAAAAGAGGGAAATCAAACAGGTGAAGGTCATGAAAGGAATGACCATGACGCGCATGAGCGGCAGTTTTCGTTCCATGACATTGAACAGCCAGAATGTGAGAGGCAAGGGGGCAGGCGAAGAGGAAGACGTGACCGCTAAGATGAGGCGGCGCAGTGTATATTTTCTCCTGGATATGCTCTTTGGAGAGCATGCGAGGAAGCTGCCTTCATTTGGCGGGGACAGCATGTCTTCCGCCTGGGGGATCGAAAATGTGCACTATGAGACGGAAAATTATTTTATGCAGGAACAGAGCGCATCCTTTCAGACAACCGGCCAGGTGGTGACGGAGGACGGCAGAACCATCGATTTTAACATGAATGTACATATGAGCAGCCGTTTTGAGGCATATTACAGGGAAAGCTTTGATTTACAGCGGGCGGTAAATCTGTGTGATCCGCTTGTGATCAATCTGGACTCTTCTCCGGCCACAGTGTCAGACCAGACATTCTATTTTGATCTGGACGGAGACGGTGTGGAGGAAAATATCCACAAATTAAACAGCGGCAGCGGCTATCTGGCGCTTGACAGAAATGGTGACGGTGAAATCAATGACGGCAGCGAACTGTTCGGCACCGCCTCCGGCGACGGCTTTGCGGATCTGGCAAAGTACGACAAGGACGGCAACGGGTGGATCGATGAGAACGATGAGATCTGGAAACACTTAAAGATCTGGGTACAGACGGAAAACGGGCCTGAACTCTACAGTCTCGCTGAAAAGGGCGTAGGTGCTATCTGTTTAAACAAAGTACCCACCTATTATACACAGTATGGAAAAGACGGCGAAGTTGATGCCGTGGTGCGCAGTACCGGCATGTTCCTCTATGAAAACGGCCGCGCCGGCAGCATGCAGCACCTGGATCTGGCAACCTGAATTTATCTGACAGCGCAATTTTTGCCTTAATACAAAAATATTGCTCTGTCCCTCAGGGGTCTGCGGAAGCGTGTCTGAATGGGGTACATGATCCCGCTTTCGCGTCCTCTGAACCAAAAAATAATTTCCTCCAATTCTGCATAAAACAGACAGCACTGGAAAAACTAAGGGCATAGAATCAAATTTAGTTTATTATGTGGTTTGGAGGAAAAATAGAATGAAGAAGCGTAGCGGTAAAAGTAGTCAGAGAAAAGAGAAAATGGTCATGATCATTTCCTCAGCGTTGGTGCTTACAGCGCTGACGGTCACCGGAATCTATGTACGGAACCAGAACAATGAGGAACCGGACGGGGGGTATACGATCGATTTCAGTTCACTGGAGGAGAGCAGTTCCTCAGGGGTTGAGGCAGAGGATATCCCGGTCACGGACAGCGATCTGGATTATGATCCGGCATCCACGGAAGCGGGCTCTACTACGGTGAAAAATGATTATGGGAAATCCGGCACTGCGACTGCCGATGCAGATCCTTTTGACGAAAAGGCAGAGGCGATACGCCTGAAGGAGGCCTCTTCTGATCTGATTGTCGGAGCGGGGGAAACCAAGGACGGAGAAATAAAGAGTGAAGAGGAAGAGATGGCTACGGAAGCGATGGTAGAGCTTCAGACAGAAGATGGGGTGGAAGAGGCTTCTTCTGAAGCGGTAGCAGCACAGGTGCAGCCGGAACTTACATTCAGCGAGGCGGATTCTCTGGTTATGCCGCTCGTGGGGAATGTTTTGATCAACTATAGTGCCGATAAATCCGTATACTTCCCCACATTGCAGCAGTATAAATGTAATCCGGCACTGATCGTTGCAGCGAATGTCGGAGAGTCTGTTAAGGCGGCGGCTAACGGCATGGTGAGCAAAATCTACAATGACCCGATGACAGGCCAGACAGTTGTGATGTCTTTGGGAAATGGATATGAGCTGACTTATGGACAGCTGCAGGAGGTAACAGTTTCCGAGGGGACTTATGTGGCGGAAGGAGAAATTTTTGCGCAGATCGGGGAGCCGACTCGTTATTATGCGGTAGAGGGCAGTAATTTATATATGAAACTGACAAAGGACGGTGTACCCATCAACCCGGTGGCATAAAAGATTACAGGTGAAATAAAAAAGAATCTTGCTAAAGCAGGATTCTTTTTTTATAATAGGAAATATGAAAAATTGTAATTTGAGACAATGTCATCAAAAGAAAAAGTGTAACGCTGCTGTGGCGTTTTTACTTGTTTCGTGTATGCTTTTGTCCGGCTGTGCCGCCGGAGCGCCCTTTATGGAGAAGGAGGAGAATGGGACTGAATTTACCATGGAGACGCTGGGGCTGGAGCCTGATTTTTCTTATGTAAGAGAACCGGAAAAACCGGGTATTCAGGTGGACCGTCTGGGGTATTTGCCGGGGAGCAGTAAAATGGCAGTCTTTCAGGGGACGGAATTGCCGGAAAGTTTTCAGGTGGTGGCAAAGGACTCCGGGGAATGTGTTTACCAGGGAGAAATACGAATCAGGGGAAACGCATCAGACGGCGTATTTACCGGATATGGCAGCTTTACGGAGTTGAGGGAAGAGGGAAGCTATTATATCAAATGTGATAAAATAGGATGTTCCTATTATTTTGATGTGAAAAAGGATGTTTATCTGGAGAAATCCAGAGAGTATGGCAGTATCATAGAGGAGATGCAGAATACGGAAGGGATTCAGGAAACCGTGGATATCTGTGAAGCGCTCAGCTGTCTTCTGGCAGCTTATGAGATGTATCCGGAGCTGCTGACAAAGCTGTGGAGTGCGGGAAATACAGTGGGAGAAGAGGAGGGGGCCGACGCCGGGGAATTCTTTAGAATGCTTCGGCAGAAGACGGATGTGCTGCTGTCCCTGCAGGATGAGAGAACAGGCGGTATTTACACAAATACAGGAGTGCTTCAGGCGATGGGAGAAGAAGGACAGGAAGCAGAAAGGGAAATGAGCGAAGAAGCGGCTGCAGCGTTTGCCGGAACAATGGCAAAATACGGATATCTGTATCAGGAGTACGATTGGGATTATGCCAATATCTGCCTGAAAGCGGCGGCGAAAACGTGGCGCTATTTAGACAGGGCACAGCAGGGAGGCGGCGTTTTGGAAGAACGTGTGGCTACTGGGAAAATTTATGCGGCATCCGAGCTTTATCGTGCATCAAATGAAAGATTATATCATAATTATATTTTACAGAATCAGGAATTGGTGGTGAGCAGAAAAACGGATCTGCATCTGCTGATGGGAAAGGTTACTTATCTCTCCACCAAAAGATCGGTGGATCATGAGCTCTGCAGCCAGATCATGAGCGAACTGATGCTGGAGGCTGAGAAGACAGCGGCGAATCAGAAGACGGGGTTGTTTTATGTGGAGGATGAGGAAGCAGATGCCGTTATGTGGGATATGACAGCCCTGGCTCTGGCGAATTATGCGGTTATGAACCATGAATATGCCACTGTGATTGAGAATCATCTGCACTATCTGTTTGGCAGAAATGCGGAAGGCGTGTTTCTGATAGAGGAACCGGAAGGTAAGGAGGCGGCAAGGGTACTGCTTCTGCTAAGCCTTGTGGAGGCGGAGAGAAAAATTATAGAAGAGGCGGAAACGGAACTGTGAAAAATTGGATCAATGCGCTTTAGAAGCGGTTGTGGAAAGGATAGGGTTATTATGAAGATTGTAGTATTGGCAGGTGGGATCAGCACAGAGAGAGATGTATCGCTGAGTTCGGGAAGTCTGATATACAGATGCCTGAAAGAACGGGGACATCAGGTGATCCTGCTGGATGTTTTTCTGGGGTATGAAAAAGAGGATGTCGGGGATGTTTTTGAAAAAGAGCTGGATTGGGCAGCCGAGATAGGGCATGTATCCGAAGAAAGTCCTGATATAGAGCAGATCAAAGCGCAGCGTCCGGACTGGAAGAAAAACTTTTTTGGCCCCAATGTTATATCAATCTGTCAGGCGGCGGATGTTGTATTTATGGGACTCCATGGAGAAAACGGGGAAAACGGCAGGATACAGGCATGTTTTGATCTGATGGGGATCTGCTATACGGGGACGGATTATGTAAGTTCGGCGCTATGCATGGATAAGGGGCTGGCAAAAGAGCTGTTCTGCTTTCATGGGATTCCGACTCCTCAGGGAATCCGGCTAAAGAAAAAAGAACTGGAGCTGCATCTGGAAAAATGGAGACAGGACCAAAGGATCTGTGCGCAGACAGGGGGAGAGATCGTCCTGCCTTTCGTGGTAAAAGCCTGTAACGGAGGATCCAGCGTAGGGGTCTATATGGTAAAACAGGGACAGGAGTATGAGAAGGCGCTGCGCGAGGCTTTTCGTTATGATGACGAGGTGATCGTGGAACGCTGCATAAAAGGCAGAGAGTTTTCTGTTGGAGTGATGGAAGGCAGAGCTCTTCCGGTTATAGAGATCGCGCCGAAACAGGGATTTTACGATTATAAAAATAAATATCAGGCAGGCAGTACGGTGGAGACATGTCCTGCTGAAATACCGGATGAAAAGACGAAGGAAATGCAGATGTGGGCTGAGAGGGTCTATCAGGTTCTGCGGCTGAGAAACTATGCCCGGATGGATTTTATGATGAGTGAAGCGGGCGAGATATTCTGTCTGGAGGCAAACACGCTGCCCGGTATGACGCCGACCTCTCTTTTGCCCCAGGAGGCGGCAGCGGAGGGAGTTTCTTTCGGAGAACTGTGCGAGAAGATTATGGAATCGGCGCTGCGGGCAGGCATGTAAAACAGAGAAAAGCGGGGAAGTTATATGAAAAATATGACATTAAAAAATATTGCCGGATGTTGTCATGGCAGACTTATCGGCGGCAGAGAAGAGCTGGAGATAGCAGGCGCTGTGATGGACTCCCGTCAGATTGAAAAGGATTTTCTGTTTTTTGCAATAAAAGGAGAGAGGGTGGATGGACATCGGTTTATCCCGCAGGCGATGAAACAGGGTGCTGCCTGTGCGGTCTGTGAGAGAGTACCGGAATGGGAGGAGAAAGAAGCGGAAGGGCCATATATTCTGGTAGAAAATGTGCAGAAAGCCATGCAGGATATCGCTGCTTTTTACAGAGGCACTCTCTCCATACCGGTCATAGGGATCACCGGGAGCGTGGGCAAGACCAGCACAAAGGAATTTATTGCTGCAGTTCTATCGCAAAAATACAGGGTGCTGAAAACCCGGGGAAATTATAACAATGAGCTGGGAGTACCGCTGACGTTAATGCGAATCAGAGAAGAGCATGAAGTGGCGGTGGTTGAGATGGGAATCAACCATTTTGGCGAGATGCATCGTTTGAGCCGTATGGCGGCACCGGACATCGTAGTTATGACAAATATCGGGGACTGCCATCTGGAGGCCCTGGGATCCAGAGAAGGCATTCTGAGGGCGAAATCTGAAATATTTGATTTTTCCAAAGAAAGTGGGACGGTGATTATCAACGGAGACGATGATATGTTGTCCGGTATAAGGGAAGTACATAAAAAAGCGCCTGTCACTTTTGGAAAAAATAAAAGCAACAGCTGTTATGTAACCGATATTCATTCAAAAGGGCTTTTTGGGACGGAAATAAGGCTTCATATCCCTTCAGGGGATTTTCAAACAGAAATTCCGCTGCCCGGAGAGCATATGGTATATAATGCCCTGGCGGCTGCTGCTGTGGGGGAGGCTCTTGGGCTTTCCACGGAGGAGATCAGAGCAGGAATCGCGGCAGTAAAGCCAACGGCAGGCCGAAGCAATCTGCTTCGGTGCAACGACAGAGTAATTCTGGATGACTGTTATAACGCGAACCCTGTTTCCATGTGTGCGGCGTTGGATCTGTTAGCCCGGGCGGATACCAGAAAAGTGGCGATACTGGGAGACATGTTTGAGCTTGGAGAAGATGCAGAAAAGCTGCACGGTGAAGTGGGGAGCTACGCGGCAAAGCTTGGGATAGATGTGATCATATGCGTCGGTGAACTTTCAGAGAATATGGCCAGGGAAGCAGAAGAAAACGGATCCGGGCGAAGCAGGGTGTACTATTATCCGGAAAAGGAAGTTTTACTGCAGGAGCTGGAGAGGCTTACAAAGCCGGGGGACACGGTGCTTGTGAAAGCGTCCCACGGCATGGATTTTGGGAAAATCGTAGAAAAATTAAAAGGGTAAATATGCAAACAGTCAGCGTGATAAATTATTTAATTAACTTTTGATTTTTGTAATAGGTATCTTTTACTGTTTTTTCCACAATTTCCGAGAGTCTTTTTCGCTCTTCTTTTGGAAGGTCTTTAGGATAGACAGGCTTACAGTATTCCAGTATGATGTGTGTTTTATGGATCCAGGGGACATGTGCCTCAAAAATATCCTCGGTATGGTTTAAGGCCATGGGTATGATGGCACAGCCGCTTTTTTCCGCAATCTTTAAACTTCCGCTGCGAAAGGGAAGAAAGTCTTCACCGCTGGTGTTGCGGGTGCCTTCCGGAAAGATGCAGATGGAAATACCGGTCTTTACTTTATTGATGGCATTCAGGATCACGGTAAGGCCCTCTCTGATATTGTCTCTGTCGAGGAACAGGCAGTGGAGATACCGCATCCAGATATGGAGAAGCGGGATCCGGTCGATCTCTTTTTTGGAGATATAGCCGCAGAGGCGTGGTACTCTTGCGTAAGTGATCACCACATCAAAATAGCTTCTGTGATTTCCGATATAGAGTACGGGTTCATTTTTCGGCACATTCTCTTCACCGATCACGGTTATCTCAGTGCCGCTTAAAAAGAGGACACAGCGAAAGGCCCACTGAACGATCCTAAGGGAACTTTTGTCTCTTAAATCCTGATTAAACTTTCCGATGATCCATTCCGCGAGCATGATCGGAATAGATAATATGAGAAACAGAACGACAAATAAAACAACTGAAATAGTGCGCATATCCAAAAATCCTCTTATCTGAAATTTATTAGTTGAAACATTGTACCATATAATAGTAAACTATCTCTATGGAAAATGAAGAAAATGACAGTTGACTGATCTGGTGCGTAGTCTCTATTCTTTAGTGTACTATAAAGTGCCTGTCAGGGACAAGTAAAATTTGTCGGAATCTGTCAGGAAAGTAACAGTTATCAGGAAAGCTGACCGGGCTGCCTGGGCGGTAATGCCGCTACACAGAACAGGAACCTGCAGGCTGGCGGAAGAAAGGAATGGAAATGCTTTATATTAAGAATGGCCTGTGTATTGATCCGGGAACGGGAATGCGGCAGATCTGCGATATTCTGACGAAGGAAGATAGAATTTTGTGGATCGGAGAAAATCTGGAGGAGAGGGAAAGCTTCCGGAAACTGCCCCGTCATGAGATCCAGACTATCGACGCGGAAGGCTGTATCGTGGCGCCGGGACTTGTGGATGTGCATGTGCATTTCAGAGATCCGGGGTTTACGGCGAAGGAGGATATACTGACAGGAGCGGCGGCGGCGGCGGCAGGCGGCTTTACCAGCGTTGTCATGATGGCGAACACGAAACCTGTGGCGGATCAGGAGGATACGCTGCGCTATATGCTGGAGAGAGGGAAGGATACGCCGATTCATGTGTATTCCTGCGGCGCGGTGACAAAGGATATGGCGGGAAGAGAACTGACGGACATGGAAAAGCTGAAGGATGCGGGAGCAGTGGGCTTTACGGATGACGGGAAACCTCTTATGGATGGGAAACTGGTACGGGAGGCGATGGAAAAGTGCAGGGGACTGGGTGTTCCCATCAGCTTTCACGAGGAGGATCCGGCCTGCATCAGACAAAGCGGGGTGAACGCCGGCAGTGTGGCGGACAAAATGGGGCTTACCGGCGCGGACAGGCAGGCGGAGATCAGGCTGATCGAAAGAGATATCAGACTGGCGGCACAGACGGGAGCCTGTGTGAATATCCAACATATCAGCACAAAGGAGGGCGTGGAGCTTGTGAGGCGGGCGAAAGAGAAAGGGGCTGATGTCCACGCGGAGGCCACTCCTCATCATTTTACGCTGACGGAAGAGGCAGTGCTGCAGTATGGGACATTGGCGAAAATGAACCCGCCGCTGCGGACGAAAGAGGACAGGGATGCGATCATAGAAGGGCTGCGGGATGGAACGATCGATCTGATCGCCACAGACCATGCGCCTCATACAAAAGAAGAGAAAGAAAAACCTTTTACAGAGGCTCCCAGTGGTATTATTGGACTGGAGACGGCTTTAGCGCTTGGCATTACAGAGCTGGTGGAGAAAAGAAAGCTGACGATGGAGGAACTGCTTGTCAGAATGAGTTATAATCCTGCAAAGATGTATGGGCTGGATGCGGGATATCTGGCGGAGGGGGGACCGGCGGATTTGGTGATTTTTGATCCGGACTGCAGCAGGACTTTCTGGAAATTTTCGTCAAAGGCATCCAACAGTCCCTTTCCGGGAAGGACCTGTAAATCGGAGGTCGAATATACGATCTGTGCGGGGAAGGTGGCTTACATTAAAAATATGAGTATGGCAGCACTGGATGACTGAAAAAGGGGTAAGACCGGTGACAGGGAAGAACGTGGAGAAGGGCAGAATAAAGGAGAAAATAGCGCATGTTATTAAAAAAGAAGGAAACAGTACAGATACTGTCAGCCGCGAAACTGGCGGAAGGAATCTATGAAACGTGGCTTGCCACAGATATGGCGAAGGAAAAAGGGGCGGGACGTTTTATTGCGGTCTATCCGAAAAACCGGGCGACGCTCCTGCCAAGACCGATCAGTATCTGTGAGAGGGATACAGAGCGGGGAGCGCTTCGCATCGTGTACCGGACGGCAGGGGAGGGAACGAGAGAATTTTCCGGCTATCAGGAGGGCGATACGGCGGACATACTGGGTGTCCTTGGCAACGGCTATCCGTATGCGGGGGCGGAAGGAAAAACGGCACTGCTGCTTGGCGGGGGGATCGGAATCCCACCGCTTTTAGAGCTGGCGAAGGAATTGAAGCATGTAAACTGCAGGGTACAGATTGTGACGGGCTACCGGGATGCACAGCTTTTTCTGAAAGAGGATCTTGAAAAATATGGAGAAGTGTTTATTGCCACAGAGGATGGTTCCGTGGGCATAAAAGGAAATGTACTGGATGCAGTGAAGGAGAATAAATTAAAAACAGATTTAATTTATTCCTGTGGTCCTCTGCCGATGCTGCGGGCTGTCAAAGAATACGCGGCGCAGGAGAAAATACCTGCCTGGATCTCCCTGGAGGAGCGGATGGCCTGCGGCGTGGGGGCGTGTCTGGGCTGTGTTTGTAAGACAGTGAAGGAGGATGCGCACTCCCATGTGCATAATGCAAGGATCTGCACGGACGGACCAGTGTTTGCTGCAGAGGATGTGGATATCTGATGTCAGGCCGGGAGAGCAGTAAAGAGGCGGAGAAAGAAAGGAAAATACAGCAGGTATGAATACAGAAGTAAAAATAGCGGGCGTTATGTTTAAAAATCCGGTCATGACGGCATCGGGGACTTTCGGATCGGGGATGGAGTACAGTGAGTTTGTGGATCTGAACAGACTGGGAGCAGTGGTGACAAAGGGCGTTGCGAATGTGCCATGGCCCGGCAACCAAACTCCCCGGGTGGCGGAAACCTATGGCGGCATGTTAAATGCGATCGGGTTACAGAATCCGGGTATTGACGTATTCTGCGGGAGAGATATACCGTTTTTGCAGAAATTTGATACAAAGATCGTTGTCAATGTCTGCGGAAAGACCACAGAAGATTATTGTGAAGTGGTAGAAAGGCTATCACAAGAAGAAGTAGATCTTTTAGAGATTAATATTTCCTGTCCTAATGTGAAAGAGGGAGGAATTGCTTTTGGTCAGAATCCAGCAGCAGTAGAAGCGATTACAAAAGAATTGAAAAAAAGAGCGAAACAGCCTATTATCATGAAACTCAGCCCAAATGTGACAGATATCACAGAAATAGCGAAAGCAGCTGAGGCAGGAGGAGCAGATGCTCTGTCTTTGATTAATACTCTGACAGGAATGAAAATTGATATTCATAAAAAAGCATTTGCATTAGCTAATAAAACAGGCGGTTTATCTGGACCAGCGATTAAGCCTATTGCGATAAGAATGGTATACCAAGTGGCAAATGCAGTAAAACTTCCTATTATTGGGATGGGGGGAATTTCTAATACAGAAGACGCGATTGAATTTTTGATGGCAGGCGCAAATGCAGTAGCAGTAGGGACAATGAATTTCAAATCCCTATGTGACAGAAGAAATTGTAAATGGAATAGAACAATTTATGATGCAATATGGATATGAAAGTTTAGCAGATATGAGAATTTAACCTCATCTTAATTTCGGTGAAAGAAAAAGTTAAATACAACATATTTGTGTAGCTTGTATAAAAAAGTCTGTTATAAGAAAATGAAGGGAAAAGGAGAAATGGTTATGGAGCAGTATATAAAGAGGAATTTATCGAATTTATGGTGGATTGTGAAGTGTTACGGTTTGGAGATTTTACGACAAAAAGTGGAAGAAAAACCCCATTTTTTATCAATACTGGATTTTACCGTACAGGCACTCAGCTCAGAAAATTAAGTGGTTATTATGCACAGGCGATTGAGAACAAATTTGGATTAGATTTTGATATTTTATTTGGACCTGCTTATAAGGGAATACCGCTTTCCGTAGCGACTTCTATCGCAATCAGTGAGCAATATAAGAAAGATGTAATGTATTGTTCTAATCGAAAAGAACAAAAAGATCACGGAGATACAGGAATTTTATTAGGAGGACCTATCAAAGATGGGGATAGAGTGATAATCATTGAAGATGTCACTACAGCTGGAACTTCTATTGCAGAAACCCTTCCTATCATAAAAGGACAGGGGAAAGTGGATATTAAAGGTATGGTAGTTTCTGTAAACCGCATGGAAAGAGGGCATGGAGAAAAGAGCGCACTTGCAGAAATAGAAGATATTTATGGTTTCCCTACTACTGCGATTGTAACAATGGATGAAGTAGTAGAGCATTTATATAACCGTCCATATAAGGGGAAGATTATTATTGATGATGTTATGAAAAAAGCGATAGATGCATATTATGAGAAGTATAGAGCAAAAATGTAAAGGAAAAAGACAAATTTTAGAAAGGTGAAATCAGAATGGGAGAAAAAGCGTACAAGGCTATGAATGCAACAGGGGTAAGCAATATTATAATCGGAATTGTCACGTTAGTCTTTGGAATCACAGTGGGAGTTCTCTGTATTGTCAATGGTTCATGCCTGCTAAAAAATAAATCAAAAATTACGTTTTAGATATAAGTATAGAAAGGGATACAAAAAAGTGTCCCTTTTCTACTGCTTTTCTTGAATAGAAAGGAAGTTAATGTGTTTTATAAACATAGACGTAAAT
>OFGN01001742.1_pt1 | contig 14039 bp, 11 predicted proteins | sample 1521821 | NCBI WGS metagenome assembly OFGN01 (sample SAMEA3504094, study PRJEB24116) | mouse gut metagenome | biome: mouse gut; feature: mouse-associated habitat; material: faeces | place: Denmark | collected 2011
GTAGCCGCCGTCGCCGCTCCTGCCGCGCCGATACCTGTTGCGCTCGCGGCTGCTTGGTCCGCGTTTCCGTCTTTGGAGCCTGACCCCGCCGCGTCCGAGAGGGGGGAGGCCGTGAAAGCCGCGGTTCCGGCGGAGGAAAGGGGCGGCTTGCCGTCCGGGGCGGCGGAGGCGGATGTCTCCCCCCACAGGACGGGAGCCGTGGCTTCATCCGTGCCCGGCGGCAGCAGGCCCCAGTTGACGAGCACCGGGCGGCCATTGACCACGAACACCGCGTCGGCGGATGGGATGAACAGAGCCTTGCGCAGGAACGCGCCGCCGGGACTGTCGTCGAGATGCGGGGCGAGGGCTTCACGCGCCCGGCGCAATTCCGTGCGCACCTGTTCCGCCTCGTCCGCGTCCAGACGGGAAAGGGGCGTACCCACGCCTTCGAGGGGCGTATACCACGAGATGGAGGCGTAGCCGGTGGGGATGGACTGGCCGGTGACGGGTTCCGCCCACAGCGTGCCCCAGCGTTCCAGTCCGAGGGCCTTCAAGTGGGCCTGCAACGCCGCGTACTGTCCCGGAAGCGCGCCCTGATCCGTGCAGAGGGCGGTCAGGCCGGATGTGTCCGACGCCTGTATGAAATGGAGAGGATTGCCCATACGCATCCTTTGGTTTCAAAGCGCCCGCGGGGGCGCGTCTTCGGCTTTGCCGCCCCGCACTTGCGGCGGAAGGAGAAAGGGGGATGGCGTCCGGGGCTCGCCCCCTGCCGCCTCGTCACAGCGGGCGTCTCCGCCAGCCCTCAAAAAGCCGTTTCGCCACGGGAAAGGTTTTCCGCCCTCCCCATGCCGGGAACAGCCGCCGCGTGAAAGGCGGAGGGGCTTGATCCGGTCGTGGCGTGCCCGCACCGGCCGGAAGCGTTTTGTCGGCGTCCCGTCCGGGATTCTCCCGAGAGTGACATCGCCCCCGAAGGCTCTCACTTTTTTAAGGGGACGCAACAACGTGCGGCCACCCCCGGCGGGGTCATGAAGCGAAGGCCCCCTGCCTCTAAGAAGGTTTGAGGGTATGCGCTTCTATGGAAGAATACCGCCTTGTTAGGAAACTGTGGCAAGGGCCGTCAGCCCTGCGCCAGCATGATCTTGTCCATCTGCAACTGGATTTCGTCAAGATCGGCCTTGACCGCCGTCACCTGCTGCGCGGATTCGCGGTAGGAGCCGACGCCGTTGGAGAGGTTCTGCAACTGGTCCGAAGTCTGGCGGGGCGTAACCCGGCGCGTAGGCTTTCCAGCCTTTTTCGAGGGCGCGGCCACGGTCTGCACCGGCGGCACCGGACGGCTGGCCTTTTTTGCTTCCGTCTGCAACACCTGCCGGTATTCGGCCTCGCGCCTGTCCGCCTCGTCAAGGGTCTGGCCCAGAATGGAGGAGGCTTCGGCAAGGCCACTCTTGATTTCCGCATAGCGCGCATCCAGTTCGGCGCGGCTGATGCGTTTGGCCTTGTAATCTTCAAGGGCGGCCCGGAAACGGGCGCTGTAGCAGTTGTAGGCCACCTGCCCGGCGGCGCTCACGCGGTCGAGGGCCGCCGCGTCGGTCTTGAGATCGCGCGCATAGCTGGCGAGGCGGACACGGCTGTCCTGCTCGTCGTTGTATTTGGCGATGAGGTAGCCCGCCCCGGCTCCGGCGCCCGCGCCGATGGCGGCCCCGGCAATGGCGCCTTCAGGCTTGTTGGTCTGGCTCGCACCCACCAGCGCGCCGACTACGGCTCCGATGGCCGTACTCATGACCATGGTCGTGTTGAATTGCTTCTCGGCCCCGCGCAGGTCCGCGATGGGCTGGTAACAATCCGAATAATAGTTCACTTTCGTCGTCTGCGGGCCGTATTTGCTGGCGCAGCCCGTGCCCATGAGGGCGCACAGGCAGGCGAGGACAAGCATCGGACCTGCGCGGCGCGACGTGCGAAACTGTTTCATATCCCTCTCCCTGATCGGCATGATCGGTGTGGCGGAGGCCCGTCGGATGGCCGCGCGTCGGTTTGTCCCGGCGTTACTCCGTGGTGCGGTGGCCGAAATAGACGTTTCCCTCGGGCGTCAGATCGATGTCGTTGGTCACGTGGTCCCTGATGCGGCAATACCCGAAGTTCAGCCATTCGTCGACGACGTCGTTGAGGACGAAACGGGAAAAGCCCGCGCCCTCCGCCTCCTCAAGAAGCTTGGGGAAGACGCCCGGCGGCAGGGGCCGGGGAGCGTTGCGCAGAGCCTTGCGGAGCCATGACTCCGCCTGCTGGAGATCGTTCACGGGGGTATCCTTGCGGTTCCGGGGATAGGGGCCGGAAATGTTCCGGCCCGAGGCACCCCCAGTGTGACGCTTTCCCGCGACTTCTTCAAGCCTTCCGAAGCAGGGGGCAGCGCAGAGGGGAGGGCGTTTTCCTTTCCCTGCCGGGGGCACCGGAAGCCCTTTCAGGAAGAAAGTATGGAAAGGAATTTTGGCGGAAACGCGCCAGTCAACGGCACGGGACCGGGAACTTCCCCGCACGCCTCGCTGGGGTTCTGTGCGGGTACGGGATGAAGCAGACGGTCACAGCCATGATCCACCATGATCAGAATGGCCCTGTGCGGGTGCGGAGTAAAGACGTTCATTCTTCTCCCCTCCCGGGCCATCCCTGTGCGTCCGTTTGATGAAAACGTCGGCCCGCCTCCTTCCTGCGTCGGTTGGCCCCGACCTTCATAAAGGAGCCGCCGCCCGAGGGAAGGGCGGCGGCGAAAGCCGCGCGGCGGGGAGGAAGCGCCGCGCGGAAACGCGGCCCGCGATTTTTTTTAGGATCGCGTCCGCGCGCAACAATGAAACCGCGAACCGTTGAGCTTCTCCAAGTTCATTGAGGATCGCGTCCGCGCGTAAAGATGTTAGATCGAACCATAGACCAGCCGATTGCCCACGATGGTGGCCCGGATGCCGATGTCGCGCAGGCGCTCGGGGGCCGTTTCCAGCGGGTTCTCGTCAAGGACGACCATGTCCGCCAGCTTGCTGGGTTCGAGGCTGCCCTTGCTGCGTTCCTCGTGGAACTGGTACGCGCCCCAGATGGTTACGCTCTTCAGGGCGTCGAGCACAGGGATGGCCTGATCCGGCCCCAGCGTCTGACCGCTGCCCGTGAGTCGGTTGACGGCGGACCATACGAAGAGGAGCGGGTCCATCGGAGTGACGGCGGTGTCGTTGTGGTTGGTGAAGGGGATGTACCGCTTGAGCGCGCTGTGCAGGGGATCGATGCGTTCGGCGCGGGCCTGCCCGAGGAAGATGTCGCGGTGGCGGTCCCCCCAGTAGTAGGTGTGGACCACGAAGAAGGAGGGCACCACGCCGAGCCGGGCGATGCGGTCGAGCTGGTCTTCGCGCACGGTCTGGCAGTGAATGACGATGTGCCGGGCGTCGAAGCGGGGATAGGCTTTCTGGGCGGCTTCAAAAGCGTCGAGTATCTGATCGATGCCTGCGTCGCCGTTGCCGTGGATGGCCACCTGCCAGCCCTGCCGATGGTACTTGACCACGAGGTCGATGAGCTCTTCCCCGGAGCGGATCGCGTAGCCGCGCCAGAGTTTGCCGTCCGGCAGGCCCTCGTTGATGATCGCGTGGTAGGGATTGGTCAAATAGCCGGTGTAGCCTTGCAGACTGCCGTCCTGAAAGAGCTTCACCGCGCCCATCGAGAGCATCCCGTCCGGGGTGAGAGGCGTGCCGCAGCGCGTGGTGGGGGCCAGCGAAAAGTCGTAGGCCCCGTGCTTGGGCAGAAGCTGTACGCGGTTTTTGAGCAGGCCGCGGCGATGGGCGGTCATGTAGTTGTTCCACATGTCCGTGGTCACGCCGCCGTCGTGGGCGGTGGTGACGCCGCGCGCCACATAGGTTTCCGTGGCCCGGCGCACCGAGGTGAGCCACTTTTCCTCTCACTCCCGATCAGACAAGCTATTATGGATGTAAAGAGAGCATGATATGAAATATGGATACATTATCTATGGGAAAAACGGCCTCCCATACCATCTTCTCCCTACGCCACAGGGGTTGTGGAGGAATGGGGCGCGGTTGTTGCCTCCGCCAAAGCGCACCCCGAATGGGTAGTGGGAAAGCTCTCTGGTCCGTCCGGGCTCACGCTGTAAGAAGCCAAAGCCTCTTGGCGGTGAAGCAAGTACGGCGTGCGGGACTGGCCCCGCCGCAGCCTGCCGGCTTGTCCTACGGGAAGGCCGGTCACAGCCTGCGCGCCAGCGAGGGAGAGTGGAAAAGACCGCACTATCCGCCGGAATTGCCGGAGGGATAACCGCCTTTGCAGGCAGGCAACAGGAAAGGGCGGAAGTGGTTTCCGCCCTTCTTTGCTTCAAAGATTATCTTTTTCGTTCACGGCTGGTTTGCCGCTTCGTCCCTCCGGCCCGGCTCGCACACTTTTCAACCGGGACATACTGATAATGGGCGCAAGACAAGAGGAGGTCGAATCGCTGGCATTCGCGCTCCATTTTATTGATGAGATCGTGCAGCTCTTCCTCATCCTCGGCGTTCATCTCTTCTTTCATCACGAGAAGGGGTTTCATGCCCATCAATGCTTTTTCCATTTTCGCCACATGCAAAAGCATTTTTTCTTTCCGCCTTTCCCGATTTTTTCTGATACGGACCTCCAGCCATTGCAGAAGGATATCATTTTCAAAAGCGTGGCAGAGATCAGGGATCATGCCCATGCGTGGAGAATACTCGTCATTCTCCTTGAGATACCGTGTAATGACGCCTCGGGAAATGCCCAGAGAGTCGGCAATTTCCTTTTTGGTCTTTCCACTGAACTCTTTGGCCGTGCGTACCGCTTCCGTCACAGTCATTTCCTTGAGATGCATCATTGTGCCAGCCTCCCTAAAAGGTTTAGGATTGAAGAATCCATTGGCCTTAACGGAGACGGCTTAGGCTTTCACCTTAAAAAATCAGAAAAATTTTTACGCATTTTTATGCGCTGCAGACTCATAAGAATGTTTTGTGAAAAAAACAAAAGCCGGAAAGTCTACGCTATCCGGCCTTATTTCGGGAGATATGTGGAAAAAGGAAAAGACGTGACGAGGGATGCGCGCCAACTTGCGGAGAGGCTGGCGTGGTATGATATACATCCTGCCCCAAAGGAAGAGAGCGTACTTATGGCGGCCTGTGGGCTTATCAAATTCCGTAGGAACTTTCCCCACAATGGGACCATCGAAAAGGCGTTGAAGTCTATGGGACGCTGTGTAGAGAGGTGAAGGATAACGCTAAAAAAATGCGCGGAAAAAATCCTCCATCATCATGTATGGCAATATACTCAACAGGCACGCTTAGATGGACACAGAATGTCTAAAACGTGCTGAACCGCACTCCGCATGAGAAGAAGGCGTTGAGGCTCTGGGATGCCCTAAAGACAGAAGGGCCTAGCTTTAAGCACAGGGGTAAGAGGGTATTTCGGCCTTGAAAGTCAAAGCATACTTCCTTTTTAGTCCCATGAGGAGATGGACCAAGGAAAAGCGCTTTCATAGGGAAAGTTGAGGGGGGCGCATGAAGAATGGTGTTGGAAAAGCAAAAGGGACTCACGGCGTACATTCCGTAAGTCCCTGAAATTTATGGTGGGCGGTACAGGACTTGAACCTGTGGCATCCGCCTTGTAAGGGCGGCGCTCTACCAACTGAGCTAACCGCCCGTTCGTATGCAGCGCTTTTATAGGGCAAGGCGGCGGCAAAGTAAAGGGAGGACACATTCCCCGGGAGTCAATCATAACTCTCAACGATATCAATGGATTGACGGAATTCGCTGTCCGGTTACTCTGACCCGTGGGAAAATCTTCTATTCGGACACGGCTTTTTCGGGGAGCACGTTATGGTCTTCCGCATCCACAGCGCCGCGCAGACGGCCCTTGCCTTCGCTCTCACGTACGTGCTGGCCTTTTACTGGAACCTCGACCGGCCTTTCTGGGCGGGCTTCACCGTGCTTATGGTCAGTCTGCCGAGTATCGGCCAGTCGTTGCAGAAAGGCGTGTTACGTATGTTCGGGACACTTATCGGCGCGGCTGTGGGGCTCTTTTTCCTTTCATTCTTCGTGCAGGAACGCATAACGCTGCTTTTGGTTCTCTCTGTTTACATGAGTATGATGCTTTTTTTCATGCTTGCCAATGCCTATTACAGCTACGTCTTTTTCATTTCCATCATTGTGACGCTCATCATTGTGCTCATGGGGGTGCAGCAGCCGCAGGACGCCTTCTATTTGTCGGTGTATCGTACCGAAGAGACAACGCTCGGCATCGCCGTCTATACCGCCGTCACCCTGCTCTTCGCACCGCGCACGTCGCTGATGACGCTGCGAAGCAACATGCGCAGTCTCCTTGAGGGGCACGGCGCGCTGTTCGGCATGAACGGTGTGGCGGACACGGACGAGAAAATGCGCCGCATGTACGGCCAGTACGTGTCCATGCGCGACATGGCCGAGACGACCCTCCAGCTTGTCCCCGGGGTACGGCTGGAAAGCTATCAGGTCTACCGTTACCGGGGGGCGTGGGAGCGGGCGATAGGGTGCAGCGCCGCGCTTCTGGAGGCGCAGCGCCAGTGGACCGGCACGCTTGTCGCCCTGAAGGATTTGGACGTCCCGGCGCTTTTCCCGGATTTTGACGCCCGTCTTGGCAAACTGGGGCATCTTTTCGATCTTATGAAGGCTGCGGGACAGGAAGGGGCCTTGGCTGTGGAACCCCCGGACGTGGGGCCTTTGACCATTGACGAAAAGGCTTTCGAGGCGCTCGGAAGCACGCGCCGCAGCCTCGTGCTGTCGGCGCAGGGCCTCTTCCGGCGTCAGACCGAGCTTGCCCGGACCTTGCTGTCTCTGTCCTCCGCCCTCTTGCGGGGCGATCCCCCGCCGAAAGCCTCGGGCCGGCCCGAGGCGCGGCCCAGAACGGTCATCCAGCCCCAGCAGTACGCCTACATGAGCCAGATGTTCGTCATCTTCTGGGCCACGGTCCTCTTGTGGATACTGCTCGATCCGCCGGGGCTCGACACCATCACCTTTCTGGAATTGACCATCCTGCTCGGCATGATCGGCATCATGACCGGGGAGGACAAACCTCTCTCGCAGGTTTTCACCTTTGCGGGCGGGATCGTCTTTGCGGGGCTGCTCTACGTCTTCTTGTATCCGCTGCTCACGAATATTGTGCAATTTTTTCTGCTTATGGGTATTTTCGCCTTCCTGATGACCTTTCTTTTCCCTCGGCGCGAACAGAATTTCACCAAACAGGCTTTCATGCTCCCGTGGATGTCCATCGGTAATTTCACCAACGCCCCGGTGTATGATTTCGGGCAGTTCCTGACGGGTTCCGCCATGCTGCTGGTGGGCATATCCGTCATTTCCCTGATTCATTATCTCTTTTTCATGCCCAATACGCAGGCGCTTTTCCTGCAACGGCAGCGGGCCTTTTTCGGGGCCGCGGAAAAATGGCTGCGGCTCTTGGCGTCCTGTCCGGCGCGGCGGGCTTCGCCTTTTCTGCGGGCACGCCTCTTTGTCTGGCGGCACCGGACCCATTTTCTGGCGGACGAGATCGCTCTGCTTTCCAAAAAATTGCCCGTTACATTTGTGAAGCCCGAGCTCGCCCGGATTTTCACCACCGAAATAAAGGACATGGCCGCCTCCCTCTCCAGCCTGCACGCGCGTCTGAAAGGCCGTGCCGTAGCCTCTCCCTGCCTGTCTGTGGAGGCGGAGGTCGCGCCGACCGCTCCCTTGCGGGAGCAGCTTGAAGCCTTGCAGCGGATGACCGGGGCCTTTTTGGACGCCTTGCGGGACGACGCGCGAGCCGAGGGCCCGGACGCTTCCACCCAAGCCATGATCGCAGCGTGCGGAGGGATAATGAAGGCGCTTTCCAACACGCTTGACGTCATGCGTTCCCTGCCCGTGGAGAGCGAAGCGCGGAACAGGTTTTAGGCACACAAGGCCCCTTCCCCCGCTGGGGCAGGGCCTGGCGTAGCGGGAAAAACGGAGGTGGCCCATGCCGCATGAACTGGCCTTGTGGGGCGTGTATTTTTCGCCCTTTCTTCCCATCGTGATGCTGGGGGTTCTCGGCGCATTGGCGACGGCGTTCGTGCTCAACGCAACCGGGCTGTCGCGCTGGTTCGCCAATCCGCCGTGGGTGTTCATGGCCCTGATCGTCATTTATGTTTGTATTCTCTTACCCTATGGGATGCTGTTATGAACATGGGTTCGCTTTTCCGCTGGCTGCTGACGTTCGTTGTCATCGCCGTCGCCTGCGTTTTCTGCTATATCCGGTACAACGCCTATTTTCGGAATCCGTGGACGCGCGACGGCATGGTGCAGGCGGAGGTGGTGCAGGTCGCCTCGCGGGTGTCCGCCCCCATCCGTACCGTTCATGTCGTGGACAACGCCTTCGTCAAGGCGGGCGAGCCGCTCTTTGATCTGGACGATGGCCTGACCCGTCTGACCGTGGAGCGCGCTGAAGCCGATCTTGCGCAGAAAGAAGCCTTGGCCCGGACCGCCCGGGACCGTGCCTCCCGCGACACGCGTCTTCAGCGCGCCGCCCCGGGCGCGCTGTCCGCCGAAGCCTACCGGCAGGCGCAGGACGCGCTCCTTTCCGCCGAAGCCGACGTGGAGGTGGCCAAAGCCGCGCTCAATCAGGCCCGCCTTGATCAGGCTTTTACCCGGGTCGTCGCCCCGGTGGACGGTTACGTGGTCAACCTGGCGCTACAGCCGGGGACGATGGCCGTGGCTTATCAGCCCGTGCTTGCGCTCATCAGTGCGGACAGTTTCCGCATCGAAGCTTTTTTCCGGGAGACGCAGATCGGCCATTTCCGGCCCGGCGACAAGGCGCTTGTTACGCTCATGAGCTACCCCGGTCTGCCGCTCAACGCCACCGTGGAGAGCATCGGCTGGGGCATTGCCCGTCAGAACGGCAGTACGGGTGAAGACCTCCTTCCCGTGGTCAGTCCCACCTTTGAATGGATACGTCTCGCCCAGCGCATTCCCGTGCGCGTCCGCCTCGACGAGGTGCCCGAGGGTGTCGAGCTGCGCATGGGGACCACCGCCTCCGTGCTTGTCCGTGTCGATCCCCGCGACAAGCAGGGCGACATCGTCGCTTTGCCTACGTTGGCGCAGTAGGCGGGGGCGTAGTCTTGGGGAGGGGGAGGGGAAACTTTCTAAAGAAAGTTTCCCTCCCCAAACCCCTCCCCTTTCCCTTCAAAGACTTTCGATTGGTGGGGAGGTTGCCCGGAGGGAGTTCGTTCCGATGGAATGGGGAAAGATGTGTTAAGAATTTCAGGAGATAAAGAGAAAAAGGAAGCCTGCAAGAGCGTAGTAATGAAGAAAAAGGAGCGTCCGGCGGTTACGGGGCAAAAGGAAAGGCTCGTCTTCGACGTCAGCCGGAGACGAGCCTTTCCTTTCGCTTCGGGGGGCCGGGGGGAATTCGACCCGAAGGGCGGCGAAGCCGTGCCCGTAACGCGATTCCCCCCGGGCGGGGGGCAAGGGGGGCAGTCGCCCCCTTGCCGCCGGAGGCTTAATCGTTGAGGCGCAGATCGGTGATGCGCTTGGCCTTGGAGAAGGTACGCGGCAGCGCGCCGGGATCGACGATTTCCACGTTGATGCGGGCCATGATGCGCTTGTGCATTTCCTCGCCGATGGCGCGGGCGAGCCCGGCGTCGTTGTCCGCGCTCGCGCCGCTGCGCCGTTCCACGCGCAGGCGCATGTAGTCGAGCCCTTCCGAACGGGTCAGCTCAACGTGGTATTCGCCACCCACATCCGGGTGCAGGTTGAGCACGTCCGCGATCTGGCCGGGATAGATGTTCACGCCCCGGAAGATGATCATGTCGTCCGAGCGGCCCCGGATATGGCCGTGGCGGGGGATGGCCCGACCGCAGGAGCAGGGCTCGGGGATGAGACGGCTCAGATCGTGCGTGCGGTAGCGGATGAGCGGCACGGCCTCCTTGGAAAGGGAGGTGACGACCATTTCGCCCACCTCGCCGTCGGGCACGGGCTCAAGGGTGTGGGGATCGATGATCTCGATATAGAAAAGGTCCGCCCAGTAGTGGATGCCCTCGCCCTCTTCGCAGTTCAGGCCCGTGCCGGGACCGTACATTTCCGTCATGCCCGCGATGTCGTAGCTCGCCTCAAGGCCGAGCTTCTCGGTGAAGCTCTGGCGCATTTTGAGGCTGTGCGGTTCGGAACCGAAGATAATTTTTTTGAGCGCGATCTTGTCGCGCAGGTTGTGGCGTTCCACTTCCTCGGCCAGCAAGAGGGCCATTGAGGACGTGCAGCCGATGCAGGTGGTCTGCATGTCCACCAGAAGCTGAAGCTGCATGTCGAGGTTGCCCGGCCCGACCGGGATGGTCAGCGCGCCGAAACGCTCGCTCCCGAGCTGGAAGCCCGCCCCGGCGGTCCACAGGCCGTAGCCCACGGCGATCTGCATCCGGTCCTCGGTGGTCAGGCCCGCCAGCTCGTAACAGCGGGCCATTTGCAGCGCGAAAGTGTCCACGTCCTTTTGCGTGTAGGCGAGAATCTTGCGTTTGCCCGTGGTGCCCGAGGAGGCGTGCACGCGCACTACTTCCGAAGGTTCCACGCAAAGGAGGGGCAGGGGATAGCCGTCGCGCAGATCGGTTACGTCCGAAAAGGGCAGACGCCGGATGTCGTCGAGCGTGCGGATGTCTTCGCCGCCGGAAATGCCCGCCGCTTCGAGCTTGGCCCGGTATTGAGGGCTCTTCATGGCCTGCTCCACCGTCCATCGGACCCCGGCGAGCTGGTGCTCGGCAAGAAAATCGGCGGGAAGATGGGGCAGGAAGCGGGGTTTGGCGGGTGACATGGCGTCTCTCCAGCAAAGGCGGCAAGGGGCTTGCCGGTTGTCTTTTCGACGGTAAACAGCTAGTGTCTAGCGTTCCAAATGAATGAAAACTTGCTGATTAGCAGAAAATATGCTGGAGGGAAAGTACATGCGGGTACTGATCATCGGGTCCGGCGGCCGGGAGCACGCCCTGTCGTGGAAAATCTCCCGGGGCGGAAAGGCCGAAACAATCTACTGCGCTCCGGGCAACGGCGGCACGGCTCAGGAAGGCGAAAACGTCCCGCTCAAGGACAGCGACGTCGCCGGGCTGGTAGCCTTTGCTCGGGAAAAAGGCGTCGATTTCGTGATCCCCGGCCCGGAACTTCCCCTCACCCTCGGCGTGGTGGACGCCATGCGCGAGGCGGGCATCCGCTGTTTCGGCCCGGACCGCTGGTGCGCGCAGCTTGAGGGAAGCAAGGCTTTCGCCAAGAGCATCATGCAGCAGGCCGGGGTGCCCACGGCCGCCTGCGGCGTCTTTACCGAGCTTGAGCCTGCCCGCGCCTTCGTGGAAGAGAAGGGCGCGCCCATCGTCATCAAGGCGGACGGCCTTGCGGCGGGCAAGGGCGTGGTCGTGGCCCGGACCAGAGAGGAGGCGCTGGAAGCCCTTGAGAGCATCATGGGCGGCGTCTTCGGACAGGCCGGGAGCCGCGTGGTCATCGAGGAATTCCTCGAAGGCGAGGAAGTGTCCCTGCTGGCCTTCTGCGACGGCAAGACCGCTCTTCCGCTGCCTTCCGCGCAGGATCACAAGGCGGCCTTCGACGGCGACACCGGTCCCAACACGGGCGGCATGGGCGCGTACAGCCCCGCCCCGGTTTTGCCCGACTCCGATCTCGAAGCGATGGCTGACGTGGCCATCCGCCCGGTGCTCAAGGAAATGGCCCGGCAGGGGCATCCCTTCACGGGCATCCTCTACGCCGGGCTCATGATGACCAAGGACGGCCCCAAGGTACTGGAATACAACGTCCGTTTCGGTGATCCCGAATGCCAGCCCCTGCTTATGCGCCTTGAGAACGACCTCCTTGACGTCATGGGGGCCTGCATCGACGGACGGCTTCATGAAGTGCGGCTGTCCATCCGGCCCGAATCCGCCCTCGGCGTGGTCGTGGCGGCGGAAGGCTATCCCGGAAGCTATGAAAAGGGCATGGAAATCAAGGGAATCGACGAAGCCGACGCCCTGCCCGACACCAAGGTTTTTCAGGCGGGAACGGCGCGTTCCGAAGGGAAAACCCTGTCGAGCGGGGGCCGCGTGCTGTGCGTGACCGCCCTTGGCGCGGACCTTGCCGAAGCCCAAAAGCGTGCTTATGAAGCTGTGGCGAAAATTGATATGGAAAAGAGCCGGCACCGTTCCGACATCGGGGCCAAGGGATTGAGGAGATTGTAATGGAAAAGGCGAAAGTTGCGATTTTTATGGGGTCCGCCTCCGACGAGCCCATGATCAGCCCGTGCGCCGACGTCCTGAAAAAGCTTGGCATCCCGTTCCGTTTTACGGTGACCTCCGCCCACCGCACCCCCGAGCGCACTGCCGAACTGGTGGATTCGCTTGAGGCGGACGGCTGTGAAGTCTTCATCTGCGCGGCTGGCATGGCCGCCCATCTCGCCGGGGCCGTTGCCGCGCGTACCATGAAGCCCGTCATCGGGATTCCTGTCGCCGCGTCGCCGCTCGGCGGCATGGACGCCCTGCTCGCCACGGTGCAGATGCCTCCCGGATTCCCGGTCGCCACGGTCGCCCTCGACAAGGCGGGCGCGAAGAACGCCGCATGGCTGGCCGCCCAGATGCTGGCCCTGCACGACGCCGATCTCGCGGAGCGCATCCGCGCCGCCCGCGCCAAATTCAAGGCCGATGTCGCCGCCGCAGGCGCTGAAATCGAAGGCAAATACTGCTGAGCCGACGAGGGCCTTTCCGGGAAGCCCTGCCGGATACGCCGTGAGACGCACTCGCGGCCCCGCCTTCCCGGGAGGCCCTCTTTTTCCACCTTTCAGCCCTCCGCACCCGGAGGCGGCCCGGCCTTGCGCGCGAGGCGTCGCCCCTTCCCGATGCGGATACCTCCCTATGGACCCCCTCCCTTATGAACGAAGAACTTTCTCTCCTCCAGAGGCTGCGCCAGAACGTGATATGGGAATACGCCGAAGCCCTCCTGTGGGCCGTGGCCCTTGCGCTCATCCTGACGACCTTCGTTGTGCAGGCTTTCAAGATTCCGTCCGGTTCGATGCTGGAAACGCTTCAAATCGGGGATCATCTGCTGGTCAACAAATTCATCTACGGCCTGCGCAATCCCTTCAATGACGACTACCTGATCCGGGGCCGTGAGCCGCAGGTGGGGGACATCATCGTCTTCCGTTATCCCAAGGACCGGAGTCTCGACTACATCAAGCGCATCGCGGGGGTGCCCGGCGATACGCTCGAAATGCGCAACAAGGTTCTCTACCGCAACGGTGTGGCCGTGCAGGAGCCCTATACCCAGCATTCGCAGCCCCTGATCATGATCCCGGGCCGCGACAACTGGGGACCCATCACCGTGCCCGAGGACAAGTTCTTCGCCCTTGGCGACAACCGCGACGACTCCTCGGACTCCCGTTTCTGGGGCTTCCTCGACCGCAAGGACATTCGCGGGCTTGCATGGCGCATCTACTGGTCCGCCGACGGCCTGACCAACATCCGCCTGAACCGCATCGGCAAGCTGGTCGAATAGGCGCGGCGGGAACTTTGAAGATTGGGGAAGGGGAGGAAAACCTTTCTGGAGAAAGGTTTTTCTCCCCTTCCCCAAACCCCATCCCCTCCTTTCCCAAGACTTTCGTCCTTATCGAATCCCTCTTCGCGGTTTTCCCGGAGTTTTCTGAGCCCGGCTTTTTCGTTCTTCTTGCGGGAAGAGAGAGTCGGCTTGTTTTTTGGCGTTTTTATTTTTTTCTAAGACTCTCTTGCAGGAAAGGATTAACGGTTTTTTAGGACCCCGGAATTTCAGATTTTTTAATGCCCCAGAATTTTAGATTTTTTAGCATCCCGGAATTTCAGAAGTTTTCAAACTGTTGAGGCAACAGGCTCCACAAGGCAAAAAGGCTCGTCCGCATTTTTCTGAAATAACACAGGAGTTCTATCAATTCACTATCTTTCTGAAACCACAGAGGAACTCTATCAATCCATCACTAGGACGGAACCTTTCCAAAAGACAAAGAGCCATAAAAGAGCCGTCTTTCTTGATTACGGGGAAAGACGGCACAAGGGATTCGATAAAGTC
>OFGN01001750.1_pt1 | contig 13958 bp, 13 predicted proteins | sample 1521821 | NCBI WGS metagenome assembly OFGN01 (sample SAMEA3504094, study PRJEB24116) | mouse gut metagenome | biome: mouse gut; feature: mouse-associated habitat; material: faeces | place: Denmark | collected 2011
GCTCCCCACGTGGGAGCGTGGATTGAAATAACTTTTGAAGATTTTTGGGAAATAGTAGACGAACGTCGCTCCCCACGTGGGAGCGTGGATTGAAATCTGACTGTATCATATTGTGTCGGTCTAAATCCTCGTCACTCTGGACCTATGTCAATACTTTGGACAAAAAAAGTCGAAAGATTATGCTGCTTTTTTGAGTTCCTCATCCTCCTTTTGCTGAGGTGTCATATAACCAATTGCACTATGGATTCGCTTGCGGTTATACCAGCCCTCTATATATTCAAAGATTGCCCTGCGGGCCTCTTTGGAATCTTGATAGTAAGCGTCAAATAAGAACGTGTAGTGAAATATTTAGCTTTCTCCTGTAAACTTAGGGTTAGAGTTTTTAGTGCTCACTCCAAAAACTCTAAATCCAGATAAAGGAGAATCCCCATGGACATTTCCACTTTAACTCCGGATAAGCAGGTGAAACTGCAGTACTGGCTGGACGTAATCCGGCAGTGCAGAGCCTCCGGTCTCACAAACCAAGCATGGTGCGAACAGCACGAAATCTCTTTAAAAAGCTATTATTACTGGAACGCAAAGATCCGGAAGCTGGCGCTTGAGGAACGGTCGAGTAGACTTCCCCCTTGCGAAGGAAGCCCCTCTACAGAACCCGGCGTGCGGCTTTCCCGCACCGGGCTCCTTACAAAGCTAATACATCAACAGTTATCCATAGATACTGACATAAATTCTTGGCTTCTCCAGAGGAAATTGTTTCATAAGCCCACCAAATTCCTCCCATGTGTAGCTCCTTCTCTGACTTCGACGATTGAGCCAGTAAAACAGGCTCTTTTCCACTCTATACTGAAAATTACCAAGACTTTTCGAGTTGTCAGTTATTCCATAATAATGGTAATACCCCACCAGTATCTGATTCAGTTTTGCAATGATATCCTTAACCGGCCATATCCTCATATCCCTAATGCGCCGATTTATCTCCTTACACTTCTTACTGAATTTCTTCCTGGCAGTTTTCCTCTTCACTCTGAACCTACCGTTCCGACTCTCAGAACAGTAGTGCGTAAAGCCGAGAAATGTAAAGGTCTCGGGTTTCCCCTCTCCTCTGCGCTGCCTGTCTCTTTTGGCAAATCTCCCAAATTCAATCAGGCGGCTCTTCTCTTCCTCCAGGCTTAGTCCAAAGTGTTCCATCCTGTGCTTTAACCTCTCATAGAACGCCCTGGCCTCTGCTTCATACTGAAAGCATACCACAAAATCGTCAGCATAAATGACGATGTCGCAGTACCCTCTCATGAATGGTTTGACTTTCTCCTCGAACCACCACGCCAACACATAGTACATATATATATTCGCTATTACAGGGGAGCACACCGAGCCTTGACCTGCCCCTTCCTCTGTCGGTTCGAGTTGATAATCCTCCATAATGCCCGCTTTGAGCATGCGCCTTACAAGGCGGAGTATGTTCGGGTCTTGGATTCTTGCGCCTATGAACTTCATAATCCATTCGTGGTTTAAGTGGTTAAAGAAACCGGAGATGTCCGCATCCAGCACATAATCTGTTTTGTTCTTTTCCAGCATTACGTTAAGCTTTCGCAGTGCCATATGGCAGCTGCGCCCCGGACGAAAACCCATCATGAAGTCATAGAAATGCGGCTCGAACACCGCTTCTAAAATCTCTTTCAGAGCCTCCTGCACCAGCTTGTCTTCATAACAGTAAATGCTTAGCGGCCTCGTCTTCCCGTTTTCCTTGAGAATCTCCACCCTTCTTGCCGGTTTGGGCTTGTAGGATTTCTTCTTTAATCTTTCTACTAAGGACTCCAGATTTTCTTCCAAATCCTTTTCGTAATCTTCTTTGGTTATTCCATCAATTCCTACTGCCTTGTTGCCGTCCATTTTCGCATGACACTGCCGAAGCAGCCTCTTATCTATCATATGCCCTATGGATGTGAACACCATGTTTGGATTTTCGCACGATAGCTGTGATATTCTCGCTAATCTCGTATCCATTATTTTTCTCCCATCTCTGTGTATGGATAATGTTTCCTCAGCGATATTACTTTGCATGGCAGAACTGCGAGGGACAGTTCTCTCTCGGCTTCCCTCCGAAGGCATTACCCTTCTTCAACGGTACTATCCGGCCATCCGACTGCCTGTACATCTTTTACCTTCCTTCGTCACTTGTCAGGTATACCATGGGTTACGCTGTCCATGGAATATACAGGCCCTCCCCAGTTGATACGGTGTCTTTGTACGACATGGCTGACCTCCGACCCCGTGGTGCTGCGTTCCGTCTTACCAATACGACAACCGCATGTTGCCTTCCGCCCGCTTAACAGCGTCGGCGCACCAGCTTAATTTATTTCGGGGCTGCAATGCCTTATGACCCTATCGCCTCGCTGTCTACGCTTCGCCCACGGCATTACTGCCGCATACGCAAGACTCGCTCCCGGTGGCTGGTCAGGCCTTACCGGATGGGGTTCTCACCCACAATACACCGCACCCTTTGCTGGGCGCACTAAGCGCTTAATATTCCTACGGCGTGACAACGCTATATTTTTTCCTCATAATAGTAACCAGGAAATGCAAGCATCTTGCTCAGTTGCGAGGAGCAAGCATTTCACTATACTATGGAGGAAAGACAATGCGAGCAAAAGCTGTCACCACTGACGAACAGTACCGCCTGATCATGGAATGCAGGGCCAGCGGTATGACCGACTACCAATGGTGCATGGCACACAACATCAAGCCTGGTACATTCTATAACTGGGTAAGGCGCCTGCGGCAGAGGGGGAACATGGAGATACCGGCTCCTGCCGGAAACCAGGATTCAGCCAGACAAGACATCGTGGAAATACATTTAAGGCAGCCTTCTGCTGCTGTTCCGGCATCTGGAATGCTGTCTGATGCATTCACCGGCACATCCCCGATTTCCAGCCAGTCCCCAGCGCTGGAACTGGCCATGGCAGGCGCAGTGCTCCGGATCCCGCAGGGAACTGACCCTGCCCTTTTGGAGCAGGTACTTTTTATACTGAAAGGGCTGCCATGTTAGGCGACATTACGGCTGCGGATGAAATCTATATCGTCTGCGGCTATACCGACATGAGACGCTCAATCGACGGCCTCTGTGCCATTGTCCAGGACAGGCTCCGCATGGACCCCAGGCGGAGGGCGTTATACCTGTTCTGCGGGAAACGGTGCGACAGGATCAAGTGCTTATTATGGGAAAACGACGGGTTCCTGCTCCTTTACAAACGGATGGAGGCACAGGGCCGTTTCCGGTGGCCGAGAAACTCCGATGAGGTGAAGGCCCTTACCTGGCAGCAGTTTGACTGGCTTATGTCCGGCCTGGAGATTGAACAGCCCAAAGCTTTCCGGATACCTGAAAATACAGGCGGGCCCCCTTCTGCATAAACAGCTGCCTGTGTTTCCGGCATGGTGCCCAAACGCCCGGAAATCCTGCATTTCAGCTTCCCTTCCAATACTTTTTGTGGTAAAATAAGGGTATCTGGAAAGGGGCAGGGCAGATGGCAAAAAGCGTAAAGGACTCCAGGATTACGGAGCAGAAGGACACAATCAGCCAACTGAATATGGTGATCAGCAGCCAGAATGAGCTGATCACTTCCCTGCGCAGCACCGTGGAGGAATGCAATGCCACGATCTCCAGCCTTCGTGAACAGGTGGAATACCTGACCCGGAAACTGTTTGGCACTTCCAGTGAGAAATCCAAAACGGTTGCCGGGCAGCTGAACTTGTTTGATGAAGCTGAGCAGGAGGCACAGCTGCCAGGGGAAGAGGCTGCTGCGGAGACTGTCATTAAAGAACATACCCGTAATGCCAGACGTACAAATAAGGAAACATTTAAGGGTGTCCCGTCCAGGGATGAAGTGATCCCGCTTTCCGACGAACAGAGACGCTGTGTGGACTGCGGCTCTGAAATGGATGTCATCGGGAAGGAATTCGTCCGCCAGGAATTCCGGTTCACACCGGCAAAAGGCGAGGTTGTCAATATTTACCGTGAAACAGCAAAATGCCCCAGATGTTCTACGCTGTCTGCCATGGCCCGGAATATCCAGTTTGTGAAGGCAAACGTACCCGAGGCACTGATCCCGCACAGTTACGCATCTGCCTCTGCTGCCGCATGGGTCATGTACCAGAAGTACGCGAATTCCATGCCGCTGTACCGGCAGGAACAGGACTGGAAGCAGATGGGCGTCCCCTTTTCCAGGGCAACGCTGGCCAACTGGATCATTTATTGTGCCATGAATTACTTCAGCCCTCTGTATGATTATTTTCACCGGGAACTCCTGAAACGCCAGTTCCTTATGGCGGATGAAACAAGAGTCCAGGTCCTGAAGGAGCCGGAGAGGAAAGCAGAAACAGACTCCTTTATGTGGCTCTTCCGCAGCGGGGAAGACGGGCTGCCCGTAATTATCCTTTATAAATACACGGAGACCAGGGCAAAATTCAATGCTGTTGAATTCCTGGGAGAGTTCAGGGGATACCTTGAAACAGACTGCTACCAGGGATATGACAACTTGCCGGGCATCAGGCGCTGCTGTTGCTGGGCACATCTGCGGAGGTACTTTGTGGAGGCAGTCCCCAAAGGGAAAGAACTGGATTACAGCAACCCGGCAGCCCAGGGCGTCCAGTACTGCAACAAGCTGTTCGAGTACGAACGGCAGTCGAGGGAGAAAGGGCACACCTTTGACCAGAGGAAGGAATACCGCCTCCAGAAAGAGAAGCCAGTACTGGATGCTTTCTGGGCATGGGTCTCATCGCAGGCACCCAAAAAAGGAACCCGCTTTGAGAAGGCGGTGAACTATGCCCAAAACCATAAGGAACAGTTCATGACATACCTGGAAGATGGCAGGTGCAGTCTTTCCAACAACCTTTCCGAAAATTCGATCCGTCCGTTTACAGTGGGACGCAAAAACTGGCTGTTCAGCGATACCCCTAAAGGGGCTGAGGCCAGCGCAACCGTATACACTATGGTCGAAATGGCCAGGGCACATGGCCTGAATATCTATAAATATCTGAAATACCTGCTGGAGCGTCTGCCCGGTACAAAAATGACTGACAGTGCCTTGTCGAAGCTGTCACCCTGGAATCAGGAGGTAAACGCCAGCTGCTCCGGTGCAATGTAGAAACAGCACCTACATCCGACAAATATACGTAGAGTAAAACGCTTGCAGTTCTTGTTACCATTATACAGGAACTGCTAGATTTTTGATATCCGCTATTTTATTAAGCGGTTACGTTAAGAATTGACTTTGCTGATGACGCAGTATAACCCTTTTTATGCAAGGCGGAGGACTAAGGCGTACGGAGGTATGCTGATTGACAATAATAAGGCATAAGAAGATTTCGACAACTTAGATGTAAAGTTAAATTCTTTAACAGTGTCTAAAGCTTATGCAAAAGGAGACAGAAAATAAAACAAATACCAACAAGACAATTAAGGTGGGCGACATTATAATGTCTTTCTTAGGTGATGCCTTATGTTATATTTATAAGAGATGCTGAACCTTGCTACGAAAATAAAACTCGTAGCCAAGAACTGAACCTTGACAACAAATGTTTTCAACAATCATGGAAGCATCACGATAAAGCAGTCATAAAAATGGCTGCCGTCAGTGAAATATTGGTATTACAAAAAATCAGGCTTGCGCTTCCACATGGTAGCCATGCTTCTCTAATTCACGTATGTATCGGGAAAGCTGTTTTTGTTCGCAGCTTTTACGTCTGGCTTCAAAACAGGATTCATCGAAAAGAGTGCCTTGCTTTAGCATGGTGTAAATAATTACAAGAAGTTTTCTTGCAAGGGCAATAATAGCTTTTTTAGCCCCTTTCTTCTGTTTGATTCTCCAATACCAGGCGGACAGATAGGTATTGCGTTTTCCGGCGATTACCCAGGCAATTTCACAAAGCATACTTTTTATGTAAGGATTGCCTTTCGTGACAGATGTGCTTTTCCGTTTCCCGGCGCTTTCATTATTGCCGGGGCACAGGCCTGCCCATGAACAGATATGCTCCGCGGTTTTGAACGGTTTCATATCAATGCCGATTTCAGCAATGATTGCGCAGGAAGCCGTTGTGCTGATTCCATAAATGCTGCTTAACTGCTCCACCTGCAAAGCAAATGGGGCCATGTCCGCCTCAAGACTCTTTTCGATTTCAGCAAGATGTTCTTTTAAGGAGTCATAATGGTCCATAAGAATCTTCAGGAAGGCTTTTTGATGTTCTGACAGGGTTCCATTTACGGACATGAGGATTTCATCTATACGGTTTCTTGTCTTTGTTTTTAAGCAGGAATCCAAAGCAGACCGATCAATCTGTCCATGCTCAGTGAGATGCCGGATGATGTTCCTGCCGGAAGCGCCAAAAATATCAGAAATAAAAGAGGAAAGGCGAAAGCCAGAGCTTTGCAGGAACTTCTCAACTCTGTTTTTCTGGGATGTGATATCACGGATGACACTTTTACGGTAACGATTTAAGTCACGGAACTCCCGGATTCTTTTTTCGGGAATAAAGCTGCCATTCAAAAGCCCGGCACGTAACAGGGTGGAAATCCATTCAGAATCCCGCATGTCTGTTTTCTTGCCAGGGACATTCTTCATATGGCGTGCGTTTACAACCAGCAAGGTAATATCACCGCCAAATGCTTCTTCCAGTATTTCGTAAATAGGCATCCAGTAAATACCTGTGCTTTCCATAGCGACATGATGGCAGTTTTGAGAAACGATCCAGTCCCGTAAAGCAATCATATCCGGGATTAATGTGGTAAACTCCCGGATTTCAGAGTTTGTCGGCTTACCCAAAGGACCAGTCAGGATACAGGCAACAATTTTATCTTTGTGGACATCCAGCCCGCAGGAAATTTCCAGAAGGTCTTTCATACAGAGCATCTCCTTTGCAATAGAATGGGCAGGAGATTTGCCCGAGGTGATACGGACTTTGCTACTCGTGCTAACCATAAAAGGCGCGACAATATGCTGTGCTCAAGGGCAAAACATTTACGTTGACAAACGGGGTGCAGATCCTCCAAGGTGCGTCCAAACTTAATCCTGCCTAAAACTATTATAAATCAAGACAGGAAGCTAAAACAGTAGCGGAGCCAGCCCCCTCCTATTTTCATTATAGGCTGTGATAACACTTCATGATTCGTTGACAATCAGATACAAAACAGGCAGTAGCATACCTGGCAGGAAATGTTATGGACGAAAACAAACTGTATTTTAAGGCCAATTTAGAATAGGAGGAGGGAGAAAGGCTATGGGAAGGAAAGCAGCCAAAAACCGATATGGTGTACAGGTTGGCGATATTTTTACGCAGGCTTACAGTTACGAGGATTTTGACGGTTATTATTTTTATCAGGTTATTGCCCTGCGAGGAGAAACGCAGGTGGTAGTGAGGAGGATTATGGAATCAATGGTCGCATTCGATGGGCATTGTGAACAGGTTGTTCCGGTTCCGGATGCATGGGTATCTGATGAAGCGCTTATTAGAAGGGTGTTCGATGGCTTTGGGAGTATGAATCGTATAAATATATGTATTGAGAAAGGATGGAATGGCTTTGCGTATCTGGACAATTTGGACAGCGAGAAAATACATTTGAAAAGAAGACGGAACGCTCCATGTATTCCGTATTGGTTTAGTGAAAGTAATCCTGAAATTGCAAAACAGCTTGACTTGGAGAAAGGCTCAGGTGTTTATGCTGCTGACAGATCCTTTGCAGGGATGGAAGATGGATGCCGGGTTATAATTCGTTATCCTGACGGACGGGAAGAGGAAGCTATATTAAATGAACTGCTGCAAAGAGAGACCATAAGAGTGTGGGGCATAATAAGGTGACAAAATATCATACCACAAGGAGTGAGCTACAATGATAAATTTAGAAGAAAGAAATCAAAAGGTAATAGAGGCGGTTATCAAAAAAGCAAATACTGCATGTCCGGGTGCTCTGGCTTTAATAGGAATAAACGGTTCTTTTATGACGGGGGACTATTATGAAAAGTCAGATTTGGATCTGCTTATTGTGATTCATGATGACAGGGGCTGGCAGTTGGGCTGTACCTTTATACAGGATGATCTGCAGGTTGGACATGACATCTATTGTGTTACCTGGGAGGAGCTGGAGAATCATGCCAGATATGAACACCCGAACATTTCCAAACTTATGGATGCAAAAATCGTTTACTGTGCAGATGCGAAAGATAGAGAACGACTGGACAAACTGCGGGAAAAGGCCAAGGATATTTTAGAGGGAGCCTTCTCAGAGGACGATTATGCAAAGGCGGAAAAGCTGTTAAAGGAGGCGGAGCACTGTTATACATTGGCTATGATTTCGGAGCAGAGGGCTGATGTGTTAGAGGGGGCAGGCGGGGCCATTTATTATATTGAGAATGCAGTCGCAATGTTGAACAAGCAGTATTTTCATTATGGGGTAAAACGTGCTTATGAAGAACCGAGTGTGATGGAAAACAGGCCGGAAAAGCTCTGTGACATGATTGATGATATCATATCAGCGAAATCTATTACAGATGTACAAAAATATTTAACTGCGCTGATGAAAGCAACAAGGGCTGTATTCGGCAAAGTCAAAGCAACATTCACCGTGCGAAAGAAGACGCCGGATGAGGAGACGATTTCCGGAACATATGAGGAGATGTACTCAAACTGGCGGAACAAAATGCATGCTGCTGCCAAAGCGGGTAACAGGCATCTTGCATTTATGAGTTTAATCAGCGCCAATGCCATGTTTTCTGAGATTGACAGTGAAGTGGATATTGACAGGTATAATGTCCTGGAAGGATTTGACGCCCAGGATCTGCACAGGACGGCGGAGGCCTATGACAATATTATAAACGATTATTTAAAAGAATACAGGAAGGCAGGTATAGAGGTTAAACATTATTCTGATGTTGATGCATTTGCGCGTGAGTATCATACTAAAGATATCTAAAATTTGCGTAATAGTTTCTTCGCAGAGTTATTTGGCAGAGTTATTTGGCATAGAGAGGGCCCCAGGAGCAGCCCTCTCTTTTTTGGATCCCGAGAAACAATTCATACGTTCAGTCTTATAGTGTTGGAGCGCGAGAATCAGGAGGTATGGGAATTATACTCTATTTTCTATCTTGTGGACAGGTTTCATCTTTCTGGTCAGGATCAATGAGCAGATTACACAGGCATAGAATGATTGCATATAACATTCCGGCAATGGGCCATACAATCCAAGTGCTTTTCCAGGCATTTGTCCACAGGCTCCAACCGAGATATACAGCGGTAGCGGTTAGCCAAAATACTGTAGAGACCGTTTCTATGATTCGATTTCTTCTTTTTTCCCTGGGAGAGTACTCGCCCTCTTTTAAAAGTTTCTGCATGCCTGCCCATTGAACCCCTGCAAGAATAAAAATTCCGGCACCGATTCCCGCAAGAAGCATTGTGACAGTAAGCATACTTATAGCGAGAAGAGCGCTTTCCATAAAGGCTCCTGTGAACAGGGGGATGGGAGAAAGAATACAAATACAGGTACCGATGACATTGCATTTGATGTAGGTGCTTCTATAGGATTTTTGTTTTTCTTTTACCAGCCCTGTCACGCCATACTCTGTCTCAAAAGGCTCTTTGTCAATAAAATCGTAGGGTTCATTCTTGAAACCGCAAAAAATAAAAATGGCGACAGCAATGGCAACGAGAACAAGCAATATGGTTAGTCCTGCTCCCATAGCGAGGTTTTCAGAGACGGGAACAGATGGGATTTCTGATGCCGCCCCCAAAAGCAATAAGGGAATTGCCGCAATCACACAGAGAAAGGTTCCAAAAGCAATCCGTACAGCCGCCGATTTTCTCCATTCCAGAAAATCATTTGCCAGTGCAAGGGTAATCCGCTTTACGGGCATACTGTTCTCATCTGTAAACTCCTCGATTTCCATTTCATCTTTGAGCAGGTAATCGGTGGTAACACCAAAGAGATTGCTGAGCAGTAAAATTTTCTCCAGGTCTGGGATTGTCTGAGCACCTTCCCACTTGGAAACCGCCTGACGGGAGACTGCCATTTTTTCTGCCAGTTCTTCCTGGGACCAGCCATTCTTTTTCCTTAATCTGATTATTTTGTCCGCTAAAATCATACTCATGTCCTCCATTTAAGTGTGCGATAGTCGAAAGTTCTCTTCCATTTGCTATCATAGGATAGCATATTTTGCGGTTGCATACCACCAAACACCGGCTTGAAATGTGTCAACTGGCAGTTGCGGCCCTGGCCCTGGTACAACCACGCGGTTCACGACTTCATTTTTGTCTGAATGGAGCGCTGAAGCGTGTCTATCAATTCCTTTTCGCCACCCGCCGGAAAGAGATTTGTAAATATGTCTTAAGGCAATTTTCCACAGCAGAGAAAAAGATTGCTGAAAATTTTTATATTTGCTATAATTTTAAAATGGAAGGCAGTTACAGCAAAGGAGGAAAGTAGAATTGATTGATGGAAACAACATGTCCAATGAAGCTTTGATCAAGGAACAGTACAAGAATACAGACAGTTTGAAGCTGCGCAAGAGCCTGCATGAAAAGTATAGTGTCAATAAAGTTGGATTTCAGAACTGGATGTTTGAGCAGTATCCTTTTGGGCCGAAGATAAAGATTCTGGAATTAGGAAGCGGACGGGGAGAACTGTGGAAGCTCTATTTTGAAAATGACCGGTTGCAGAGCTATGGCATGGATATTACCATGTCGGATTTCACGGATGGAATGGTTGAACATCTGCAGCGGATGTATCAGGATAAGGAAGTATCTGTGAAGAAAATTGATATTCTGGATATTCCATTTGAAGAGGATACGTTTGATCTGATTATAGCCAACGCCATGCTGTACCATGTGAAGGATATTGATTCAGCGCTTTCGGAAGTCAGACGGGTTCTGAAAAAAGGCGGCTCATTTTTCTGCTCAACCCTGGGAATCAATGGAATGACACAGTATCTTCACCATGCTTTGGAGGAACTTGGCATTGCTTATAATCGTGAAGCCAGTTTGTCTTTCACGCTCCAGAATGGGATGGAATTGCTCCAGAAGCAGTTTGGCAGGGTGGAACGGAGAGATTACGAGGACGCTTTGGAGATCGACAAGGTGGAGGATTACATAGAATATATTTATTCCATGGCTTCTATGCAGGGACTTGACCGAAAATACTATGACACATTGCTGAACTATTTTAATGCAAAAAAGCATAATGGTTATCTGCATATACCCAAAGAGTATGGAATGTTTGTGTCTGTGAAGGAGTAAACTTGCGCGCGGGAGAGGGATGATTTGGGCGTCGGTACGCGCCAGAATGAATTTAACTGATGGGAAAAAAATGGTTTCCGGAAAGTTTTTCTGGAAGCCGTTTTTTCTGACACAAAGTTCCCGGAGGAGCTTATAGTCACCTCTGGACTGGGGTAAAGCAGGATTTTAGGAAAGCTGCAAAAAAGTACCGGCATGTTGTGTTATATTAGGAGAACCGCGCCGCAGATATATGTATTGTGCGTAATTATGGCAATGTGAAGGAGCAGTAAATGGATTGAACTGCAGAGTAGTATTGCAGGGCAATAGAACTGGGTGTGCAAAAATGTATAGGATAACAAACATTCAGGCCGCTGTGGGATGTGCTCAGATGGAACGCCTGGAGAAATTTCTCAGTATTAAAAGGCATGTGAGGAATTTTTATAAAAGATATCTGACAGGAGCAGTGCCCCCATTTTCGGGAAAGAATGTTTTCCAGGGAATGACATTTTTTCCGGGAATGACATTTTTCCCGGGAAAGAAATTTTTCCCTATGACAAACGGAAGTTCCTGTTGGTTCAGCGGCATTGTTCTGGCTGCGGGGAAAACATTAACTGATGTAAAAAATATGGCGGCAGCGCTGAAAGAGAAGGGATCGAAGCTCGTCCATTTTGGAAACCGGTTTACTTGCAGGAACCCTACAGGGAAGTTCCGAGAAGGAGCGTGGACAAAGCTGAGGCTTTGTGGGAGCGCATCCTCTGTCTTCCATGTAGCACCAATATTACAGAGGAAGAACTTGCCTGTGTGGCTGAGGGTGTCAAAGAGATTCTTTGCTCTGGCAGGAAATAACAGGCTGTATTGTGTTCATAAAAAAGAGAAAATTAATATCAGAGCAGGAAAGGAGTGACATGATTCTTTACTGGTTTGTGGAGGTGTATAATTCAAGAAAACATGTTAAACTAATCACAGCAGTTTTTGTTGTTATGTTCTTGGTTGAGTGTGATAACTTAACAATGAAGCATATCTACGAAAACTGCTATTTTTTTGACATTTGGGAGGGAGTGAATATGGGAACTTATGTTATCGGTATTTCTGGCACTTCTGGAAGTGGTAAGTCGACTTTTTCAGGGAATCTGCAGGATTGTCTTTCTGACTACAAAACAATCGTGATACATATGGATGAGTATTACAAAGAGGAATCTAAAGATTTTTGTTGACTGCGATGCAGATGAAAGGTTTTCAAGACGCATGTTAAGGTATCTGTCTTTTGGACAAAATATCGAAGAACAGGCAAAGCGATATGTTCAAGCGGTACAGCCCAGGCAGAAAGAATATGTCGAGCCTGCAAAATGGAGAGCAGATATTATAATCAATGGTGTTTCTCAGTCTGAAATAGGCATGGAGATGCTTGTAAGCTGGATAAGAACAAAGATTGCATCAAATTGAGTCAGAGTGTGTCTGACAAATGATTTCTGACAGGTGCGTGGCACAATTTATGGGCGATCCGGGCCAAATGAAGGGCGCACAGGTACTGTGTTACCTGCATTTGGCCCGGGATACCACGGTTGTGCGACATGGTTTACTGCGGCAGATCGGTGATAAAGTATACAAAACCGCTTTTATAGCTTTTGTGTCCTTTCAATGATGCAGCTGTGGGGTTTGGAGGGGGCGTTCTTGTCATAGTTTATACCCACAAGCAGGATTTCACCGATATAATCTTCAAGGGCCTGGGAGTATTTTCTATCCTTAATCTGTTGTATGGCAGTGGCCGCAGATTTATCAGATTTTAATTCTACGATCATGGCAGGTTTTGCTGTGTGGGGTAAGGGGAGAAAGACAATATTTGCAAAGCCTTTTCCGGCAGGAAGTTCCCGAAGAAGTTTATAATCCTTTCTGGCACTGTAGTATGCAAGCCCAATAGCACACCTAAGGGAATTTTCGTCGTTGTATGTTAGTATTGATGCTGCCTCTGTATGGGCTCTGGCAAGTCCCAGGGCAACACCTTCAGCATTTTCCTTTAGGGTATCTTCAAGCAGTTTTTCTGAGGCTCTCAGGATTCTCATTATAGTCTCCCATCCTCCCACGCTCATGGCATTTTCAAATTCTTCCACAATCTCTCTGTTGGGAATAAATGCCTCCTTTGTAGTAGAATCATAGCCCAAGTATCCCAGATGAATCAACAGTGTGAGCACATCATCCATGGTTTTGAAACTGCGCATATCATTCTGGAACCTGCGTGTATTGATCTTGACGCGGCCGCCTGAGAGCATTTGCAGGATATCGGTTCGCAGACCGTCGAAATCCATATCCATGTAGCGTTTGAGCGCCTCATAGGTCTCGGTGGCCGTCCAGTAATTGGAGAAGCTGCGCCGTCTCAGGGCCTCTGTCACAGATTTCGGATTATAAATATGAGGAAACTGAGTCAGGATATAGCCGTCATACCAACGGGTGACTTCATTAAAATCCATTTCAAACCGCCTGCACAGCGCTTTCACTTCCTGGTCTGTGAAACCAGTATATTCTTCAAAACCCCCCTGGTCCGTCATGGAATACTCCAGAAACATGTTCAGTGCAGAATGCAGGCCATACTTTTTGACAGGAAGAATTCCGGTCATATAAGCCAGTGCCACATAAGGCTGGTCTTTCAGCAGATTACGGAGAAAGTCCAGGTAAAGCCGCTGGGAATCTGTATCATTCTTATATTCTCT
>OFGN01001765.1_pt1 | contig 13867 bp, 11 predicted proteins | sample 1521821 | NCBI WGS metagenome assembly OFGN01 (sample SAMEA3504094, study PRJEB24116) | mouse gut metagenome | biome: mouse gut; feature: mouse-associated habitat; material: faeces | place: Denmark | collected 2011
GTTTTTCGGATCATCGAAAAACTCCTCAATGGAGAACAGGGCCATGCCCTAACAACAAAAGCGGCATGGCGCCCTTGCCATACCGCAGTTTCCCTCCGTCATACCATATCAGATTCATGCAGACATTATCTGATTTCCGTCCCAAAAAGCTTATCCATTTTCGGCGAAAGTGCCACCGGACCATTTTCCGTGATACGGTACCCTGTCTCTATCCTGCCGCCGATCACTTCCGGTATCTTAAACATGCTGACATCGATCATGATCGTCATCCCCGGCTGCAGGGGCATACCCCCGTCACAACAGTCATAGCTGGTATAACTTGCCCCTTCACATTCCATCAGCCCCGTGGAATGAGCAAATTGTGCCACCAGATAATCGCCGTATCCCAGCTTTCTTAAATAATCCATCCCCGCTTTGTCGATCTCTGCCGGTTTCACACCGGGATACAGCTTTTCTTTGCACAGATGAAGCGCATGACGCATGGCATTCATCATATCCCTCTGCTTCTTTGTATATTCTCCGGACACAGGAACGGTATCTCCGAATGTACCCGTATATCCGCACCACTGCGGCGCCATACCAAGCATGATCATCTCTCCCGCCTGCAGTTCTTTATCCACAGGAGTGGATACGATCCCTTCCACGCGCTTTCCCGAAGCGATAATCGCATCAAATCCATAGCCGCTCGCCCCATTCCATCTGGCAGCATACTCACCTGCCGCAGCAACCTGCAATTCACCGGCTCCCGGCCTTATCGTTTTTAACATCGCATCGTAAGCGGCATCCGCCAGCTTATTTGCCTTCTCCATACAGGACAGTTCCCATTCCGACTTCACCAGCCGCAGCAATTCAAACTCGAAGGTAATATCCACGATCTCTATTCCTGCAAAACCTGCACAGAAATCACGGTATAGCTTTGTCGGCATTTTATCCGGCGCCACAAAGCCGATTCTCTTTAAAACCGTCCCCGCCGCAGACAACTCCCTGTTGAGCTCCGCGAAATCATACATTTTAGAATACAGAAATTCTATTCCAGGCTGCATAAATACACTGAAATTCCTTGTATTTTTAATAGCTGAATCCTGCTTTGCAAACTCTTCACTCTCCGAACCTCCCAAAAGCAGCGGCTCCCCCTGCACCGGCACAAGCACCGCACCATATTCAAACTGCGGGCACCACCCGGTCAGGTACCATCCGTTTGCGATATTCACCATATCATAATAAACCAGCGCCGCATCCAGTTCTTTCTCCTTCAGCAGTTCCTGAATTTTCCCGATTCTTCTATTTGTTTCATCCATATTATAAAATGACATAAATTTTCTCCTTTACATGGAAACAATATTTTTACAACTGTCGCGGGCGACAAAGCGGGGATTTAACAAGATCTTCTGTCCGATACTCTCCCGCATCGCATCCGCTCCTTCTTTATTTTTCTGGCGCAGGCGCTGCAGTAAAAGTCCCGCTACCGTCTCTCCGATCTCCTCCTCCGGCTGTTCCACTCCGGTAATCTGCGGTCTGAAAAGCTGCAGCCTCTCATTTAAATCACAACCGATCAGAGAAATATCCTCCCCGATCGCCAGTTCTTGTTCCCGGATCGCTCTGACGGCCCCGATGGTCATCAGCTCATGCATCGCGGCAATCGCCGTAACAGGTTTTGTATCACGCCTCTCCAGCATCTTTTTTACCGCCCGATAACTCTCATCCTGACTGTAGGGCAATTTACAGACCATCTCTTTTGGTATGGAAACTCCCTGCTTTTCACAGGTATCCAGAAATCCCTTCAGCCTCTGGACACTGGGCGAGAACCCACTTGAGGAACCGGTCAGCACGGCAATTTTCGTGTGCCCTTCCCCCAGAAAATATTTCGCGATCTTCTGCCCCACCATGTAATCATCTACCAGCACCGCATCTACCTGCAGTTCGGTATCCGGAATGGTGTCGATAAATACCACCGGAATCCCCAGGGCATAAAACCTTCCGAAATCAATGTGCTCCGGATCTACCGTCGCAATCACCAGCCCGTCAACACACTGCCGCAGCATCAGATCCAGATAGCGCTTCTCCTTATCGGAACTTTCCTCCGAATCCGATAACAAAACCAGATATCCACTCTCAAACAACTTCCTGTTGATTCCCCGGATAATCCCGGCAAACAGTTTCTGGCTGATATCGGGCACAATGATCCCGATCGTCGTGCTGCTGTTTGTCTTTAACGAGCGCGCCATATAATTCGGAACATACTGTTCCTTTTTTAATATTTCAAGCACCCTCTCCTTCGTCTCAGGACGAACATTTCCCTTATTATTTACAACCCGCGAAAGTGTCGCAACAGAAATATGATAAGTCTCGGCAATTTTCTTTAATGATTTTTCCATGTGGATACCCTTCTCATATCTGATTGTCATAACATAACATTGCATATCGTCCGCAGTGCCCGCTCAGTTCACGGGCTATCGCCCTATGGAAAAAGCCAGATGAAAATCTGCTTATGTGCAAGCACAACGCATATGTTTTTCAGACCGTACGTGCGCCTGTATGCCAAGCAGCATAAGCGCGTTGTACAATATGTAAAGAACAATAAGAACCAACAGCATCTTTCTGATATTTCCCGTTCCGCCCACTACATTCGCGGAAATTGCCGCCATTGTCAGATCCATTCCGTAGAGCGCGTTTCCCCCGATATACGACATGCCATCATGATCCCTCCCAGCGCGGAAGCTATGCCCAGGATAAAAAACACCATAAACTTATAGATCGGCGCATTGATCCCCGCATTCTTCGCCATCAGGTAATTACCGCCCACCGCATACAACCCTCTCCCGAAGGCAGTATATTTCAAAAGCACTCCTGCCAGCAGCCAGATTACAAAAAACACCCACACAAGATAAGGGATTCCAAGCAGCGTACCATTTCCCACCGTGTAACAGAAAACACTGTATATGGCGACAGGTTTTGCGTCCGTATAAAGGCACGCGGCTTCTTTTACCGTAATCTACATCCCCATTCGTCCAATGTCAAGATTATTTTATTAGTTATTAATACCATATTTCTCCAACTATTTTTATTCAATATATACAATTTTTATCTCTTTCATGTATTTTTCCAATATTTCCGGCATCTCAATACACTGATATCGTTTACATTTTCCATTTCAATTCTTTTACTTTCTCATCCCTGTCTCCTTCCTTTTTTCTCCTTTCTACACACAAAAAAAGACCGCTACACTCCTCTGTGTAACAGCCTTTTTTGAAAACTTTGTTATTTATTTCTGTTAGAATATTCTTCTGATTGCCAGAATATTTCTGTAGCTTGCATTGGATACAATAATACCCGTCTTGGAAGTGGATGCGTGCACAATCTGATTTCCGCCGATATAAATTCCTACGTGGCCGGAATAGCAGATGAGATCACCCGGCTGTGCTTCGGCAAGGCTTCCTACCGCGCTTCCCACATTCCTGTCCGCCGTGGAGGAATGAGGCAGGCTCACACCAAAGTTCTTGTAAACACTCATAACAAACCCGGAACAGTCAGCACCGTTTGTTAAGCTGGTACCGCCCCATACATAAGGATTTCCCTTAAACTGCAGCGCGAACTCCGCCACCGCATTACCGGATGCGCTGCCGCCGCCCGCAGGGATATAACTGCTTGCGGAATTGTAGTTCTTATTGTCATTGGACTTCGGCTTCTCAGAGTTTGCGGAAGCCGCTGCCTGTGCTTTCCTTCTCTCTTCTTCCTCTTTCGCCAGTCTTGCTTCTTCCTCTTCTTTGCTCTCCGCTTTTACAAAGTCCGTCCGCATACTCACAAAATCCGTGGATACCCAGCCGTAACCTTCCTCGATATCTACCTTGATCCAGCCTTCTTCTTCCTCCACGACACTCAGTTCCTCTTCGATCGGAACAAGTCCCAGTACCGTAGATTCCGCGGAAGCCTCTTCTCTTACTTTCAGTGTGGTTGTGGTAACCGTAGCGATTCTCGTGCCCACCTGTTTTGCAAGTTCGATGGCATCCTTACCGGTCACACAGAATTCCGCTTTTACATAACCGGTCACATTACCGGAATTGATCTCATCCCAGCCGTTCTTCTCGGAAATAAAAGTACCCACCGACTTATCATATAATTTTCCGACAACTTCGCTCTCCTCGCTGGCATCGCTTCTGACATTCACATAATTATTTACTTTGGCGATAACCAGATTGGAAAACTCTTTTTCCTCCTCCGTCATAGTTGCCGCCTGGCCGGCCAGCAGTTCTGCGATGGACTGAGTTGACTCTATTACTTTTCCTTCTATCTCAGTCTTCTTTTCCGTATTTTCCGTCTCATTTGCCCCGGCACTTCCGGCATTATTGCCCGATACCGTAGCACCATTATCTTCCGTGTTTTCCCCGGCGGTTTCCTCCGCTCCTGCAGCCGGTGTTTCCTCCGATGCCGCCTCTTTAGAGGAAGACTCCGTCCCTTTCTCATCCTGCGCAGCCGTAACGCTTCCGGAAGAAAGCGCTTCGCCTGATGCCGCGGCAACGGACGCTATAACGGTCTCCTCTTTTGCCGCTACGGCTTCCATCTGTTGATTTTGTTCCGCAGCTTCCTGCACTTCCAGTTCCGCCAGCACCTGCTGTACTTCCGCCGTCTTCACGATACTTGCCGATGTGATCGTCAGCGGAGCCGTCTTTTGTTCCTCCAGATAGGCCTTCATTTCGGATACGGAAAGCACTGCATCGCTGCTGTTTTGAGCTTCCGCCAGAACTCTCTCCTGCATCTGTGCAAGCGTAACACCGTCTGAAAACGTTACGCCGATTCCCGCCGACGGCAAAACGTCCGAAAGCTTCACCGCATGAGCATCCATACCCATAGAAGATGCTGCAATGATCGCCGTCATTCCGTATGCTGCTATCCTGACTTTTTTATGTGTCATAAAATTCCTCGTCTCTGTGAATCTTAAAATGTTTTTGGTTTCAATTTGTTACAAAATTATTAAATCTGTTAACTAATATAACACCTTCCCCGATATTTGTCAATGCCGCGTTTCACCCAAAAATACGGAAAAAATCATTGTTCACAGTTTTTTCATATTCATATTTTTTTGTAACAATTCTAGATTTAGCGGCTTTTATTCGACTTTTTCCGCCCTTCCTCTATATCTGGTAGCGGCGAAAAAAACAGATTTTTTTTATTTTTATTTCTTTCTTCTAAAAAATATATTAAAATAAAAAAAGGAGGTATGGCATATGAACAAAAAAGCTCTTATCACCGGCGCTTCCCGGGGAATCGGGGAAGCCATCGCAAGAAAACTGGCAAGCGAGCACTACGATCTCTATCTGACCTGTCTGCACTCGGAAGAAAAACTTCACGCCCTTGCAACCTACCTGGAACAGGAATACAACGTTTCCGTGGGCGCCTTTTTGTGCGATGTCTCTTCCTGTAAAGAGGTGGACAAACTTTTCCGCCACATACCATCCCTGGATGTTCTGATCAACAACGCCGGAATCTCCTATATCGGACTGCTCACCGACATGAGCCCCCAGGCATGGGACCGGGTACTCGGCACCAACTTAAACAGCCTCTTTTATACCAGCAGAAACGCCATTCCCCTGATGCTGCAACGTCACCGCGGAAAGATCATCAATATTTCCTCCGTGTGGGGAGAGTGCGGCGCTTCCATGGAAGTGGCATACTCCGCCTCCAAAGGCGGCGTAAACAGTTTTACCAGGGCTCTCGCCAAAGAGCTTGCTCCCTCCGGCATACAGGTAAACGCCATCTCCTGCGGACTGATCAACACGGAGATGAACCTTCATCTGACGGATGCGGAGAGACGCTCTCTTATCGAAGAAATTCCCACGGACCGCATGGGAAATACGGCGGAAGTAGCGGATATGTTGTATGCCGTACTCTCCATGCCTTCCTATACCACCGGACAGATTTTCACAATAGACGGGGGATGGCGTTAAGCCATCCCCTTATCTTTTCAGTCCCTTTTTTCTTTTAACAGGTCGCGCCGCCCACCAGATGTTTCTGTGCTTTGATCACTTCCTCTTTCCGCCTGAGCAGTTCATCGCTCATCAGCTTATCCTGTACATAGGCAAAGCCAAGCCTGTCGATCGTATCCGCAAAACGCTCTCCCGTAATACCCTCATCCCGGAAAAACAGGATCGCTTTCTCGATCACCTGCAGCACTTCCTCTTTCTCCGTAAAGATCTTCTCAAGCACCTGGCCATGGGCTATCTTCTTGCCCCAGCGCCCGCCGATATAAACGCGGTATCCCGTCTCCGCCTCCCTGACTGCACCGAAGGGACATTTTCCGATACAGCGTCCGCAGTGATTACATGCCGTCTTATCGATCTTCAGCTTCCTTACACCGTTTACCTCTTCCACTTTCGCATCTTTCAGAGGACAGCTGTTCTCCACCTGACAGATCTTACAGCCCTTACAGAGGCTCTCATCCACCACCGGCACTCTCTGCCCGATCACACCCAGATCATTTAAATCCGGTTTTACACAGTTATTGGGACAGCCGCCCACCGCGATCTTAAATTTATGAGGCAGTTTTACATCGTTAAATCCTTTATAGAATCTCTCGTGGATCTCCTCCGACAGCGCAAAGGTATCGATCAGTCCGTACTGACAGGTGGTTCCCTTACAGGACACCACAGGCCGCACTTTAGAGCCCGTTCCGCCGGTCTCAAGCCCTTCTCCCTTCAGATATTCCCGCACATCCTCGATCTTCTCATAGGGAACGCCCTGGATCTCCAGCGTCAGCCGGGTTGTCATGGTCACTTCCCCCGTGCCGTATTTTTCCGCCGCCTCCGCGATGCACTGCTGTTCCTTCGCCGTGATCTTGCCGTTTCTTGTGATCACACGCACATTGAAACGGTCCGGATAGTTCTTATCCTGCAGACAGCCAAGAGCCTTCATCCTCTTTACATCCTCCTCGGAAATCGTAGATTTTGCTCCCTCCACTTTCACTTCATTAAAGGTAATGCCGCCTTCCAGCACTTTCGTATTGGTATAGCCATAAGCTTTCAGCCTGTTCTGCAAAAAATACCCTCTCTTGCCCTTTGCGCAGACAAGCAGAAGTTTTGCATCCTTCTCAAGCCCTTCCACCGGTCCTGTCACTTTGGAGAGATTTAACCAGAGCGCGCCCGGTATCTTTGCCTGGGGCAGCACATCTATAACCTGATAGCCCTTTGCGGATCCCGCCTGATATGCCGCAGGGGTAATGGTTTCAAATTCGCCCGTCAGCTTATTCTCCATAATGTAGCACACCTGTACAAAAGGATGGATCGCCGTGGAAAACGGAGGGGCATACGCCATATCCATATTTTCAAAATCTTCCACCTTCGCGCCCAGGGATATCCCGGTCACCGCGATATCCACGATCTTATCCACGGCGCCTGCGCCAAGCACCTGCACGCCGAGCAGTTTATGAGACGCCTTATCCGCCACCAGCTTGATGATAAAACTGTCCGCCCCCGGATAGTAATGGGCCTTGTCATCCACTACCGCAAGGACGGTTTCCGCGTCATACCCCGCCGCCTTTGCCTGCCCTTCGGTCAGCCCCGTCTTTCCGACATTCAGCCCCGGCAGTTTTACAACGCCGGTTCCAAGGCAACCCGCATACTCCTTTTCTTTTCCATTCAGCACCTGCGCGAGAGTTCTTCCGGCATAGTTGGCGGTGGAACCCATGGGTGACCACTGCGCTCCTCCCGTGAGACGGTTTTTCACCATACAGCAGTCCCCCGCCGCATAGACGTCCGGCATATTCGTCGCCATCTTACCATCCACTACGATCGTGCCTCTTTCCATCACAAGCCCGCTGTCCTTCAAAAACGCCGTATTGGGACGGATACCCACGCTCATGACCACCACGTCTGCGCCGAATACGCCGGTGTCGGTTTTAACCCCCGCTGCTTTTTCCTGACCTTCCACAGCCTCCACTTTGACACTGGTATGTACGGAAATACCGCTCTGTTTTAACTGTTTTTTCACAAAGTCAGCCATCTCCTGATCCAGTATGCCGGGCAGGATCTGAGGCGCTAAATCAACCACCGTTACCATCATGCCCTGAGCCTTGATATTCTCGGCGATCTCCAGCCCAATAAACCCGCCGCCTACCACGACAGCCTTTTTACAGTTATTTTCCTGAATATATTTTCTCAACTCAATCGCATCATCCGGCGTGCGCATCTGAAAGACGCCGGGGAGCCCTGCCCCCGGAATAGGCGGCACCACAGGAGACGCCCCCGTGGCGATGATCAGTTTGTCATAGCCGTATTCTAACACTTCCCCGGTGGAAACTCTCTTTGCCTGCACCTTCTTTCCCGCAAAGTCAATATGCTCCGCTTCCACACCGGTATGCACCTTTACGCCGGTCAGCCCTTCGTACTTCTGGGGCGTATTTACGATCAGTTCCTCCCTGCTCTCAATCAGACCGCCCACATAGTAGGGCAGTCCGCACCCCGCATAAGAAATGTCCTCCCCTTTCGTCACGATCAGAACTTCCGCACCGCGGTCCTCCCTCATGCACTTCGCCGCCGCCTTTGTCCCGGCAGCTACCCCGCCGATTACCAATACCTTCATGTTGTTCTCCTCTCTTTTATGTTTTTCCTGATATGTTCTGCCCGCAGCTTACTTTTTGCGGGGCTTACATGCTGACTCTCTCCTTGATTTCCGCCATTTTGGCGTCGCACAGTCTCGTATCCCCGTGCACCCGGGAATATGCGAGATATCCGTTCATACGGTCGATCTTCGTCAGGTTCCGGCTGCCGCATTTCGGACAGACGTCCATCTCCAGTTCCTGATGCCCGCAGTCGTCACAGTACGCCAGCGACAGATTCACTCCCTCATAAAAACCCATCTCCATCGCCCGCCGCACCAGCGTGCGGATCGCTTCTATATTATAGTCCACCGGATATTTAACATATTGGATCTTACCGCCGTTGAAAAGGTCCCAGAATCGTTTCTCCAGATCCTGTTTCCGGATCGGCGTAATAGGTTCCGCCACATGACAGTGAAAGCTGTTAGAAACATACTCCCTGTCGGAAACCCCTTCTACAATGCCGTATTTCGCCCGGAACTGTTCCACCTGCAGCCCGCAGAGATTCTCCGCCGGTGTGCCGTAGATCGCATAGAGCCGTCCGTCCTCCTTTTTGAACTGCGCTATCTTATCATTGATATACTCCATCACTTCCAGCGCAAAACCGCCGTCCTCTACCAGTGACTTCCCGTTGTAGAGCATCTGCAGCTCATTCAGCGCCGTAATGCCGAAGCTTGCCGTGGCGGAAGCAAGCACCGGTTTGATCTTGTCATGAAATCCCAGATGCCCGCCGTAAAAGCCGCCCTCGCAGTAACCAAGCGGATTGTTGGACGCCTTCATCTCACCTAAATAGGCATAAGTCCGCAGATGGAGCCGCCTGATCAGTTCCAGATAATAGTCCAGCACCTCGTAAAAATCCCGGCTCTCCTGTCTTGCCTTTGCCAGAATCATGGGCAGGTGGAGGGAAACCACGCCGATATTAAAACGTCCCACAAAGACAGGCTTATCCTCCTCATCCGCAGGCTCCATACCGCCCCGCTCATACCACGGCGACAAAAAGGCGCGGCACCCCATGGGCGAAACCACTCTGCCGTATTTCTTGTAAATTTCCGCCACATACCCTTCCCCGGTCAGGGAAAGCCAATCGGGATACATGGTTTTCGCAGAGCAGGCAATCCCCGCTTCAAACAACTCCTCCAGTTCACACCCCGGACCATGCAGGTCTTTATCATATAAAAAAACAATCTTCGGGAAAAGCACCGGCTTTTTATTTCCCTTTTTGCCCTGGCCGCCTTTTCTTACTTCCAGAAGCGTCTTTGTGGCAAGACGGGCAAACTTATCTTTTCCAAGCCCTGCCGTTACCGTAATAAAGGGATAGTCTCCCCGGCTTGACGCCACGGTATTAAATTTATACTCCCATCCCTGAAAGCCCTGCTCCATCTCCTTTCCCAGATCCCTCCAGGCCTGTTCCTTTGCCTTATCCTCAGACAGCCCAAGGGAGAGATATTTCTCCAGATTCCGGCCGTAGGATTTCTCCGCATAGGGGGTAAGCAATTTATCCACCTCCGGCACCGTAAAGCCGCCGTACTGCTGGCTTGCCGCCGATAACACGATATCCCCCATCACATCAAAGGCGGTATCGAGTGTCTTTGGTTCATTATACCAGACATTTCCCATCTCAAAACCGCCGCTCAGCACTTCGCTGATATGGAACAGACAGCAGTTCATCGTATCCCGCCTTGCGGACATATCATGAATATAAATATACCCGTCGCGGGCCTCCTGTATCTCCTCCCTTGTGAGGAAGAATTTTTGATACATCTCCCGATTTAACTGATTGAAGATCAGGCTCCGCCTTGTGGAGACAAGGGCGGAATCTGTGTTGGCATTCTCCTTATCCCCGATATACATGATAGACTGGCTCTTTTTATACACTTCGTCCAGCATTTTCACGAAATCCTGTTTGTAGTTCCGGTAATCCCGGTAGCTTTTTGCCACCAGCGGATTGATCCGCTCCAGCGCATACTCCACCACATGGTGCATGACTTCGATGGGGATCTGCGTCATCTGTTCCTCTTCGGCCTTTTCGATGACAAGCTCACAGATTCTTCCCTTTTCCTCTTCCGTCAGTTCCACCATCACGCGATAAGCGCTCTTACCGACCGCATCCACCACCTTCTGTACCTGAAAAGGTTCTTTGCTGCCGTCTTTTTTGATGATATATATTTGATAACATGGTTTATACTTTTCATTATAGTTGGTTTTCATTGGATTTCCTCACAAACTGCCATGCTCCGTTCCTATCCCTTCCGCAATTGACCTGATCTTTTTGTAAACACTGCGATAAGTAAGGGGATATGCATTGCTTCCATATACACTCTTCTCCATGTCGCCGTAACCTGCCGTAATACCCCACTGATCGCCGTCGGCAACACTTAAGTTGATATAACTGCTTCTCCAAAGAGGCATACAGGTCGCCGCACAGATTTTTTGCAGTAAATCAGGCACAGCAGAAATAATGCGGCACATATCAGCAAAACTTTCGGAACAGTTTTTTTAACTTCGTCTTATTCATTTGTGCCCCTTCAATCATAGATTGCTTTATATTAGTTATTTTCCAGAATCTCCTTCAAATGGCCGCGGTATCCTTCCCGCACGGACTCCGGCGCCATCACCTTCACATCCTTCCCGATCCCTGCAAGCCAGCCGTAAAACTGCCTGCTGACCATCACCTTCACATGCACCGCAAACCGCTCTCCGGCAAGCTTTTGCAGTGAAACATCTTTCCCGAAACGGTCCAGCACCACACCCACCAGCGAATTGGGGAAACTCAGCGTCACAATCTGTTCCTCACCGCCGTACATCCCGAAGGTTTTGGCGGAATACGCCGACAGATCACATTTCTTAAAAATCTCCTCCCCCTCCCGGCGCTCTTTCAGCATCTCTATGGAACCCATTTTATCCACCCTGAAATGTTTCAGCATTCCCGCCGCGGCATCATAGCCGATCAGATAATAATTCTCATCATTCCACATCAGAGACCAGGGGCTGATCCGGTAATGCTTCCCGCCTTTTCTTGCCACCAGCTTCTTTAACAGGTTCCATTCCATATAGAGAAACGAAATCTGCCTGTTTTCGTGGACCGCCGTATGTATCGCATCTATATGATAATAAATACTTTCATTCTCATTTTTGATCTGCCCCGACGTATAGACCTGGCGCTGCAACTGCACGGCCTCGTATCTGCTTGCCAGCTTCTCGATCTTTCGGATCAGTTGTTCCGATTTGGACTTTGTGATAAACCGGGAAGCGGAGACCGCATCTACAAGAAGTTTCAACTCCGGCAGTTCAAAATCTCTCGACGCCAGATAATAACCGCCGTTCCCCTTAGACGGATCGAAACCGACATCCACGCCGAAATCCATCAGGCAATTTAAATCGCTGTAGAGGCTTTTACGCTCCGCGCTTATCTCCTCGGCCTTAAGTTTTTCGCGCAGAACCGCCATCGGCATCGGATGCTGCTCGTCCGTCTGTTCCGTCAGTATCTTTAGCAAATATAATAACTTTAGTTTTTGTTTTTCCGATTTTGGCATATTATTCCCTTACGATCCCAAACACTTCCTCAAGATTCCCGATCTCATACTCAACGTGCAAAGGCTCCTTGCTTCCGCTTTGCTCAGGCAGCACCTTCCCGCCCGGATTATACCAGCAGGCATCCACACCGGCATGATTGGCACCGCGCATATCGGCAGTCAGAGAGTCCCCGATGAGCAATGCCCTTTCTTTTTGAAAACCGGCTATCTCTTCAAAGACAATATCAAAAAATTCTCTCCTGGGCTTCTCATAGCCAATTACACTCGATATAAAAACTTTATCGATCAACTTATCAAAGCCGGAATTTTTCATCTTGATCTGCTGGGTAGTTAAAATGCCGTTTGTCACAATATATTGTTTCAGCCCCATCTCTTTCAGCTTTGTCACAATTTCATAGGAATCATCCACAAAATACGTCTTTGTGCCAAGTTCTTTCTCATACTGTTTCTGCATCAGCTCCGGATCGATATGCTCAATGCCCATCTGCCGGAAAAACTCTCTGAAACGCCCCGGCAGAAGTTCCCGCTTCTCCATTTCCCCGCGCTCCAGCTTCTGCCAGTATACTTCATTGATTCCGGAATATAATGAGAGCATCTCCTCCGTCATGACGACTCCAAAGTTTTTCAGGCATACTCCCAATGCATACCGCTCCGACATCTTAAAGTTCAGCAGCGTTCCGTCCAAATCCCATAAAATCGTATCGTATCTCAACATATGTTTTATCCTCGCTCCGCTTTTGTATTTCCTTTTAGTAATATCGATTCAACATCTACTCATCTATTTCCTTTTTATTTATTTGTAAAACTGGGTGCTGCATAGAAAAAATTTCTTTCTGTCTCTCAATCTCTGCTTTTAACTGCTCTTTCGTAGGCAAATACGTCAGATATTTTGACATAAACAATCGGTCATTATCATGAAGTACCGAATACCTGGCAATATCCTTATCCGTTTCTGAGCACAGCAGAATCCCAATAGTAGGATTATCTCCCTGCCCCCGCTTTAAATCGTCATACATGCGCACATACATATCAATCTGTCCCACATCCTGATGCGTAATCTTCCCCATCTTCAAATCGATTAGCACATAACACTTCAATTCGATATTGTAAAAAACGAGATCTAAAAGTAGTCTGAAGTTTCTGTTACAATATGTTGCTGACGAGCCACAACGCAAATCCTCTGCCTAATTCCATCAAAAAATCTCTAATATGCGAAAGAATGGCAGATTCTAAATCTCCTTCTAAATAAGTATCCTCTTTTTTGAAACCAAGGAATTCTGCAATCACCGGACTTTTGATTCATTCAAATTGACTTTTTTGAAATTCCGTAGTTTTCTGCTTCATTTCTTCAACTAAAGCCTCTTTTATTGGTGCCTGAAGCAGCCTATGATAATATTGTGTACTGATGTTACGGTCTAAGGTTCTTGAACTCCAATTCTCATCTATGGCCTCTTTCATATACCAATAGCGTGCATTTTCATCCGCAACACGAAGAAGACTCCTAATATGCGTTCACAATCTGCTCATCAGGAAAACACTAATAAAATTTAATATAATAATGCAGATTTCTTATGGAATAATTTTTGCCAAACTCCTTTGTCAAATCTTCTGCCAATGCAGAAATTAAACCTTTACCATACTCTGCACGTTCACTGCCACCCATTTTCTGCTCTACAATTCGTTTTCCGATATTCCAATAAGTAAGCAGCATTGCCTTACTAGTACTACCTTACGGAAATTTCGGTGA
>OFGN01001772.1_pt1 | contig 13808 bp, 10 predicted proteins | sample 1521821 | NCBI WGS metagenome assembly OFGN01 (sample SAMEA3504094, study PRJEB24116) | mouse gut metagenome | biome: mouse gut; feature: mouse-associated habitat; material: faeces | place: Denmark | collected 2011
TATTCTGGGGAATATCCAGAGGAATGTTGTTGTAGAAATCTGATGGTATCAATATCCTTGCTGCATCTGACGCTAAGGTTGTAGAAGAACCATATGCTACAACTGTCAACTGATAAAACTCGTTGGCATCCAGATCCGGGCGGCTTGTATAGGATGTAGTGGTTAAGTTTGTCTCATTATAGATTGTTCCTTTTCCCCTGATATACATGTATGCATGATATCTGACAGCTCCTGTGATGGCATCCCAGCTGGCTGTGATTGAACCATTGCTGTTTATTGTGTATCTTAAATTTAATTGCTCCATAATTACTTCTTCCTTTCTATAATTTTGCCGGCTATATAAGAAAGAGGCAGCAATAAGAAATTTGTAAACATCTAATCAAAAACTTGCACATAAAAAAGAAGCAGTGCTGTACTGCTTCTTTGAATTGTTTTATACACATATACGTTATATGATACTTGCTTCTATCTATGGCTTAATTGTTAGTTAAAGTTAAAAAACCGACGACAGATTTTGTAACCTTCTACAGAAATTTTTCTTCCCCCCCTGCCTGGAAGGTTCATGCAGTACCCCAGCAGGCCATAACGAAGTTTTCTGTATAAAAACCAGTCTTTCTTCTTTAGATATTCCCATAGTTCTTTTTTCTTTTCCAGATTTTCTTCTTTCTCCGAACGTATTAATAATATAGAAGAAACGGTTGTAACAATGTCCAGATAACTTACCATATATTGGTAAAGCTTTTTATTTCCTATGATTTGGTTCTTTCTTTCAGTTAAATAATCAATCATTAGCTTATTGACTCTGATCTGTTGATCAATTCTGCCTATCATAATCTCTTCATTAACTGATTGGTCTGCCCTGCCAATATAATAGCGGTAAAAATTAACATCCAGGTAATACATATTTCTTACATAAGGAAGCGGTTCAAATACATATAAGTTATCAACATAAAATGTGTGCTCCGGCAGTTTTAATCCACACTCTCTAAGAAGCTTAGTCCGAAAGATCACCGAATGCATTAATATATATTGTCCTTTATGAAAATGTCTGACATCCTGCCATGTGAAAATTTCGTTTTGCGGCAGAGCATGCTTATACCGCATTACTTTATGTCTTTTCTCACCAATCTTTTCATAGACAAAATTGCTCACCAGCATATCCAGAACCTTTTCTCCTCCTGCAAGGTTTCTCAAGGTTTCAAGAATCTGTATATAAGCTTCTTCTTTCACCCAGTCATCACTATCCACCACTTTAAAATACAAACCAGATGCTCTTTCGATTCCTGCATTTACCGCAGATCCATGTCCTCCATTTTCCTTGTGAATTGCTTTCACAACAGAAGGGTAATTTTCTACATATTCATCTGCTATAGCGGCTGTCTCATCAGTGGAACCGTCATTGACAATAATTATTTCCACATCCTCACCACCCTTTAAAAGTGAATCAATGCATTTTTTCATATATTTTGCTGAATTATAGCATGGTACTGTAAATGATAAAAGTTTCATAATCTATGCTCCATTTCCAATATATTCTCATGCGCCACACCGATATCATACTATTTTTTACTTTCGGAATCAAATTAAAGTTTTCTTATGAAAATCCTATAAGTGCCTTAAGATATGTTTTATAAGCAGACGGAATCGGATATTTTTCCCTGACTTCTTTCGTTTCAGCAAATAGAATATCACTTTTTCCTTTCTTTTCCGCAAGTTCATCCACTCTGACTGCATAGCCAATCATATGCCATTCTTTATGCGTAAAAATATGCCTGCTCGGACTTAATACGTCTATTTTTAAAACAGAAAGCCCCTCTTCCTTCAGGTATTGCAAAACCTCTTCATCCGTCAAATGTCCATCAAGACATGGAAACTCATACATTCCGGCAAGCAGCCCCTGCTCCGGACGTTTTTTAAGCGCTGTTTTATTTTCATCCTTAATAATAAGAATTGTCTTTTTTTCAATAGTTCTCGGCTTTTTCGGTGTTTTGTATGGAAATTCCAATTCTCTTCCCTGCTGGTGTGCCTTACACATAAACTGCCAGGGGCACTGCCCGCAATCCGGCTTTCCATTTGGAACGCACACAACAGCTCCTAATTCCATAAGCGCCTGATTAAAATCCCCAGGTGTTTCACAAGGCATACTAAGGCGCACTTCTTCTTCTATCTGGCACCGGACTGACTGTATACTGACATCCCGATCATCTCCATTAAGTCTTGCCAGTACCCGAAGCACATTTCCGTCCACCGCCGGTTCTCTTTCCCCATACGCAATAGAGCTGACCGCCCCCGCCGTATAGCTGCCTATTCCCGGAAGAGTCAAAAGCTGACTGTATTTCTGCGGCATGACGCCTTTGTATTGTCCCATAATGACCTGAGCTGCCTTCTTTAAATTTCTGGCACGATTATAATATCCCAGACCTTCCCATAATTTTAACAGTTCTTCCTCCTCCACTGCCGCCAAGTGTGCAATGTCCGGCAGTGCTCCCATAAACCGCTCATAGTATGCCTTAACCGCTTCAACTCTGGTCTGCTGCAGCATAATTTCAGATACCCATACATGATATGGGGTTGCATCTTCTCTCCAAGGCAGAGTTCTTTTGTTTTTCCGGTACCAGTCTAATAACGGATGTGCTGCTATTTCAAGTTTAGATAACCTGACCGGAACCGGTGCATGCAGCATCATGCTGTCCGGCGTAACCTTGCAGTCATAAGCCAGAATATGAACCCCTGCCTGCCTTGCCCTTAAAAGTGCATCTGCAAATTCCGGATGGGTTTCCCTGTTTGGTATAAAGTATTCCACATTTTCCATCTGAATAACTAAAATAACATAAGCCTCAAACCCCTGCTGCACTGCCTCTGTCAGCTCATTTACATGTTTCACAGCCCGCTGGGAAGGCGCATCGGGAAACAGCACCACATTCTGCTGTTCCAGTGTTACCCCCTTAACTTCTATAAATATCTTCTTATCTTTTGTCTCCACATAAAAATCAAATCTGGAATTCTGAAATTTTGTTTCCGGCCTTAACATGAAAATGTCCTCTTCCAATCCGCCTGCCAAAAGCCATTCTTCAACTGCCTTATTAGGAGCTGCGGAATCCATGTTTACCATGCGGCTCCCCTTTTTAACCGCCACCAGATCATAGGCTGTGCTTCTATTTAAGTTAGCGCTTTTATTAAGGTAAACTACTGCCTGATCTGTCAAAAGCTCCCGGCAGCGGCCGGTATTTTTCACATGTACCTTTTCTTTACGCCCGTCAATTTCAACATATGCAATAAATCTATTAGGGCGGCTGATAAACCGCCCTTCTTCTATATGTTCATAATTCATTTAATTTCCATGCCTTTCTGTTTCGCTGCCTGTCAAAGTTATGGATCACGCTTATGCCCTGCCTTTTCCTGCTGCTTATAGGGCACTCTTGCCGCCGGCACTACTTGAGAAGCCGGAGTGGTATGCACTGCCTGATCATCAAAAAAGATATGGGCTCCAAAAGCTTTCAGCACATCCCTCTTAGTAATGCCGCCTAAGAAAAACGCTTCGTCAATTCTCACATTCCATGCCCGCAGGGTACGGATCACACGTTCATGGGCAGGTGCACTTCTGGAAGTAACCAGTGCAGTTCTTATAGGTGCCTGCTCCGGTGAAAACTCCCGCTGAATATCGGAAATGGTCTTCAAAAACTTTGCAAAAGGTCCCTGTTTTAAGGGATTATCTGCCTGTAATCTTTCATTTTCTTCAAATGCTTCCAGTCCTTTTTCCCTGTAAATCTGCTCCGATTCATCTGAAAACAGGACTGCGTCCCCATCAAAGGCAATTCTAATCTGCGAAATCTGCTTTTCTTCCCTGTAAGATCTGATTTCATCACAGCAGATAATTCCTGCGGCAATTCCGCAGTCAATAGCCGCCTGTACATCCTTTTCATCTGCTGACAGGTACAGATCCGTATGAAAAGCTTCAAGATAAGGAGTCAGGGAAGCACCGCTTGCAAGTACTGCTCTTGAAATATCAAGTCCATAATGGGCTATGGAATTAAATACACGTAAAGAAGTGTCAGGGCTGTTGTGGGACATAATAATAACCTCCACCCTTCCTTCCTGCCCGGGTATTTTATTGATATTTAACAGTGCCTCTATCAGCCGGTATCCGTTTCCCGGTGCCAAAAGCTCTTTTTCATGCTCAATTTGGTAAGCACAGTATGCCTCCACCCCCTGAGAGCAAAAAATTTCATTTTCTACCGTCAGATCAAATAATGCTCTGGAAGAAACTCCTATTACCAGCCTGTTTTCTAATTCATATGCCATCTTATACTCCTTTCCCGCAGTTACTGGCTAAAGCAGACATAAAATAAACCCTGCTTTATGTCGGGAAAGGCATATCTTCCTATTTCAGACGGTTACATTCATACTTTTCCAGTGTAAGGAGACATGTACGGAGCTGATCAAACCGGTCTTCTATATTTCCCTCATCAACCTTAACATCTATTGCCATTGACATAATATTGATCATGTCATCAGTGATGCGGTGATGCAGCGCCGCAAGTATGTTAACCCTCTCTTCATAGGTCCCGGCATCTAAAAATTCCAGCACCAGCGGATCAATATTTAATTCTTCTGCAGGCTCCTCTGTCTCCTGCTGTATCTCTTCTTTATCGGAAGCTATCGTATCTTCCTGTAAGGAAGATTCCGGTTCTGTTATAGGTTCAATTACATTTTTCTGCAGTTCAAACCGCCACTCCTGCCCGGCATCCGGATATTTTTCTTTATCCAGTTTTTCCAGAAACATGGAAAGCGGCCTGGCATAAACCTGGAATTCACCATAAAGCGCCTGATACACTACCAGATCTTCTCCTGTTTCGCTGTGGCGCGCCATAGTAATTATACGATAAAGATTTCCTTTAAAATGCCTGAAAATCTGTCCCTGTAATGGAATATTTGACATAGCATCCTCCAATTCTTTTCCGCATTTTTATAATACAGATCTCACATCCACTGACTTTCATCAATTTTACGGCTATATCAATTATAATCCCAGTTCTGCCCATTGTCATTCTTCTTTTACAAAAATACAATTGAAAAAATATAAGGATCCACCCAGGTTTCCAATCCCTTGCATTCTTCGGCTAAATGAATTTTTTCTTCTTCATCCAGTTTATCTATTTTTCTATGATGGATTGTCACCGTATACTCCACAGTACCATCTTCATCTGTCACATAGTTCATGGTAATTCCACTGTCCGCATATCCTTTTTCCGCCAGATAATCCCTGATTTCCTGCACATATTCCTGTCTGGCTGCATAGTAATACTGCTCTGATGCTGCAGCACTGTCCTTATTCCTGCTGCCTGCAGTGCCCCAAATTCCAAATACTGATATCAGCGTCAGCAAAAACATAATAATTACTGTCATGGTATTTTTATTTTTCATAAACGTATTCCTTTCAATTTCCTTATGTAAAAAAATAAGAGTGAAGGATTTTCCTTTCACTCTTAGTATAAAAAAAGCTATGTACCATAAACAGGACTTTATTCAAAAACCTCGCTTATACTTTTTATTTTGCGGCAGCAAGCCGGCAGACAAGCCGGTTCTGCCCCCGACTGGGCTGTAAAAACATACATACTGTCTATTCCATAATTTTCCGCGCCTAAAATATCTGCCCGATATTCGTTTCCGATCATAACGGATTCTTCTTTTTTTAAGCCATATTTATGAAACAATTGATCATAAAAATGAAAAGAAGGTTTTTTAACACCTGCATCGGAAGAATATAAAATACCTTCAAACAACTCATAAATTCCAAGCATTCTCATTTCAGGCTCCGTAAAAACTCTCTGGGCATTTGACAAAAGATATACCTTTTTTCCTGAATTCTTAAGCCTTGCAAGCAGCTCTGCCGCTCCTTCATATAAGTTGATATAGCTCATGGAAAGACTTCTGAACGTAATTCCAATCTGGCTGATTCTTTCCTGATCAGCCTGAATGCCTTTTACTTCCAAAAGCTTGTGAAATACATTATCCAGAAGAATTTCAACCTCTCCTTCCGAAAGGGTTTCATCTGAAAGTTTTTTCTGCATTCGGGGCAGCAGTATATCCAGCTCTTCTTTTACAGCCTGCTTATATGCTCTTTTCAGTTCAGCCCCGTCATAATCAGCTCCCATCATGGAAAAAATACATGCCATATTTTTCCACAAGGATGCTTTACTTTCATTGGTATGTATATCCACCAGCGTACCATACAGGTCGAAAATATAATTCTGATATTCCTTTGGCTTAATCTGCTTCCTTTCCAGATACTCTCCCATCACTTTACGGATATGTACAAACTGTTCCCGTGTTTTTGGATTTTCAGATTCAAAGGCTACTATTTTTTCAATATACCCCTGCCGGTATGCCAGAAAAAGACTTCTCGGATATACAAGCTCATAAACCAATGAAACAAGACTTACCACATGGTCCGCGGGTGTCTTTTTCAGGCTTCTTAAAATCGCATGTCCTTCCTCAAAGGCTTCCATCACCTTATCCGTCACTTCGCAGGAATAAAGTTCTTTACTGGTTACGTTGTAAATTTCCTCTAAAGGAAAATCCACATTTACTTTTAATATGTCAATTTTGTCAGCATCCCTTAAAATCTGGCAGAACATTCTTACTCTTTCAGTAAGCTCCTCCGGCAGCCGGTATGCACTGTGATATGCCACTGCCCTTCTTAAAAGCTCATCTTCTGAATCATCTTCTATATAATCCCTGATTTTTCCCCTGTCAAAAAGAATTTCCGCACCATACCTGGCATGATCAATAGACTCAGCATCTATAAAGGTTCCATAATTTTTAAGCTGTTCAAATCTTCCCACATCATGCAGCATTCCAAGGAGCCATGCCAATGCGGTATCATCGCTGCCAAGCTTTAAGGAACAGGCAATGCTTTCACACAACTGGCTGACTCTGTACGTATGTTCAATCTTCAAACGCACCTTTTCTTCTTTTTTATCGTAATTTTCCACATAAGTTTCAAAGGCATGTATTACCTTTTTCCTGTCGATCTTCATAAAGAATACCTCATATTCACCTTTTTTAAACCTACCATATTATACTCCTTCAAACAGAAAACAGGCAACTGAAATGTTACTCCTTTTCTTCTTTTGATTTTAATGATAAAATAGCAGGGAAAAATAAATGTAAAAGCCAATGGCAGCTTTTTTATCAAGGAGAAAATATATGCTTCAAACCTTATATTACGTACCTGAATACAATGAAGAATTAATCTATCCGGCAGTCTGTAAATTTATGGACGCTCTTTCTATTGCACAGGATATGCGTCCTGATTTAAAAGTGGTATTAAAGCCCAATCTGATTATTGCAAAAGGACCGGAGCTTTCTGCCACCACCCATCCTCTTGTAATTAAAGCAGTTGTCCGCTGGCTGAATGCCCATAATGTTACGGATATTACCCTTGCTGAAAGTTCCGGCGGATTATACAATGCAGAATACATGAAAAATATTTATCAGGTATGCGGTATGAAGCAGCTTGAATCAATGTTAAAGCTTAACATGGATTTTTCTGCTCAGACAGTGAATTGTAAGGAAGGGTTTACCAATCACTCTTTTCATCTTATCACTCCTATTGTAAAAGCTGATTACATTATTAATATCTGCAAATTGAAAACTCACGCAATGACCGGATATTCAGGCGGTATCAAGAACCTGTTCGGTACGATTCCCGGCCTGGAAAAGCCTCAAATGCACTACCGCTGGCCAAATATCAGTGATTTTTCCCATATGCTTTTAGAACTTGCGCAAACTGTGAGCCCCCAGCTTACCATTATTGACGGAATTGATGCTATGGAGGGCAACGGTCCTACAGGAGGCACTTCACACCCTCTTCATCTGCTCCTTGCTGCAAAAGATTTTTATACTCAGGATTACTTTGCCGCCGGCCTTATGGGACTTGATCCTATGAAAATAGAAATGATCCGTCAGGCTGTGGAAAACGGGCTTGCTTTGCCTGATGAAATTAAGCTTGCAGGTGATCCTGTTCCCGACAATCTTACGCCTTTTAAACTGCCGGATACAAAAAAACTGGACTTTACAGATGAAGTGCCATCCTTTTTAAGAAAGCCTGCCGCATTCTTTTTAAGCCACATTTTCAAATCCTATCCCCAGCTTAACAAAAGTCTCTGTGTAGGATGCGGAAAATGCGCGGAAAGCTGTCCTGCACATGTGATTAAAATTGATAATAAAAAAGCAAAATTTAAGAAAAAGGGCTGCATTTCCTGTTTTTGCTGTCAGGAAATGTGCCCTATGAAAGCAATCTCGGTAAAAAAAGCTCTTTAGACAAAGGCAGGTTTACTTGATTTCTGTCACCTCATATCCTGCCTGCGTCACCGCTTCCCTTAATACATCATCTGCTACTTCTCCGCCAAGGGTAAGCTCTGCGCTTTTATTTTCAAGGCTCATGGAAACACTTTCCACACCTTCAATATCTTCCAGGGCCTTTTGCACCCTTCCTGTGCAATGTGCACACATCATGCCTTCAATGATCATTGTTTTCTTCATTTCTTCTCTCTCCTTTTCTTTATTATTTTTACATTCTTCTTCCTTAAAGAAGTAAGGCTTAAAATTACGAAGCCGCAGGGCATTTCCAACCACAAACAAACTGCTGAGACTCATTGCTGCAGCCCCAAACATAGGATTCAGGCGGATACCGAACATTGGATACCAGACGCCTGCTGCCAGCGGGATGCCTATTATATTATAGAAAAATGCCCAGAATAAATTTTCTTTAATATTTCTGATCACATCCCGGCTTAATCTGATGGCTGTAATTACATCTGTCAGCCGGCTTTTCATCAGTATAATATCTGCACTGTCAATTGCCACGTCTGTTCCGGCTCCAATGGCAATTCCCACATCCGCTGCCGCAAGTGCCGGGGCATCATTGATCCCATCTCCAATCATAGCCACTTTTTTTCCACTGTTTTGCAGCTTCCTGATTTCTTTTTCCTTATCCTCCGGAAGCACTTCGGCAACCACCTGACTGATTCCTAATTTCTTTTGTACCGCCTGAGCAGTACGCTTATTGTCTCCGGTTAACATAACAACATCTATATGCATTTTGTGAAGCTCTTCTATTGCTTGTTCCGAGGAACACTTAACAGTGTCAGCAACTGCTATGATTGCAGTAAGCGCTTTTTCTCTGGCAAACAAAAGGGGCGTCTTGCCTTCTTCTGACAATTTTTCCACTGCCTTTTCCTGCTCTTTGGAAAGAAAAACTCCATTCTCTTCCATGAATTTTTGATTCCCTGCAAAACATTTTACCCCCGCACAGATTCCCTGAACGCCTTTGCCAAAAACAGCCTGAAATTCTTCTGCCTTGGGAATAATTATCTTCTTTTCCACAGCTTCATTTACAATTGCCTCCGCTAAAGGATGCTCACTGGGTTTTTCAATAGCTGCTGCAAATGCAATGATCTGATCTGTAGTAATATTCTTTTCATATCCAAGAATATCTGTTACCCGTGGCCTTCCTTCCGTAATCGTTCCTGTCTTGTCAAGGACTACGGTATCCACATCTCTTGCCGACTGGAGAGCATCTCCCGACTTAATTAAAATGCCATTCTTAGCTCCCACACCGGTTCCCACCATAATTGCCACCGGCGTGGCCAGCCCCAAAGCGCAGGGACAGGAAATCACCAGTACTGCTATGGCGGAAGAAACCGCAGCTTCAAAGCCTCCCCCGGCCAGTATCCACACCAAAAAAGTCACCAGTGCAATTGCCATCACTGCCGGAACAAACACGCCCGCAATCTTATCCGCCAGCCGTGCAATGGGTGCTTTGGAGGAAGAAGCTTCTTCCACCAGACGGATAATCTGAGATAAAGTAGTATCTTCTCCTACTTTTAAAGCCTTACAGACCAGTCTTCCGGCTTTATTCATAGTCGCGGACACCACTGGATCACCAGGTTGTTTTTCCACTGGAATACTCTCACCTGTAATTGCCGCTTCATTAATGCTTGAAGTGCCTTCTACCACTACCCCGTCTGCGGGAACAAGGCTGCCCGGCTTCACAACAAACAAATCTTCTTTCTTAAGCTGGTGCGTGGGAATCTCTTTTTCATCACCATTTTCTGTAAGCAGAATTGCAGTTTTCGGAGAAAGGTCCATTAACTTTTCAATTGCTTCACTGGTTTTCCCTTTTGAGCGTGTTTCCAAATACTTTCCCACAGTGATAAGTGCAAGTATCATGCCTGCCGACTCAAAATACAGATCCGACGCATATCTGCTCACCAGCGCATCATTTCCATGTCCTAATCCATAGCCGATTCTGTAAATTGCAACTATCCCATATACAAAAGCTGCTCCGGAACCTATGGCAATCAAACTGTCCATATTCGGGCTTAAATGAATTAATGTTTTAAATCCTGTCTGATAATATTTCCGGTTTACATATATAATAGGCAGCGTCAGTAACAACTGGGTAAATGCAAAAGTCAGGGCATTTTCGTTACCATGGAATAAATCGTTCAGCCACTTAGGCGGCGTAAGATTCAGCCACATAAAAAACATATGATGCATGGAAACCAGCATCAAAAGTATCATAAAAACAATAGAAATAGTAAGCCTTGTTTTCATTTCTTTATTGGCCTTTTTTCCCTTTAATGCTTCGCGCCCTTCTATATTTTTACCTGAACCATCCCTCTCAGAAACTGATCCTGTTCTTAAACTGTTTTCTGCATTATTTACACCTTCTTCAACATATACTGTGCTTTCTCTGTGCTCTCCCTGCAGCAGACTTGCACCATAGCCCGCTTTTTCCACTGCTTCTATAATAATTTCTTCATTACAGACAGTCTCATCATATAATACCTGCATGCTGTTAGTCAAAAGATTAACTGAAACTGTATCCATTCCAGAAAGTTTTGCAACACTTTTTTCTACATGAGAGGAGCAGGCCGAACATGTCATCCCTGTCACTGTAAATTTTTGTTTTTTCATTTTTATACCCATGCCTTTCCCGCTTGGCCTCCTCCCAAGTGGGAATAGGCCCAAATACGTAAGGTTGAAAGTTTCTTTCAACCTTATAACCATGCTTTTCCATTTGAGGCTATTTTAGTTTTTTAACCAACTCAATTACCTCTTCCATAATTTGTTCATTTCCTGAGTGTATTTCTTCCACCACACAGGTCTCCATATGTTCTTTCAGAACAATATAGCCAAAGCTTTGCAATGCGCTTTCCACTGCTGCAATTTGTGTTAGTATATCTCCACAATAACGATTTTCCTCCAGCATCCTGCTGATACCATTTAACTGGCCGACCATGCGGCTTAAGCGATTCTGAAGCTGTCTGCTCTGGTCTCCACTCCTGGGTGTGTGCTTGGTGCGGCAGCAGTTACATCTATTTTCATCCATATAAAATCCCCCCTGTCTGCTATTATCCCGTAAATTTTCATATTTGATGCCCAAAAATATTTATTCCATATACCCCATATGGGTATTTTTATTTTGATAATATACCCCTATAGGGTATTTGTCAAGCTATTATTTTATTACTATATACAAATTTATAACAAAAAACTGCTACCAACTTAACGAAAGCTGATAGCAGTTACCCTTCTCTCATTTTCATGTTATAACCTTTCGTTTGCCAGGCTCTGCCTGCAAACTTTTAACTTTTTATTCTTTACCATATCAAACAGGCATAGGAATAATCTTGTCCTTATAAAGCAAAAGACGTTTTAATTTCTTGGCATTTTCCTGTGCCAAATCATATGTTTTGGAAATTTCCGTCTGAAGTGCAAATTCCAAAGTATCCATTTTATCACGTACATTTACCACAGTTAAGCGTACTGCTTCAATTTTTCCGCCCAGATCCGTATGCATATCAGATATTTCCGTACGAATACTGACACCATCCGCTTTTGCATAAGACATATTGGTTTTTAATATGGCTGTGTCGGTTTTAAGCTCAGCTGTGTCCACTTTTAATTCTGTCACATCCGTCTTGAGCACTTCCACATCTGTTTTTAGCTCGGATACGTCTTCCTTCAGCTCTACTACATCCGCTTTCAACTCCGCTACGTCCGTCTTTAACTCTGTCACATCTGTCTTAAGCACTTCCACATCTGTTTTTAGCTCAGATACGTCTTCCTTCAGCTCTACTACATCTGCTTTCAACTCCACTACGTCTGTCTTTAATTCTGCCATATCTGCTTTCATCTCCGACATATCCGTCCGCATTATGCTTAACTCTCCCTGCATGCTGTCCAGCCGGCTTAAAATCAGTTCTGTATCTGTCATTGGCAATCCTCCTTTCTTTTGCACTCTCTTTCTGCTTCATACTCTGGCTATGACTCAAAAAGATGTACTTCCATCCTATAGGATATGGCAGAATATGTCAATCATTTTTTAGATACAAATAACTGTTTTTACGTCAAACTATATTAACCTGATTTTTACACAGACCTGACTTTTTTACTCTTATTGCGTGGGAAAGATATTTAAAAAGAATATCTATTTTTACCGCTTTTCTTTGCCTCATATACTCCCTTATCGGCCTTTGTCACCAAAGCATAATAATCAGTTCCATCGAAAAGTGCAATGGCAATTCCCACGCTCCCTGTGACGTGGTTCCCATGCTCATCACTAATCTTTACCGAACTAATGGTTTTGCATATTTAAATTTTCAGAAGTAAAATCGCTGATTATGCGCACACAAACTTTGGGATAGTCCCGGGGCTGTCGGGAAATAGACAGTTCTAAATAGGGTGAGGAGCATCGGCTCCTCACCCTAAACTTTTCCATCTAAAAAAGAAAAAAGATGGCTAACGACAACCATCTTCTCTCCGTTACATGTTATAATGTAACTATGCTAAACACTAATTATTATAACGATTTTTTTGAATTAGGGCAACAGAAAATCAACTTTAGTTTCCTTGAATTGAGTTTACCTGACGACGATCCAGTCTATACCCTGAAAAAAGTGATGGAGGAATTAGATTTTTCTGGCTTACTAGCCAATTGTTCAGATAAGGGAAGAACCGGGTACAACCCAATTATGATGTATGCTGTAGTTACTTACGCAAACATGCGTGGGATAAGGGCTGTTGACCGCATTGTGGAATTATGTGAAAGAGATCTGGCGTTTATCTGGCTTACAAAAGGACAGAAGCCTAAAAGAGATGCTTTTTATGAGTTCAAAAACAAAAAACTGACGGCTGATGTATTGGACGAGCTGAATTACCAGTTTCTTCGCCGCCTGCAAAAAGAAGGCTTTCCTACATTAAAGGCACTTTATGACGGAACCAAGATAGAAGCAAATGCAAACCGTTATACGTTTGTATGGAGGGGAACGATCAATTATCACCTGGCAGGCCTGCTGGATACGATCGATGTACTTTATACAAGATATAATACATTTCTGTCCGAAAACGGTTATGATCAGAAGTATGGCTTTGGCAATGCCCAGATGTTCATCATCGAGGGAATGGATAAAGTACGTGAAGTGATCCGTAAGAACCGGGAACGCAGACTGACAAAGCATAAAAAACTGTCAAACAATTCGATCATAGAGATCGACAGCTGCTCTCCGCTGGAACTGCTGAAGCTCCAGATCAAGCTGAAAGAGATCGCTGAAACAGAGGGGCTCCCTTTTGTCAGTGGAAAGGGAAAGAAAAAACCGGAGATCCAGCAGCTCTATGAAGAACTGGAGCGTTGCGGGAATCGTCTGATGGAATATAAGGAATGTTTTGAGATCATGGGAAAAGACCGCAACAGTTATTCCAAAACGGATCTGGAAGCTACCTTTATGCGCATGAAG
>OFGN01001774.1_pt1 | contig 13779 bp, 12 predicted proteins | sample 1521821 | NCBI WGS metagenome assembly OFGN01 (sample SAMEA3504094, study PRJEB24116) | mouse gut metagenome | biome: mouse gut; feature: mouse-associated habitat; material: faeces | place: Denmark | collected 2011
ACCTTTCTTCAGAAAGGTTCCTCCCCCGGTGCCTTCCTCCCCCTCCCCCCTTCTCCCCGATGAGCAACATCGTGCAAGACGTCCGGGCCTGAAAGGGGTAGATTGGCGCTTCACGGGGGAACACATGATCAAGGAAAGACGGAGCATCCACTACGACGCTGATCTGGCGACTGAAGCCTACTGGCTCCAGAACGTGCTGGAGCCATTCCCGAACCATTTCCACGACTACTACCTGATCGGCTTCGTCGAGAAGGGCGTCCGTGAACTGGCCTGCGGGGGCGAGAAGTACATCACCCGGGAGGGCGATCTCTTCACCCTCAACCCGCACGAGCCGCACGGCTGCCGCTCCTACGACGGCAAACCCTTCCACTATCGGGGCATCGGCATCAAGCCGGAGGTCATGCGCCGGGCCATGTGCGAAATCACCGGACAGGCCATGCTGCCCCGTTTCAGCGAACGCATCCTGCCGCAAAGCGAGTACGTCTGCCTGCTGCGCGAGCTTCATACGATGATCGTCGAAGAAAGCCGGGAATTCCGCAAAGAAGAAGTTTTTTTGCTCTTTCTGGGCCAGTTGCTCAAGGACAACGCCGGGGAGACGCTGCCGGAAGAGACGCGGGACGAAACGGGCATCGGGGCCGTCTGCGCCTATCTCGAAGCGCACTACGCGGAGCCGGTAACGCTGGACGGGCTCGGGGACGTGGCCGGGCTCAGCAAATACCACCTTTTGCGCTCCTTCACGAAACAGAAGGGCATTTCACCCTATCGCTATCTGGAAACCCTGCGCATCGCAGAGGCCCGCAAACTCCTTGAGCGGGGCGTACCCCAAATCGAGGTTGCCCTTCAGACGGGCTTTGCGGATCAAAGCCATTTTTCCCGCTTCTTCAAGCGGCTCATCGGGGTCACGCCCCGCCAGTATTCGGAAATCTTCAACGTCGGCAGACAGGCATGAAAAACGAAACCGTCCTCGGGCATATCCTCACCCTCCTGACCATCATCATCTGGGGGACCACCTTCGTTTCGACCAAGGTACTCCTGCGGGATTTCACGCCCATCGAAATCCTCTTCTTCCGCTTCACCCTCGGTTACCTTTCCCTGTGGCTCATCCGGCCCCGCCTTCCCAGCGCGGGCGAGCGCACCACGCGGCGTCAGGAAGTTTTTTTCGCGGCGGCGGGGCTCTGCGGCGTCACGCTCTATTTCTTGCTGGAAAACATCGCGCTGACCTATACCTTCGCCTCCAACGTGGGCGTCATCATCTCGGTGGCCCCTTTCTTCACCGCGTTGCTCGCAGCGTGGCTGCTTGACGGCGAGCCCCTGCGCAAACGCTTTTTCGTGGGTTTCGGCGCGGCGCTCACGGGCATCATCCTCATCGGCCTGAACGGGAATTTCGTGCTCCAGCTCCACCCCGCCGGGGACATCCTCGCGACGCTGGCCGCCGTCGTCTGGGCCTGCTATTCCATCCTCATGAAGAAAATCGGTGCCTTCCGCATCAATATGGTCGTGTGCACGCGCAAGGTCTTTTTCTACGGCCTCCTCTTCATGCTGCCCGCGCTCTTCATTTTCGACTGCCGCCTCGGGCTCGAACGCTTCGCCTCACCCGTCAACACCCTGAACATGCTCTATCTGGGCGTCGGCGCTTCCGCGATCTGTTTCGTCACGTGGAACTGGGCCGTCAGGATTCTCGGCGCGGTCAAGACCACCGTCTACATCTATCTCGTGCCCGTAGTCACGGTCGTCTCGTCCGTCATCATCCTCCACGAAACCATCACCCCCCTCGCCGTCGTCGGCACGGCCCTTACCCTCGCCGGGCTGGTCGTTTCTCAGAAGTAAAAAAGAGGCTTTTTCTTCAGGATTTTTTTACCTGTTAATATATGGTAATTATTGTTTATTTACTTTTTGATCATGCCGAAAGGCAACCGCTTCCTGGCCTTGTGGCCTTTGGCGGCGCTTGACATTAATTCGATATCAAACTAATACTGCATTCCATGACGTACAGCGCTATTTTCTCACATGCCAGCCGCCTGCGCGAGATGGGCAACCGTTTCATCCTTGCGGAACTGGGAAAAGCCGGACTCACCGATCTCGCCCCCAGCCACGGGGATGTTCTGGTGCACCTTCTGGCCTGCGAAACCTGCAATATGAGCGATCTCGCCAAGCGGATACGCCGGACCAAGTCCACCGTGACCACGCTGGTGGAAAAGCTGGAACGCAACGGCTATGTGGAGCGCCTGCCGGACCCCACGGATTCCCGGGGGGTGCTTGTACGTCTGACGGGCAAGGGCCGCGCCCTCGAACCCGCTTTCACGGCCATTTCCTCCGGCTTGCACGGGCTTCTCGCCCAGCGGCTGAGCGACGAGGAAGCGGCGCTTCTGGAACGCCTGCTCGCGAAGTGCATCAACGCCTGAGCGGGCCGCCGTTTTTTCGAGGGCAAATAGTTCGACATCTAATTAAAAAGGAGAAACATCATGGCCCACTACGCCTTGGCGCACATCGACCTCACGCAAAACCGCAGCGAACTGCACGATCTTCTGCATCTGACGGGCGCGGAAGTTTCCTACAACGTCCTCCCCGCCGGGGCAGGCGTGCCTTTCGTCCATCGGCACACGCAAAACGAGGAAATCTATTTCATCCTTGAAGGGGAGGGAACGCTCTACATCGACGGCGAAGAGCTTCCCCTCAAGGCCGGAGACGTTTTCCGCATCGATCCGCAGGGAGAACGCTGCCTGCGCGCCGCGGACGGCGACGCCATGCGCTTCATCTGCATTCAGGCCAAGGCGGGCAGCCTTGAGGGTTTCACCATGAACGACGCCGCACTCACGCAACCAGACGCCAAACCAAGCTGGCTGTAAGCCCGCCTTCCATCGGGGAACGGCCACACGCGGAAAGGCGGTAGCTCACCCTGCGATGGAACCCGTGAATACGGGAAAAAACAAGGGAGGCCCTTTCGCAAGAAAGGCTCTCCCTTGTTCTTGTGGCCTGCCCACATCTTCCCGCGTATATCCACGCCTTGACCCTCTCAAGGGTCACGGTTTCCCCGGCAGAAAAATGTTTGGAACATCAACAAACAAGTTTTTTCTAAAATAGGCGGAACGCCTAGACCAGATACGCCTTGTTGACAACGCTCTTTGGTTCGCCCTTCATCCATCCGGCGATGTTTTCGGCCATGATACGGATGATGTTGCGGCGGGCGGCGAGGGTCGCCCACGCGATGTGGGGCGTCAGCAGCGTGTTGGGACTTTGCAGCAGGGGGTTGTCCGCCTTGATGGGCTCCACGGACGCCACGTCCGCGCCGAGCCCGCCCAGCTTGCCGGAAGCGAGCGCCGCAGCTACGGCGGCCTCGTCGAGCAGGGGGCCGCGCGCGAGGTTGAGCAGGATCGCCCCGTCCTTCATCATCGCCAGCGTAGAGGCGTTGATGATGCCGCGCGTCTGGTCGGTCAGGGGGCAATGCAGGGACAGCACGTCCGACGCCCGGAACAGTTCGTCGCGCTCGACGAAATCGACCGGGTAGGACGCGGGCGCGGCGGAGGCGGCAGCTTCGGCGGCGGACTTGCGCGGCGAGGCGGCCATGACCTTCATGCCGAAAGCGTGGGCCAGTTCCCCTACCCGGTGCCCGATGGTCCCGAATCCGAGGATGCCCATGACCTTGCCGGTCAACTCAACCTGCGGCGTATCCCAGAAGCACCAGTCCGGCCCGGCGGCCCAGCGCCCGGCCCGGATGCCCGCGTCGTGCAGCGCGGTGCGGCGGCACAGTTCGAGCAGAAGGGCAAAGGCGTGCTGCGCCACGGCCTCGGTCCCGTAGTTGACCACGTTCATGACCGGAATGCCCCGCTTGCCCGCCTCCGCCACGTCAACCACGTCGTAGCCCGTGGCCACGACCCCGATGCAGCGCAGATCGGGCAGGGCCGCCAGCGTCTCGGCATTCAGGCGGGTCTTGTTGGTAATGAGGACTTCCGCGCCCCGGCTGCGCTCCAAAATGGCTTCGGACGGCGTGCGGTCGTAGACGGTCACGTCGCCAAGGGCCTCCAGCGAGGTCCACGGATTGTCGCCGGGATTCAGGGTATAGCCGTCAAGGACCACAATTTTCATGTCGCCGCTCCATGTTGAGGTGCAAAGGAGGGCAAACGATACCGGATGCCTTCGCCCTTTGACAAGAGGCCCCTCCCTGCGCCAAAAGAAAGGCTTCGGCAGCCTTTCCCGGTTGCCCCCCTTATCAAGGGCCATTCCCCATTCCCCTCAACCCCCTTTGCCGCACAGAGACCACCCTCACAAAAAAAGGGGAACGCTTCCGAACAGGGATTCAATAAAGTCGAAAATCTTTGGAGAGGGAGGGATGGGGTTTGGGGAAGGGAGGGGGAACCTTTCTCTAGAAAGGTTCCCCCTCCCTTCCCCAATCTTCCCTCTTCCTTCCCCTCCACCCCCAAGGAGCCGTCATGAACGATCTTCCCGCCTGCTATCCCGTCCCTGTCCTGCGCCGCCTCACGGACGCGGCCCTGAGCGCCGTTTCCCCGGACGGAGCGGTGCTCCGCCACCTCCGTCTGGACGGCGACCGGCTCACGCTCATCGGAGAAGACGGTGAGACGGCATGGTCCGGCGACCTGCGCTCCTTCCGGCGCGTGCGCGTGCTCGGGGCGGGCAAGGGAGCCGCGCCCATGGCCGCCGCGCTGGAAAGCCTGCTCGGGGACCGCATCAGCGACGGCCTCATCGTAGTCAAATACGGGCACGACCTCCCGGAAGGCCAGAAAACACGCCGCATCCGCGTCCGCGAGGGCGGGCACCCCGTCCCGGACGAGGCGGGCGCGGCGGCGGCAGCCGAAATCGTGGACATGGCGCTCGACTGCGGCCCGGACGATCTGATCCTCTGCGTGTTCACGGGCGGGGCCAGCGCGCTCACTCCGGCACTGCACCCCGACATTTCCCTGGAAGACATGCGGACGCTGACGAACCTGTTGCTGGAATGCGGCGCGACCATCCACGAGATCAATACGCTGCGCAAGCACCTTTCCCGCTTCAGCGGGGGCGGGCTCGCGGCGGCGGCCTGCCCTGCTACCGTACTCGGGCTGATCGTCTCGGACGTGGTGGGCGACGATCTCGACGTCATCGCCTCCGGCCCCACCGTACCGGATTCCTCCACCTTCGCGGACTGCCTGCGCGTCATCGAGAACTATGATCTGCGCTGGCGCCTGCCCGCCGCCGTCTGGACGCACGTCGAGAAAGGCTTGCAGGGCCGCACCCCGGACACGCCCAAGGCCGGGGACGCCGCTTTCGGCAAGGTGCGCAACGTGCTCGTGGCCTCGGTCCGGCAGGCGTTGGAGGCGGCCGCGCAGGAAGCGCAAGGCTGCGGCTTCAGGCCGCGCATCCTCACCACAACGCTCACGGGCGAGGCACGCGAAAAGGCACGCGATCTGGTGGACGAGGCGCGACGCACACAGGCGGCGCTCAGGCCCGGGGACGCGCCCGTCTGCCTCCTCGCCGGAGGGGAAACCACCGTGACCATACGCGGGAAAGGCAAGGGAGGCCGCAATCAGGAAATGGCCCTTGCCGCCACCCTCGCACTGGCGGATGATGAGGGCATCGACCTCGTCTGCGTGGGCACCGACGGCACGGACGGCCCCACCGACGCGGCGGGCGGCTTCGCTTTCAGCGGCGATCTCGCCCGTTTGCGCGCGCTCGGGCTGGAACCCCGGAAGCATCTGGACGGCAACGACAGCTACCCTCTCCTTCTGCGCGCCGGCACGCTCCTGCGCACGGGGCCGACGCGCACCAATGTCATGGACGTGACCATCATCCTCGTCCGGCCCAAATAACAAAAACGTCAAAGCGATTCAGGCTTGATTTCAGGTATGTACAAGGCGACCAAAGCGGTGTAAGCGATTTCGCTACGGTCGGCGGGACGGTGGGTCGCTTCGGGTGTGCCCGCATGAAATCAGCCGCCGCAAAACCGTCTTTTCCAATCAGCCCGGTTGCACAGGGAAAGGCCATACGGACGGGCCCCGCCCCTTCGCTCTCCTGCGCCCGCTTGTTGGAAAATCCGGTTTTTCGCGGGGATTCTATGGGGGCCAAGGGACAAGCCGCCCGGTGTTTTTTCCGGCCGCAGGAGGGGGAACGTCCCCCGCAAGCCACAACGGAGAGGGAACATGTCTGGAGTATGGTATTTCTGGGGCAGCCTCGCCCTGCTGCTCGGCGGCTATTATGTCTACGGGGCCTTTGTGGAGAAAGTCTTCGGCATCGACGCGGCGCGCCCCACGCCCGTCAAAAGCAAAAAGGACGGCGTGGACTACATCGAACTGCCGCGCCACAAGATTTTTCTTATCCAACTGCTGAACATCGCCGGGCTCGGGCCCGTCATCGGCCCCATCCTCGGCGCGCTCTACGGGCCTTCCGCGCTTTTGTGGGTGGTTCTGGGCTGCATTTTCGGCGGGGCTGTGCATGACTACTGCTCGGCCATGATGTCACTGCGCTACGGCGGCGCGTCCTATCCCGAGGTCATCGGCCGCAATCTCGGCTCGGGCGTGCGGCATTTCATGGAAATCTTCGCCATCATCTTCATGATCATGGTCGGCGCGGTCTTCGTGCTCGGCCCGGCGGCCCTGCTCGCCAACATGACGGGATGGAACATCACGCTGTGGACGGCGATCATCTTCATCTACTATTTCCTCGCCACCATCCTGCCCATCAACACCATCATCGGCCGCATCTATCCGTTCTTTTCCGTCTTCCTGCTGGTCATGGCCTTCGGGCTGGCCGGGGCGCTTCTGCTCGGTGACAGGCCGATCCTGCCCAACACCGACTTTTTCGTGAACACCGATCCCTCGGGCCTCCCCATCTGGCCGCTGCTCTTCATCACCATCGCCTGCGGCGCAATCAGCGGCTTCCACGCCACGCAGTCGCCCATGATGACCCGCTGCATGGAAAGCGAGCGCCATGGCCGGATGCTCTTTTACGGCCCCATGATCGCCGAGGGCGTGCTCGGGCTCATCTGGGTGACGCTCGGCCTGTCCTTTTATGAATCGCCCGAAGCGCTGGCCGCGGTGATCAAGGAGGGGACACCCACGCTGGTGGTCAAGGAAATCTCCATGTCGCTGCTGGGATCGGTGGGCGGCGTCCTCGCCATCATCGGCGTGATCGTGCTCCCCATCTCTACGGGCGACACGGCCTTCCGCAGCGCGCGGCTCCTCGTGGCCGACACCCTGCACATCGGACAGGGGCCCCTTGCCAAACGGCTCATGGTAGCCATCCCGCTCTTCATCGCGGGCATCGCCCTGACCCTCGTGGATTTCGCGGTCATCTGGCGCTATTTCGGCTGGGCCAATCAGACCATGTCCTGCGTCACCCTCTGGGCCGTGGCCGTCTACCTGGCGCGCCGGAAGCGTTTCCACTGGATCGCCTCCCTGCCCGCCGCATTCATGACCGTGGTCTGCATCTCCTATCTCTGCTATGCCAAGATCGGCTTCGGCCTGTCCCTTGAACTGGCGACCATCATCGGCGTTGTCGCAGGCGTGGGCGGGATGCTGCTCTTCCTCAGCAAGGGCCGCGTTATGCCGGAAACCGGCAACGAAGCACGCTGCTGATCATCCCGTTGAACACACAAAAAGCCCGGCCTTGGCCGGGCTTTTCCATTATGGAAAGAAGACGGAGCTCGGGCGGGGCCGCCCTGTAAGAAAATCCGCCCCGAAAAAAACCATGAAACCGCTCCACAGAAGGACCGAAAAGCCCCTCAAAGGGCAACGCGGCCCCTCCGCCGAAGCGCATAGTTGCGGTCTCGTACCCCCAACTGAAAGGGCAACGTCCCCAAAGGCCGCTTTTCCCGCCTCGCGCAGAACTTCCCGCCGACGAAGCGTCGATGCCCTGCCGGGCCGGAACATCGGGGACGCCAAGCCGTAGCTCCCCGCTAGAGGCCGGAAGCCTTCAAAGCCCGGATCAGGGCCTCGAGCTCCCGATCCATCGCGTCGATAAGCTCCCCTTCATGGCTCACGTCGTCGTGCTTGACGGCCTGTTCCGCCGCGAGGACATAATCGGCCAGCGGGACAAGGGAAAGGTTGCCCGCTACGCCCTTGAGGGTATGCAGCTCGGCGTGGGCCTTTTGCCGCTCCCCGGCCTTGAGCGCCTCCCGGACACGCTCTCCCGCATCCCCATAGCCGGAAACGAACTTGGAGAGCAGCCTGCGGTACAATTGTTCGTTTCCCATAAGACGCTTGACGCCGGATTCCCAGTCAACGCCGGAAATCGGCCTGCATCCTTGTTCTTCCCTGTCTGACATGCGTTCCCCCTCTGCGAAAGCCGGCCGCACCGACGCGCTCGACCGTATCGACAAACTATGCCAAACATGCTGATCCTTTGCAATGTATCCCGGTCAATTCTCAGGGCGTGCTTTCCTGCCAGACGGTTCCGGTATCGATTCGGTCCCTCTTCTCCACCGCCTGCGGCCCTTGCCTTACGCCGTCTCTTCCGGGGACGCGGCCTTTCTCTTCCGTGAGGTCTGCCAGCGGTTCAGAATATCGAATGTCCATTCCAAAATCGGGAGCGGTGTCACCACAGGAAGCACGGAAAAGTCGTTTTCGAACGTCTCTCCTTCTATACACGCTTCAAGATGCAGCCGAAGCACGGAACCACGGTTCCCCTGCTTCACCCAGTACGGCGCCATCGCGTCCTCCGGTTCAACAGCCTGCACAGTCCACCGGAACAGGGAAAAATCGCCAATATACAGAGAGTCCCCGACAAAGACGAGCCGCTGTCGGTTCAGCAGCGCGAGCAGCCCCACCACGGCCCCGACCGCCGCTAGCACGACGAAGGCAAGCAGAATGGGCCACGTCGCGGCGGCGTCTCCGACCATCTGGAAGAGACAAAACAACATCGCCCCGCAAAAAAACATGCCCATTACGAAGAGGACCAGCAGCCGTGACCGGTATTCAAGCATCAGCGCACCGGGCGCGGACGTCTCCTCCGGCGGCAGCGACAACGCCGCGCACTTGTCCGCAAATTCCCTGTCCGAAGGGCGAAACACCCCGATGCCGAGTTCGCGCGCGGACTTTCCGTCTTCCTGCGTAAAAAACGTGGCCATACTCCTTCCTCCGTTGGTTACACATTGCGGAAATCTCCCGCAACGCGGGGAAAACACCAATAAACAGTCGCAAAATGCACTCCAAGACAAACATCTCCCGCAACGCAGGGAAAACACAGGGCGGTGCGATCGGCGGCGTCCGTTCTTCTATGAAAAGAGGGACAGCAGCTCGATATTCCTTGTAGGGGGGCACAGCCGCAGGGATATTCCGACGTTGGGCTGGCGATGCCAATACACGTCCATGTCCTCGGCAGCATTCACCTCGCGGACCTCCCACCACAGGCCGTGATAGGCCCCGCTGTAAAGGCCCCTAGCGGTAAAAACGATCCTCTGGCGGGAACGCAGGAGCCTTACGCAGCCGTACATGAGGAGTGCGGCCATCAGCACCGACACTTCCGACGGCATCAGATGCCAGGCAATGAAGACGGCGACGGCACCGAAAACGATCACGATACCGAGCATGAACGGGCTGTTGAGGTCATACTCAAGCATAAGCGCTTCCCCGTCCTCTTCCGGGAGGTCCAGCTTCATCTGGCGGCACTTCTCCCCGAACGCCGGATCGGAAGGGGCAAACACGCCGATGCCGCAGGCCCGGGCGGTGGCCGCCTCTTCCTGAGAAAGCAGCTCATTTTCCATCGCCTTCCTCCCCCACGCGGGGCGCTGCGCCGTCCTGCCCATGCCCTTGCAACGGCGAGACCGACTTCCCACTACACCCGTGGGCGGGCCGACGGTTGCAACGTCAGGCTTCGTGGCCTTTCTTCCCGCGAGCCGTGAAGCCAAGGAGCGGATTCGCCCTCCCTCCGCACCCGCGCAAGCCGCTCCCGCCGAGGCCGAGGTAGACCCGCCGCAGCCTCGTGCGCAAACGGCGTCCCTCAGAGCCTCGGCCTTCTCTCCGTCCCCCTCTCCTGCACAGGCGAGACGGCAACCCTTTCGAGAAGCGGCAGGAAGGGCTTCTCCCTTTTCCGGGCTGTCCGCCGCCCGAAAAAACACTTTCCTCTTTCCTTACCGCCTCGGTCCCGCCGTTTCAAGGGACGCACGCCGTAGGGCTTCCTTTTCCGCAGAAGCCTCACAAAATTCTCTCAGCCTTGCGAATTGGCCGGGAAGCGTGTATGCACGAAATCGACTTTCCCGTACCTTTATCCCTCATCAGCAGAAAGGGAGGCAATATGTCCAAAAACGTAATCGTCATCGGCGGCGTGGCCCTCGGACCCAAGGCGGCGAGCCGTCTCAAGCGGCTCGATCCTTCCGCCAACGTGACCATGATCGACGAAAACACCAATATTTCCTTCGGCGGCTGCGGCATCCCCTACTATGTCTCCGGCGAAATCAATTCCCTTGATGCGCTGCGCTCCACAACCTACGGCACCGTGCGCACCCCCGACTATTTCGAGCACAAGGGCGTGCACACCCTCAACCGCACCCGCGTGACCGCCATCGACCGCGCCGCCAAAACCGTAACCGCCAAGAATCTGGACTCGGGCGAAGAAGCGACGCTCCCCTACGACCGCCTCGTCATCGCCACGGGCAGCACCCCCAAAGTGCCGCCCGTCGAAGGACGCGATCTCAAGAACGTAGGCGGCGCGAACAACCTTGAGGATGCCGACGCCCTGCGTCAGGCCTGCGCTTCGGGCAAGGTCCAGAGCGCAGTGGTCATCGGGGCGGGCTTCATCGGCATGGAAATCGCCGTCGCCCTCGCCGACATGTGGGACATCAAGACGAGCGTGGTGGAATTCATGCCGCAGGCCATGCCCGGCGTCATGTCCGCGAGCCTCTCCGACATGGTGCGCCACGATCTTGAAGAGCACAACGTGGACGTCTACACCGCCGAGAAGGTCCAGCGTCTGGAAGGCGAAAACGGCGAAGTGCGCCGCGTGATCACCGACAAGCGCACGCTTGAGGCCGATCTGGTCATCTTCGCCACGGGCTTTGCGCCCAATACCGCGCTGGCCCGTGACGCCGGGCTCGATCTGGACGAACGCACCGGCGCGATCCTCGTCAACGAATACATGCAGACCTCCGATCCCGACATCTACGCGGGCGGCGACTGCGTAGCCATCCCCAACCTGATCACCGGAAAGCCCTTCGTGCTCGCCCTCGGCTCGCTCGCCAACCGGCAGGGCCGCGTCATCGGCACCAACGCCGCCAGCGAAAGCGGCACTGTGGCCGCCTTCCACGGCGCCGTGGGTACGTGGTGCGTCAAGCTCTTCAAGATGTCGGCCTGCGGCACGGGCCTGACCATCGAACGCGCCAAAGCCGCGGGCTTCGACGCCGTTTCCGCCAGCCTCGAACAGCTCGACCGCGCCCATTTCTACCCCGAAAAGCACATGATGTCCCTTGAGCTCGTCGTGGAGCGCGGCACGCGCCGCGTCCTCGGCCTTCAGGGTGTCTGCGAGGATGGGGACGCGCTCAAGGCCCGCATCGACGCCGTGGCGACCATGCTCCAGTTCGGCAAGCCGACCATCGACGACCTCGCCAACGCCGAAATCGCCTACGCCCCGCCCTTCGCCTCGGCGATGGACGCCGTCAACGCCGTAGCCAACGTCGCGGACAACATCCTCTCCGGCCAGCTCAAGCCGATTTCCTCCAAGGAATTCGGTGAACTCTGGAAAAACAGGGCCGAAAACAACGTCTTTTTCGCTGACTGCCGCCCCGCCGTGGCGGGCAACGCCACCGCCGCCAAGTATCCCGGCGAATGGCACGCCATCGCCCTTGAGGACGTGGAAAGCAAGTTCGACTCCATCCCCAAGGACCGCCCCGTGGCGCTGGTCTGCAACACCGGCCTGCGCTCCTATGAGGTGATGCTCTACCTCCAGAAGCACGGCGTAACCGATGTAGTCAACGCCCTCGGCGGGATGCAGGCCCTCATCAAGCGCGGCGACGCCATGTAGGAAGGCGGCCCGGCGGAACCTTTTCCCACCCGCCGGAACGCTCCTCAGTAACGCGACAAAAACGTGCACAAGGGCAAAAGCGATGCCGCAAGCCTCGCTTTTGCCCTTCCTTTCGCATTCTCGCGCCCTTGCCACGCGCCGTCACTCCCGGTAATGTGGCCCAAACAAGGACGTAGCGATGACTATCGCATCCCCCAAACACAACCGCACGGAAATACCGATGAAACGCAAGCTCTTGTGGGCCTTTCTGCTTCTGTGGCTTTTGCTGACCGCCTACCTGCTGTTCCTGTCCAACAAATGGGCTTCGGCGGCCACGCCCTCCTATGCCGCCTCCACCGCCGTCACGACGGAGAACTTCGCTGACCTGCTGCGCGAAACGCTCCAGAAAAACCCCGATCTGCTGCTGAGCGTCCTGCGTGAAAACAGCGAGGCAGTGCTGGACATCGCGCAGGAAGGCTCCAACCAGAAACGCCACAAGGCCCTGCTCAATCAGTGGAAGGCCGAACTGAACCAGCCGAAAAAGGTGGACATCGCGGGCCGTCCCTTCCGCGGCGCGGCGGACGCGCCCGTGACCGTGGTGGCCTTCTCCGACTTCACCTGTCCCTACTGCCAGCAGGCCGCCGCGACCATGCAGAAGGTGCTGCAGGACAATCAGGGCAAAATCAAATACGTCTTCAAGCACTTCCCGCTCGAAAGCACCGGCATTGCGCGTATGGCCGCGGAATATCACGTGGCGGCGTCCCGGCAGAGCCCCGAACTGGCGTGGAGGTTTTATGACCTGCTCTTCGCGGGCCGCGCCGAGGTGCTCAAGGACGGCGAACCGGCCATTCTCAAGGCGGCGCAGGAGGCGGGGCTGAACATGAAAAAGCTGGCCGCCGACGTCAAGAAAAAGGACGTGCGCGCGGAAGTGGACGCCGACGTCGCGGAAGGGCAGGCACTCGGCGTGCAGGGCACCCCGTATTTCCTCATCAACAATCTGGTGGCCCGGGGCGCGCTTTCCTCCGAACTTTTCAAAGAGGCCATCAACATGGCCCTGCAAGCCGCACCTTCCGGGCAGAAGTAATGATCATAACCCGTACGCTTGAATCGCTCGATCAACCTTTTCCCATTGACCTTTCTCCCGGCTCCTGCGTCACGGTGGGCAATTTCGACGGCGTGCATCTGGGGCATCGGGCCTTGCTTTCCCTCACCCTTGAGCGCGCGGCGGCGACGGGCGGCGTGCCCGTCGCCGTCACCTTTGCGCCGCATCCGCTGGAAGTGCTGACCCCGCACGCCCCGCCCCGTCTCACCACGCCGGAAACCCGCCTTGCCCTCCTTGAAGCCTCGGGCATGGCCCTCGTACTCCTCGTGTCCTTCACGCCCGAACTGGCCGCGCTCCCGCCGGAAACCTTCGTTCGCCGCGTGCTCCTCGACACGCTGAACATGCGCGAACTTCTCATCGGCTATGACTTCACGCTCGGCAAGGGCCGCTCAGGGACGCCGGAGGTGCTGGCGCGCATCGGCAAGGCCGAGGGTTTCCGGGTAGACCGCCTTGAGGCCCTGTCCGTCCATGACGAAGTGGTCAGTTCCACCCGCATCAGGGACCTCCTGCGTCAGGGGCAGGTATGGGAAGCCAGCACCCTGCTCGGACGCCTTTACTCCGTACAGGGCGAAGTGGTGCACGGCAAAAACCGGGGCGGGCGGCTTCTCGGCTTCCCCACCGCCAACCTCGCGCCCACGTCCGCCATGCTGCCCAAGCCGGGCGTCTACGCGACGCTGGCCACGCCGTCCGAATCCGCCGGAAGCGGCCTGCCCGCCGTGCTCGATCCCACGGCTCCCGCGCCGGATACCCGCCCC
>OFGN01001777.1_pt1 | contig 13761 bp, 14 predicted proteins | sample 1521821 | NCBI WGS metagenome assembly OFGN01 (sample SAMEA3504094, study PRJEB24116) | mouse gut metagenome | biome: mouse gut; feature: mouse-associated habitat; material: faeces | place: Denmark | collected 2011
CTCCAAGACTCTCAATAATGCGAGTTAATTTTGGAACATAGAACTGAACACCCTACTTATTAATTCATGATTGGTAATGACTTCAAGTTTTAAATACATAGCCGCCGGCACTATCGGCATAGCGTCACTGGCGTCGGCTTCAGCCGCGCCGCTGACTGTGGATGACTATTGTACTCCCGCCCTTACTTCTCCAAAGGGTGTAAAGGAGATGCGCCCGCTCGCTGACGGAACAAGTTATGCCGCCGTATCCGACGACGGCAGACGAATAGAGGTGTTCAGCTACAAGACCGGCAAGGCAATTTCCACGCTTTTCTCGCTCGATGCGGTGAAAGGAGACCTCAGGATAGATGATTTCGATGGATACGCGCTCAGCGAAAACGAGAAGAAAATTTTGCTTTGGAATAATTCGGAGCAGATCTACCGCCATTCTTTCACAGCCGAGTATTATGTGTATGATATTTTACGCTCGACACTGAAGAGAGTTTCGGCTGATGGCCCACAGCGCAATGCCACGATCTCACACGACGGTCGGATGGTGGCATATACACGCGACAACAATATCTATATCTCCAACCTCGACTATGGTACAGACAATGCTGTCACTACCGACGGGAAGGTGAATTCCATTATCTACGGATCGCCCGACTGGGCGTACGAGGAGGAGTTCGGCATGCAGAACTCGATGTGCTGGAGCACAGATGACTCTGTTCTTGCTTTCATACGCTTCGACGAGTCAAAAGTGCCGGTCTATACTTTCGACCGCTACAAGAGCTATTGCGAGGAAAACCCGCTTTCCGACATTTATCCCGACGCATATTCCTATAAATATCCTCTTGCTGGATATCCCAATTCCACGGTCTCTGTCCATGCATATAATGTCGACAACAGGACCACGAAGAAAATGGATCTCCCGATAGGAGAGGGGTATGTCCCGATGCTGTCGTTCGACGGCGAAGGGAAAAACCTGATGGCAATGCTCCTGAACCGGGACCAGAACCGTCTGGACCTCTATAAGGTCAACCCGGGATCGACTGTAGCCAGCCTCGTTATTACAGAAATGTCCGACGCTTGGCTTAGCCCGGAGGCATATAAAATGGTGCGCTATTCCATAAACTCGTTCGTGATCGGAAGCGAGCGGAGCGGCTGGAGACACTTGTACGAATATGACTACAGCGGCAATCTGAAGCGCGCCATCACATCTGGAGAGTGGAACGTGACCGCATATTACGGACGCGATGCGCGGACGGGAACAGACTACATCCAGACCACCATGCGCGGAGCAGTCAACCGCAATGTCGCATCGGTCGACAGCAAGGGCCGAATTACGGTACTTAACGATATCGACGGTACGGAGAACGCGTGGTTCAGCGGCAATTTCGATTATTATCTCCGGAAATACAGCAACGCGGTAACTCCACCGGTCTATACAATCTGCAACAGTCGGGGCAAGTCGCTCATAGATATTGAAAGCAACAGGGAATACGCAGCGAAGTATTCCTCTGTACCAAAGATGGAATTCACGACAGTGCCCAATGCCGAGGGAGAGGCGATGAACGCATGCCTGATAAAGCCGGCGGATTTCGATTCTTCCAGACGCTACCCGCTGATGATGTACCAGTATAATGGTCCTGATTCGCAGACTGTACTTAACGAATGGAAGATGGACGGCGTCTATTACATAGCCTCGCAGGGGTATGTGGTGGCTATGGTCGACGGCAGGGGCACAGGGAACCGCTCCAGAAAATGGGCGAATGCCGTCTACCGCAATCTCGGTCATCTGGAGACGGCCGACCAGATAGCGGGAGCGCGCAACATCGCAAAACTTCCGTATATCGACGCGGAGCGCATGGCATGCTTTGGCTGGAGTTACGGCGGATATATGACCCTTATGGAACTTACGGCCGCAGACTCTCCGTTCAAGGCCGGAGTATCGATGGCTCCAGTTACCGACTGGCGTCTGTACGACTCCATCTATACGGAAAGATATATGTCGACACCGCAGGCAAATCCTTCGGGATATGACTCTGCTTCCGCTCTCGACAGGACCGGAAATCTAAACGCTCGTCTTCTCATTATGTCGGGGACAAGCGATGACAATGTCCATTTCTATAATACTCTCAAGTATACATCCAAATTGAATTACGAAGGAAAGATTTTCGATATGATGGCATTGGCGGGATTCGAGCACAGCCTCAGGATGTGTAACGCCCGTTCACGCCTCTACTCCAAGATTGTCGATTTTCTGGATTCCAATTTGAAGTAAAGCGTAATATCCGGCTATGAACGATCTGAACAAAATAGACAGCTCAAGGTTCTTTGCTTTCTGGAAAAACTTTTCAGTCGCGCTCCTTGTAATGATCATCACCCTTTTTCTGTCGATGGTCCTGCCGTTTTATTTTTCTCCGATCGTCTCGCTCCTCGGCGCAGCTTTCCTCTATACGCAGCTCTATAACAACAAACTCAGTAAGTCTGCTGCGTGCATGCTCTGTACTTACTCGATTTTCTTGTGTCTCATCTCATTCTCGTTTATCTCCATTCTCCTCAATGTGCTCTATATCTGGGGGTTCATAAATCTGCCGAAGGAATTCTCCTTTTTTGCCGAACCTTATATTCCGAGCCTTATCCTGAATCCGATCTGCTTCCTGATCATTCTTATTCTCAAGTTACGTAGCGGCAGACTGTCGATATGTGTGGATTGCCGTATTGAGCACGGCCCCTCCATTTCCAGAGGACGGGCAGGACAGATACACTATACCGAGTCAAGTCTGCAGCTTAACAATCTGCTGTGGCTGTTCGGGATCCTCACGCTCCTGACATGGTGTTATTATCTGTTCTTCTACATGGATATAAACATCAATGCCCGCGACAATTACATCTTCTTCTGGGTCAATATAATCGCTTTCGTAATAGATGAGATTTATTTTGCATCCCGCTATTACAATATGTATCTTGACCTGAAGGAGAATGGAGAGATCATAACGGAGGATGAACTTGGCGACATGACCACAAAGACCTATCTGAGGTACTATGTGGTGTGCGGCAACAGCATATATATCAATCCGAATGTTGCTGACCCATATAGGCCTGATGCCAAGATTATAGATACTCATTTCGTTACCAAGCGCAACGTGAACGGTATCACCACGGTCGAGGTGAACGACATAATCCGGCGCATGCTCGGCATGCAGATCGGAAAACTCAGATTCTTCTACGGTAGAAAGTCTCCGGACCATGCCAATCACAGTTTGCTGAGGTATTTCTATTTCCTTCCAGGCGAGCCGGAAGATTATCCGGAGATGCGGCTGGCGGGAAAATGGATGGATTTTTCGGAACTCATGGGGCTATACAACACCAATCCCAATTCCATATCCCGGATTTTCCTGTCGGATATATCCCGGATGACTACAATCGTGTTGACACAGAAAATTTTCAATGAGGAGGGAGTGCGTCGTATCAAGACCAAGAGTTATCGTCCTACTTATGATCTTGTGGAAATACAGAAAAAAGATTATGATTTCCAGGATGACAAATGGATCCGGATATCTATGTTCAATTCGGATACAAAAGCCTTTTTCCTGCGGAAATGGTTCCGAAATCTGATGCGAATAAACAAGAAGAACAGCGGAGACAAATGGCTTACCCGTCGATAGCAGTTGTAGGACCTACCGCCTGCGGGAAGACGCGTCGCGCTGTAGAACTGGCTCTCTCTCTTGGGGGAGAAATAATATCGGCCGATTCACGGCAGGTGTATCGTGGAATGTCGATAGGGACAGGCAAGGATTTGTGCGAATACGGGGAAATTCCATATCATCTTATTGATATTGCTGACGCTGGGGAGAAGTACAATCTCCATCGCTATCTGAGGGACTTCCACAAAGCCTATTCCGACGTGCTCGGCAGAGGTCTCCTTCCCGTGATATGCGGAGGAACCGGGATGTATCTTGAAAATGCCATCCGAGGAATCCGGCTTCCCGATGTGCCGGAAAACAAGGCCTTGAGGAAGGAGCTTGAGGGTAAAAACCTCGATGAACTTACTGCGATGCTTGCGTCGATGAAGGCGCTCCATAACAACACTGACACGGATACTGTGAAGAGAGCAGTCAGGGCTATCGAAATTCAGAAATATTACGAAGATCACCCTGACGAATCGGTGCAGGCAAGCGCCGATAATGCGAGGTTTCTCGACTGCGTCGTGATAGGACTTGACATTCCGCGGGAAGTCCGGAGGGAAAGAATCACCATGAGGCTTAGGTCGCGGCTTGAGGAGGGAATGGCTGATGAAATCAAAAGTCTGCTTGACCGCGGCATTCCGGCGGCGGATCTCATTTACTATGGACTCGAATACAAGTATGTGACATTGTATGTTACCGGCGTCCTGACATACGATGAAATGTTCACGCAGCTGGAGACAGCTATCCATCAGTTCGCCAAACGTCAGATGACATGGTTCCGCGGCATGGAACGCCGGGGTATCCACATCCATTGGCTCCCGTACGACATTCCGGGACCGGACCTGATCCGCACCGTCCGACAGTTGATACAGGACCAATGAATAATCAACCGCTTTCTCCGGGCCTCCTGAAGAATATTGGATTCCTTGTCAGTCAGTCTGATCGACCGGCACGTTTAGGGTTGGCGGGAAACCAGCCTTTGCGCACGCGTTCTACTTGTTCGTTTACCTCCTTGATGCTCCAGAAACAGCTGAAAGCGGTGACTCCGAGCAACGATGAGCCTATGACTGATCGCACCCATAGTGCGGCGGCAAGAAAGATTATGCCGGCTACGAGAAATATCCATTTCACCTTGACTCCGATATAGTATTCCCCTTTTATTACAAGCGGATGGAAGAGTCCGATTATCAGAAAGGTGCAGACCCCGATCAGCAGACCTGCAAGATTGTATTGTTCTATGAATTCCGTCATGGTTCTGGATTAGGTATTATATATTTTAACGTATGACAGTGAGTCCGTATTGGATCCAGCATCACTTAATCCGCTGTCGGTTCTTTGGGTTTAAGCAATGAGAGTGAAACCTCGTATGTATTGATGGCAGCCAAAACAGAGGTGCCGGCAATGACAGCCCATGCAATGATTGTGAAACTATCTGCAAAAAGATTCATGATATAACCGCCGGGCAGTGTTGACTGCCAGTCTGAAACAGCATTGCTGAGATAAGGTAAAAACAGAGAAAACACGAAGCCGACAATAAATCCGGCAAAAGCGGCAATGGCAACGGCTTTCTTATTCCTTGACCTGACTTCGGCCGTATGTCGCTTTATTATCTCTACTGAATTTAGGTTACGTTCAAGTTTATTCATAAACTTGAAGTCGGACGAAAGTTCCGGCTCAAAGTTTGTGAACAGAGATTTTAATTTATCATCTTCCATCTTGTATTGTCAGATTAATCGGTGGATAACAAGCCGCGCAAATGAATGCGGCCACGCGAGAGATGTTGTTTCACTGCATCCTGAGAGGTTTCCTGTATTTCGGCAATTTCTTTGACCGAGTAACCTTGCATATAGAAAAGAAGGACTGAAGTCCGTTCTTTTGCAGGTATTTTATTCATAGCCTCATAAAGAGGCTGATATGCAAAGGAGGAATCCGATTTTTCATGGGCGGTAATGTCATCAGCGTCTTCATACCCGACAGTGAGCCGTTCTCCGCGCTTGTGGTTGATAAACGTATTGTATCCTATTTTGAAAACCCAGGCGTAGAACTTCTCCGGATTTGAGAATGAGTCGCAGGACAGGTATGCCTTGATATAAGATTCCTGCGCAACATCATCCGCGAGCGCGGTATCGCCGCAACACAGAGCCACCAGAAAGCGTCTGAATGCTTTCTGAGTGGCTTCTACGCATGATATGAATTGCTCGCGAGTCATATCATGTTTACTCGTTGATTTGTTTGCGGGTCACGAAGTAAACCACAAGGTAGCTTAGACCGATTGCGAGCGAAATGCCACCGAATATCAATGGAACGGTAACCGCGTCTGTCTGGAATTCCATGCCCATACTGTAGGCTATAATACCTATAATGCAAACCGCAATGCCGACGAGCGAGAAGATACAGCCACGGAGTAAACGGAGATTGAGAATTTCCAGGGCCGTTTTCTTGGGTTTCTGAAGCGCTTCAGCCAATTTGTCAGCATCGATGTCGCAATTGGATTCGATTGCCTTTATGAGTACTTTGGAGCGCTTGTTGTCGCTGTTGATTGAAGCCCCGAATATTATGGCTATGATTGCTACCGGAAGAACCACGCATACAAAAATGGGAACTAATATTTGTGCCATATTCTTTAAGTTTGATAGTTAGATGTTCTTTTGAGACGTCTCGTATATAAGACACACTTCGGAACAAAAAGGTGACAATGCCCACAAAAAAAATTTTTTCAGAATAAAGGCCATATATTCAAAGCCACCACCGACCGCTGTAAATATAAGTGTAAATACCGCAAAGGATTTTACAAACGCCGATGTCAGAAACTTTCCACTTTTTTCATCCCATAGAACAATAGTCTAAATAGCGCGGACGGTTGTATCGCTCTTTCTGAGCATGTCACCTCGCTGTATATTATAAACGAATCAAATAAACGCAATCATAATGGCCTCGATAAAAGTAAAGTTCCGGCCCTCGACTGTCGCTGACCACGAAGGCACAATCTACTACCAGATTATCCATGAAAGGAAGGTGCGACAGCTTCTGACCGACTACAAAGTCTTTCCATCAGAGTGGGATGAAAGCCGCTCGATGGTAACTACAACTCAGAAAAGTGAACGTAAATCGTTTATTCTCTCAATTCGTGAGCGCATCCGCTGGGATGTGGAGCGGCTGACTAAGATTGACCGTAAATTAAATTCCAACGGTCTGACCTACACTGCCGATGATGTTATCGACGAGTTCAATCGCTACGCACATGAATACTCTCTGTTCAATTTCATGGAGAATATAATTGCCAGACTGAAGCAGAACAGCAAAGTAAGAACTTCCGAGACCTACAAGTCCACACTCAACAGTTTCAAGAAGTTCCGTAAGGACGAGGACATCATGCTCGACTGCCTCACCTCTGAAATAATGGAGGCGTATGAGGCATGGCACAAGGGTAGGGGAGTTGCGCCTAATACTATATCATTCTACACCCGTATTCTGCGTGCCGTCTATAACCGTGCAGTTGAAGATGACATTATCGAGAACCGCAATCCGTTCCGTCATGTCTATACCGGAGTAGACAAGACCGTCAAACGTGCATTGCCGCTGGCCGTAATCAAAAAAATCAAGACATTGGACTTGTCTCTGACTCCGGCCCTCGACTACGCCCGCGATATGTTCCTGATGAGTTTTTATCTACGTGGTATGAGCTTCATCGACATGGCTTTCCTGAAAAAATCAGACCTCAAAAACGGCTACGTCACGTACCGACGTCGCAAGACCGGCCAGCAACTCGTAATCGAATGGACAAAAGAAATGCAGATGATTCTCGACAAATATCCCGAAAACAAAAGCGACTACCTATTACCTATCATTCGCAATTCCGGACTCAACGAGCGATGTACCTACCGCAACACCGGCTATAACATCAACCATAATCTGAAACGAATCGCAGAAATGGTTGGTGTAACCATACCACTGACTCTATATGTAGCCCGCCATAGCTGGGCATCCGCCGCCAAAGCGAAGGGTATTCCTCTCTCAGTAATCTCGGAAGGCATGGGCCACGATAGTGAGGCAACCACTCAAATCTACCTCGCCAGCCTCGATACCTCCGTCGTTGACAAAGCCAACTCCCTTATCCTCAAAAGCCTTTAATCTTAGCCTCAGTTTCCACCTCGGAGATTGAGGCTTTATTGTTTAGTAATCATCCAACTCTCTAAATAAGAGAGGCTTATTCAATATGCAAAGTTAGTCATTTTTCTGCAAATAAACACTCTTGCATCCGGAAAAAATATAGACAGGCAGTCAAATTATCAAGTAACATACTCATTTGTTTAGGAAATCATGCCCAATAGTAATCGTATACAGCTGAACCTACTGTAATTATGTGATGTCCAATTCTCTTATTTAGAGAGGCTCCACCAATCAATCATATAATGACAATAGGAACCATGAAATATCAACCATTCAGCACCCCTCCAATGGAAGGGGGTAAATACACATGCCCTTTGTTTGACAATCACCCAAATCTTTTGTCAAGAGTGACCTTGCTTAACCTAACTAAAATGACATTCTGCAACAATGTATAAATTATGTCTTAACTCTCGCGATGAGTTGCTTATTATCGACTTGACTAAGATTGCATTTCTTCAATCCAATGGTAACTATACTAATATGCAGTACATTAAAGGCGAAACGCACTTGTTAACCATTGGCATTACGAAAGTGGAAGAATATATTCGTCAGGTTTGGCCAGCAGACCAACCATCACCTTTCATACGTCTTGGAAGAAGATTGTTGATCAATCAGACATATCTTACCGAAATCAATATGTTGAAACAACGTATAACTCTTTCCGACAGAGAGACGAACTGCTATACACTAGCTGTTCCAAAACCTCTTCTTAAACAATATAAGGAGCTAATTTACGAAAATTTTAAGAAACTTCATTAATTCATACAAGTATGGCTCAAGAGTATTTGTTAGGAAGATCTCATCAGGGATCGGTAAAAATCCCATCGGCTAAAGTGTGTGTTAGTGGTACTCACGCAAAAATCACTGTTTCAGATAATGGCGTTTGGGAATTAGAGGATTTGAATTCTCCTAATGGAGTTTTCATACGTGATGAAAATGGGGATTTCCAAAAAGTATTCAAAAAGCAGATAAATGAGACATCTATTATCCGTTTAGGAAATGGAGGAGCAGATAGTTTCATATTCACAGCTCACAGAATATTATGTGGTGATGATTCATATTCCTATGAATTTCATCAACTCAGAAAGCAATTGAAGAAACAGTTGGGAAAAGAAGCCAAGCATGAAAAGAAAGTTTTGCTTCATGGTTGGATTGCAAAACTCTCAGGTATTGTTGCGATTGGATTGACGTATATAATAAGTAAAGATATGGATCCTCTCATACGTTGCTCTATCACCGGTGCAATGCCAGCGGTCTTGGGGGTGGCATTTATAGGCGATGGTTCCGTAACAAAAGCCCTTAAAAAACAAAGAGCAAAATTACTCAGATGTCCAAAATGTGGCCATCCAATTTCTGATTTCGATATCGAAAACAGACAATGTTCACGTTGCAAAGCACATTAATAAATAATTAATAAATAATTTTTGAGATGAAGAAAATAGTGACATTCATAACCACAGTGATATTATGCGTAATGAGTATTCAGGCACGCACATTTGTACTTATTACCGGCATATCAAATTACGGAAATGGAGACATAAATCTTGCGCAAACGACAAAAGATGCTAAAAGGTTTAAAGAAGTTATGGCAACCCAAACTAAAGATATCACACTACTTACAAGTAGTAATGTCACGCGTGCCAATGTCCTTGAAAAACTGAGCGCAATTTGTAATCGAGCGCAAAAAGATGACCGTATCATATTTTTCTATAGTGGTCATGGAATGCCAGGTGCAATATGTGGCTATGATGCTGCCATTTCGTATGAAGATATTGTAGCACTTCTTGAAGGTTCTCTTGCAAAGGAAAAATTCTGTTTTATCGATGCTTGTCATGCAGGAACAATGGCCAAATCAGCGACAGATGATTCTTGGACGAAAGCCATAAAAGGGAAAGCCGGTCAAGTTTTCTTTGTGTCTTGTCGATCAGATGAATATTCTGCAGAAAGCCCAATTTTGGGTGCAGGTTATTTTACTCAAGCATTACTGAAAGGTATGCGCGGTAAAGCAGACAAAGATAATAATCGTGAAATCACGGTGATGGAGTTATTTAAGTATATACATACCGACGTTGTAAAACGTAGTAAACAGAAACAGCATCCTCAACTTATAGCACCACAAAGTATGTATAATATGGTTATCACAAAATGGTAAGAATGACTATTTCGTCAAAAAACTCCGTGAGTTCATCCGATATGAATTGAAATAGTTGACTTTATAATTACATCACCATAACTTTGCATCAAACAAAACAATTATTACACCATGAGCGATACTAAAACAATTAATACAACGGGGACTAAATCTGGAAACGCCAAAAAAGTCGCAGGACAGGCCGCAACAATAGTTGGATCTGCTGGGTTAGGCGTTGCCGGAACCATGTTTGCAAATGCTGAGTCTAACGATGGAGAGAAAACGGTTGTCGAAGCTGAAGCTGTCTCAGATGAAGTTTCTGAAGCTGTTAATCAATCAAATGGGAATCAGAATTCAGATACTCAAACAAATGCGGGTCAGAGTAATTCGACCACATCCAATTCTTCCGCACAGCCAGGACCGGAAGTTATTGAGGAACTTCAACCCATTAAGGAGGAACCCACTAACATGAACCAAAATGTTAGTTCTAATTCTAATGACACTTTAAATTCCGATGAAATAGTAGAAGCTCTTATAGCGGAGGAACAAATCGATCCCAATGATATAGACATGACAGATGTTGTCAATTTTGATGAAATCGGTACTGTTTACACAGTTGAAGGAGACAGCTATACTGCTGCTGCATTTCATGATGCTGCAGGCAATCAGCTTGTTATGATTGATGTAGATGGTGACAACACTTTCGACATCGTTACTGATGAATATGGTAATCCCCTGGTAGACCAAAATGGAGAGTTTTTGGCCGCTGGTGATTTAACCGTTGATGATGCAGAGTCTGACATTTACGATAATACAATGTATCTTGCCCACAACGAAATCGACAACACAGATGATTTCGATGCCGATTCTTTGGCGCAAGATCTTATCTCCTAAAGCTTAAGAATATGGCAGACAATACTATTCTGGCATTTAATTGCTTAAATCCAAATTGCAAAAAGCCCATAAAGCTCCGCCGTCCGCAAAAGACTGGTATCTATGGAGTGAAATGTCCTCACTGTGGGTATCAGGCTAAAATCAAACTGCCGGGAGAAGACAAAATCCATATAGAAAACCAGTCTCAGAGACCTACGATTTCAGTTCCTGACAACTCTTCCAAGGCCCGAATCACAGTTGAAGATGGCTTCATTGTTGGTTATGAATATAAATTTGGTTGTCCCCATTGCAAAAAGCAAGAAATCGCATTCAACTCACAAAAGGCCGGACATAAGGAATTTGCCTGCCCTCTTTGCCACGGTCAACTTGCTGTGGATGTCAGAGATAAGACTAAAGTTCTTGACCTCGATTCTGAAACTATACAGTTTTTAAAAGGGAAACTTGTTTTGGTGAGGAGAGGTTGGATTAATAAAGATTATCCTCTTCTCGCAGGAAAAACAATAGTTGGACGCGACGATGAAACCGCTCCATCCGACATCTCAATTAAAGGCGATTCAAGCATGTCACGCCGCTCAATCGAGATTCTCGTCCAACAATCTGAGAAGGGTTATACATTCAAACTTACAGTCCTGAATGTAACAAATCCAGTACTTCACAATAATAAGCCTCTAATGAAAGGGGAATCAGTATCATTGAATTTTGGAGATACAATACTTTTGGGTAAAACCAAGTTTCGCTTTGAAAAAGACAAGTAATGGAAATAATACTCAATCAACCATATTCCTTTTGCCAACTGGGTAAACGAGGCAATCAAGAGGATGCCCGCTTTCCCGACGATAATGTTCCGCAATGTTATAAAGCGGCTTTCGTCGTGTGCGATGGTGTCGGCGGTCAAGACAAAGGAGAAGTGGCAAGCAGAACCGTGGCTGATGCCTTTGGAGAGTATCTTGAAAATATAGATTTGTCCAAACCATTTACTGACGAAGATTTCAGTAGGGTTCTTGGGTTTGCATTTGATGCTCTTCAAAAACGGATGAACAGCGATTCAAAGCAAATGGCCACCACTTTAGCATTTGTCTGCTTTCACTCCGAAGGCGTATTTATGGCACACATTGGAGATAGTAGAATATATCATATCCGACCTCATGTAGGAATACTTTATCAAAGCGAAGACCACTCTTTGGTAAACGCTCTGGTTCACTCCGGCAATATTACCCCAGAAGAAGCTATTAATCATCCACAAGGTAATGTCATCACAAGATGTATAGGGTACGTTGCACCTGGTCGGAATAGGCCAACTGCTACAACTTACAATATTAATGATGTGGAAGCCGGCGACTATTTTTTTCTCTGTTCAGATGGCGTTTTTCATAAGGTGGATGACTCAAAACTAATAAGCATTCTTGCTTCAGATAAAAGTGACAAAGACAAACTTGGATACATTGCAAATTTATCCAAGAATAGCAGCGACAATAATACTGCATATTTGATTGGTGTAAAGGATGTTTTGATAGAATTGGGTGATACGGTCAAATCAGACGCAGAAGAATCATCCACTTCCACTCAATCTATAACAACGGTTCCCCTCCAATACAAGCAACCTATTGTTCGGGAAGTTGAACCAAGTGATCAGAAATCATCTAGATTCTTTCAGTTAATCAAAAAATTATTCAAATAATGGCTGTCGACAAAAAACTTGAGAACGCTCTTCCCGAAGGTTTTGTTGTTAAATCCGGCAAGAACATTTACCGGGTTGTGAAGGTCTTGGGTGCTGGAGGCTTTGGTATTACATACAAAGTCATCCGACAAGATGGAGTTGTGTTTGCCATGAAAGAATTCTTTAGGAACGAACTTTGTGAGCGTGATGAGGCACAAACTATTTCTTATTTGAAATCTAACAAGAGCACAATAGAGACTGGTATAGAGGATTTTATCACGGAAGCTGGGAGACTAAACAAGCAAAGCATTTCGCATCCTAATATAGTGTCGATTTACGAAGTATTCAAGGCTAATAATACTGCCTACTATATAATGGAGTATATAGCAGGTGTGGATTTGCTTCATTACATAAAGAATAACGGAAACAAACCATTGTCTCTTGAACAAGCCATAAGCGTAATGCGCCCTATACTTCAAGCGACTTCTTTGTTACATAAGAATAACATTACCCACCTTGACATCAAACATGAGAATATCATTTTGACTAAGGAAGATGATAATTCTTTGAGACCAGTCTTGATAGACTTTGGTTTATCCAAGCACTATGACAATAAAGGTAAGGCAACTTCAACTTTGACAGCAGCGGGTTGCACTGACGGTTTTGCTCCTATTGAACAATACTCTGGTTTAACGGAATTTACTCCGGAGGCTGATGTATACGCTCTTGGAGCCACGCTTCTTTATCTTCTTTCCGCTAAATGGCCAGCAAAAGCAAGTGATATTACAACCCAGCAAATAGTTGAAGCTCTACCTTTCGATATACCGGAAGATACTCGTGATGCTATTCTCAAAGCTATGAGAAAAGACAAAGGAGATAGAACATCCTCTGTTGCATTGTTTGCTTCTCACCTTGGAGTTGACATTGATTTTCAGGCTGGAGAAGGAAGCGTAACTCACTTATTGAATATAGGAGGGGACACTACGCCAATTAAGATAAACAATTTCAGAAAGCCTCTAATTTATGGCGTTATTGCATTAGCCGTAATCGGTGGCGCAATATGGATTATTAATCGGCCAAAACCGACACCATCAGAGTTGCTTACAGAGGCGATTAAGAACAACGACATTGAGTCTTTGGAAAAGTTTGTTAAGCTGGATTCTGTGCGCTCATATTTACCATATAGGGTGTTCAGTTTGATGTTCCGAAAAACGTCATTCAAAACACCTGAAATATTA
>OFGN01001783.1_pt1 | contig 13740 bp, 9 predicted proteins | sample 1521821 | NCBI WGS metagenome assembly OFGN01 (sample SAMEA3504094, study PRJEB24116) | mouse gut metagenome | biome: mouse gut; feature: mouse-associated habitat; material: faeces | place: Denmark | collected 2011
GCTCGTCGATCCATGTCACCGGCAAACTCGTTGAGTCGATGGGCAAAGGCCAGAGCTGCGAGGTACAGGCCGACACTCTCGAAATCTACGGCACCGCCGACCCCGAGACTTATCCCCTCCAGAAAAAAGGCCACACCATGGAGTTCCTGCGCGAGAAAGCCCACCTGCGCCCCCGCACAGCCACTTTCGGCGCTATCCTGCGCATACGCAGCGCATTGGCCTTCGCCATCCATAAATTCTTCAACGAAAAAGGATTCTTCTATCTCCACACTCCCCTTATCACAGGCAGCGACTGCGAGGGTGCCGGCGCGATGTTCCAAGTGACTACCCTGCCCCTCAACGACCTCCCCCGCACCGAAGACGGCAGCATAGACTACAGCGAAGACTTCTTCGGCCGCCCCACAGCCCTCACCGTCAGCGGTCAGCTCGAAGGCGAGCTCGGAGCCACAGCCCTCGGCGCTATCTACACCTTCGGCCCCACATTCCGTGCTGAGCGCTCATTCACTCCCCGCCACCTCTCGGAGTTCTGGATGATAGAGCCCGAGATGGCATTCTATGACATCACCGACAACATGGATCTCGCCGAGGAGTTTGTGAAATATTGCATACAATATGTCCTCGACCATTGCCGCGACGATATCGACTTCCTCAGCGAGCACTTCGACCCCGAACTGGTGCAGCGCATGGAATTTGTGCTCCACAACGACTTCGTGCGCCTCACCTACACCGAGGGTATCGACATCCTTAAAGCCTCGGGCGTGAAATTCGAGGTGCCTGTAGAATGGGGTATCGACCTCCAGAGCGAGCACGAGCGCTACCTCGTAGAGCAGCACTTCAAGAAACCCGTAATCCTCACCGACTATCCCAAGGACATCAAAGCCTTCTATATGAAACAGAACGACGACGGCCGCACCGTGCGCGCCATGGACGTTCTCTTCCCCAAAATCGGCGAGATCATCGGCGGCAGCGAGCGCGAGGCCGACTATGGCAAGCTCCTCGCACGTATCGAAGAGCTCAACATACCGATGAAAGACATGTGGTGGTATCTCGACACCCGCCGCTTCGGCACCGTGCCCCACTCGGGCTTCGGTCTCGGCTTCGAGCGCCTCATGCTCTTCGTCACCGGCATGGCAAATATCCGCGACGTAATCCCCTTCCCACGCACGCCCAACAACGCCGAATTCTAATTCAAGCTAAACATACTGAGTCCATAAAGCCTTGTGCTTTATGGACTTTGATTTATGCGCCATCTCATTTTCATAGCCATAGCCCTGCTGCTCACCTGCTGCACATGGAAGCCACGCGGACGTCTCGCCGAGGCCGAACGGCTCTCCGACAGCGTGCCAGAGCAGGCGCTCGACACTCTCGCAGCCATCGACCGCGCCACTCTCGGCGAGGCCGACAGATATTTCTACGACCTGCTGTGCGTGAAAGCCACCGACCGCTCATTCCTCGACCATACCGACGACACCCTCATCGTAGGAGTGCTCAACTATGCCTACACCCACCAGAGCCACGGCTACTATCCCGAGGCTCTCTACTACGCCGGCCGCGTATACAGCGACCTCGGCGACTACCCCTCCGCCCTGCGCTACTACCAAGACGCCCTCGCCCTGCTACCCGCCGAAAAGCAAAAACTCCGCGGCAACATCCTCAGCCAAACCGGCCGCCTGCTCACAACCTTACGTCTCTACGATGAAGCCGTACCTTATATCGAAGAAGTTTTATCAATAGATCGCAATGAACAAGACACTTTAAACCTCGTTTACGACTTACAATTGTTAGGACATACATTCATGAATGACAAACAATTCGATAAAGCAGAGAATTGTTTCAAAGAGGCAATGAATTATTCCAAGAATTTAGAGCCGGAACTTATGGCCGGTTCAAAAATGTATTTAGCTTCTATCAAGTATTATAAAGGTGATATAGATTCTGCATTATACTATATACGCGGAATAAAAGAAACCATTGATACTGAATCTTACAATAATCTGTTAGCCTTTGGCGGAAATATCTACTATAAAGCAGGTATTCTTGACACTGCTTATCATTATGCTTCTGAACTCATAGCACAAAAAGAACTGATAAATAAGACAAGCGGATATAATATTATACTAAAGCCCGCACTACGCCAATTCTTATCTACAGATAGTCTCGAAATATATTTAAAAAAATATTTAGAGACACTTGAAAAAGAATATACCGGACATGGCGAGATTTATGCCATATATCAACAATCTATACATAACTATGAGTTGCATGAGCGTATGCGACAAACTGCGGAACTCAAGAACACCCGGCTGCAACTCTTTATCACTCTTATTGCCTGTGGTCTGTTTTTAACTATCATTGTCATTTTATATCAACAGAACCGGTCGAAAAAAACAATGATAGAATTGCAGAGTTTAAAAGAACGCTTACAACAACTAAAACTATCGCTCAATATTACCAATGATAATGTAAATAATATTAAACCGACAGACAATATTCAATCAATGCGAGAACAATTGCGCGATGAGTTGTTTTCGTTAATACAAAATTCATCTTCAAAAGAAATAGAACCTCAGATTGCAAGGTCAGATATTATTGTCAAACTTCAAGATCTAATAAACAATAAAAAGATAATTTCTGAAGAAAGTCCATTATGGCAAGAAATAGAGTCTGTCGTTATTTCTGTTTCTCCAAACTTCAAATCAAGACTGGAACTTCTCACACGTAAAAATTTATCCGACACAGACTACCACCTCGCCCTTCTAATCAGGTGTTTTTTATCTCCGACAAACATAGCTGTTTTGTTTGTAAGAGAAAGAGGAACTATCAATTCACGCAGAACAAAACTTGGCTTTCAAGTTTTTGAGAAGAAAGTTGGCTTCAAAGATATAGACAGTCTAATACGTTTATTATAATCGCTTTAACCATATATGCAGTGGTAAAATAGCGGCGGAAAAGCGGCGGAAATTAAATTCCGCCGCTTTTTCCGCCGCTATTTTCTTGTCCGGAACTTTCATTTATTAATACTTTTGCAGCAAACAAAATCAAAATTTATGAAAAAGCTTATCTCTATTTTTACTATAGCTTTGCTTTTTCTGATACAATCTTTAAATGTGTCGGCAGAATGTTATAAAAGCTATCGTATAACCCTTTTTAAAGTATCCGAGACAGAGACAGAAGTTGAGCCTCTTATCCGTCCCGGTAGTAAAGGCCACCGCACTCCCACACGTCCGATTCCCTGCACTGTCAGTGAAAGCGGTATCGAATTTGCGATTGGTACAGACGATATCACCGGCTATGAGCTGTGGGACGCCGACGGCGAGATTTGCCTCGGTGTTTACTCCGACGATATCGACGCCGCAAACCACATCTTCACTATCCCCGGAGAATATCAACTCGTAATCGAAACACAAGAGAGCTCTTACGTCGGATTTATTTCGACATTGTGATCAATAAACATATTACTAACAAAAAACAAGCGACATGGAAAACAAACTAAGCCGTATCGCCACGTTCATCGAATCTCTGCCTGCAGAAGATTCGGTTGGCGAAAACCAAAGCACCTTGCTGACCACCAATATCGACGCTATTGGTGGAGTCACAAAAAACGGTGGAAATTGCGAGAATTCAATAGAAACCAATTGTGATAACTCTAAAAACAAGGGAAACTGTAAGAATATTGGAGAATGCGCTGATACCGATAATGGTAAGGATTGCAAAAATCTTAAAAATCCAGATTGTATAATCGGAGTCAATCCCAGTCCGTCTACTCCTTTTACTTAATACCTTGACAACATCAAGACCAAGACTGAAAAATATCTCCTAACTACCTACCCTATAGTGGCACTTGCCACACCGGAAGGTGTCACTATTAACCAAGCTCCCGACGATGAAACTAAGCCTATATAATTCAGAAATCACAATAGAGGGAAAGCACACTTTGCTTTTCAACTCCTTTACGGGTAAATTTGTGGCTATCAAGAATAAATTGCAAAGCCTTAAAGGTCTCGACTTGGTTTCTCTTGCCGAATCCTCACCGGTATTATATGGGCAACTCTCAGAGGCCGGAATGATAGTTGAACACTCTACCGACGAGTTAGCATTGCTCAACGAGCGTATAGCCGAGGCAGACAATAATTCTTCTGAATTTATCTTACACATAAATCCTACTTTAGACTGTAACTTCAAGTGTTGGTATTGCTACGAAAATCATGTGGCAAACTCGAAAATGGACGCCGCCACGGTAGCGGCTGTATGCCGGTTTATCGACAAGACTTTGGAAAATCCGACAATAAAATCGTTCGACATAGGCTTTTTCGGTGGTGAGCCTCTCTATCATTTCAAAGATGTAGCAAAAAAAATCATAGAGCACGCCGCAGAGATATGTAGAGAAAAAGAAGTGAGCCTGCATACTCATTTCACATCAAACGGAGCATTGCTTACCGACGCTGCGATTTCATTTCTAAGCACTTACGACTGCGGATTCCAGATAACCTTAGATGGAGGCCGGCAAGACCATGACGCCACACGGTTCTTCGCCAACAAAGCGGGGAGCTTTGATAGGATTGTGCGAAATGTTAAAAAACTCGTTGAAAACAATATAAATGTTATAGTTCGCGTTAATTACACAAGCAAAAACATAAACAGTGTAAAATCTATTCCGGAATTTTTCTGCGAACTAACCCAAGAACAGATGAACCATCTCAGTTTCGATTTTCAACGAGTATGGCAAGACCGCGACGAGCGCAACGACAGCACCGAGGCCGAGATCAGCGTCATGCGTGAGGCCTGTCGCCAAATGGGCTTCCGCGTCCACACCAACTATCTGCCTCAGGATGTGCGCCACTCATGCTACGGCGACAAGATCAACCACGCCCTAATCAATTACAATGGAGAAGTTTTCGGCTGCACTGCCCGCGACTTCATCACCCCGAACTCGATAGGCAAGCTCTCCGCCGACGGCACAATAAGCTATCAACTCGATAAACTCAAGGTGCGCAACACCTCTAAAATGGCCAAGGCTGTATGCCGTCAGTGCCGCATAGCCCCTCTTTGCGGGGGTGGCTGCAAGCAAAAGGCTACCGAAGGGCTGAGCCATCAATACTGTTCGCAGGGCTACAGCGAAAAAGATATCGACAATATGATTATTGATATCTTCGATTATTACTTCACCTCCCCCAAATGTCAAACCAAACATCATCAACTATGCTCAGAAAAGTGATTATATTGTGTGCTGCGGCGTGCGCGCTTGGAGTCTATTCTCAGGAGCCGGAAGATTCTACAAAAGTAACTGAGCTCAAGGAGCTTACCGTGATGGGCGAGCGGGCATGGATTGGTGAAGACGGACGTGTGAACATCATACCGTCAAAGCAGGAAAAGCGCATATCCAACAGCGCGGGCAGTCTGATAAAAGCCCTTCATATACCTATGCTCAAGAGCGACGGCGACAATTCGATATCTACAATTGACGGCCGACCGGTGTCAATCTTCATCAATGGCGAACCGGCCACAGACACTGACCTCGCCACCTTTTGGCCAATGGATGTAAGGCGAGTGGAGTATATCATAGAGCCTGCTGACCCTAAATTCTTAGGAGCCGGCAGAGTGGTGAATTTCATTGTGGAGAAATATCTCGCCGGAGGTGTGACAAAAATCCGGGGCTACTATACAAGTCCGCGCTTCATCGACGGCAATCTGGCTTCTAAACTGGTTTACAAGAAGATGACCTACGGTATGTCGTTGATGAGCCACTACGATGACAATGACAAAGACCGCACTTACGGCACTCGAAGCTATAAGGATATATACTATAACGGCAAGAAATACGACAGAATCGACAACTTGCTTTCAGAGACCCTCAACGAGCGCAGCAACTACACCGAGTTCGCCTTCAATGCCAAATACACCGGCAGCAAGGTCAACGCCACGCATACTTTCGGCCTTGTCAACTACGATACACCCAACGAATGGTATAACTCCACCGACGATTGGACTCCCGAGCTCTTCGGGTCGGAGCAAAGCTCGGGGTCGAAAAAAACTACCTCGCTTGTGCCACAGCTGTCCGGAAACTACTACCTTACATTTTCCGATCGATTTATCGTGATAGCCAATTGGGGCTACAAATATGGCCGCAACACCTCATCGGGATGGACGCAGATGGGCACATTGGATAAAATCACAAATGCAACAAAAGAAGACTCCCACACGGCCAAATTGGGAGTATCGCCTTATTATCTTGTGAGGCCTAATCTTTCATTCCAACTTATTGCAAGTGCTTCGTTTGACTGGTTCCGCACCCATTACACCGGCTCTGCCAACGAGTCAATCAACCAGAACCGTCAGGAAATAAAATCGAGTCTGCGAATGGTTTGGTTACCCCGCAAAAACATCGGCCTTGTACTGCTCCCCGGCTTCAATGCCACGATATGGAATATAGGCGGCATAAAAGAGCACACTGTCAATCCATCTGCCGAGGCGTCGTTAAACTGGGGTATATCAAAGCGGGTCAGTATCAACGGCTCTCTCAATTATGGCCTGCATGCCCCGGAGGCTGCGCAATCGAATCCGGTGATGGTGCAAAATAATGAACTTGAGTGGACAGTAGGCAATCCTTACCTCAAGAGCATGAATCTATGGTATGCGGGCATCTCGGGTTCGTATATCACCAACGACTGGCTTTCGATGTCGCTCGGAGCGAACTATCGGCGGATAAACAACGATATTTACACTCTCTACACTCCGGCACCGGCCGAATATGGAGGTATAATCAAGCAGACAGCAAATCTCGATCCGTCTGATTGGCTTAGGGCATATTACAGCATAAGCGCCTCGTTTTTCGACCGCGACCTTTCTATATCGCTCCGTCCTGAGTTTACTTACGAGCGCTTTCACGGTCCATTAGGACAATCAGTCTGCTCGTTCAGATTAAATGGAGACATAGACTATACTATCGGCGACTTCAATTTAAACATCTGGTATGACCCCAGCTACACCGGGCTCGACTACGGAGGCATGGAGAAGTCATGGGCCAATGACAAATGGAACTTCGGCGCCACATACGGCAACGGCAACTGGCACATAACTATGCGTGTAGAAGATATATTCCATAAATATCACCGCGGCTGGACGAATTTCATCACCCCCAACTATACCTCCATGGTAGACACCTACCGCCGCGGCCGCACATTCAAGCTTGGCATAACCTACACCTTCGGCTACGGCAAGAAAGTAGACCGCAATATCGACATCAATTCACTCGAAAACGCCAAATCAAGCGTGCTATAGCCATGTTCCGCTGCTACCGACAGGTCGAGCACTCCGACTGCGGGCTCACATGTATCCGCATGGTGGCCCGCCACTTCGGGGCGAAGATACCTCTGAGATATCTTCATTCGATATCAGACCTCAACCGACTCGGTATGTCGATAAAAGACATGACCTCATGCCTCGAGACAATAGGCATGGTGGCCAAGGCGGTAAAGACCGGCCCCGAAAATATACCGGCCATGCCCCTGCCGGCGATACTCTATTGGCAGCAACGCCATTTTGTGGTGCTCTATAAATACGACAGCCGCAGAAAAAGGTACTACATCGCCGACCCTGCCGAGGGCAAAATGCGCTACAATCACGATGATTTCATAAAATATTGGATAGCTCCGGGCGACGTCTCCGGCCTTGCAGTGCTTTCCGACCCTACCGATGAATTCCACACCCGCCACTATGAGCGCGACAACAGCCTTATAGATTTCTTCCGCTACCTCAGAGAGTTTTTCAAGAATCACCGCAGCAAATTCGCCTACGCCCTTATCATCACCCTCGCGATAATGGCGGCGGATTTCATTGTACCCATATTGCTGAAAAAGACTGTAGACGAGGGTATAGGCATGCGCGATATCAACCTTGTGGTTCTCCTGCTTTTAGGTCAATTGGCAATAGCCGCCGGCGGGTTGGTAGCCTCCAACATCATGGATCTTATCCTCACCAAGGCCGGACTGAAGATTCACCGCGACATGGTGACAAGCTTTCTCGAGCGTCTTGCCCGGTTTCCTCTGTCGTTTTTCGACCGCAAGGTAAGCTCCGACTTCGTGCAGAAAATAAATGACCACTCGCGCATTAAAGATTTCCTGCTCACCTTTCCCAACTCAATGGTGATAATGATTCTCTCCTTAGTGGTATTCTCGACCTTGCTCTTCCATTACAGTCCGCTGATATTCATGCTGTTTATCGCCATGTCGGCAATGGAGATACTGTGGAGCACGGCTTTTCTCAACAAACGCAAGACCATCGACTATGCCCTCTTCACCAATATGGCCGAAAACCGCAACCATGCCTACGAACTTACCAACGGCATGGCCGACCTCAAGGTAAACAATGCCGAAAAAGCACGTATCGGCAAATGGAAAGAGACGCAAGACACCATCAACCGCATTAGCTTTACTTCGTCGCTCGTGAATATGGCGCAGGGCGGCGGACAGAATATTATTGTCCGCCTCAAAGACTTGACAGTCACCGGTATCGCCGCTCTTTTGGTAATCAACGGAGAGATGACACTGGGCACCATGATGACCTTGGGCTACATCACCGGGCGGCTGGCGCAGCCTTTCAACACCCTGAGCTCGTCGATAAGCTCGCTCCAGAGTGCCCTGCTCTCTTTTCAGCGTATCGACGACGTGATCAACGACGACACCGACGTCCGCGGCAACCGCCGTTTCTCCACCCCCACTATAGAGCTCCGCAATGTATGGTTTAAATATGCCGGCGCCGGCTCGCCTTTTGTTATCAAAGATTTCAACCTCACAATCGAAAAAGGCAAGGTCACTGCCCTTGTCGGAGAAAGCGGTTGCGGCAAATCGACTTTGATCAAGCTGATGTTGGGCTTCTACATACCGCAGAAAGGCACGCTCACCCTCAGCGGCCACGATGTGAGGGATATCGACAACAGCAACTGGCTCAGCCATTGCGGAGTGGTAATGCAGGAAGCTAAGATTTTCTCCGGCTCGATAATAGAAAATATATCGATGTCGGAAGAAAAACCCGACGTCGCCAAAGCTGTCGATATATTGGAAACCGTCGGGCTCGGGGAATACATAAAAACCCTGCCGATGGGCATAAACACGCGCATAGGTGTGGCGGGCATTGAGATGAGCGGAGGACAGAAGCAACGCCTCATGATAGCGAGGGCTTTATACAAGAATCCTGATATACTATTTCTCGATGAAGCCACATCGTCGCTCGACGCCAACAATGAGCGCAGCATAAGCATAAACGCTTTCGGTAAAGGCCGCACTATCGTAATCGCAGCCCACAGGCTCAGCACCGTGCAGAACGCCGATAAAATAGTATTCATAAAAGATGGCCGCATAGCCGAGACCGGCAACCACACCGAACTCACCGTGCGCAAAGGCGAATATTGGCAACTTGTCAAAAATCAGCTGCAACTCTCAGTGTGATAAAAATTTTTGTAACTTCACCACCATGGACTTAGCCGCATACAACCTCGATTTTTTTGAGCTTTCAATCATTATATATTGCTACGGTGTGATGATATGGCGGCTTGTCATGGCCATTATCCGCCGGGAGACCGGCGCTGTAAAGGTGCAGCTGCTCCTGCTGGCTATCGTAACCATAATCATGATTCTCATCATCAACATCTGAAACACCATCCCCTTGCCTTTAAAAAATTTTGCACTCAGCGAATTTTTACTTAACTTTGCAGCGACCTTAAAATCAAAAGGAAATGACATTTGAATACGACTATCTTGTGATAGGTTCGGGTATCGCCGGCATGAGTTTTGCCCTTAAAGTGGCCGGCAAGGAGGCACGTGTGGCACTGGTGTGCAAAACGACTCTCGACGAGGCCAATACGGCGCTTGCCCAAGGCGGCGTTGCCTCGGTGACCAATCTTGAGGTTGACGATTTCGACAAACATATCCACGACACCATGGTGGCCGGCGACTGGCTCAGCGACCCTAAGGCCGTGGAAAAGGTGGTGAAAGGCGCTCCCGAGCAGATACGCCAGCTCGTAGGCTGGGGCGTGGACTTCGACAAGAATGAGAATGGCGACTACGACCTCCACCGCGAGGGCGGACACAGCGAATTCCGTATTCTTCATCATGCCGACAATACCGGCTTCGAGATTCAGCAGAGCCTCATAGAGGCCGTCAAGGCTAATCCTTACATCGACATCTACGAAAATCATTTCGCAATCGAGATCATCACCCAGCACCATCTTGGCAAGATTGTCACCCGCCGCACCCCCGATATCACCTGCTACGGAGCCTACGTGCTCGACGTCGCTTCGGGACAGGTAGACACTTTCCTGTCGAAAATCACCGTGATGGCTACCGGCGGCGTAGGTGCTGTATATCAGACTACTACCAACCCCCTCGTGGCCACCGGCGACGGCATTGCCATGGTATACCGCGCCAAGGGCACAGTGAGCGACATGGAGTTTATCCAATTCCACCCCACTGCCCTCTTCCACCCCGGCGACCGCCCCTCATTCCTCATCACCGAGGCCATGCGTGGCTACGGCGCCGTGCTGCGCAATCTCAAGGGCGAGGAGTTCATGCACAAATACGACCCGCGCCTCTCCCTTGCGCCCCGCGACATCGTGGCACGCGCCATCGACTCGGAGATGAAGCTCTACGGCGACGACCATGTATATCTCGACGTAACCCACAAAGACCCCGAGGAGACAAAGCGCCATTTCCCCAATATCTATGCCAAATGCCTCTCGCTGGGCATTGATATCACCAAAGACTACATCCCCGTGGCTCCCGCTGCCCACTACCTCTGCGGCGGCATACGCGTGGACCTCAACGGAGAGTCGTCGATACGCCACCTCTACGCCCTCGGCGAATGTTCGTGCACAGGCCTGCACGGCGGCAACCGTCTGGCCTCCAACTCTTTGATTGAAGCCGTAGTATATGCCGACGCAGCAGCCCGCCATGCCGCCAAAGAAATGCCGCATGTAAATCTGCGCACCGACGTGCCCGCTTGGAACGACGAGGGCACAAGCCACAACGAAGAAATGGTGCTCATCACACAGAGCATACGAGAGGTCAACCAGATCATGGGCGTATATGTAGGTATCGTGCGCTCCAACCTCCGCCTCGACCGAGCTTGGAACCGCCTCGACATACTCTACGAAGAGACCGAGCGACTCTTCAAGAGCTCCAAAGCCTCCCGCGAGATCTGCGAGCTGCGCAATATCATAAATGTAGGATATCTCATTATGCGTCAGGCCAAAGAACGTCGCGAATCGCGCGGCCTGCACTACACCATAGACTATCCTCCACATAATCAAGCAGATACAAACAAATGTTAAATAATTCCAAACGTAGTTTTAGAAATTTTAACATAATATTGTTTTGATGGTCATTCTAAATTTCATAACTTTGCAATCGTAAATAGTAAAGAGCAGTTTTTGGCAAGATAGCGTTCTTGCTTTATGGGTTTGTGCTTTTTACCATTTATTCGCGATGTGATGTCGCGATAGACACACTAACAAAGATGAAAGTGAATGACAATAAAACATCATGGACATTAAATAGTTGTTTTATAGATAATTGTGTATTAGAAACAGGGCGTCGTGATGACAGCTCTGTTTTTATTTTGTCAAAAATTTTACTTATAAATAAAAACTTTTTTATATCTTTGCCGTTGTAATATCATGAATATGAGTGAGGCAGAATTAATACAATTAAACAAAGACCGAAATTGCACCCTTTATACCATTCAGTTCATCACTGAAGATAAAGGCGAATATCTACGTTTCTATAATCGTTTCAAAGACGACGCTACCTATAATGAAGATTTGGCGCGCATTGCCAAGTTTGTTGAAAGCATTGCCGATCTTGGAGCTTTAGAGCGTTTTTTTCGACCTGAAGGAAAAATGAACGACCGAGTCTGCGCGCTTCCTGTAGTAAAGTCTTCTTTGCGGCTATATTGTTTGCGCCTTTCCGACAGTATACTGATTCTTGGAAATGGCGGTATAAAGAAAACACGTACATACGATGAAGATGATGAACTAAGGGGTTTTGTAGTCACTCTTCAGAATTTTGACAAACTCATCCGACAAGGAGTAAAGGAAGGTACAATCACTATTTCAGAAAACGAAATTGTAACAGATAATACTTTCGACGTATGAAAACAGCTTTTGAACAATACAACCAAATTGTGGCTTCTATACCGGAAGAAATTCACAAAGAAGTAGAAATGCAGATTGCTGTTTCCAATCGGATTTTTGACCTTATGACACAAAAAGGTCTATCCAAGACTGAATTTGCGCGGGCTATTGGAAAACGACCGTGTGAAGTTACAAAATGGCTAAGCGGGCAACATAACTTCACTCTTAAAACTCTTGCTTTGCTTTCCACCTTTTTTGGAGTCCCCGTAGTCAGAATCTGATTGTAAAGCGGGTGATTCCGTCGGCGTCGGTGGCGAGGCGGAAGCGGCAGGCATGCTTGTGGAGCACCTCGCTGATAAACATCAGGCCTATGCCGTGGCCGTCGGTCTTGGTCGAGAAAAACGGGCTGAACAGCTTGTCGGCAGCCTCGCTGCTTATACCGGCGCCATTGTCGGAGATGACAAGCGTAGCCGGATATTCCGTGGCGATATTGATTTCCCCGGGGCCCGAGCCTATGCTCTCTGCCGAATTCTTGACTATGTTGATGAGCACCTGCTCGAAAAGCACCGAGTCTACATTCACAGGCAGCACGCCGGGGCAAAGACTATAGGTAATCTTTATGTCGCGCCCCGTGCAGAGGCTTTCGAGAATAACGCGGCTCCGTTCAAGCAAATCATTGAGCGACAGCAGGGTAGGGCAGGCGTCGGGTATCTTCACCACTGCCGACAGCGATGTGATAAACGAGCTCAGAGCCCGGCAGCGCTCCTCGCAAATACCGAGCACCTCAGCCGTCTCCGGGTCGGCGGCAAACTGCGCCGTGGTAGACAGCAGCGAGTTGACACCCGCCATCGAATTGTTCACCTCGTGCGCTATCACACGTATCACCTTCTCATAACTTTTCTTCTCAGCCTTCATCACCTCGTCGGTGAGCTTTTCTATGAGCAGAAAAGGATGGGCGTAGCCATTGTCCATATACTGCAGGCGGGAGCAGCGGTATATCATCGAGTCATTTAGCCTCACAGTATCGCTCTCGCCTTGTTTAAGGGCCGTCAGAGCGCCCGCGAGCTGCGAGTCGATACTTTTTATATCAAAGCCCGTAATCGCCTCAGAATCGGCGAAACCGAGGTATTGCGCCGCGGCCTTGTTGGCTGTCTGTATCCTGCCGTTGTCATCAAGGGTGAATATGCCCATGGGTGACACCTCCGTAATAAGAGATAGAAAATGATTCTGCTCCAGAAGCGCGAGCCGCTCGTTTTTCAAGGCCGTCATCATAGAGTTGAACATATCTATGATTTTATCGGCCTCATATTGATTGACATGCGCGAGGCGGCTGCTGAAATCCTGTGCCCTGAGCAATTCGGCTCCGTTGGTGATACTGCGTATGGGCTTGAGCACCGAGCGGTAGAAAACCACAAGAAGGACAATCGCAAGCAAGGTGGCCGCCAGACCCACATAGCTGTCCGCGCAGCCGTAGTAGAGCGCGATCTTTCCGCTCTCGGAGTCGTGAATGGTAGCGCAGGGGAAGCACACGTTCGGAACGAAGCCTCTCTCCTCGTACCACTCCTCCGGTGTCAGCAGGAAGTTCTCACAGCGGTACAGCACCTTGGACGGATTGT
>OFGN01001798.1_pt1 | contig 13590 bp, 13 predicted proteins | sample 1521821 | NCBI WGS metagenome assembly OFGN01 (sample SAMEA3504094, study PRJEB24116) | mouse gut metagenome | biome: mouse gut; feature: mouse-associated habitat; material: faeces | place: Denmark | collected 2011
CCGCCGCCGTCCGCATATTTTTTCGGTTTGTCGGCGGCTTTCAAGCCTTGAATAATGTGGTCATCCAGCATAATTTTCTCCGTGTCATGGATACCTGTAAATCTCCATGAATCCTATGACATCTGATACCCACAAATAAAAATATTTGTAGTATTTTCAAATAATTATGTTAGAATATCTTAAAATACCAATTTGCGTGGATACCCTGAATAATACCCGGAAAACAGCGGGATGCAAGGCGTTTTTCCTGGACTTCTCTGGATGGATTGTTTTAGATAATATATTGAAATATAAAATATTATGAGTCTAAATAAGTCTATTTGGACGTAAAATGAGAGTTTGTAGTTTACTCCCGTAGCATCCAACTCCCAACCGCTTGTGACCTGCCCGAAAGTTGATGCCCAGGCATCAAAGTGTTCTATACCCTTGTCTTTCAGTTCATCATACTGCATATAGCGTTGCAGAGTATAAACTTCGGCAATGGTGTTGCTGATGGGAGTTCCGGTCATGAAGTACACACCACGCCCGCTGTTCTGGCGTTGCAGATAGCGGCACTTGATGAACAGGTCGATCGCCTTAGCGGAACCGCTGATATTCCCCAGGCCGGACACGTTCATGGTCGTTTGGAAGGCCAAATTCTTGAACTCATGGCTTTCGTCGATAAACAAGGCGTCCACGCCCAAATCAGCAAAGTCCACGGCCCGGTCTTTTTGCCCTGTTCCGGCAAGCAGGGCATTGTAGCGTTCCTCCATTTTTTCTCGCTGTTTCTCCAACTGCTTGACCGTGGCCCGTCCGCCCTCCGCAGCCTTTGAAGCTTCGATGGCCTCAATCACCGCGTCAATCTGTTCCTTGAGGATTTCCTCCTGCACATCGTGGGGCATGTCGATTTTTTTGAAGGAACTGTGCGCCACAATGACGGCATCCCAATCGCCGGTGGCGATACGCCCGAACAGCCTTTCCCGGTTGGCCTTGGTAAAGTCATTCTTGTCCGCCACCAGAATATTCGCATCGGGATAGAGTTTATAAAATTCATCTTTCCACTGATATAACAGATGGTTGGGGACAACAATCATGGGTTTGGAAAGAAAGCCCATGCGTTTGGACTCCATCACCGTAGCGACACAGGCCAGCGTTTTCCCCGCGCCCACCACATGGTCGAACAGACAAGTGCCTTCCTGGATGGCGCGCCAGACCGCATTTTTCTGGTGCGGACGCAGCTTGACGGCTTCGGAAGCGCCCACCAGTTCAAGGTGGGAACCGTCATAAGTTGGAGGCACGTTGGTATTGAACCGCTCGTTGTAGAGTTTGGTAAGCATGTCGCGTCGTTGGTCATCGACCCAGACCCAATCGAGGAAAGCCTGTTTGATTTCATCGGCCTTTTGCATGGCGGCGGCTGTCAGTTCCTGGTCGATGACCATGATGGGCCTGCCCTGGTCGTCACGCTGTCCGCTTTCCTTCTGTACCTTGATGGGCTTGTTCATGAGCAGGGCTTCGATAATCTTTCCGGCGGAATATTCGGGAATGCCCCATACGCTGGAGGCAAGCGAAGCATCCCATATGCTGACGGACGCTTCCCAGCGCCCCAGCGTCGGCAGGTAACTGATGGTCTGCATCCCCTTGCCGCCGTGCAGGTGTTCCACGAAGTCGGCAAAGACCTGCGCCGGAACCCAGGAGGAACCGAATCTGATGCCGATGTCCACGGCTTCGATGTCCGGCGGCATGGCGGCGGACAGGGCTTCCACATTTGGAGCGAAACGGGCGTCCGTTTGGGCTGCTTCCTGTGCCTGGCGCAGTTTGGCCCGCACATTGCCGGTCAGGTATCTGTCGCGGATTTCCCATTCCTCACTGGCGGGATTGAGGAAAATCTGCCCCTGTTCCCGCAGTTCCGTCTGAATGTCCTCCGCCGGACGATGGAGAAGCTGCGCCATGCGGCTGAAATCCACCCTGCCGTTTTCCCGCAGGGCAATGAGCAGGGCATCCTTGATGGTTTCCGCATGTTCCACGACCTGGGCGGGCTTGAGTACCCTCTGGCGGAAAATGGCGGCTTTTTTTGCTGATGCCGGACGCGCCTCGCCGCCATGCTTGCGGGCAGTCTCCGGCGACAGGCCCTTGTCGTAATCCAGTTCCAGCGATTCCAGCAGGGAATGTTCCGGGTCGCTCCTCATGAGGCCGCGATTGGTCTGGGAATTGAGGTGGCCGTATTTTTTGACAAAAGCGTCATACTGCGAGTTGAGCCTCTGGCGCAGCGTCGTCATGCGGCCTTCATCGGCATCGGCGGACTTTTCTTCGTTAAGCAGTTCGCGCAGGGTGTCCCGGATTTGAATCATGGAAACCAGACGCAGGCGGGCCGTTTCATTCTTGACCGGGAAAATGTCGTAATCGCTTTCACCGAATGCGGCGGCGGTTTTGAAGACAATCTTCCGGCTTTGCGGCTCCACGCACAGGGCATCCGTTTTCAGAGATTGGAAATACGGGCTGCGAATGAAGTCGGCGTTGCGTACCCTGACTTCCGCATTGAGCGGATTTTCCTCTCGCGGAATGAAACAGTCCGCCGGAAGCACGTCCAGCCGCGCGGCGATTTCTTGTCCCAAATCCGCATGAACCGGATCGGGCAGGCAGTTCAGCGCCCCCTCGAACATTCCCCCGGAAAAAGCCAGTGTGCCGACAATCTGCCGGGGATTTTCCACAAAGTAGCTGTTGACCGTGGCCGGACGCCTGCCGCCGTTTTTGAGGTCATCAACCTCTATGGAAGCCGTGTTTATCCAATCCCGGCTGCGTTTGTTTTCGCCGTCATGCCGCTGGAAAAACACGATGTCGGTCGTGACATCGGTGAGCGCATTCTGGCGAAAGGCCGTTTCCGGCAGGCGGATAGCGCCAAGCAGGTCGGCCTGTCCCGCGATATGCTCACGGGCCGAGGAATCGACGGCATCCATGAAATAGCGGCTGACCACAAAGGCCGCGACGCCGCCTTCCCGCAGCAGGCTGATGGACTTGGCAAGGAAGTAGTTGTGAACCGAGAATTTCCGCAGTTCAGGAAAGTCCGGGTCATACAGGGACTGGTTGCCGAAGGGGGGATTGCCGACTACGGCGTCGAAAATTGTTGATTTGCTGTTGGTATTTTGGAAGCCGTTATTTATATGCAGAGCTTTCGGATAAAGGTACTTGGCGATGGCGGAAGTCGTGGGGTCGAGTTCTACTGCAAGAAATTTTGCATTGAAGTGTTCGGGACAGAGGCCAATGAAGTTGCCGATGCCCGCCGAAGGTTCCAGAATACGGAGCGATTCTCCAGTACCAAGGCCGAGGCGGGAAAGCCCCAGATAGATGCCTCTGATAACGGTTTCCGAGGTATAGTGGGCGTCCTGAGTAGAACGGCGGGCGGCCGCATAGTCTTCCGGGGAAAGCAGGCCCTGCATTTCCCGGTATTCGGCAGCCCATTGTTCGTTTTGGGCGTCAAAGACCTGCGGCAGCCCGCCCCAACCCACATAGCGGACGAGGATTTTCTGTTCTTCCGGCGTGGCCAGTGCCGCGCCGTTGGCCTGAAGCTGTTTGAGCAGGCGTATGGCGGCGACGTTATCCACATATTTGGTTTTTGCGCCGCCAACGCCCAACCTGTCCTCGGAGGTTATTTGGTAATTTTCAGGTTCATGTCGATTCCCATGCTCTCCAATATCTCCGAATCTGACATACCCCGCAGGCTCGCCTGCCGTGCCGTCTCGCTGCTCAGTGCTCTGTTCTCTATGGTTGCCTGTTGATCCAGAGTCACCAACAAATCCAATGTCCCCATCGCCTCCAGCATTTTCAGCTTTTCGGGGCTGTTCAGTGCCCAGCGATCCAGAATCGAGTAGCCCAAACTGGTGTATCCGCCGCTTCTCACGTCGTTGATGGTTTCGGGCCTGAGTACCTTTCTTGCGATTTCGAGCGGATAGGTTGGTCTGTCGAGCATGTTGCACCTCCTGGGGAAGGATATGGGTGAATTGGGAAATTTCCTGTATGGTCAGAAAGTCGTCCGCTCCGGCCTCGAACAGTTTTTCAGGTGTCCTTTTTTCACCGTCAAGGAACTGCATGATGTCCAGGTTGGGACTGTACATGCGGGAGCCGTCTTGCAGCTCATATACGGAATCGCCCCTTCCATTGAAGCCAAGGCGTCTCTTGCCCCCGTCATTTGTGGGGAAGGGAAAAGGCGTTTCTTTCCGTGCCGGTTCCGGCTGGCTTTCTTCCTCTTTTTTTGTTTCAGTTTCCGGCGTGACGGAAATGGATTGTTCCTGTTCACCCTCTGCTGAGGGGGCGGGAATGTGTTCCTCCCGCATGTCATCCTGAATGTTTTCTTCCCGTATTTCTTCGATCTGGTTCGCCATTATGTCGAAGAACGACAACTGGCGGGGGTCGTGAGTCTGCTTGCGCCGTCTGGCCATGCGTTCCCATCCTTATCTGAAAGGCGGGAAGGCGACGCAACTGATTACGGCGCTAACTCTTCCCGCCGGAATGTTCATCCGGGGCGAATTTCAGCTTTTCAGCGTTTTCAATGAAAATCCGTCCGTTTTCCTCAAGAAAAACAACCTTGTCTCCCGCTCCCACATTGAGTTTTTTACGAATTTCAATGGGAATCGTGATTTGACCCTTGGTTGTGAGCTTGGCGAGTTCCATATTCTGGCCTCCTATTCTTATAAGTAATGCTTTTCTTACTTGTAAGAATAAAAGAGACAGACGAAACTGTCAAGAGGTCAGGTCATGGGAGAGAAACCGTTTTATCTGTCAGCCCGGATAAAGCTCCTGCGCTGTGAGGGAGTTTTTCAAAAAGGACTACTGCACTCGGAAAAGGCGCGGAAGATTCCGCCCCTTCAAAACGAATACGCCCGCGCAGATAATGGATTTCCGCCGCAAAGGGCAGGACATACCTGTGCCACCATGCCGTATCTGTCCGTGCGGGAAGGAGGCAGATCACTCTTTCAGCGCGTTCCATCTCAATTTCGTTCACGGCCTTGGCCATCCAATACGGCAGCGCCCGTCCGTAGGGAGGATTCATCCAGCAGACGCCGTGCCAGACCTGGTTCAGTCCGTCATCTTCCGGTGAAAAAAATTTCTTGCATTTTGCGTTGTGCGCCGTGGCGCACACGTCCAGTTCAAACGGCCCGAATCTGGCATCCAGTTCTCGGAACAGCGGCCAGGGGGTCGCCCAATCATACTTTTTGCTCAGAAAATGCACGCTCATGCGTTCCCCCTCAAATAAGCGGCTCGTTCAGCAGGCCGCGCGTTATGATTTCCACCACACGCTCCTGTGCGTCCGTGTCCCCGGAGCGGGTCTTGCGGGCCAGTTTCAGAGCTACGGGAAGTTCCGTCGCCTTGAAGTCGCAGGCGGGGAAGCGGATACCTTCCAGAATCCATGTCGGCGTGGAAGTGATACGGGACTGCGCCGCGACAATATCCGCGCCCACCAGGGGAGCGGCGGCTTGCAGGGCGTCCGCGAAGGCATCCGGCGCAATGGCCGCTTCCTGAATCGCGGTCTGGAGAGCAGCTTCATAGGGAACCGGAATACCGAGAGAAGTTTTCGGCAGAACGGCATCCCAGAAGCGATGCGCCGCATTGACGGAAAAGGTTTTCAGAGCTTCATAACTCAGGGCTTTTTTCAGCGATTCTCCGTATTCATCCGAGGGGATATGCCGCACGACGATGCACAGGCCGGGATTGTCCCGCTGCGCCTGAAGCGGTTCCTGAATACCGCAGAAAGGGCACTCAAGATTTGACCAGAGTTCTACAATGTCGCCCTGAAAGCCGTCCACCGGCCTGCCGTCGAGACAGGTTCTGCCGGAGAGACTTTCGTGCGGGGAGTAAGGAGACGCCAGGTCTTTGGCGATTTCCGTTTTTACACCCGCTTCCACAGCCATACGGTCGGATATGGGCGTTCCGGCGTGGGCAAAAGAGGTTATTCCCAAAAAAAGACAGAAGACAAGTGCCATGATTTTCACGGATTGTATGACTCGCAACATAATTGTTCTCCTACGCGGTATTGCCAAACGGCTTGCTATTTTGGAGGTTGTGAGTTATATAAAAATATAACTTATGGAGGTTTACCATGTATACAAGCAATTTGAGAAAGGTCGGCGGTTCAGTGATGCTGGCCGTGCCGCCCGCCATTCTGGAAATGTTGCAAATGGAATCGGGGTCGGCTGTAAGCATGGCCGTGGAATCCGGGCGTCTGGTTATTGAGCCGAACGTCAGGAAGAAATACAGCCTGCAAGAACTGTTGGCCCAATGTGACGCTTCCGCGCCTCTTTCCGGCGAGGATGGCGTGTGGACTGGTTCAAGCTCCACTGGCAGGGAGCTGCTCTGATGCGGCGCGGTGATATTTATCTGGTGACTCTTGACCCTACGGAGGGTCATGAGCAGCAGGGGACACGCCCGGTGTTGGTGGTTTCTCCCGATGAGTTCAACAGGGTGACGCAGGTTCCCGTGGTGTTGCCGATTACCAGCGGCGGTAATTTTGCCCGTACTGCTGGATTTGCGGTATCGCTCAGTGGATGCGGTACACGCACCACGGGAGTGATTCGCTGTGACCAGCCCCGCGCCTTGGACTTGCGGGCGAGATCCGGCAGACAGTTGGAAAGGGTTCCGTCCGTCATCATGGAAGAAGTTCTTGCAAGGTTGGCGACCATTTTTAGTTAGAGGGAATATCATCTTCTTACGCGGCATCGCCATAGGATTTCTCCAAGCTCAGTTGCAGGAGTTGCGGCACACGCAGTTGCGCCTTTTTGAGAGAGGGATTGGCGAAGAACATATCCCCCCGGACGATCTGCCCGGAAAAGACAAAGTGGGCCTCGCCCTCTATCTGTTCCTGCAAGTCACGCAGGACAACGCGGTCTTCCTGTTCCACCGTGGTGGAGTTGGCGTCGCGGTAGCCGGAGCTGATTTGTTCGTTGACGTTGAAACCTGTGGTGCGCAGGACAGTGCTTTGTCCCGCCTGTCCACGTATTAAATCCCATGTTTTTTCAGCGTCTTGCATTTTCATGAAAATTTTGATGGACGTATTTGCCACCATCTGCTGTGCGCCTTTCTTGTCAGCCTCCATGATGCCTGCATAGTCCTGGGAGGCTACAATGGCGGCGATGCCAAGACCGCGCCCTTGTGTCAGCACGACTTCAAAGCCGGGCGTCACGATAGCCGCGTACTCGTCCACGATGCACAGGTACGGCCCGATGCCTATGGCATCAGTAGGCAGGGCTTCCAGCACATCAGCGGCGTCTCCTTCGATATTCGCGCCGAGGCCAACGGCGCAGGCGTTGCGGATGGCGGAAAGACTGATTTTACCGAGGCTGGCGAGTTCGGCAGGGGCTTTTTCCAGAGAAGGCAATAAAACCACGAGGATACGTCGCTGCATGATGGCGTCTGCAAAGTCCACTTCGCCATCTTCCGCGCCGTAGATGTGGCTGTAGGTATCGGTCAGACTGGAAAGAGCCTTGCCGAAATAGGATTGCGCGTAACCGAACTGTTCCGCGAAGGATTCCGGCTGGTCTTTCAGGTCGCGCCCGGCAATCCAGCCGGAGGTGGCAAGAGCCGCCTGGATGGACGCGCGGGATTCCTCATCCAGTTCGGGATGCAGGGCCAGAGCCACGCATTTTTCCAGAGCCAGGGCATCACGGATGATTGAGGTGGAGAGCTTGAGCAGTCCCTTGTCCCGCAAGTCCACCAGAGCGTACATGACGCCGGAAATCAGGGCTTGCGCCTTGTCCGCGAAAATGGAATTGGCTCCATCCGAAGCGGGCATGAGAGAAACAAGAAGCTGCGTCAGGGCTTCCGCCGAGCCGAATGTGAACGGGTTGTTGGTGTTGGAAAGACGGCGCGGGGACTTGCCCTTGACCTTGCCTGACGTGCCGTAGTTCAACACGCGGAAGTCGTCATCCCGGCCAAGGAATCGGGCCATCTGCCATATCTGCACAGCCAGCTTGGGGCTGGCCTTGGGATCGATGTAGAACAGCCCGCTTGCCGTTGCCAGAGCGTTGTAGGACAGGGAAACAAGCGTTTCCGTCTTGCCGGAACCTGTCGTGCCGAAGAGCAGGCAATGGGTGAGAATATCCTTGGCTTTCAGCCAAAGCTCCTGTTTGTCCTGAAGTCGATTGCCGAGGAAGAAAATGCCCTCCGGTCTGGCAAAACCGCCCCGTCCGGGCAGGGGATCGCCTCTGTCCGTACCGGAGAGGCCCATCGGCATACGGAACGGCAGGCGTTCGCCGTTCACGCAGACGCAGCGGGCAAGGAACAGAGCGATGCCAACCAAAAACAACGGCGTCGCCAGAACGGGAAAGAGGAACAGACACACCCCCGCGCCGAACATTCCACCGATTTGTACCTGGCCGAGCTTGAGCGCGTCCGCGAGACGTTGCGAGGGGGAGCGTACATCACGGTGCAGGCGTTTACGTTCCTGTGTTTCGTGGTCTTCCAGACCTCTGATGGTTCTGTTCATAAGTGGAACCTCTAGTAGTATTCGTCAGCTAAATGTTCATCTTCATTGGCGTCGTATTCGGGGTTTTCTTCCGGGGGGCAGAGAACCACATCCGCGTCCGGCGGCGATTCAATGGAAGGAGTTTCAGTCTCGGAGTTTGAAGTTTCGGCGGCGTCAGCGGGCGGAACCGGGATTGTTTCCGGCATGGGCGGCACAAAGATTTCCGTCAGCCAGCCCTGGGCGGAAAGGGCTTCTTTGAGACTTGCCACAGCGGGAGCCACATGCGGTTCAGTCAGAGCCTTCCCTTCCTGTTCTTCCGCCGTATAGTGCGCCCATGCCGCAAAGCCTTCGGCCCATGCCGCCCGTCCGCCGCATTGATTGAGCGTGTACCAGAGCGGGCGATCCAGAGGCAGGAGCCAGAGGAACTGCGAAGAGGCCAGCACACCCTTTTGCCGCGCCCGGTACAGCAGCGCCATGAACCAGGGCAGCTCATAGGCGGCATGACTGGCCATGTTCTTCTCGGACAGAACATCCTTGTGCCGCGCCCATGCTTTTTTCAGACGCTTCTCAAAGGCGGTGTCCGTCAGCACGGGACAATCCGCGTTCCCGTCAATTTCGTTGTAGGAACTGGAAACCATGTCCAGCATGCTGACGCAGCCCTTCTTGTCTCCATTGGCGTAGGCCAGAAAAGCGACGGCCAGAGCGCGGCGGCAGGGCGAGAAGCCCTCATAGCCCTCAAAGGATTTGCCGAGCTGTTCCGTCAGCACGGCAAGGGCCTTTTTTTCATCCAGCCGGGCGTTGCCCCATGCGGACAGTTCCGTGGACGGCAGGCCGTTTTTCAGGGCCTGTTCCGGCGTGAACGGTTTTCCCTGTGCATCGAGCAGTAATTCATTCTCCAGCGCGAACTGCACCGGCGTCCGGGCGATTTTCCACGGCCCGGAATCATGGGATTCCGGCGAGAGCAGATACTTGCCGCGCCCTACCACAGGCCGCAGGCAAGGGAAGGACTCCGCGTTGTTCCGGAGCAGACTTTCCATATTGAAGCGGCGGACAAGACCACCCACGCGCCCCATGAAGATGGCGGCCACGCCGAACAGAACGAGCAGCAGCGCAAAAGGCCAGCGAATCCACGAGCCGGTGTAGTGGAGGACTTTTTGCATGGTTTCCCATGACAGAGAGGCCGGATCAGCTTCCGCAATGCGTGTCCAGGCTGTTTGCGCTTCATCAAAGAAGGGCGTGAAGACCTGAATCTGGGCTTTGGCCAGGGCAAGCAGCGGCCTGTTCACGCTATCGGCATGAGCGATATACAGGGCGGGCAGCACCACAAAGACAAGAATCAGGAAGGCGCACCACAAAAAAAGGTGGTCATCCCTGTTATCCCGACCGTTCATTGTCCCGCCTCCCGCTCAAGAACAGAGAGCGAGAAAATCCCTTCCCGGCTCAGACGTTCCAGATTGGCTTGTACTCGCCGGATATAGGCATCCCGGCGATGCGGCGTCCGGGAGTGATACGCGCCGATGGCCTGCCAGAGACTGCCCGTGCGCTGATATTCCTTCCGCAGCAGCCAGGCGGCGGCATACGCATTGATGCGGCCATCACGGAGTACGGCGTCAGGTGCAATGCCCATCGCGGCCAACTCGTTAAGATGAATGGTGTTGACCTGAAACGGCCCGATGTCCCATGTGCCGTTCCTGTTGCTCAGGGCTTCCCCGGTTTTTCCGCCTTCCGTGGCGAGAATGGCGAAGAGCGCGGCGACGGGCATTCCGCTGATGCGGGCGGCGTCCAGAACACAGTCAGCCGTCAGCGGACGCAGGGGCGGGAAAACGACTCTTGCCCGTTCAGCGGCAAAGGCCGCATCCGGCAGCAGCCACAGAGCGGCGAGAAGAAAGAACGCCGCTCTCATTTGAGTTTCCCCGTAATTTTGACGATATAATCCCCGCCGGTGCCGTAGACCTTGAAGGGATTGTTGCCGCCCATGCCGTTGACGGCGTTGTTGACCTGATTGTGAGCCTCGTTGATTTTTCGGTTGATGTAGGAATTGACCTGACTGCACATGCCCGCGACAATCTGATCCATACTCGGCAGGGTCACGCCGAGAGAGAAGGCGTCGCCAATGGCATTGACGGAACCGAGACAGCCGGAAAGCGCGTCCCGTTCGGTTTCCGGGTCGGGCATGAGAATATCGTGCGTATCCGATACCCGTCCGTTGCGTTCCTGAATCGCACCGCCCACGGCGTCCTGCATATCCTGACAGGAACCCGCGAAACACGGCGCGGCCAGAACCATGCACAAGAGAAACATGGCAATATATTTCATGTCGCTATCTCCATGAGGGGCAAGGGGCATGATGCCCCTTGACCCTCATTATTGGAGATACCGACATGAAATATATTCTCATGGTTTTGCTGTGCATGGCGCTGGCCGTGCCGTGTTTCGCCGCTTCCTGCCAGGACATGCAGGACGCCGTGGGCGGCGCGATTCAGGAACGCAACGGGCGCGTATCGGAGACGCATGACGTGCTGATGCCCGATCCGGAAACCGAACGCGACGCGCTCTCCATCTGTCTTGGCTCCATCAACGGCATCGGGGACGCCTTCAGCCTTGGCGTGACGCTTCCCGGCATGGATCAGATTGTCGCGGGCATCTGTAGTCAGGTCGATTCCTGCATCCACCAGAAAATAAACGACGCGCACAACCAGGTGCTGAATACCGTCAACGGACTCGGCGGCAACAACCCTTTTAAAGTGTACGGCACAAGCGGCGACTACATCCTCCATCTCAAGGGGAAGATCAAATGAGGGCGGTCTGCATCCTCCTGCTTGCCCTTTGCCTGACGCCGCGCCTTGCCCTGAGCGCACAGCGCATGAAAGTCGCGTTCCCGCCCCTGCATCCCCTGACGGCTGACTGCGTTCTGGACGCCGCCCGCGTCAGCGGGATGCCTGTTGCCGCGCTCTTCGCCATTCTTGCCACGGAAGGCGGCAGAATGGGCGAAGCCCTGAGCAACAAAAACGGCACATGGGATTTGGGCGGTTTTCAAATCAACACGGTACATCTCAAGGATTTGGCCGCAATGGGCATCTCGCCCGACGCCGTGCTGCGCGACGGGCGCGTCAACGCCCATGCCGCCGCATGGCTGCTGCGAAAGGAATACAGGCGCACCGGCAATCTCTGGCAGGCTATCGGCGCATACCATTCCCGCACGCCGCATCGCCGTGACGCCTATATCCGGCGCGTACAGGCAAACCTGAAAAAGCTCCGGCAGAAAGGGCTTTCCATGTTGCCGTTGCAGAGCCAAAAGAAGCAACTCAGGGAGAAGCGGCCATGAATCAGCCCGGCAACGACAGGGAAGACCAACGTATCTTCCTGTGGTTCGCATTCCTGATTATCGCGTTCTGCATTGTGCCGCTGCTTTACACGGCGCATCCCGATGTCGTGAACGGCCCGCTTCTGACTCTTGCGAAGGCGCAACTCAAGGCGTTCACGCCGTTTTTCGAGGAAGCGGAGAACGCTTTTGCACGAATCGCCGCCGCCGATCCGGCTTCCCTGTCCTGGGACACCATGCAAAAGGTGCTGCGCTACACCGGCTCATGGATTCGCTGGCCCTTTCTTCTGCTGCTTGTCCTGTTCGGCGTGGCTTCCATCTTCATGGGCCGCGTGGGCGGTCTTGTCCGGCGTTTCAACATGGAAAGCCTGCTGAAAAACAATGCGGAGTCCTTTCCCTGTCTGCGGCCCGTGGTGGGACGCGGCAAGTATCTGCTCTCGCCGGAATCCTACGATGCCGGGCCGTGGAAAGTCGCCCGAACGCCGGTGCAGTTTGCGCTGGAAAATGGTCTGTTGCTCAATGAAGCGGGCAAGGCGATCAAGCCGGAGCAGGCATTATTGAAAAACGGGATGGCCTCAATGTCACGCCCGGCCTGGGGCAATGTCCGGCTCGATGAACAAAAGACTCTTGCCGTGCTGAAAAAGCAGCTTGGCAAGCGGTTCAAGGGCCATAAAAGCCTCTCCCCCTGCCGCCGCGCTCTGGCCGCCGCCCTGCTGGCCTATGCCGAAGGCGACAAGAAAGCCTGCCTTGCGATTCTGGATGCGATCTCCACCTCGTATCTGGAAGATAAAGGGCAGCCGTCCTGCCCGCTCCTGACATCGCGCGGTTTTGTGAACAAGCTGAACTGGAAAAAACACAAGAAACGCCTTTCGGAAAGCTGTCTCACGCGCCACAGCGCCTACGAACTGCCCTGGTTCATGGCCCTGCTGAACAGGGCGCGGCAAAAAGGCGTGCTCGCCGCTTCGCAGTTTCTCTGGCTCCGGCCTCTGGATCGCCCGCTCTGGTACGCCCTGAACCAGTGCGGCGGCCGCGTGGCATGGGCTGAGGGATTCGCGGCATGGGCGCACTATCAGGCGGAGGAAAAAGCCGGAAAGGCGCTGTCCGAGCCGCATGTGACTCTCGCCGTGGCAAGTCTCAGGGAAGCCCTGGCCGCTCAGGGCTGGCTGAAAGACACGCCCGCGCCGCCGCAAGCCGAATCCGCTCAGGAACCTGTCGTTCGATCCGCCGAACCTGTCCCTGAAACTTCCGCCATTGAACCGCCGCCGGACATGGTGCTGGCCGATGCGGAAGACAATCCCGAATACGACGCCAATGGTGATGAAAATTTGTCTGACGAATACTTTTAGAGGTTACATGAATGAAAAGACATATCAGAGGTCTGGAAGACCACGAAGCACAGGAGAAAAAACGCCTGTACCGGGATGTGCGCTCCCCCGCGCAACGTCTGGCGGATGCCCTCAAGACCGGACAGGTGCAGACCGGCGGCATCTTTGCGGCGGGGGCGTGTCTGTTTCTTTTTCCGGCCTGCGCCACGCCGCTGTTTTGCCTCGGACTGGCGCTCTTTCTCGCCCGTTGCGCCTGTGTGAGCAACGAACGCCTGCCGTTCAGGATGCCGCTTGGCCTCTCAGGCACGGACAAGGGCGATCCGCTCCCCGGCAGAAACGGATTCGCAACGCCCGAAGGCGTCTTCTTTCTTGGAAACAGGCTTCAGGACAAGCGGGAATTGTGGCTCAAGGCCAAGGACATCCTGACGCACACGCTTTTGTTCGGCACAACCGGTTCCGGCAAGACGGAAACGCTCGTTTCCCTCTCCTACAACGCTCTGGCAACGGCATCC
>OFGN01001804.1_pt1 | contig 13539 bp, 14 predicted proteins | sample 1521821 | NCBI WGS metagenome assembly OFGN01 (sample SAMEA3504094, study PRJEB24116) | mouse gut metagenome | biome: mouse gut; feature: mouse-associated habitat; material: faeces | place: Denmark | collected 2011
GGATTATCTCTTTGTGGACATGCCTCCGGGCCCCGGGGACGTGGCCCTGCCGGTCACCGCCGTCACCGAGACCCTGCGGCCCTACACCCTCTCCCCGCGGCAGCGGACGGAGGAGGAGGCCCTGGCCCTGGCGGACACGGTGCTGACCGCCCGGCTGGCGGACTGTCTGGAGGAGGGGGAGGTGCTCAGCCGCACGCTGACCGCCCAGGCGGTGGGGGACGCCCTGCTGGTCACCCTCACGGCGGAGTGCCAGGAGCAGATCGGCCGGTTTGTGGAGCTGCCCGCCCAGGGCGGCTGATGCGTTTCCGGAGGGAAAGCGCACCGGTCGGATTTTTACCCCAAGACGAAAACCATGGCGGTTCCGGCTCTGCCGCCCGGCGGCGGGGCTCCTGACGTGGGAATCGCATGAGATGAACAAAGGAAGACAACCATGGAACAGAGAATTGAGATCGACCGCCTGGAGCAGGCGGTAAATATCTTCGGCTCCTTCGACGAGAACATCCGCCTCATCGAGGCGGAGTTTCACGTGGTGGTGACCAACCGGGAGGGGGAGCTGCGCATCGCCGGGGAGCCGGAGGACACCATGCTGGCGTCCAAGGCCATCGGGGCCCTGCTGACCCTCTCCAGCAAGGGGGAGACCATCGGCGAGCAGACGGTGCGCTACGTCATCGGCCTGGCCCGCTCCGGTCAGGCCGACAAGGCCGCCGAGCTGACGGCGGACGTGATCTGCATCACCGCCAAGGGCCGGCCGGTGAAGGCCAAGACCATCGGCCAGCGGCGGTATATCCAGTCGGTGCAGAAAAACACCGTGACCATCGGCGTGGGCCCCGCCGGAACGGGCAAGACCTATCTGGCGGTGGCGGCGGCGGTGGCGGCCTTCCGGGACAAGCAGGTCAACCGCATCATCCTCACCCGCCCCGCCGTGGAGGCCGGGGAGCGTCTGGGCTTTCTGCCCGGCGACCTGCAGAGCAAGGTGGACCCCTATCTGCGGCCCCTGTACGACGCCCTCTTCGACATGCTGGGGGCGGAGACCTATCAGAAGTATCTGGAGCGGGGGAACATCGAGGTCGCCCCGCTGGCGTATATGCGGGGAAGGACGCTGGACGACAGCTTTATTATTCTGGACGAGGCGCAGAACACCAGCCGGGAGCAGATGAAGATGTTCCTGACCCGCATGGGCTTTGGGTCCAAGGTGGTCATTACGGGCGACGTAACCCAGATCGACCTGCCCGCAGACAAGACCTCCGGATTGAAGGAGGCGGTGCGGGTGCTGAAGAACGTGGAGGGCATCGGCATCTGCGAGCTGACCGATCAGGACGTGGTACGGCATGTGATGGTTCAGCGGATCATCAAGGCCTATGACGACTACTACAATAACGGAAGCAAGGGAAAGAAGAGATAGAACTATGGCGAAGCGGCATTATATCCCCGTGACGGCGGACGTGCCCGGGGTGGACGAGAAGAAACGCGCCCTCATACGCAAGGCCATCCGTACCGCGCTGGCGGCGGAGGGGGTGGAGCTTGCCTGTGAGGTGGACGTATCCGTCACCAGTGACGGGGGAATTCATCAGATCAATCTGGATATGCGGGAAGTGGACAGGCCCACGGACGTGCTGAGTTTTCCGGCCTTCGACCTGACGCCGGGGGAACTTCCCGGAGAGGAGGACGCGGACCCCGCCACGGGGCTGGTGCCCCTGGGGGACATGGTGATCTCCCTGGAACGGGTCCAGGCCCAGGCGAAGGAATACGGGCACTCCAACCGGCGGGAGCTGGCGTATCTGGTGGTACATTCGGTTTTGCATCTGCTGGGATACGACCATCTGGACGAGGGGCCGGAGAAGGCCCGGATGCGGGCAAGGGAGGATGCCATTATGGGGGAGCTGGGGATCGAGCGGTGAAAAAATGGATGATCTTTCTGGCGGCGCTCCTGCTGCTCACAGGCGGCTGTGGAGTGCCGGAACCTGAACCTGTTCCTGAACCCGGACCCGAGCCTGAGCCGGTCGAAAGACTTGTTCCTGTTCCGACGGCGCGGGACGCCGTCCAATGGCTGACGGACCCGTCTCATTTTCTGTTTTATATCGATCACTGGCCCGATGCGCATATCATCACCACGGAACGAACGGAGGAAGGACTGGCGCTGACCGTGTGGTCGGAGGACAGCCTTGACGCGCCGGTGCAGACGATCCTCATGGAGGACTGCGAGGACTTTGACCAGATGGTGAGCGTGAGTGGAGATGCTTATGAACCCAACTCCGGGGCGTTGGTGACAGTCCAGGACTTCAACTTTGACGGGCAGGACGATTTCGGCTTCTGCTACCGCAGGGGGATGCAGCCCCGTTTTTACCATGTCTGGCTGTGGGATGAGGATGCGGGGCAATACCAGACGGAGCCCGCCTTTGACGAGCTGCCCTCTCCTGACGTGGACTGGGTGGATATGAAGATTGAGTGCTACATTCGGGGCGGCGCGGCAGGCGCCCAGGGGGACCACTCCTTCTACCAGTGGGTCGATGGGGTGCTGACCGAGGTGCGGCATATCAAGCTGGATTTTGAGGATCGGGAAGACTATAAGAGCCATTATGTCTCCGTCACTGACCTGATCGATGGCGAGATGCAGGAGGTCTTCCGGTACAAGGGCGATTACTATTTTGATATTGTGGAACGTTGGCGCAGCCTGGGGTACGCCGGGGAGAATTGAGAAGAGATATGAAAATACAGATCAGCGGCAACCTTATCAAACATTATCTGCGGAATGTATATTTTATCAACGGGCACAGCTATGCCGGGAAATCTACCATGGCGAAGATGCTCGCCCAGCGGTACGGGATGATCTGCTGCGGCGAGAATTACCACGATGTGTTCCCCCGTGAAAAGCTGTCCCGCTGGGAGCAGCCCGGGCTGTGCTATTTCGACACCATGAGCGGGTGGGAGGAATGGCTGAATATGACCCCGGAGGAACACTGGAACTGGACGGAACAGGTCTCCCGGGAGTGCGTCGAGATCGAAATACTGGAGCTTGTGAAGCTGTCCGCGGAGGGGAAAAAGATTATTGTGGACACCAACATCCCTGTGGATGTGCTGCGGGAGATTTCCGATTACAGCCACGTGGCCATCATGCTCTGCGACCCGCCGGACATCTGCAGGACCCGTTTTTTTGACCGGGAGGATCCGGAAAAGCAATTTATGCTGGAGCAGATCAGGAAGTGCAGGGACCCGGAGGCTACACTGAAAAATTTCAACTCATGGGCGCTGTACCACCCGCCGGAGGAGACAGACTGGCAGCATACCGGATTTTTTACGTATACCCGCTCTGATTTTGAGAGCGACACCCGGGAGGAAGTGCTGCATATCCTGGCGGAACATTTTGGTTTCATTTGAAAATCCGGCGGACTGCTCAATGCCGGAAAATGTTAGAAAGTTGAGGATCACCTGAATGAACGAGATCAAGAAAACCGCGATGATTACCATCGCCGGACGGCCCAACGTGGGCAAATCCACCCTGACCAACGCCCTGGTGGGCGAAAAAATCGCCATCGTCTCCCCCAAGCCCCAGACCACCCGCAACCGTATCTGCGGCGTGGTGAACCGGGGGGAGACCCAGTTCGTGTTTTTGGATACCCCCGGCTTCCACAAGGCGCGGACACGGCTGGGGGACTACATGGTGAAGGTGGTCAAGGACTCCGTGGCGGACGTGGAAGCGGTCTGCCTTATGGTGGAACCTATCGCCAAGGTGGGCGCGCCGGAACAGGCGCTGATCGACCGGATCAGGGAGGAACAGCTGCCCGCCGTGCTGGTCATCAACAAGATCGACACCATCGAGAAGGCCCAGCTTTTGGAGGTCATGGCGGCCTACAGCGGGGCTCACGAATTTGACGCCATCATCCCCATCTCCGCCCAGGAGAAGGACGGGCTGGAGGAGCTGATGGCGCAACTGGAGAAATACGCCGTGGAAGGGCCCCAGCTGTTCCCCGACGGAATGTCTACCGACCAGCCGGAGAAACAGGCGGTGGCGGAGATCGTCCGGGAGAAGCTGCTGCGGAATCTGGACAAGGAGGTCCCACATGGGACGGCCATCGAGGTCACCAAGTTCTCCGAGAGGGACAGTGGGGTCATTGATCTGGACGTGACCATCTACTGCGAGAAAGCCAGCCACAAGGGCATTATCATCGGCAAAAACGGGGCCATGCTGAAGAAGATCGCTTCCCATGCGAGGGAGGATATTGAGCGGTTCATGGGGACCAAGGTTTACATGGAGACATGGGTGAAGGTGAAGGAAAACTGGCGGGATAATGTCAATTATATCCGGAGTTTTGGATATGACGAGCAGTAAGAAAACAGCAGGATTTATTATGCCAGTTTTCCTGCGAGCGCAAGCGAGCCGCCGCTGTGCGGCGTCAATTCGGAGCGAAGCGGAGAATTGCGTAGGGCGAATTCATTTCGCCCGTAAACGATTGGAATCAAGGGTTCCCGCAGGGCGGAAGCCCTGTGGGAAGAACTGGCGGGATAACGTCAATTATATCCGCTCCTTCGGGTATGACGAGCAGTAGAGAAAGAGGGCGAAAATACTATGGATCATCAGGAAAAGACGGTTTTGTTGAAAAATGGGAACCCCTGCCTCATCCGCCGTTCGGAGGAGCGCGACGCGGAGATGTTGGTAGCTTACATGAAGGCCACCGCCGGGGAGAGCCGCAATCTGATGCGGGAACCGGAGGAGGTCACGATGACGGTGGAGCAGGAACGGGAGTTCCTGCGGGACCGGGCCGCGTCTGAAACGGGCCTGATGCTGCTGGCAGAGGTGAACGGAGAGCACGCGGGCACAGCCTCCTTCGACATGGTGGGCGGACGGAGCCGGACGCGGCACCGGTGCGGCGTGGCGATCACGCTGTACCGCAAATTCTGGGGCATGGGCATCGGGACCGTGCTGCTGGGGGAGATTTTAACCAGCGCAAAGGCCGCCGGGTATGAGCAGGCGGAGCTGGAGGTCGTCTCCACCAATGAGGCGGCGGTCGGGCTGTATCAGAAGCTGGGGTTCCAGGTTACGGGGACCATCTGCCATGCCCTGAAGTACAAGGACGGGAGTTACGCGGATTTCCTGTTTATGTCAAAAGACCTGACGTAACCACAACTTACCACTTATATCCGACAGGTTTCCTGCCCACCATAAGGGCAGGAGGACGGAACGATGGAGGATGGCTACTGGGACCTGTTCTGGCATACCGGGGAGCCCATGTTTTACCTTCTGCGCAAGCATGAGGACGCAAACGAACCGGAACGCCGGGAACTGGACTGACGGCGGCACAGCCGCCGTCTACATAGAGGAGCGGACATGGCGCGAGAACGGACCGTGGTGAAGGGCATCGTCCTGCGGGCGGTGGACACCAAGGAGAGCGACAAGATATTGACCGTCCTGACCCCCGGCGGGAAGGTCCCGGTGGTGGCCAAGGGAGCCAGGAGCCGGAAAAGCAGGGTGACGGCCTGCACCCAGCTGCTGGCCTACTCCGAGCTGACCCTCAGCGAGAGCCACGGGTGGCAGTATCTCAGCGAGGGGAACACTATCGAGCTGTTCGAGGGCGTGCGGCGGGATATCGAGCTGCTGAGCCTCGCCAGCTACTTCGCCGAGCTGACGGAGGCGGCGGCGCTGGAGGATGTGGAGAGCGGCGCGATCCTGTCCCTGCTGCTCAACGCGCTGTACGCGCTGGGGAATCTGAAAAAGGCCCCGGCGCTGGTGAAGGCCGCGTTTGAGCTGAAGCTCATGAGCCTCATCGGCTTCGAGCCGCTGGCGGACGCCTGCGCGTACTGCGGGGAGCCGGAGCCGGAGGAGCCGGTGCTGGACATCCGCGAGGGCGTGGTGTGCTGCGGGAAATGCGGAAAAGGAGAGCGGGGGCTGTCTATGCCGCTGTCCCCCGGGGCCTTAGCCGCCCTGCGGCGGGTGCTGTACGGTGAAGCAAAAAGGCTTTACAGCTTTTCTCTGGCAGAGGTGGACCTGAAAAAGCTGGGGGATGCAGGCGAGGCTTACGTCCATACGATGCTGGAGCGAGGATTTGGGACGCTGGATTTTTATAAGGGATTACACATATCGGAGGCAGTTGAATGATTGAACTGAAAAAGGCTGGGCCGCGGGACTGCGGAGCGATCCACGCCATGCAGGTGGAGGCGTTTGCGGAGCTGCTGGAAAAATATGGCGATACGGCAACCAATCCGGGGGCGGAGCCTCTGGAGCGGATTGAGGCGCGGATGGCGCAGGATGCGACGGACTACTATCTGATCCTGGCGGAGGGCCGTCAGATCGGCGCGGCCCGGATCCAGCGGCTGCCGGAGAACGTTTGCAGGGTGTCCCCCATTTTTATACTTCCCGCGTTTCAGGGGAAGGGATACGCGCAGGCGGCCATGGGGGCGCTGGAGGAGATGTATCCTCAGGCGGAGGCATGGCGGCTGGATACCATCAAAGAAGAGGCAAAGCTGTGCCATTTGTATGAGAAGCTGGGATACCGGCGGACGGGCCGGGAGGAAGTTTTACAACCCGGCATGACCATCGTTTATTACGAGAAGCAAAAGCGGGCAGAATCTGGAGAAAGTACATGAGGGAGAACAGAACATGAATGATGTACTGAAGGAAATAAAAGACAGCTGGGATCAGCTGTCGGATTCGGCGTGGTATCGGTCCCTGCGGACAGACGGTAAGATCGCCGAGCTGATGGAAGATCCGGCCAGCGCTTTTCATCCCGGAATATATGCGATGCTGAACAGCTGTTTCCCCGACTGGAAGGGGAAGCGGGTGCTTCTGCCGTCCAGCGGGGACAACCACGCCGCCTTTGCCTTTGCGCGGATGGGCGCGGAGGTCACCTCCACAGATATCAGTGAGCGGCAGCTGGAGTATGCCCGGGAGATCGCGGACCGTCTGGAACTTCCGATCCGCTTCGCCTGTGAGGACACCATGGAACTCTCAGGGTTGGGGGATGAGGCGTATGATCTGGTCTATACCTCGAACGGCACGCATACATGGATCATGGATGTGAAGCGGATGTACCAGAACATCAGCAGAGTGCTGAGACCTGGCGGGTTTTCGGTCATGTATGACATCCACCCCTTTAACCGCCTCTTTACGGGAGAACCGTGGAAAAGTCCTCAAATCCAAAAGCCCTATGGGGAGATCATGCCCCATTGCCACTGGCGGGTGCAGGATCTGGTAAACGCCATGGCGGAGGCCGGGCTGTCCATCCGTGAAATGGAGGAACTGCAGGCGGTGAACGCCTCCTTCTGGTTTTCCTATGACGAGCTTCAGAGACAGGACGCGGCGAAGCTGGAGGGGATCCATGACTGGACGCAAAATCCTATGGCGGCGCTGCCGGCCTGGATCGCGATCACTGCACAGAAATAGAGCGTTATCCGAATTTGGAGAAAGAACATGAGTGAACTGTTTGATAAATCTATACGCACGCTGGAGCTTCCGGCGGTGCTGAACATGCTCTCGGAGCAGACCAACAGTGCGGAGTCCCGGGAAAAGGCGCTGGCCATCGTCCCCCTGACGGATGTGGACGATGTGAAGCGCCTTCAGGATGAGACGGACGCGGCACGGGATATGATCGGGCTGAAGGGCTCCCCCGCCTTCTCCGGCATCAAGCCGGTGGCGGAGAGCCTGTACCGGGCCGACCACGGCGGGGCGCTGAACACACGGGAGCTGCTGGACATCGCCGGGGTGCTGCGGTGCGCCCGGCGGGTCCGGGACTACTTTAACGACGACGGGCAGAAGACCGCCATCGACTACCTCTTTTACGCCCTGCGGGGCAACCGGTTCCTGGAGGACAAGATCTTTACCTCCATTTTGGAGGAGGACGTTATCGCCGACAACGCCAGTCCCGAGCTGGCGGATATCCGGCGGCACATCCGGGTGGCGGCGTCCAAAGGACGGCAAATTTTGCAGAAGATCATCTCCTCCCAGAGCTACAGCAAGGTATTGCAGGAGGCCATCATCACCCAGCGGGACGGGCGTTTCGTGGTGCCGGTAAAGGCGGAGTTCCGGGGCAGTATGCCGGGGCTGGTCCACGACGTATCCTCCAGCGGGGCCACCATCTTTGTGGAGCCCATGGGGGTGGTACAGGCCAACAACGAGCTGAAGGAGCTGGAGGCCAAGGAGAAGAAGGAGATCGAGCGCATCCTCCGGGCCCTGTCCGCCGAGGCGGCGGGGTGCCACAACGACATCCTGTCGGACTACGACATGCTGGTGCGGCTGGACCTCATCTTCGCCCGGGGACAGCTGAGCTACAAGATGAACGCCACCCGGCCGGAGATCCGGCGGGATGGAAGCATATGCCTCCGCCACGCCCGGCATCCGCTGCTGGATTCCGGCAGGGCGGTGCCCATCACCATCGAGCTGGGGCAGAAATTCGACACGCTGGTCATCACCGGACCCAACACCGGCGGAAAGACCGTCAGCCTCAAGACGCTGGGGCTGCTGACCCTGATGGCGCAGTGCGGACTGCACATCCCGGCGGACGACCGCAGCGCGGTGAGCGTCTTCGACCGGGTGCTGGCGGACATCGGGGACGAGCAGAGCATCGAGCAGAGCCTGTCCACCTTCTCCGCCCATATGGTGAACATCGTCAAAATTCTGGAGGAGGCGGACGGCCACAGCCTCATCCTCTTCGACGAGCTGGGGGCGGGCACGGACCCCATTGAGGGCGCGGCGCTGGCTATCGCCATTATCCAGCACGTCCGGGAGCGGGGCGGGAAGGTAGCCGCCACCACCCACTACGCGGAGTTGAAAACCTTCGCCATGACTACCCAGGGTGTTGAGAACGCCAGCTGCGAGTTTGACGTGGAAACCCTGCGGCCTACCTATAAGCTGCTCATCGGCATCCCCGGAAAATCCAACGCCTTTGCCATCTCTCAGCGGCTGGGGCTGGACCCGGCGGTGATTGAGACGGCAAAGGCCCAGATGGACAGTGAGTCCATCCGCTTTGAGGACGTGCTGACCCAGCTGGAGGAGAAGCGTCAGCGGCTGGAGAAGGACCAGACTGAGGCGGAGCGCCTCCGCTCCCAGCGTGAGACGGACGCGAAAAAGGCCCATGAGTTCCGGGAGCAGATGGAGCGGGCCAAAGAAAATGCCCGGACCCGGGGTGAGGCCGAGGCCCGGCGCATCGTCCGGGAGGCCCGGGCACAGGCGGACGCCATCTTTGAGGAGCTGGCGGAGCTTCGGAAGCAGCAGGAGAAGGCCGCCAGCTGGCAGAACGTCAACGATGCCCGGGCCGCCATCCGGGGGAAGCTGAACCAGATGGAGGAGGAGCTGCACTTCGAGGTGGAGAAGGAGCCCATTCCCGCACCCAGCCGTCCCATCCGGGAGGGCGACCTGGTGGAGCTGGGCGGCACCCGGAAGCAGGCGGTGGTCACCGCCGTGAACGGTGACAGGCTGCAGCTGCTGGCGGGGAACATGAAGCTGACCGTGAAGACCGTCGAGGTGCGGCTCATCGAGGACGCGGAGACTGTTGCCAGGCGGGAGGCGAAGAAGCGGGCCGCGGCTACCGTCCGGCTGGCGGGCGCACGGGCGGCGGTGAACGAGCTGGACATCCGGGGATTTATGACCGACGAGGCGGATCTGCAGGTAGAGCGGTTTCTGGACAACGCCGTTCTGGGAAAGCTGAATATCGTCACCATCATCCACGGCAAGGGGACCGGCGCGCTGCGCAAGGCAGTCCATCAGCAGCTCAAGCGGCATCCGTCGGTGAAGTCCTTCCGCCTGGGCCGGTACGGCGAGGGGGAGGACGGCGTTACCGTGGTGGAGCTGAAGCAGTAAGGTCCGGAGAGAATCGACCTGATATTTAAGCGGTTCCCGATGACGATCTGATCTGGGGGAGCAATTAAATAAATATTTATGTAAAAGGGGTGCGCACATGTTAACGAACAAGACGGCCGCCGTCACCGGCGGGACCCGCGGCATCGGTCTGGCTATCGTTAAGAAATACCTGGAAAACGGGGCCAACGTGGTGGTGATGGGCTCCCGGAAGGAGACCGTGGACAAGGCGCTTGCCGGGCTCACAGAGTATGAGGGCCGGGTCATGGGCCTCTGGCCCGATCTCTGCGACCCGGAGGCGGTAGCGGAGGCCTTCGCAGCCGCAAAGGAGCGCTTCGGCAGTCTGGACATCCTGGCCAACAACGCAGGTATCTCCTCCCGCACCAGACTCTACGACTATACCGTCGAGGAGTTTGGCAAGATTCTCGACATCAACGTGAAGGCTGTCTTTGTCTGCTCCCAGGCGGCGGCCCGGATCATGAAGGAGCAGGGCGGCGGCGTAATCATCAACACCAGCTCCATGGTGGCCGAGTACGGCCAACCTGCCGGGTGCGGCTATCCTGCTACCAAGTTTGCCGTGAACGGCCTGACCCGTTCCCTGGCCCGGGAGCTGGCAAAGGATCACATCCGCGTCAACGCCGTGGCCCCCGGCGTCACCAGGACCGACATGGTGGCGGCCCTGCCGCCGGAGATGGTGGAGCGCATTTCCTCCGGCATCCCCCTGGGACGGGTGGGCGAGCCGGAGGATATCGCCAACGCCTTCCTGTACCTGGCCAGCAGCCAGGCCTCCTATGTCACCGGCGTCACATTGCGGGTGGACGGCGCGGCCATGACCTGATCCTATTGCGGGTCCGAACGCGCGGCGGGGCCGTCAGGTCCCGCCGTGTATTGGAATATAATAAAAATACAGAAAGGACTGCCACACTATGAGCAAATACGCTGGAACGCAGACAGAAAAGAACCTGGAGGCCGCCTTCGCCGGCGAGTCCCAGGCCCGGAACAAGTATACATATTTCGCCTCCAAGGCCAAGAAGGAGGGCTTCGAGCAGATTGCGGCCCTGTTCCTGAAGACGGCGGACAACGAGAAGGAACACGCGAAGATGTGGTTCAAAGAGCTGGGGGGCATCGGCTCCACCGCCGAGAATCTGGCCGCCGCGGCGGCGGGGGAGAATTTTGAGTGGACCGACATGTACGCTGGGTTCGCCGAAACCGCCGAGAAAGAGGGCTTCCCCGAGCTGGCGGCCAAGTTCCGCATGGTGGCCGCCATCGAGAAGCATCACGAGGAGCGCTATCGCGCCCTGCTGCGGAACGTGGAGGCCCAAGAGGTCTTCAAGAAGAGCGACGTCAAGGTCTGGGAGTGCCGGAACTGCGGCCACATCGTCGTGGGCGAGCAGGCACCTGATATCTGTCCCACCTGCGCCCATCCCCAGGCGTACTTTGAGATCAGCGCGGAGAACTATTAAGAAACAGACGGGGAGGCGCGGCTGTGCTTCCCCGTCCGCTTATAGACAAAACCCGGAAGCGGTCAGCTTCCGGGCTTTGTCTATGGTTTGGAGGATCAGATGAAAAAGAAGTCTTGTCACTTGCAAGATTAAGGATACCCGAAGGTTGTTAACAAAACCAGCATAGATTGTTACAAAAGTCTAAAATCTTCTGAGGACTTTTGTCACTGTGCGTCGATGGTGGAAATTCTGCTGGAAATTGCCTCCAGCACGTCCAAAAGGGCGCTGACCGTATCCAGGGAGGTGAAGGTGGTGACGCTGTTCTCGATGGCCAGCCGCCGCATCTCGAAGCCGGCGTTCACATGTTCCGCCGAGCTGGGATCCCGGGTATTCACCAGGTAGGCCACCTTGCCGCCGCGCATGGCCTCGGTGGTGTCCCGGGGGTCTTCGGTGTAGTCCCGTTTGCGGCGGGTGCGGATGCCGTGGTCCTTGAGAAAATTGGCCGTGCCGGTGGTGGCCTCGATATTGAAGCCCAGGCGGTAGAAGCGCTCCACCAGGGGCAGGGCCTCCTCCAGATCCTCCTGACAGATGCTCAGCAGCACCGTCCCGTGGTCCTGGAGGTTCATGCCGGCAGCCTGCATGGCCTTATAGAGGGCGTAGGGCAGGCGTTCGTCGTAGCCGATGGCCTCGCCGGTGGACTTCATCTCTGGGGAGAGATACGCGTCCAGTCCGCTGAGCTTGCTGAAGGAGAACACGGGGACCTTGCAGTACCACCGCTTCTTCTCCGGGGGATAGAGCCCGGTGATGCCCTGGTCACGGAGGGTCTCCCCCAGGATGACCTTGGTGGCGATATCCGCCAGGGAATAGCCGGTTGCCTTGCTGAGGAAGGGCACCGTCCGGGAGGAACGGGGGTTGACCTCGATGATGTAGACCTTCTCCTCCCGGTCCACGATGAACTGGATGTTGTAGAGGCCAACGATGCCGATGCCCAGGCCCAGTTTTCTGGTATAGTCCAGAATGACCTCCTTCACCTCCGGCGAGATGGAGAAGGTGGGGTACACGCTGACGGAGTCGCCGGAGTGGACGCCGGTGCGCTCCACCAGTTCCATGACGCCGGGGACGAACACATCCGTCCCGTCACAGATGGCGTCCACCTCCACCTCCTTGCCGATGATGTACTTGTCCACCAGCACCGGCTTGGACTCATCCACCTCCACGGCGGTCTTCAGGTAGCGGCGGAGCATCTCCTCGTTGGCCACGATCTCCATGGCCCTGCCGCCCAGCACGAAGGAGGGGCGCACCAGTACGGGATAGCCGATTTCCCGGGCGGCGCGGACGCCGTCCTCCAGATTAGTGACGGCCTCGCCGCGGGGCTGGGGGATGTCCAGCTTGCGGAGGACCTGCTCGAAGATCTTCCGGTCTTCCGCCCGCTCGATGGCCTCGCAGTCCGTGCCGATGATGGTCACTCCGTGATCCCTCAGGGGCTGGGCCAGGTTGATGGCCGTCTGACCTCCCAGAGAGGCGATAACGCCCACGGGCTGCTCCAGATGGATGACGTTCATCACGTCCTCCACCGTCAGGGGCTCGAAGTACAGCTTGTCGGAGCAGGTATAGTCTGTGGAGACGGTTTCCGGGTTGTTGTTGATGATGATGGCGTCATAGCCGCTCTTCTTGATGGTCTGGACGGCGTGGACGGTGGAATAGTCGAACTCCACCCCCTGTCCGATGCGGATGGGGCCGGAACCAAGGACGATGATCTTCTTGTTGGCGGATACCACGGACTCGTTCTCGTCCTCGTAGGTGGAGTAGAAGTAGGGCACGTAGCTGTCGAACTCGCTGGCGCAGGTATCGATCATCTTGTAGACCGGGAAGATGCCCAGCTCACAGCGCTTGTCGTAGACCTCACGCTCGCTGCACTTCCAAAGCCAGGCGACGGCCCGGTCGGAGAAGCCCCGGCGCTTGGCCCGGCGGAGTATGTCCGTATCCCAGGGGCGGGCCTTGATCTCCTCCTCGTAGTGGACGATGTTGCAGATCTTGTCCAGAAAGAGCATGTCGATCTGGGTAGCGGTGCAGATCTGTCCCAGGTCGGTCCCCCGGCTCATCAGCTCGGCGATGGCAAAAATGCGGTCGTCGGTGCCCAGCTGGATGTAGTCCAGCAGCTCCTTGCCGGTGTAGTCGTTGAACTTCTCCATATAGATGTGGCCCACGCCGCCCTCCAGGGAGCGGACGGCCTTCAGGATGCTCTCCTGGAGGGTCCGGCCGACGGCCATGACCTCGCCGGTGGCCTTCATCTGGGTGCTGAGGCGGTTGCTG
>OFGN01001817.1_pt1 | contig 13444 bp, 12 predicted proteins | sample 1521821 | NCBI WGS metagenome assembly OFGN01 (sample SAMEA3504094, study PRJEB24116) | mouse gut metagenome | biome: mouse gut; feature: mouse-associated habitat; material: faeces | place: Denmark | collected 2011
GGGCCACGTAGATCTGTTGGAGCGGGCGAAAGCTCTGGGCGACGCGCTCGTCCTCGGCCTGAACAGCGACGCCTCGGTCAAACGGCAGGGCAAGGGCGACGACCGCCCGGTCAACCCCTATCCCGTGCGCGCCTTCGTGCTCGCCCATCTGGAAAGCGTGGATTTTGTGGTCCCCTTTGACGAGGACACGCCCGCAGCGCTCATTGAAGCCGTCCAGCCCGATGTGCTGGTCAAGGGCGGCGACTGGCCCGTCGAACGCATCGTAGGCCGGGAAACCGTGCAGGCCCGGGGCGGGGAGGTCGTCAGCCTGCCGCTCATCGAAGGCTATTCCACCACCGCGCTGATCGAAAAAATCCGCCGGGGCGCTTGAATCCGCCGCGTTCCCGGCTTTCCCTTATCTGAAAAAGACACAAGGCTCCGTTTGCCGCAGGTAGGAAAACGAAGCCTCTGGAAGCGGCTCTGAAAGCCGCTTTTTTTATTTTTCCCGGCACGCCGGGCAGACCCCGAACAAAAAGCATTCGTGATCCTCGACGACGAAGCCCGCGGGCGCGGCCTCCTTTTCGTTCAGGGCGCAGCCCGGCAGATCATAGACGCGGTTGCACAGGCGGCAATGGAAATGATGATGGTGTCCCTTGCCCGTGCGCTCGTAAAGCGTCCCGAGCGAGGGGTGGTAGACCTGCCGCAACCAGCCGTTTTCGAGCAGCAGCTTGAGATTGCGGTAGACGGTGGCCTGATTGAGCGACTCGACCAGCAGTCGCCCGCTTTCCAGTATTTCTTCGATGCCGAGCGGCCTGTCCCGTTCGCAGAACACCTGCTCGATGGCCGCCCGCTGCGATGTCTTGCGCTTCATCCCTTGCACCTCGCGCCCGCAGCATAGCCAAGCCTCTCCGGTCTTGCAAACGCTTTGACGCCTTGACTGTGCCGCTTTTTCCTCCATCCCTGTGGGAAGCGCTGTTGGCCTTCGGCACGAATCATCCATTATCAGAGGTGAATAAATGAAATACAGTGGAGCGCCCTCAAAAAAGGGGGCGGCTGGCGCCTTACTGTTCACAGCCCCGGAAAAGGCCGGGATATCCTCTGCCCCGGGCAGGGCTCTAAGAGGCTTGACAGCTCACGCGGCAAGGAATATTTGCAAATGCTTTCGCAATAGCAACAAGGTTCCTTTCCCAAAGGAGGCACCGTGCGCCTGCTCATAACCGCCCTCGTCCTGCTGGCCCTCTCGCTGGCCCCCGAAGCCCGGGCCGCCATTCCTCAGCGGATCGTCGCAACCACCTTTCCCGTCTATCAGCTTGTCCGCAATGTGGCCCGGAACGTGCCGGACCGCGAGGTCATGCTCATGCTTCCCGCGCAGGCAGGATGTCCCCACGACTACGCTCTCACCCCGCAGGACGTGAACAAGGCGGCCTCGGCGGACATCCTCGTCGTCAACGGGCAAGGGCTTGAAACCTTTCTCGGCTCCCTCTCGGGGCTGACGAAAAAGCACATGCGCCTCATCGACGCCTCCCGGGACATTCCCGACCTGATCGTCTACGCCGATGCTAAAAAAGACGAGCACGGCCACGGTGGGACGAATCCCCACCTTTTCGCGAGCCCGCGCATGGCCGCCGCCATGACCCTTTCTATTGGGCGGCAGCTTGCCAAAGCCGATCCCGCCAATGCCGACGCCTACCGTGCCAACGCCGAGGCCTACGCCCGCAGGCTGGACGCGCTTGCCGACGACTTCGCGGCCCTCGGCAAGACGCTGAAAAACACGCGCATCGTCACGCAGCACGGCGTTTTCGACTATCTGGCGCGGGACATGGGCCTGTCGGTGGTCGGCGTGGTGCAGGCCCACGACACGCAGGCCCCGTCCGCCGCCGACATGATGCGCCTCATCAAAGGCATCCGCGAGCAAAAGGCGGGGGCCATCTTCACGGAGCCGCAGTACCCGGACAAGATAGGCGCGACGCTTTCCCGCGAGACGGGCGTCCCCACGGCCACGCTTGATCCCGTGGCTACGGGACCTCTCAGCGCCCCGCTCGACTATTATGAGACGGTCATGCGCGAAAACCTGCGCACGCTGGAGGCGACCCTTGGAACCGAATGACGCCGCCATCACCTTTCGGGACGTTTCCGTCCACCGCAGCGGCCTGCCCATCCTCGAACATGTGGACGCCACGGTCCCGAGGGGAAGCTGTACGGTCATCGTCGGGCCCAACGGTGCGGGCAAGACCACGCTTCTGCTCGCCCTTATCGGAGAGATGCGCTACAGGGGAGAAATCGACGTCCGCGCGGGTAAAAACGGCGGCCCCCTGCGGCTCGGCTACGTGCCGCAGCGCATCAGCATCGACCGTGGGATGCCGCTGACGGTCATGGAATTTCTGGTCATGGGCATCCAGAAGCGCCCGCTCTGGCTCGGTATCCGCCCTTCCCTGAAACGCCGCTCGCTGGAACTTCTCGACATGGTGAAGGCCGGGCATCTGGCCGGGCGGCGGCTCGGCAACCTGTCGGGCGGCGAGATGCAGCGCGTGCTGCTGGCTCTCGCCCTCCAGCAGGAACCGGAACTGTTGGTTCTTGATGAGCCCTCGGCGGGCGTGGATTTTCAGGGAGAGCACCTTTTCTGCGAACTGCTCGACGAGCTGCGCCTTTCGCAAGGCTTCACGCAGCTCATGGTCAGCCACGATCTGGGCATGGTCTTCCACCACGCCACCCACGTCATCTGCCTCAAGCGCCGCGTCTTCGCGGAAGGCACGCCCGACGAAGTCCTCACCCCAGAAAACCTCATGGCCCTCTTCGGGATGCACATGGGCCTTATGAACCCCCACGCCTTCCTCTCCGACTGCAAGGGGGAACCCCATGCCTGATCTGACGCCCCTCTACCACCTCGTTTCCCTGCTTCCCTTCGATTGCCTGCAAGCCCGCTTCATGCAGCAGGCCATGTTGGCCCTCATCCTCCTCGCGCCGATGGCCGCCAGCATGGGCGTGCAGGTCGTCAGCTTCCGCATGGCCTTCTTTTCCGACGCCATCAGCCATTCGGCCTTCGCAGGTGTGGCCCTCGGGCTGATCTTTTCGGTCGATCCGCACCTCGCCATGCCTCTCTTCGGCATAGGCGTAGGTTTCGGCATCATGGCCGTACAGCGCAACAGCGCCCTTTCGTCGGACACGATCATCGGCGTCTTCTTTTCGGCGGTCATGGCCTTCGGCCTCGCCATCGTCAGCCGCGACAACGCCGTGGCCCGTGATCTCCAGCAATTCCTCTACGGCGACATTCTGACCATTACGGAAAGCGACATCCGCTGGCTGCTGCTCCTCTTCGCCGCGCTCACGGCCTTTCAAATCTGGGGCTACAACCGCCTTCTCTACATCGGCCTCAACCCTGTGGTCGCCCGGGCCCACCGTATCCACGTGGCTTTCTGGCAATACCTCTTTGCCGGACTGCTCGCGCTCGTGGTGATGTTTTCCGTCTGGGCGGTGGGAGTCCTGCTGGTAACGGCCATGCTCATCGTGCCCGCGGCCACGGCCCGCAATCTGGCCCGCACAGCCGGAGGGATGTTCTGGTGGTCGCTCGCCGTCAGCGTCACCTCCGCCGTGGCCGGGCTGGCGATCTCGGCGCAGGAATGGGCGCGTACGGCCACCGGCGCAACGGTCATCCTCGTGGCCTGCGGCTGGTTTCTCGTCAGTGCGGCCTTCGCCTTTGCGCGTGGAGACAAGAGATAGGGATGGAAAAACCGGGGGAGGGGCTTTTTTACAAAAAGGCCCCTCTCCCGGCTCCCCGCCCCCCCAAAAGCTTCGCTGGGTGGGGAGGCCGCGCCTATGACGTCCCCCTGGATACAAAGACGGGCCGCCCTGAAAAACCTTTCCTCTCTGTTGTGCGAGGGTCGGGCATTGAAAGGAAAGGCTCTGTTGCTGGAAGGGATTGATATTTTTAGCCCCCCGGCATTCCAGACGTTTTCGACACGGTTGAGGCAACAGGCTCCTCAATATGAAAACGCTCGTCCGTAGTATTCTGAAATCACAGAGGAAAGAGAACCATTGGCTGTTATGGCAGGGCCAATGGAAAAAACGGAAGGGAGTTGCAGGTGAAAACCGGGAAGATGCCCCAGCGTTCCAGCCTCAACCTTCAGCGTGCCGCCAAGGAACGTGAGCTTGGCGGTTTTATTGTTTATTTCATAGTGTTATCCATTCATCTTATGGTCGTCCGTGACCGTCCGCCCCGTGCCCTGCGTCAGAGGCCGATAGAGGTTCCGGCTGTGCCGACGATACCCTGCGCCACTGCGTCGCTCAGGGTTTCATAAGAATCAGGCCACGCCCAAAAAAACGGGCGGAAGGGCCTTTCTAAGGAAACGTTTCTCCTCCGCTCCTAGCGTTGCAGGATTCCGGCATGAAAGGCGATGTGCAAGGGTATCTCCTCGCGCCAATAGGCCCAGTCGTGCCGTCCGGCGGATTCCCGGTACTGGTAATTAAAACCGCCCTTGCGCAGGGCGTCGCGGAAGGCCCTGTTCTCGGGCACCACGGCGGCATCCTCCTGCCCCACCGTAATCAACATGGCGGGCGCGGCGGCGGGCTGCGTCCGGGCCAGCAGGAAGCGGGCGGAATAGGATTCCCACAGGGGCCGTTGCGAGGCCAGCGGGCCGAGAACGTCGCGTATCTTCCACTGTCCGGCATGGCGGGTGATGTCGAGCACGCCGCTCATGGAACTGACCGACGCGAAAAGCCCGGGATGGCGTAGCGCAAGGGCAAAGGCCCCGTGCCCACCCATCGACATGCCCATGATCCCCCGTTTGGGCAGGACGGGGAAATGCGCTTCCACAAAAGGCAGAAGCTCGCGCACAATAAAACTTTCCATCCGGCTGTTCTTTATGAGCGGGCTGTCCGCATACCAGCCGGTCTTGCCGCAGGAAGGCGCAATCAGGACAAGGCGGTGGCGCGTCGCAAGGTCCGTCAGCAGCGTGCCCGCCTCGCGGTTCCACACATCCGCGCCTTCAAAGGCACCGTGCAGAAGATAGACGACCGGGAAACGCTCCTCCGGGCGGCGGTTCGCCGGAAGGAAGGCGTAGCAGTCCACATCCCCGCTTCGCAGCGCGGACCGCAGCGTAAAGGGCATTCCGGAGGTTTCCGAAGGGCCAACGACGGAAGAAGGTCCGGCGGCGGGGGACGCGGGAGACGCAGAAACGGCGGGCGATGCGGCGGGGTCGGACGCTTTCTCTCGGGAAGCCGCGAGCGCCTTTTCGATGGCGGGCACCACGGCGGCGGTCAGCATGGCTCCACCATCTTCGGTCACATGCACCATATCCTTGTAGCGCAGGCGCACGTGACGGCCCTTTTCGTCTTTCTTGAAGGTGGCATAGGCCCCCTGCTCGTCGGCCAGCACGCGCACGGTATCCACAAAATCCGCGTGATAGACGCCACAGGCCTGCTCTTGCACATCGCTCAGGCGACGGATGCGCGTCGCATAGGGTTCCTTGCCCATGATCGGCAGCCCTGCCCAGACGACTTTCGCGCCCCGCGACGTGGCTACAGCCAGCAGGCGTTCCGCCCGGCTACGATAGATGGCCCTCCATGACTCGCTGTCCGCATGATGGCGCTTTTTATTTTCGTCGATGATGTCCTGCGGATCGTTGGCCCCCATGCAGATCACGATCACATCGGGATTGTGCTTCGCCACAAGGTCCTGAAGGTGCGCGGGCCAGTCGAAATAATCCTCCCGGCTCAGGCCCGTGGAATACTTGCCCTCACGTACGACCTCCATATCGGGGCGCTTGCGCAGGGTCCGCTGGAGCACGGGGCCGAAGCCTTCCATCATCATGGAGTCGCCCACAAGCAGCACCTTGGGCTTGCCCGTGTGTTTCTCCGACTGAGGCGGGACGGCGGTTTCGGGTATGCTCGGCGGTACGGCGTCCGGGGAAGCAAGGGTGGGCGCGCGGGAAGGTTCGACGGCCGTGGGGGCATTGCCCTTCTCCCGGGTATCCACGGAAACGTCAGGCAGGGGAACGGAAGTGGCGGCCCCTTCCGGCGCGGCGGCAGGGGCGTGAGGCGGAACCTTCCCCGCACCTGACGGGGAGGCAGGCGGCGTTTGAGGCGCAAGACCCGCCGCACCGGACGAAGAGGCGGAAGAGGCCGGAGTCTGGCCCCCCGCGCCGTCAAGGGATTCTGCGGAAGAAAGAGGAGTTTTCCCGTCCCCTCGGGAAAAATCGCCCAGCGCGTCGGCCACCGCGTCCTGCGGCGCAGGTTCCGCGCCGATGACCCTCTCCACGGCGAAATCGGCCACCAGCCGGGTTTCCGCTCGAGACAGCGCGGCAAGGCCCGTGATCTCGGCCCCTTCGCGCACCATGCCCCCCAAAGCGGCAGCGGGCGCGAAATCCGCCCCGGCCCGGTCCAGAAAGCCGGAAAAGCGTTCCGCATCCAAAAGCAGCATCAGCACGAAAGCCAGCGCGTAGACGGCGCAAGCGCGGCCCGACGTCAGCGTTCCTCGTCCGGGTCGGAATGGGTTCTTCATCCGCCGTCCCTCATGGGATCAAAATTGGAAGTAAATGAAGGGCATGACGCCGTCCGGCCCCATCCTGAGGATGAAGCCGCCGAGAAGCGCCAGCACCACGGCCTGCGCCGCCCACGGGAGGCGATCTTGCATGTCCACGAAGCCGCGAAAGAGCCGCGCGCCATAGAGCTGCACGAGCAGACCCGCCGCCACCGCCGGAACCACCAGCAGGGGAAAGCCCTCTCCGGGCTGGCCGAAGAACAGGAGACGGCGCAGGATTTCAAGGCTGCGCTCCATGTCCTCGGCGCGGAAGAAAATCCACAGGAGGGATACGAAATGGAAAGTCAAAAGCCACGCCGCCGCCATGCCGCACCAGCGCAGGACCGTATTCTCCACGGGCCCGGGCCAAAGCCGGGGCTTGAGCTGATGGAAGGCGTGCACCACCGCGAGCCCTACCCCGTGCATGACGCCCCATATCAGAAAGCGCAGGTGCGAGCCGTGCCACAGCCCGCCAAGGGCCATCGTGATGATCAGGTTGAGGTAGCGGTTTCCCCTGCGGCTGCCGCCGAGCGGGATATAGAGGTAGTCGCGCAGCCACAAAGACAGGGTGATGTGCCAGCGCCGCCAGAAATCCTGCACGTTCAGGGCCAGATAGGGCGAACGGAAGTTTTCCGGCAGGCGGAAGCCCATCAGCCGCCCTACCCCCACGGCCATGTCCGAATAGCCCGAAAAGTCGCAGAATATCTGGATGGAATAGGCATAGACCGCCGCCAGCACAGCCCATGAGGAATAGAATTCCGGCGACTCGAAAACGCCGCGCACGATGTGCTCGGAAAGGTAGCTCGCGATGACCACCTTCTTGAAGAGGCCGCTCAGGATCAGGGCAAAGCCCTCCTGCACGTCCCTCGATTCCCATGTCCGATGCCCGAGCTGGGGCAGGAACTGCCGCGCCCGCAGGATGGGCCCGGCCATGATCGTGGGGAAAAAGGACACGAAAAGCAGGACATCGAGAAAGGCACGCGGCGGCTCGTCGGGATTGCGGTAGTGATCGACGGCGTAGGACAGGCCCTGAAAGGTGTAGAAGGAGAGCCCCACCGGAAAGAGCATATCCGTACCCGGCAGAGCGTGGGCGACAAGCCCCATGCCGAAACCGCCGAGGCTCGCCAGCGATTCCAGCCCGAGCACAAGGAATTCGTAATATTTGAAGAACGCGAGGAGGCAGACGTGCGCGGCCACGTCCGCTACGATGAGGGCCTTGCGTACGCGGGGGCGCTCCCGGAAACGGGCGAGCAGGTGCGCCGTCCCCCAGTTGAGCACGGCCACCGCCAGCAGGAGCGGCACGAAGGCGATCCCGGCTACGGCATAAAAAAAGAGGTTGCACAAAAGCAGAAAGGCCCGGTACGCCTCGTCGCGGTCGCGCAGCAGCCAGCCCGCCACCAAGACAAACAGCAAAAAGGACGCGAACTCCAGCGTAACAAAATTCATCGGTGCCTATCCGGGCAAAAGGTCCTGAGCGGGAAAAATACCGTTCGCGCACGATAACGGAAAGGAGCGGACCTGACAAGGCAAGGCCGCCGCTTTTTCGCCTACTTCGTGGTAATAACTAGATTTTTTGTTTCGGCTTTTCACGGGGCAGCAGCAGGAAGACCGCCCCCCGCGTGTCCAGATAGCTGGCCGTATGCGTCGCCGTCTCCCCCGAACCGCAGAAGAGGTCCACACGGTTGCGCTTGATGGCCCCGCCCGTATCCTGCGGCAGCGTCAGGGCGTTGAAGGGGAGGCTATGCTCGCCCTGCCCGTCCGGCAGAGTCAGGTTCATGAGCGTCAGCGCGCCGTTGGGCAATACGCCCTGATCCGTGGCCACGCTCACCCAGGGGGTCAGCCGTCGGCCCATGCTGCCGTTGGCATTGCGCTGGCCCGGCGTGCCGAGCCTGAAAAAGACGTAACTCGGGTTGGTGTCCAAAAGCTCGCGCGTTTCCCCGGGGTGCGCGGCCAGCCACTCCCGGATGGAAAACATGCTCACCTCTTCGCGCTGCAAGAGACCCCGATCCACCATCACCCGGCCCAGCGACACGTATTTGTGCCCGTTCTGCCCGTCGTACAGGACAGGCCGCACGCTCCCGTCCTCAAAGCGCAGGCGGCCCGAGCCCTGAATCTGAAGCATGAAGATGTCCACCGGGTCCTCGACCCACGCCAGCTCAAGCCCGCGCCCACGCAACGCGCCCTTGCAGTCGATGGCGTGCCGGGAATGGTAGGGGCGTTTGCGCCGCAGGTCCGGGGGCCTTTTATAAAGAGGATGCCGATACTTCGCCGTGCGCACGCGCGAGGCGGCGATTTCAGGCTCGTAATAGCCCGTAAAGCCGAAATCCGGCCCGATGCGCAGCCAGCGGAAATCCTCGGCCAGCAGTTCCGGCGCGGCATCGAGGAAAGGCAGATCGCGCCGCAAACGTTCCAGCGAGCGGGCCAGATCGCCATAGGTCACTTGCAGATCGGGAAAATCCAGCGCCAGCCGGGAGGCCGGTTTCGAGCGCACGTGCGCGAGGCTCTGCTCCACGGCGAAACGCATATCCTTCCAGGAGCGCAAGCCTTGCCTGTGCGGGGCCAGGCCACGCGAAAGCCGCAGAGCCTCGTCTTCCGGGACCGGGAAAACGCCCGGCTCGGCCAGAGGCTCAACACGCACGGCCTCGGGAACCTCCGGCGCGACGGGCTCGGGCCGGGGAGCCTTCCCCGCGCAGCCGGAAAGCGTGAGCGCACAGAAAAAGAAAGCCGCAACAAAGGAAAGCGAACGGGACACCACGGATCATCCTCATGCAACAGGTTGAAAACAATGACGCCGTTGCTGTGTATCGTATCCCGCATCCGGACGCAACGCCCGGTCCGGTCCCGGGCGGCGAAAAATTTTTCTTTTTTCCGAAGAAAACGCTTGACGAAAAGATGGAGCCGATATAAACACTCTCTCGTTCTGCGGGAGTAACTCAGTGGTAGAGTGCAACCTTGCCAAGGTTGAAGTCGCGGGTTCAAATCCCGTCTCCCGCTCCATATATTTTTACCCTTGCTCGCCTCAAGGCTGGAGCGAGGGTTTTTCTTTCCACCGTTTCCCTTTCGGAAACGTCATTTTATAGATATTCATCATTCCCGTGCACGGCCTGCCGTAGTGACGCCGCAGTGCCATTCCATAGATAAACTTTCTTGTACGTTCATGAGAAAGGCCCGGCCCACAAAGCCGGGCTTTTTTCATTGCCCTCCCCTTTCCGCAGAAGAACGGCCCGACTGTGCCTCCCTCTCAGGATGCCTCGCAGCCGCGCCCTCCGAGGTGGAGGCCCCCCGCCAGCGCAGCGCCGAGACGCCGGGCCTCCCTTCCCCGCACCGAGAGCGGCCCTTGCACCCAAGGCAAGGCCCGGATGCCCTCAAACCTCGGCTTTCCCGTGTCGGCGCGTCTTCGTTTTCCTCGAATGTGGCAGAAGCACAACGCAAAAAGAGCCCTTGGGCAAGGGCTCTTTCCATTCCTATTGAGAGGAAACAGGAGACGCTACACCAGACGTCCGATGTTGGCCATGCGCTCGCCGGGCAGCAGCAGGACCGGAGGCACGTCGATGAGCGTATACGCGCCGGGCCTTCCGGCCTGCGCCAGACGGACGGCGGCGCGGGCGGAGGACACGAGCACCTGCGCGGTCAACGCGGGGTTGTCGATGCGCATGTCGAAGGTCAGATGCTGGTTGGCGGTCAGCCCGGACGCGCCGAGGCGTTCCATGAGCACGCCATGCGAGGCGTCGGCCACGCGGGGAAGTTCCTCCTGCGTCACCTGCCGCACTTCCAGCGGATCGTGGGCGAAGTAGGGATCGGCCTTGATCGCGGCGTGCACGTCTTCAAAGGCCGCGCCCCCTTCAAGCACTACGTAGACGAGGCGCGAGTGACGGCCTCCGCCGAGGGGAATGGTGATGGAAGTGGCGTCGGCCACGCCGGGCAGAGCGCGGGCGGCCACGGAGTGGCCCATGGAACGGCCCCGTCCGAAGTTGGTAAAGGTCGTGCCCACGGGCACCATCGCCTCAAAAAGGGCGCGCATGGCGGAATCCGTGCCGGGGTCCCATCCGGCGGCGGTGACGGCCACGGCCCCGCCCTTGGCGGCCTGCGCTTCCAGAACGCCGATGGTTTCCACGATGCGGTCATGGATGTCGAAGCTGTCCACGGTATTGTAGCCCTTGCCGAGCAGATCGCCCGCCACTTCGGGAATCTTGCGGGACGGCGCGCACAGGAGCAGGACGTCCGGCTTCCCGGAAACGGCTTCGAGATCAGCGAGGCTGGCGTATTCGGCCACGCCACGCAGATCATGCGGGGCCGTGCCCAGAGATTCCTTACGGCGCACGACGCCCACGCAGGTAAAATCCGGCGCGGCTTCCAGCGCTTCAACGGCATAACGTCCGATATTGCCCAAACCGATGACGGCAGCTTTAATTGACATTGCTTCCTCCAGAAAAAGTGTGAAGAATTATTAAAGCATGAAAATTCCGGCTTGTAAAACAGCCGGTTCAGGCCGTTTTCTTCAGTTTGAAGCGCAAACGCAGCCGTCCGGACGTCTCTCCGGCCTGCGGCGGGGTGAAATCGTGCGAAACGAGGCGGAAGGCCCCTACCTGCGATGTATTTTCCACATGCTCCCCGATGCAGGGGCAGATGTCGTAGTCGCCCACGGTGACGATACGGACCATAAGCGCCTCTTCCCCCTCCAGATGCGCGGGGAGCCTGCCCAGATCGACCTTGCTCTCAGCCTCGGCGCGGGGCAGCGTTTCCGTACGCACCGGAAGATTCCGGCCCAGCACCTCATTGACGCGGCGCTCGATTTCGGCGGCCTCGGCGTCTTCAAGGGGACGGGGAAAATGATAATCACACTTGGACTTGTCTGCGTTGAGATGCGAGCTGAACGAACGGCCGCATCCGAAAAGACGGACCATCGTCTGATTCAGCACGTGCTCGGCGGTGTGCATGTAGGGATCATATTCCTTGCTCATGGGGGACTCCTTCTTTCATACTCTTTATAATATACTTCAGCACGGGGCGGCCCTTCTCCGAAAACGCAAAAAGATGAAGGGAACCGATTCTCGGCAGAGAAGGCGGCCACCCTCACGAAAAGGGAGGCCGCACGCCGTAAAAGGCGGCGCTTACGCCCCGGCAGGCCAGCTCAAGGCCATTCTTCCGAAAGGATAAGGCCCTTCGTATCGCGCGGCAACGGCACCTCGCAGGCCACGGGGGAAGGCCCCGGCCCCGGACGAAACGATGGCGCGAGCGGCCCTATACAGGCCGCAGGAAACGGCTTGCCCATACGGTACCCGCCTCCGTGACGGATTACGCATACAGGCGGCATTCGCTCACGCTCTGGGACAATACCGCGTCCCGCAAGCGCTTTTTGGCCCTGCCCTCAGCGGGGGGCCATTCATGGCCATAACGTTTCCCCCTTGGGCGGGGATGAAGCCGCTTGCCGGAAGCGCACCGACCTTACCCCACACGCCGCCCGGAGACAATCCGCCCTTACCGGACCGTCGGGCGCGGCTTGAAATCCTCGGGCGTTGCCCGTATGCTTCTCCTCTCCGCATCATCCCTCTGCCTTCAGGAAGGCCATGCGCTCCTATCCTCTTCCTCCCCCCGACGCCGACAAAACGTTTCCCTGCCAACTGCGCGAACCGGAAACGCCGCCGCTTGTGCCCTTTGCCCGGGATATTCCCGCCGTGCCTACGGCCCTCGGCGCGCTCGACGCCGCGGAACGGGCCGAATTCTGGGCGGCGCTGGCCCTCACCCACACGCACGGGCTTGGGCCCCGAAGCCGCAAGCGCCTGCTTGACGTCTTCGGTTCCGCCCTTGGCGCGGTGCGGGGCGTAGCGCGCTGGGCCGAGGCGGGCATCCGGGAAGCGGCCATCCGCGAATTCCGTTCCGAAGCGTGGCGGGAAAGCGCCAAAAAGGAATGGGAAGCCGCGCGGCGCCTGACCGGTTCCCTCCTCCTGTGGACGGACGACCGCTATCCGCGTCTGCTGCGGGAACTCCCCGACGCGCCCGTGCGCCTCTACTGCCGGGGTGACCTCTCCTTGCTCGGCAACCCCTGCGTGAGCATCGTCGGCACCCGGCTGTGCAGCAGGGAAGGCGTGCGCGCCGCCCAAACCATCGCCTCCGGGCTTGCCGCCTCGGGAATCACCGTGGTTTCCGGGCTGGCCGTCGGCATCGACAAACAGGCGCACCTTGCGGCCCTGCCCCTGCCGGGCGGCACCATCGCTGTGCTCGGCGCCGGTCCTGATGTCTGCTATCCAAAAGAAAACAATGCTTTGCGTGAGGCAATCATCGAAAAGGGCCTGCTCGTCTCCGAATACGCACCGGGGACGCTGCCGGATTCCCGCCATTTCCCCATCCGCAACCGGATCATCAGCGGCCTTTCTCTGGCCGTGGTCGTGGGAGAAGCGGCGCTCAAAAGCGGCAGTCTGGTCACGGCCAAAATTGCGTTGGAACAGAACCGTTCTGTTTTTGCCCTGTTTCCTCTCGCTGAAGCTTCCGCCCCGTTGAGCGCGCCCTTGAGCGAGGGCTGCGAATATCTGATCGCTCAGGGAGCCAAAGCGGCGCGCGGCGCGCGGGAAATTCTGGCGGATATCCTGCCCCAGCTCCGCGAAACATCCCCACGCCTTGTGCAGCCGGTGCCTTGTCCTCCCGCACACACGGCCGGGCATGCCGGAATTCCGCTTTATCCGCGCACGCCGGCCCGCCCCGTCCCTTCACCTGACCGCTCCGGCTCGAACGGCGGATATAACAGGCACAACACTCCGGCAAACGGCTCTCCGATCCGGGAAGAGGAGCGCGGCGCAGACGATTTTGCCCCGGCCTCACCCGAAAGCACGGTTCTTGCTTTGCTCCGGAAGCAGGGCAGCCTTGACGCGGACGCGCTGCTGGAACTTCTGCACAAATCCAAATGCCGTTTTCCTCCGTCCCGACCAAAGCATCGTAGCTTCCGCCTGGTCCGGT
>OFGN01001818.1_pt1 | contig 13442 bp, 21 predicted proteins | sample 1521821 | NCBI WGS metagenome assembly OFGN01 (sample SAMEA3504094, study PRJEB24116) | mouse gut metagenome | biome: mouse gut; feature: mouse-associated habitat; material: faeces | place: Denmark | collected 2011
AAGGTCGATGGTGCCCGCCACAAGGTCGTTATTTACGATTTGCTCGGAGCGCATATTCTTAAGTCCCAGCTCTTTGGCAAAGCCGATAAAGTCGTCCTGCTCTGATGTAAAGCCGAGCTCGCCGTGTTTGATATAGCGCTCGATTTCCTCGTGTATAAGCGTCCCGCGCTCCGCTTTACGCTGGAGCACTGTTTCGTTTATTCCCGAGTAATCCGGGGCGAGCCCGTGCTTGCGCATAAGTTGGGTAACGCTTATAAGGATTTTGCCGTCCAGTGTGTACGTGTGATTTTCCTTGTTAAATATCGCCCTTTCCATTAGTCCGCGCCCTCCATATTGGTGTTTATTCTATCAAGCAGCGCCTTGAAATCCTTGTCCGAAAGGCTGTTGATTTTATCGGTGCCGAACATATCCAGCGCCAGCGCCGTAACGTCCTCCATATCAAAGCCGCGCTCCGCGCCCAGCTCTTTAATCTGCTGGTACTTGGTTTTGGGTTTGCCGGTTTTCTGCGGTGCTGCTGCGGGCGGCTCCTCGCCGCTCTCTGCGGCGTTCGCCTCCTGCGCTGCCAGCCTCTTGCGTTTCATATCAATAGCGGACTGTACTTGCTGCGCACTCAAAAACTCCACTCTTACCTTGAAATAGGTTGCCACGTTGTTAAGGTCGATATTGAGCTTTTGCAGTTCCTCAAGCTGCGCCTGCGTAGGTTTCGGCAAGCTCTCGGGCGGTGTTTCCGCGTCCGGGTCTTTCATTTCCTCCGTCGGGATACATAACACTTGAAAGCAAGCGTACTTAAACGCTACACTCATAGCTTTATTACTTGCTTTGTCGCCACTGTCCATCCCCTCGCCTATGACGGTAGCGGAAACGCTCGAGCCGTCCTCCGCGTAAAAGGTGTATTTGATTTTGAGTACCGAGTAAATAAGGTTGCCGCCTTTGCCGGTAACGCGCTCCTCGCGCTTTTGTTCGAGGATTTCCGGCACCACGAAAACCTTATGCTTTACGAGCGCCGGCTGTAAGGCGTTCATAACCGCGTCAATGCCGCGATACATAAAGCCTTGCTGCTGGTTTTTCGAGGTCTTGCCGATTGCCCCGATTTCCTCCATAATGCCGTTGATAGCGGCGTAAATTCCGTTAGTTGTTGTCATTACTTGCCCCTCCTCTCTTGCTGCCGAGGTTGTCGTCCGTGTCAACGTCGAGCACGACGAGGCGCTCTTTTGCGCTGTATTCGGCTCCGATAAAGCGGTAAATCGTGTCGTCCGCTCCGACGCAGATACCGACCTCGCAGCCGCCGCGTTCGTCCGCGGCTTTCACCGCGTCGTTGAGCTCCGACGCAAGGCGCAAGCCGGTTGCGTGAATTTCCTTGCAAGTTTTTTCGTGCTTGCCGCACTCCTCCCAGTCGGAAAACTCCTTGCCGCAAATTTCGCACTTGTAAATCGTTTTCATTTTGGTATGTCCTCCTTGACAAATTGAAATTTTTGTGCTATAGTCTTATAGCGTTAGTTGTTGATTTTGGTATGTCCTCAATTATCGCGCCGTCCGTTTTGTCGCTCAATTCGGGCGGCTTTTTTCTTTGCCTTTGCCGTAACTTTCTCGTACTCTTTTTTGAGCCGCAGCAGTCCGACGTTTACCCAGTGGGTAAGGTTGCGATACCCGCACGCCGCGAGTATATCTTTGCGAAACCACCTTGCAGCGCCGCGCTCGAGCCTCACGCAAAGGTTGTACGTGTCCGGCTCCTCGCTATCCTTGGCGGCAGCTTTGTGTACGGTCGCCTTGGTGCCTTTGAGGTTGATTTCCGCCGCGCTGTAAATGTCCAGCGGCTCAACGCCCAGCAGCTCGCAAATAGCTTTCAGTTGCTCCGGAGTGGGCAGCGCGACGCCGTTTTCATACTTGGAATAAAGCCCGCTATCCACCCGCTTATCGGTTTTTTTGATGTGCTGCACGACCTCCTTTTGCTTAAGGTCGCCGCGTAACTCTTTCAGTCGCATATTTACCTCCGTTTCAGTATTTCGTTAAAAAGGTCAAATACCCCCCCGTGAGCCCTCGCCGTCGTCCTCGTCCTCGCCGAGCTTTACGCCGTGCTTTTGAGCGATACGCTCGAGGCTATCCATTGCCAGCATAATGCCGAGCGCCGGGTTTTTGGCGATTGCCTCCCTCTTTACGGTATCCAGCGCTTGGAAAGTGTGTTGTATCGTAACGCCCGGGCAATTCGTCATATATACGCCGTGGATTGCCGATTGCTCTTTCGAGCCCTTGGACGGGTCGGAAATCGCCGCGATTATGCAATCGCTTTCCACTTCGTGCACCACTTTGCCGTTTTCGTCGGTAATCGTTACCTTGTAGAGTTTCTTTTCGTTCATTTTGGTATGTCCTCCATAGACTTGATTTTTTTGATTTCGTCGCTGTATCTGCGGAAAATATCCACGAATACACCGGCGACGTCGGTTAAAAGTTTTTCCTCGCCTCGGGTATATCCCGACGCTTGGGGCTCCGTCTTGCTTTTCGCATATAGCGGTATAGTAGGCTTGAGCGGCTCCCCGGTTGTGGTGTCGCGCAGCACCGCGACGCCGATTTGTACGTAAGTTTCCACCGGTATGTCCTCCCTTGCGCCTCCTATGCGGTGCCTTTTCCGCCCGCGTCCGTCCCGACAAGCCAGTCAAGCGACACGCCGAAAAGGTTTGCAAGACGTTTTGCCACTGCCAGCGAGGGCGCACGGTCGCCGTGTTCAATATCGAAATACGCCGGCTGCGTTATTCCGCACTCTTTGGCGACCTTTTCCTGCGACAGTCCCGCCTTTGTTCTTGCCTCTTTGAGCCTTTCGTGTAGCATTAACTTTTCACCTCCTTTATGTGTTTTAATATGTGAGCGATAACCTCCACCGTCCAGCCGTTCCCCAGTGCTTTAATACGCTGGGCGTCGCTTACGCCCTCGGTATATCCCTCGGGGAGCGTTTGGAGGCGCTCGCACTCAATCGGTAATAATTTGCGGATTATGTAATAACCGTCTGCAAGTGTTATCGGATAGAGCTTGCCTTTTATGTCGATTTGCCCGCTTTCTACTTTGTAAATTTGCTTTTGTTTTAGTGCCACGTCGTCGGAGGGAATTGCCACGCAAGTGCGCCTATCGTAATTATTTCCCACCATATTGCGGATACCGTCCTTTGTTCCGTATCCAGCTCGCAAACATTTGGCTTTCCCGTCCGCTGTAGTGTTAAGCGGTATAGGCTCAACCACAAGGTTGTTATGCTCGTATGAGTGGCTTGTAACGGTTGGCGCTTTCCCCTCTTTAATTCCGCCCTCGTTTTTTCCGCGCGGGCGCTGGTACATAACGGGCTCGGCTATCATAGTGTGCCTATGTCGCTTGAGCGTATCGCTCGGGATTGCGCCGCTGCACCTTGTCGTAAGGGCGTAAGCCTTTTGCAAAAAACTTTCGCCACTTTCGATAATATCCTTAAGCAAGACGCCTCGGTCGGCGGGCTGCTCAATGTTTGGTATATTCGTCCAGTAGCAGCGCTTACGAGTTTGCGCCGATACCAGCGAGGAGTTTATCATAATAGGCTGGACGCCGAGCTCGTCGCTGATTGCGTCTTTTATGTTTTGATGTATGGAATAGTTATTCTCATACAAAAACCAGCGGCAGCCACTCTCGCGCAAAGCGCGGACGTATTGCATAAATAACTTGTACCCCTCGCCCTCGCAAGTCGTTTCGCGGTTGTTTTTTGCTATGCTCCAGTAAGTGCACGGCGAGCCGCCGATTAAAAGGTCAAAGCCCTTGTATTGCGTGAAATCGCCGTCGAACACGTCGCCGCACTGCTCAATATCGGGATAGTTTTTTGCGCTTATTGCTTTTGCGTACTTGTCTATCTCATAAGCCACGTATCGCTCCACGGGTATGTCCGCACGCTCCAGCGCTACCCGCCCGCAGCTTATACCGTCAAACAAAGAAAGAATTTTCACTCGCTCCCCTCCTTATACGACGGTGCCGCTCGTACTTTCGATTGTGTACTCGCCGCCCTCTGCCTCCGCATACTCCACCGCCCCGTCGTAAGTTTCGCAGTCGTGCGGCATTTTGTTGCTGTCTTTCCCTGTAAAAAATACCGTGTAAATCATTTGCTCCTCCTTAATCGCCTATTGAGTAGCGGCTTATTTCTTTGCCCGTACAATCGTAAACCACGTCGTGGTAAGCCTCTTGCACCGCAAAAGCGCAAAGCTGATTGCGCGGGCACGTTGCGCATACGCCGAGCTTGAAAGCCGTTTCCGCTGCGGGCTGTCCGCAAGGTACCTCGTCGAGGTAGTCAAACGGAGTGCTGCGCGTGCTGGCTATGTACTGGCGGATTTCCTCCACGCTGGCGCCTTTGAATTCCAGCCGTTTAAGCGTAATTTTGCGGCAGTCCTCCACCGTCTTGCTTACGCAGCTTATAAGCTCGCCGTTAAGTCTGCGGTAATCGTATTGCACGAGCTTACCGCGGGACTTGTCCGAGCTCTTGAAAAGCTCGTACTGTTCGCGTCCTCTTTCGCACATTTTGGGGTCTAACATTTTGGTATGTCCTCCTATTTCCGAAACTTTACGGTTTTATAGCCTTGCTTATTGACAAGCGAAAGAATTTTTGCTATAATATGTACGCTACTACAATCAAACCGCAAAAACTCTTGCCTGTCAATTTCGCAAGGGAGGTATAGGCGTTACGGTTTCCTATAACCTTGCCTATATTTTATTACGTTTCATTTGATTTGTCAAGGGTTTTTTGCGGTTTATTTGAAAATAATTCAAAAGGAGCGTAATTTTTATGACTATATCCGAGCGTATTTTCTCGCTTTTAGAGTTGCAAGGCAAAAAACAAGGCGCTTTAGCCGAATTTATCGGCGTGCGCCCTGCTACCATATCCGCGTGGAAACAAAAACAAACGAGCCCAGCGTCGGAGCTGCTCGAAAAAATCGCAGACTATTTCGGCGTATCGGTTGACTATCTCGTAACCGGACGCGAGCCGCAGCACTCCGTCGTGCAAGGTATTTACGGAAACGAAAACAGCCACAACGTGGTAACGATAGGCGGCACCGCCACGCTCGAGCTCTCGGAGTTTGAAACGGAGCTCTTGCAGATTTTCGGCGAATTGAGCACACGGCAAAAAAACGCCCTGCTCTCTTATGCTTACGAGCTTAAGGAGGGCAAGGCGTAATATGAGGCAAGCCGTCGTATATGCGAGGTACAGCCCCGGCAGCACGCAGACGTACCAGTCTATCGAGGGGCAGCTCACCGAGTGCCACAAGTTTGCAGCCGCAAACGATTTGCAAATAGTCCGTACATACGAGGACGAGCACCTCACCGGTCGCAACGACCAGCGCCCGGCGTTCCAGCAGCTGCTCAAAGACAGCGCCACCGCAAAGTGGGATATTGTGCTCGTGTACGCTATCGACCGCTTTGGTCGTAACAGCATTGAAATAGCGATAAACAAATACCACTTGCAAAAAAACGGCAAGACGGTAATTTCTGCCACGCAGCGCACCGCTCGCAACGTGGACGGCTCGAAAAACCTTGACGGTATCCTCCTCGAAAACTTTTATATCGGTATGGCAGAATACTACAGCGAGGAGCTCTCGCAAAAGGTTACTCGCGGGCTGCGTGAAAGTTACGCAAAGGGCAATTTTACCGGCGGGCGCCCGATACTCGGATACAAGGCGGTTGACGACCCCCGCAGCGCCGGCGACCGCAAGCCGCGCAAAATCGTGGTAATCGACGAGGATACGGCGCCGCTCGTCCGGTATGTATTCGAGGCATACGCGAAAGGCACCTCAAAAAAGGAAATTATGGACGAGCTCACGAGGCGCGGATATAAGAATACCAAAAACAAGCCTCTGACGTTAAACAGCTTTCAAAATAACCTCACCAGCCGCAAGTATATAGGCGAGGTCGAACACGACGGCGTGGTCTATACAAACATATATCCCCCGCTCATAGACAAAGCCACCTTTGAAACCGTGCAGAAACGACTTGCAAGGCGCAAATTAGCCCCCGCAGCCCTCAAAGCGAAAGAGGACTACATCTTACAAGGTAAAGCGTATTGTGGGCACTGTGGGGCTCGTATGGTCGGAGTGAGCGGCACCGGTCGCGCAGCCACTTACTACTATTATGCTTGTGGGAAAAAGTACAAATATCACACTTGCGACAAGCGCAGCGAGCGCAAAGACTTTCTCGAGCAGCTCGTCGTCGAGCTTACCCTCGAATACGTGCTCGAGCCGAAACGTATTGATTTTATAGCCGACCGCGTTATGGGGCTTTATCAAGACGAATTCAACGAGGAAAACGTCCACGCCCTCGAGCGCCGCATTGCAGCACTTGAGGAGGAAATAGAAAAAGCCGTCAACGCCTTTATAGACGCCGACAGCAAAATGGTGCGCGCAAAGCTCAACGAGCGCGTGGAGGATTTGGAGGCGCAAAAGCTCGAGCTGCAAAACGATAAGGACGGGCTCGTCGCTGCGTCCAAAATCCCCGTAACAAAAGCCGCCTTTATCTCGTGGCTTAAAACTTTTGAGCGCGGCGACCCCTCCGACAAGGAATTCCAAAAGCGTGTTGTGGACGCTCTGATAAATAGCTTTTACGTGTATGACGATAAATTCATTATATACTTTAATATAGACGGTGGCGAGGTAATCGGGCACTTTGAGGCGTCCGAGGACGCAGAAATGGCAGAAAACGCCGAAAATAAAGAAAACGCCCCCACCTCAAAGGGCGGGGGCGGGGTTCGTATTTCACAAGCCACGCTCCACCATTTGCGTTAAAGTCTGAACACGAGGCGTTCGGGCTTTATTTTTTTGTTATGTGCACGCTATGCATTGAAAAAAGCGGGCGCTTGTGATATAATTGTTATAAAACAGAGGTATGGAAATGAAGAAGGCTAATTATAAAAAATATTTGACTGTCACTAATTTATTATTGTTAATACTTACTGTTTTTTATTTGTTAGACCACTATTTGCCCTTCCCCAAAAATTACTCTGGCTTTTACTGGGCAAACGACGACAAAGGTGCAATCGGCTATATATTCGGATATTGCGGCGGTTTATTGACTAACTTTTTAGGGACAGGTAAGGTTTTAGACCCTAACGGTACCGAAATATATCGATATGCGACGCATATGCTTCTTCATAGACATTTGTTGGCCCTTATAACTAATTTAGTCGGATTATATTTTATTGGCAATTATGCGGAAAAGCGTTTCGGACGGTGGTTGACTTATATTATATTTATTGTAGTGGGCGTAGCCGAAGTGTTTATAACCGACCCGCTGTATATCGCAATGGCGCCGTCAAAGGCGGAAGAAGTGGCAACTACCGTTGCCGTAGGCGCATCCGGCGGAATTTTCGGGCTTATAGGCGCTTCGCTTGCGGCATTGTTTTTTGACGTTAAAAGCTTTAAAAAAATAGGCAAGCCGACTATAATTATATCGGCAATTTACGGAGTGCTGACAACCTATGTGACGAGCTTCGGCTGGACAACCGTTTGTCACAATGTTTCTTTGATATTAGGGCTGATTTTGGGCGTTTTGATTATACTGCCGTTTTTCCTGTTAAAAAAGGGCAAATTTGCCCGTGCAGAGAATACGGAAATTCAAGCTGACGCCGATAAAAATACGTTTTAGGTTTTGCATTAGTTAAAGCCCGAATACAATGCTTAAAAGGAGCGGAAATTTATGGATTGGGTGTTATATTTGGTTATAGGCATAATTGCAGTAACCTTGCTTACCGTTTTGATAATTGTGCCTGCGGTGCATTTCAGTAAAAAACAGCCCGCGCAGTTAGACGATATTCATAAGGGAATGTCCGAAGCGGAAATGCTTGAAAAATTAGGAAAACCGAAAAAGACCGAGCAAGTCGATGCAGGCATGAAATTATTCCTTTACCATCAGGTTGACAAGGGCGGGTTTTTGCTGTGGTCGTATTACAAGGACTTTGTGATTTTGACAAAGGACGGGGTTGTTATACACATAGCTTATTTGTAAAATTAACGTATCAAAGGAGGTTATATATGCTATCGCCTGTAATTTGCGTTATTATTGCCATAGCTACCGCACTTGTTTTCCTTGGCGTAATATTTTTAATACGCCACTTAATACAAAGAAAATATAATAATTTTGTATTGCAGAACAGCATATGCCTGAAACAGCTGAACGAAATTAACCAACGTTACAGCTTTTATCCTTATAAAAGCTTTGACCAGTGCCATACATATGATAATGAAAAAATGTACGATACTGTTTCCTGCACGGATTATTTAATTTATCAGCTGCAATTTAAAAGTAAAAGAATTTTCAGTCAGATAACCAAGATAAGCGAAAATAAGAAGCAGTATTCAAATTATCTTAATGAAATAAAAGCAATTACTCAATTCGGGCAATTTCAAGCGCCGATTGGCATGTTAAAGCTTGATAACCTGATAAAAACAGAAGAGCGGCTGTTAAAAGTAAATACGCTTTGCGCTCCCGCCACACAATTTAATTTAACCGTTACCTTATACTGCTCTACAATTGACGGACGAATATACGATAAAAAAAGCGAATGCTTTTCTGTTAACGACCTTTTTACGCTTAGCAGAAGATTAAACAACAAAAGCGTTGGTTTTTATAACGACCGCGAAATCTGGGACGCCATTTGCCGCGTGGAAAGAGGAAGAGTTTCTAATAAAATGAGATTTTCGATATACGAGAGAGACGGTTACAGATGCTGTAAATGCGGAATTTCCGCAAGCTTTGCGCAATTAGAAATAGACCACATACTGCCCATTGCAAAAGGCGGTAAAACTGTTTATGAAAATTTACAAACCTTATGCCATAAATGCAATGTGGAAAAGGGCGTCAGCCACATTAAATACCGATAAATTATTAATTGCCGCATTTTTGCAGGAATTGTTCCAGATAAGCGTTGAATTGCTGCGGGGTATCCATGTTTACGCAGTGTCCCGTCCCCTCGAAAATAACCTTGTCGCAGTGCTCGTACTCCGCCCATTCGTTGACAATTTCGATTTCCGCGGGTATGTCGTGCCCGCCGCAGCCAACCAACAATTTGTACTGACGGGGTGTTTTTTTATACTTGTTTACAAGCTTTTGCAGACCCGCAAGATACCTGAAGGAGCTTTTTTTAAATTGGATATTCAGATTGTAGAACTCCGTTTGCGCCCGACTTGTGTAAGCGGAAATTTTTTTGTTTGCCTTTGCAAACCATTTTATCGAGAACATTGCCTTAAACATCATTTGCATTTGCCCCTTTGAGTTTGCCTTTTGCCTTTTTGCATCGAAATTGTTGACGTCGTAGCCGCCGAAGCAGGCGAGTGAAAGCACCTTGTCGGCATACCTGTTGGCAAAGTCCTGTATAAAAACCGAGCCCAGCGACACCCCGACTAAATGCGCGGCGGGAATATTGTGCTTTTGGAAAATGCCGGCTATCCATTCCGACATTTTTTCTATGTTGTCGCCCTTGCGCGCATTGAGCGATTTGCCGTGGCCAAGAATATCGACCGCCAGCAAATTGTATTTGCCGGAGAAATATTCGAACTGCTTTTGAAACATTCTGCTGTCAACAAACGCGGCATGGACAAACACAAGCCACTCCCTTTGATGTGTATCGTCTATATAATAGGCAACGGGTGAATTTTCAAGATATAAGCCTTCCATTTTTTACTCCTTGATATTTTTTAATTGCTTAAGAAATCAAAACCTGCGCCTGATAATTCCATTGCAGTATGCCAGACAGCACTATAAGCTGTACGGTGAATTCGGGGGCGGTGTTGTATTCGGTTTTGGCGGCTTGCAAAAGCCTTTCGATTATTCGGACGCGGTTTTCTTCCGTACAGTCGGCGCAAAGATAGTCGCCCTGCGGAAGAATTTTGATTGCGGCTGCTTTTGCAAACCGCGTGCAGACGGCAAACAAGCGGGACTTGCCGTTCTGTTCGTAAATGCCAGCCAAATCCTCAAAAGAAAATTCCGCTTTAAGGCCGTCGGGCAGACTGTCGTAAAAGTGCTTGTGGTAATTCCATAAATTGTCCAGCGTGGGGGCATGCATTGTATCCGACAACAGAATTACCCTTTGCGGATAATATTTGACAAACATATTTGACTGAGGCTGTGCGCCGCTCAATTTATTTTCGTAAAAGGTGCGCGCACGGCGGATTTTTGTTTTTGCATAATTCAGCTGTGCGATTTTTTGGTCTGCGCCTACCTCTGCCTGCTTTAACGTTGCAATTATTTTACCGAAATCGTCGTATGCAAGAATGTCCTTTATTTCCGAAAGAGTTAAATCCATACACTGCAAGGCTTTTATTGTGTTGAGCCGTATAATTTCGCTTTGAGAATAATATCGGTAGCCCGTCCACTCGTCCACCTTGCAGGGCTTGACTAAATTTATGCGGTCGTAATGCCTTAACGCTTCCGTTGTCATACCGACAATTTTTGCCGCCTGACTTATGGTAAAATAATTTTTCACTTTTTTTAAAATTATCCTTGACTTTTGTGTTACACAAAAGTTTATGCTGATTATAGCATTGCATAAATCAAATGTCAAACAACAAATTTTAAGGAGCTTTATTATGAAAAAACTGACGGTATTATTGCTTGCGCTTTGCGGCGTATTGGTTCTGGCGCTTGGCGGGTGTGCGAACGGCGATACGTTTACACAAAAGACATATTCAAGCGGCGACAGTGTAATTGAGAAAATTTGGGTGAACGTTGAGGACAGAGAGCTGGAAATAGGCGCTTCGGAGGATAATCAAGCTTATATCGACTACTTTGACGGCGAAAAGGAGTTTCTGGATATTAAGCTTGCCGACAAGCAGCTGACGGTGGAATTGAAATACAACAAGGTATGGACGGATTTTATAGGCGCGAAGCCCGCGGCAGGCTTCCGCAAAATAAAAATAAGGGTGCCGGACGGAGTGATTGCGGAGCTTTATGCAAAAACAACGAACGGGAGCATAAAGACTGAACCGCTTTCTGTTACGGAAAAGCTGAGCCTTGACGCGGACGGCGGAAATATCGTCTGCGAACGGCTGAGCGTGGGCAAGGCTGTTGATTTTAAAGCTAAAAACGGGAATATTACCGCCTCTGTTATCGGCGGGTGGGACGATTTTTCTATCAGCTGTAAGATAAAAAAGGGCGAGTGTAATTTGCCGCTGAATAAGGAAAACGGCGCAAAAGCGCTTTTTGCGGACTGCAATAACGGCAATATCGATATAGAATTTGTAAAATAGCGGGTAAATTTGCGGGGCGGACGATTTCGGGGTTGAAATCGTCCGCCTTTTAAGCTACAATATAAAAAACACCTTGAAGCTACGGAAAGAGTTATGAGTTATAAGCTTAGCATTGTGCGGTTGAACGGCGAAAATTTTTATAAAAACAGTCTGGACGGCTTTGTCGTAAGGCAAAGGGTTACGCAGTGCTGGCGGAAAGTAAACGGAAAATATGCGCTTGCGCCCGTTGATTATATCGAGGAATGGAGCCTGACGGAGCGCCAAAATAAGGCGAAAAGGGTTGTTGAGGCGGTAAAAAACGGCTCGGCGGCGTTTGCGGCGGTGGAAAACGGAGAAATTGTCGGGCTTGCGCTTTTGATAAATAAGCTGTTCGGAAAAAGCCGGCAATATATGGAGCTGGCGGAGCTTTACGTTGCCGAGCCTTGCCGCAGACGGGGCACGGGCAGGCTTCTGTTTGAAAAAGCCTGCGAGGCGGCAAAAAAGGCGGGCGCGGAAAAGCTGTATATATCCGCTCATTCCGCAAAGGAAAGCATTGCCGCATACACCAAATACGGCTGTGTTTTTGCGGAGGAGCCGTCCTGCGTCCACGTTGAAAAGGAGCCGTTTGATTTGCAGCTGGAATATGATTTGCGTTTGCGCATTTACGAGGCGGACGACAAGCGCAAATTTATGGATTTGCTGTTGCTTGCGGACGAGCAAGCGGACATGGTTGAGCGCTATCTGCACAAGGGCACAATGTTTATTTTGGAGGAGTGCGGCGTTAAGGGGGAAATTATTGTAACAAATGAGGGAAACGGCGTGCTGGAAATTAAAAGCCTTGCAATTTTGCCCGAATTCCGGCGGCGCGGCTACGGAAGGGCGCTTATAGAATTTGTCTGCGAAAGGTACAAGGACGGCTTTGACACGGTTCAGGTCGGCACGGGCGACAGCCCTTTGACAATTCCGTTTTATATAAGCTGCGGGTTTACCCCCTCGCACACGGTGAAGGATTTTTTCACTGAAAATTACGACCACCCCATTATTGAGGCGGGCGTAATATTGAAGGACATGATATATCTGACAAGGAAATTACATACGACCAAATATTTACAGTAATAAACGACCAACCTCCGCCCATACTAACTGCAGACGAAAGTCTTTTACAGGAAGGAGAAAAAGGTGGAAAAGTTTATCATCGGCCTTGCCGTAGGTATGGCGGGCGGCGCGTTGCTTGTTGCCAATAACTGCAAGCTTTTAAATCTTGTCAAGAAAAATCAGGAAGACATTATGAACAAGGCAGAAAAGTATATTGACAGCAAGCTTGAAGCGCTTGAAAACGCAGGCGAACAGTCTGCTTCACAGTCCGAGTAATTCGGAAGAATATTGCCGCGGCGCGTCCGCGGCAATTTACTTTGAAACGCTTGTAAAAGCCGCGCGGCTGTGATATAATATGCGTATGGAAAGATACGTCGCTTTCGACATAGGCGATAAAAGAATAGGCGTTGCCATATCCGACCCGTTCAACACCTACGCGCTGCCCTCGGAAACCTATTTCCGTCAGGGCTTTGACAAGGACGTTGCCGCGATTGCCATGCTTGCAAGGCAAAAGGGCGCAACGGCGATTATTTGCGGTCTGCCCGTAAATTTTGACGGTACAGAGGCGTTGCAGACGGCAAAAGCCAGACGCTTTATAGAGGCGTTGAAGGCGCAGACAAGCTTGCCCGTGATTTGCGAGGACGAGCGGTTCACCACCAAAATGGCGCACGAAACGCTGATTAGCGAGGGAATGCGGCGCGAAAAGCGGAAAATGTACGTTGACGCGCTTGCCGCCGCGAATATTCTGGACGGGTATCTTGCTAAAATCAACAAAAAAGGAGAACAACTGTGAGCAAAGAAAACCTTAACGCGCCCGAAGAATTCGATGAGGATGCGGCGGAGATTATAGAGCTTATCGACGACGATGGAAACGAGCTGAAATTTAAGATTTTAGACGTTGTAAAATACAAGGGGGAAAAATACGCGCTGTTGCTTGCCGCCGAGCCCGACGATGAGTTTACCGAAAACGACGTGGTTATTTTCCGTCTGAACGAAGCCGAGGAGGCGTTGGAGCCCGTTGAGGACGACAAGCTGCTGGACGAGGTGTTTGAGTATTTTATGAACGAGGACGACGGCGATGAAGCCGAAGAAGTAAACTGATTTATTGTTAAAATATAACCCCCGCCGACGCGCGTTTTA
>OFGN01001821.1_pt1 | contig 13424 bp, 7 predicted proteins | sample 1521821 | NCBI WGS metagenome assembly OFGN01 (sample SAMEA3504094, study PRJEB24116) | mouse gut metagenome | biome: mouse gut; feature: mouse-associated habitat; material: faeces | place: Denmark | collected 2011
GGGCGGGCTCCAGAAAGATGCTCCTGCCGATGGCGAAGCCGAGGGCGCGGGACGAGGCGGGCGTGTGCGCGAAGCTGTCCATGAGCGCCTCTTCCGAAGCGTTGTAGCCGAGGAGGAGGATGCCGCGGCAGTATGGATCGTAGGCTTCAATGAGCCGCTCCAGCGCGTCCCACGTGGCGCGTTGGGCGGGGGGCAGGATTTTCCAGTAATCCGGGTAGACGCCCAGCTCGTAGCAACGGCGCATCCAGTCGAGCAGAAGCGCGTCGGCCTGCTCGGGGGATGCCGCCCGCTCGACGATGATTTCGAGGAGCAGATCGTGTCCGCTGCCCCTCGCCCCCGCAAAGAGGCGGCGCAACTGACGTTCGTTTTCCTGCGTGACGGCCTCGCCGTCCTCCGGGGTGGGGCGGAAAAGGCATTTCACCACATGGTTTTCCGGCCACGTCTGGAGCGTCGTCCCCACGTCCGCGCCGCCCTCGAAGGCCAGCGGGCTGCAACCGGTCTTTTCGATGGAGCGGCCCACCCAGAAGGGATGGCGGTTGCTCTCGAAGAGGACGTCGCGGCCATAGATGTCGTCCACAAGGATGCCGAGGTCCATGCTCTGCGCGGCTTCGTCCTCGGCCGCTTCGGTCACCGCCCGGAACGCCAGCTTCTTGAAGGCGGCGATGTCCTGGGGGCCCTTGCCCGTTTCCGCGGCGAGGGCGGCGAAGGGCTCGCGGTGGTCAAAGGCGAAGACGGCCAGCTTGCGCCACTTGTTGCGGCGGTTGGTGGCCCAGTGGATTTGTTCGAGCATGGCGTCTGCGCGCAGCCATTTGTGCTCGCTGCCGTGCTTGAGGAAATATTGCAGCTCCGCCCAGCTCGGATAGGCGCAGGAGCAGCCGAGGCGGGATACTGCGAACGCGCCCGCGGCGTTGGCGTAGCGCGAGCAGGTGGCGGCGTCCTCGCCGCGCAGCCAGCCGCGCAGGAAACCGGACATGAAGCCGTCGCCCGCGCCGATGGAGTTGTAGACCTTCACCGGAAAGCCGGGGTAGACCACGTCGTCCGTGAAGTCGTCCGGGATGTCGCCGGGCAGCACGGCGCAGCCGCGTTCCCCGAGCTTGAAGACGAGGGTTGCCGCCGTGAGCTTGCGCACCTCGCGCAGCGCGGCGATGGCCTCGGTCTTGCCGCCCGCGATGAAGAACTCCTCCTCCGTGCCAACGATGAGATCGAAGTAGGGGAGCACCTTGCGGAATTCGGCGGTGACGGCTTCGGACGCCTCGGCCCAGCGGCTCGATCCCGCGTCGTGTCCTTGCAGGCCCCAGAGGTTGGGCCGGAAGTCGATGTCGAGGATGCACTTCAGGCCGAGCCTTTGCGCCGTTTCAAGAACTTTATGCGTGGCGGCGCGCACGCCCTCGCGGGAGAGGTGGGTGCCGGTGACGAGCACGGCCTCGGCCTTGGCGAGATAGGCGGGATCGATGTCTTCCGGGAGCAGGCCCATATCGGCGCACTTTTCGCGGTACTGGATCAGGGGGAAGTCGTTGTCGCCGCGGATGCTCAGAAGGACCATGGCGGTGAGGCGGTCCGGGTCGGTCTTGACGGCGCTCACGTCCACGCCTTCGCTGGCAAGCTGCCATTTCAGGTAACGGCCGTTGTCTTCCTTGCCCACGCCCGTGATCGCCCCCACGCGCAGGCCGAGGCGGGACGTGCCGATGGCGATGTTCATGGGGCTGCCGCCCACGGATTTGGTGAAGGTCATGGCCCGTTCGAGCGGAACCCCGAATTCCACGCTGTACAGGTCCACGCAGGAGCGGCCGATACAGATCAGATCAAATGGTTTTGGCATGTTGCAATCTCCCGGAATGCCTGATTATCCGGTAAAAGGGTCCTGCCGCGTCCGCCTCGGCGCAAAAGCCGCGCCGAGGGCGTTGCGGCCCGTGTATGTGGCCCGGCGAAGCCGGGGAACAGGCGTCAGTATTGTCCCGTAAGGCGCGGAAGCCACAGGACGAGGTCGGGCACGAGGATCAGTACGAGGATGAAGCTGATGATGAGCAGCATGTAGGGCAGCGCGCCCCGCGCCACCCGCTCGAAACTGATCCCCGACAGGTTTTGGGCGATGAAGAGGTTGACCCCGAGGGGCGGGGAGAGCAGGGCCACTTCGTTGGTGATGACCCAGAAGATGCCGAAGAAGACCGGATCGATGCCCACGCGCGTGATCAGGGGCAGGAAGATGGGCGCGAGGATGACGATGGTCGCGAGCGTTTCCATGAACATGCCGAGGAAAAGCAGCAGCAGGCCGATGAGCAGCAGGATGACGAAGGGGTTGTCCGTCAGGTTCATCATGGCGGCGGCGAGTTGGTGCGGGATGCGCTGCATGGTCAGGATGCGCCCGAAGAGCGTGGACACGCCGAGCACGATGATGATCGTGCCCGCCGACACGTTGGTCAGCTTGATGGCGTCCCATATCTGGGGGATGCGCAGCTCGCGGGTGATGCAGGCCCCGACGAAGAGGGCGTAGAAGACCGCGACCACAGAGGCTTCCACCGGCGTGCAGATGCCCGCGTAGATGCTGCCGAGGATGATCACCGGAGCCATGAGCGAGAAGAAGTTGCGCCGGAAGAGGGGCCAGAAGCGGGCCTCGGCGTCGCCCTCCGCCGCGCCCGTGAAGCCGGAACGCCGGGCCAGCAGATAGGCCATACCCATCATCAGGAGCCCGAGCAGGAAGCCCGGCACGAAGCCCGCCGTGAAGAGGGCCGAGATCGAGGTGCTGGCGATGATCCCGTAGATGATCATGGGGTTGCTCGGCGGAATGAGGATGCCGAGGGTGCCGCCCGTGGCGCAGACGCCCGCCGCGTATTCCGGCGAATAGCCGCGCCGGACCATCGTCGGGATCATGATGCTGCCCATGGCGGCCACCGTGCCGGGGCCGGAGCCGATCATGGCCGCGAAGAAAAGGCAGCCGAGGATGGTGGTGATGCCGAGGCCGCCGCGTATCCGGCCCACGAAAAGGGAGGCGATGTCCACGATCTGCCGGGCCATGCCGCCTTTTTCCATGAGCGCGCCCGCAAAGATGAAGCCGACCACGGCCAGCAGCGGGAACATGTCCATGACCTTGAGCATGTCGAGGGCGACGATGCGCATGGGGATGTTGGTGAGCAGGAGCGCGACCGTGGAGGCCACGCCCAGCGAGACGAAAATGGGGCAGCCGATGACGAGGCAGGCGGCCATGATGATCCACAGGGTTGTATCGGCGGACATGCTAGACCTCCTTTATGTCGTTGGCCTCGTCGCCCAGAACGGACAGACGGCCCCGGAAGTGCCGCGCCCAGCGCTGGAGGATGCGGAAGCTCTGGAGCAGGAAGGCCGCGGGGACGGCCACATAGACGTAGCGCAGATCGAGCAGCATGCTGCCCGAGACCATCGGCCGGGCCGCCATGCTGTGGAGCAGGAGGACGCCCTGATAGATCACCGTGGCGTTGAAGGCGAGCCAGCACAGATCGGCCAGCATGAGCAGGCCCACCCGTACGGACGAGGGCAGACGCCGGGTGTGCGCGGTCACGCGGATGTGCGCGCCCTTGCAGGCCACGAGGCTGGCCGCGAAATAGACCATGTAGAGGAAGGAAAAGCGGCACAGCTCCTCGGAGGCGGTGAGCCCGTGGCCGAACAGGAAACGCACGACCACTTGCGCCATGAGCATGATCATGATGCCGACGAGGAGCGCCCCGCACAACGCATCCTCAAAATGAGCGTCGAGCCAGTGCAGCGTTTTTTTCATCGAAGTCTCCGGCGGCGGCCCGCGTGGGGCGGGCCGCCCGTTGATGCCTTAGCGGGGGAGTTCGCGTCCAAGCGTCTTCATGAACGCCTCGACGATTTCCATGTTCTTGATCTGGGGGTAGAACTCGGGCCAGATACCGACGGCGCGCTTCATCCATTCGTCCTCGTCCGCGGGCACGCCGCAGAAGACCATGCCCTTTTCCTTGAGGAAGGCGCGGGAGGCCGTTTCCTGCTTGTCGAGCAGATCGCGCATTTCCACGGTCGTTTCGCGTCCGGCTTCGATGATGGCCTTCTGCACGTCTTCGGGCAGGGAGCGCAGCCATTCGGCGCTGACCACCACGGGGCCGGTCCACAGCTTGTAGTGGGGTTCGGTGATGTACTTCTGGACTTCATAGAAGCGGTTGGTGGCGATGGAGACGAGGGGGTTGTCCTGCCCATCCACGACCTTCTGCTGCAGGGCGTTGAAGGTTTCGTCCATGGCCATCGGGACCGGGGCGGTGCCCCACGCGCGGTACACGCCGATCATGATCGGGTTGTTGGGCGTGCGGATTTTGACGGGCGCGAGGTCTTTCAGCGTGGTGACGGGCTGCTTGCTGTTGGTGATGAAGCGGAAGCCCTGCGAATGCCACGCGATGGCCACGGTGCCGCTTTCGGCTTCCATGCGCTTGTTGATGAGGTCCCAGTTCTGTTCGACGCAATCGTCGAATTCCTTTACGTTCTTGAAGATGTAGGGCAGGTCGAAGGCGCCGAGGGAGGGCGCGAAGATGGAGGCGTTGTTGACCGCCAGCACCGTCATCTGGAGGATGCCCTGCTGCACGTCCTGAAAGCTGCGCTCTTCGCTGCCGATCTGCCCGGCGGGGAATTCCTGAATCTCCACGCGATCCGCGCCGAGCTTCTGGGCGAGCTTGTCCTGCATTTTGGTGACGAGGGCATGGTAGGGGTCCATGTCCGTGGGGGTGTTGCTGTGGGCGAAGCGGATGACGATCTTGTCGGCGGCGTCGGCGGTGACGGGCGCGGAGACCATCCACGCACAGCACAGCGCGAGCATGAGGGTGACGAAACCTTTACGCATACCGGACTCCTCTGTTGTTGCGGTTAAGAAGATCACACTCTGCCTTGCAAAGCCTGATCCTGAAGGAACATGAGGTGGGTCGAGAACGGTCAAAGAGCAGGAGAACTCGTCAAGGATGATTTGATCCTATTCCTCATCGCCTTATTTGTGTCAATCTGTTTTCAAAAAATGTACAAAAAAAGACATCCACGAAAGAGGCGTTTTTCGTGAATGTCTTCATTTTTATTTTTATATCAATATGATATTCGGATTATGCTTCTTTGCGTAAATCGTACGTGAAAAGTTATGTTTGTCATTCTTTTGACATCTAACAGCCGATAAGCTCGACGCCCGCCTGCTGCGCCAGTTCCTCCAGACGCGGCGGCATGGGATCATTCGTAAAGAGTACGTCCACGCGTTTCATGGGCGCGACCCGCACCACGGCCTTGCGCGCGAACTTGGAACGGCTGGCGGCGAGAAGGACCTTGTTGGCGTTGCGCATCATGGACTGGGCCACGCTGACGTCGGCGGTGTGGTAGTCGAGGAGGTAGCCGTCCGCCTCGCTGATGCCGCCCACGCTGGTGATCACGTAGTCGCACTGGAATCCGTTGACGAACTCGATGGTACTTTCCCCGACCAGCCCGTTGCTGCTCTTGCGCATGTAGCCGGAGGCCAGCACAACCTCGAAGTCGGTTTTCTTGTTCAGGGTTAGGGCGGCCACCACGTTGTTGGTGATGACCATCAGTCCCGAGCGTTCGAGCAGCGCGCAGGCGATGACCTCGACCGTGGTCCCGAGGGTCAGGAATATCGAGCTGTTGTCCGGGACATAAGCGGCGATGGTCCGGGCGATGCGTTCCTTTTCCTTGAAGTCCTCCACCTGTCGGGCGTCGTAGGCGCTGTTCAGGATGGTGGTGCGGCAGCTCGCGCCGCCGGGCCTGCGTTCGAGCATCCCGGTGCGGTCCAGTTCCGTGATGTCGCGGCGGATGGTCTGGGACGAGACGCCGAGCTCCTCGGCCAGCGAATCAATGGACACGTAGCCTTGCCGCATGACGGCGTAGAGAATGGCCTGGTGGCGGTTTTCCTGTTTCATGAATCGAACCTTGGAGAGAGGGGGAGGGGACGCAGCGTGGTCCATGCCGGGTCGTCGGCAAGGCGGTCGGGGCGTTCCAGAAGCAGCGCCTCGGGCTTGCCGTAGCCGTAGAGCGCGGCCACGGAGAACAGGCCCGCTTCCCGCGCGCCGCGCAGGTCGAGCACGGAGTCCCCGCACATGACGCCTTCGGCGGGAGCGAAGCCGTGGCGGTTCATGAGCAGGCGCAGCATGTCCCTTTTGGAGAGCGGCGTCCCCGGCAGGGAATCGGCGGACACGATGTCGTCGAAGAGGTCGAGCCCCTTGATGGCGAGCAGGCGGCGCGAGATGGCCTCGGGCTTGTTGGTGGCCACGTAGAGTCGCCCCCCGAGGTCGCGCAGGCGTTCAAGCAGAGGGATGATGCCCGGAAAGACGGTGCTCTGCGCGTAATCGCAGGCGGCGTAGCGTCCCCGGTAGATGCCGATAAGACGGTGCAGTTCCTCTTTCGGCGCGTCGGGGCAGACGCCGTGCACGATGTCCTCCAGCGGCGGCCCGATGATGTCGCGGGAAAGGGGAGGCGTCGGATAGCCGTTTTCGCGCAGCACGGCGGCCAGCAGGCCGAGGATGTCCGGCGCGGTGTCGACCAGCGTTCCGTCGAGGTCGAAGACGAAACGGGAACGGGAAAAAGGCTCCTGATCCGCGGGAAAAATCATAGGCGGGCTCCTTGAAGAAAAAAGACGTGCTTTTCTTGCAGATTGCGCCTTGCTTGGCAAGGGGGCGGAGCCGCGCCTTTCCCGCGAGGTTTTGGGGAAGGGCTGCGCCCCAGACATTCAGGGTTCCCGTGATGTGGGCCATCTCAAGGGCATCAACCACAGGCCGCCTCCGCGCCCCCGTCTCTTTCTCTCTCTCTCTCTCTCTCTCTCTCTCTCTCTCTCTTGTTACATGGCGTTACCCGCCGCCCGCAAGCTCGCCTCACACATCCGTAGTTCCCTCCGTAGGGAGCTTGTTTTGCGTGCCGTATGGGACCGTAGCCCGCTGTTTCTGCTGGTTTCCGGCTGGAAAAGGGACGCTTCCTCCGCCATATCCCACACCTGCCGGGGTAGGCCGCCGTGTCGAAAGCGGATGCTTTGTCCGCTACGTCCCACATTTTCCCATTCCATTTTTTGACGGGTAGATGAGCGGACACTTCGTCCGTCACGTTCCACGCGCCCGCAGTTCCCGCCCCGCCATTGGCGGCCCGGACGGGATGGGGAGGTCCGCTCCGTCCTTTTTTCCTCAGGAGGACGAAGGGCTGAGGCGGTGTTTCTTGAGCTTGGCGTAGAGCGTGGAACGTTTGATGCGCAGGCGATCCATCACGCCCCCCTTGCCGTAGATGTTGCCGGAGGCGGCATTGAGGACGTGTTCGAGATAACGCCGTTCCAGCTCTTCCAGCGTGGGGAAGCCGTCGATGACGAGGCGGGAGCGCGCGTCCGCCGCCGGGCCGTTGCCGGGGCGCTTGCCGAGGGGCGTGTACTCGTTGAGGATCACCGCGCGTTCGATGACGTTTTTGAGCTCCCGGATGTTGCCGGGCCACGCGTAGTTGCGCAGGTTTTCCATTTCGTCGCGGTTCAGACGGAGCATGGGGCGGTTATAGCGGCGGCTGAAATGCTCCATGAAACTGTGCGCCATGAGCAGGATGTCCTCCCGGCGCTCCCGGAGCGGCGGCAGGCGCAGGGGCACCACGGAAATGCGGTAGAGAAGGTCTTCCCGGAACGTCCCCTTTTCCGTTTCTTCCCACAGGTTCTTGTTGGTGGCCGCGATGAGCCGGAAGCGCGAGCGGATTTCCCGGGTTCCGCCCACGCGCATGAATTGCCGCTCCTGAAGGACGCGCAGGAGCTTGACCTGAATGCCCAGCGGGATGTCCCCCACCTCGTCGATGAAGAGCGTGCCCTCGTCAGCCATTTCAAAAAAGCCGATTTTCTGATGGGCGGCCCCGGTGAAGGCCCCGCGTTCGTAGCCGAAGAATTCGCTCTCGAAAAGGCTTTCCGGCGTGCTGGCGGGGTGTACGGCGATGAAGGGCCCGCAGCGGCGGCTCATCTGATGAATCTGCCGGGCCATGACCTCCTTGCCCACACCCGTCTCGCCCAGAATGAGCACGGGCGCGTCGGTGACGCTGACGTGACGCACCTGTTCGAGCAGGGGGCCGAGCCCGCCGCCGAAGACGGGCGCGATGTTGCGATCTTCCTGAAGGGCGACGGACTGGAAGCGTTCCTTCTGATGGCGGGACTCCTCGTCGCGCACGCGCTTGAGGCGCAGGGCCGAGCGCACTTCCGAGGCGAAGAGGCAGGACAGCAGGCGCAGTTCCCGTTCGTCCAGATGCGCGAAGGCCCCATCCGTGAAGGTGCTGTCCAGATAGAGCAGCCACGGGTAGGGCTCTCCGATGTCGAGGGGCAGGCACAGGCCGTTTCTGCCCCGGCGTCGGCAGCCGGGGGGCGAGTCGAAGACCCGGCGCTCCAGCCACGTCATGCAGGAGCGCATGGCCTCGCTTTCCAGTTCCATGCGCGTCAGGTTGACCGAGGCCACGCAGGTCAGCTGCCCCTGTCCGTCCGAGCGGAAGAGGGCCGCACGCTCGGATTTCATTTCCATCTGGGCGATGGCCGCGAGGCGGAAGAGGGCGTTCTCCTGCCGGGTTTCCGTGGTCAGGGCGTTGAAGGCCCGGTTGCACCGCTCCATGAGGCAGGGCCCGGCATCGGCTGTGTGGGGCCCGGCGGCGAGCCGATCCCGGATGTCGCAGGTGAGCAGGTGCACGGCCTTCTGATAGGGCAGGGCGGCGTCGATCTCGCAGCCCGCGTAGGCGGCCACCTCCTTGCGCAGCTTCCGGGCTTCGGCACGCTGTCCCTCGCGTTCCAGCGTGGTGGCCAGCTCGTGCGCGGTGAGCGCCATTTCCCGGCGGTCGCCGGTTCCGGCCAGCACGGAGCGGCTTTCGCGCAAGAGGGCGGCTTCGCGTTCCCGCTCGCCCTGATCGCGCAGCCGCAGGGCGGCCACGCGCAGGGCCGCGCCCCGCAACTGGCGGTTGGGGCCCTCAAGGAGCCTTTCCAGCGTCTTTTCGAGATGATAGCGCGGGACGGCGGGAAAGCCCTCCTGTTCAAAGGCATAGAGCATGTCGAGGTTGAGCGGGTCTTCAAAGGGGGCATGGGGCAGGTTGCGCCGCAGCGCCCGGCCCGCGTGGTAGGCCAGCAGCGCGTGCGCCTGACGCAGGCGGCCATGCAGATAGTGGTAGAGGGCGATGCCCCGCACGGTGCTCACGGAGGTCTTGTTGTTTTCGCGGGCGGGGACCGCCATGAAGAGGCAGTCCAGATTGAGGAGGGCGGCGTCCATATCCCCGAGGCGCAGCATGACGAAGGCCAGATGCAGCATCCAGAACATGGACAACATGCTGTCCCCGTCGAGCGCGGCGGTGCGGCGGCACGACTCGTTGATGCCGAGGGCGATGTGATATTGCTGGAGGTAAAAGGCCGACTGGCTCGCGCAGGAGGCCAGCAACACGGCGAAGCGGCGGTATTTCCAGCCGTAGGTGTCTTCTTTCTGTTCGTAGCAGCGCAAAACCTGCCCGAACTCGCCGCGCACGTAATGCAGAAGGCCCTTGAAGAGGGGAAGGCGGCCCTGCATGTCCTTGTCGTCGAAGTCTTCGAGATCGCCGAGTTCCTCTATGGCGCGGGCCGCCTCGCGGGGCGGTTTCTCGTCGGAAAAGAGGCGCAGGTAGAAGCTGAAGATGGTCACCAGCAGCCGGAAACGTTCGTTGCCGCAGGCGGACGTGACCGCATGGGCGGAGGCGGAAAGCCGGGCGGCCATTTGTAGCTGTCGGGGAAGGAAAAGGCAGATGCTCTGCGCCACAAGGACCAGCTCGGCGTAATGCGAGCTGTGCTGCGCGGCCTCGGCCCGGTGGCTTTCCTCCCAGCGCAGCAGATAGCCGATGACGCATTCGAGGCAGAAAAGGCTTTCCGGCGTGGGGCGCTTGAGTTCGGGGTCGAGGCGGCGCAGGGCGTACTCGCAATCGTCAAGCGTGGCGTCCGCCAGCAGGTAGCCGAGGCAGTGGATCAGGCGTTCGGTGGGGACCTTGACGCGCAGGGTGGCGGAGAGTTCCCGCAGGAGGGCGTCGGAAACGTCGAGGCAGAGCCACGCGCCGTCGTCGCGGCGGGCGGCAAGGCCCTGTTCCTCCAGATGCAGGAGGGCGCGGCGGACGGTGTCCGCCGTTTCTCCCGTGAGGAGCGTGAGCCGCCTTTCGGAGAGCGGGGAAGCCGAGAGGTGGAGCGAAAGGGTCAGCGCCGCATACAGGGTGTCGGTGGTGGGGATGTCCGCCTGTCCGGTCAGCATGGCAAACCTCCGTCCGCAAGAGCGGCTTGTCCGGTTTTTGGGATTTGGCGATCCCATATTTGGGAAAAGAGTATAACTGGCGTGGTCTAGTGTCAATATCATATTGAAAATGAGGTAGTTTCAGGAAACTATGCCGTTGGCATCCGCTTTGCTTTTTTCTTTTCGGGAAGGGCACCCCGTACGCCTGCGCGATAAAGGCGGTGACGCTGGTCGCGCTGTGGATCGAAGGGAGCCTCGCCTGCGCGAAAGGCGTACCAGCGATATCTGCCTGTCTCTGGAAGGGACCCGGCGGACTCAGGAAAAGGCCGTCCGGCCACGTGCCGCGCCGAAGGGAAGCCCCCTGCGCGTGCGGCAAAGGGTGGTACGAGTTTGCCCCCGCCCGATGGCAGCCCGCCAGCTTGCGCACAAGGACTTGCGCCAGCCCCCGCGCCCCGGCGTCCGATACGGGAGCCCGGCGTCTGGGGAAAGGGAGCCTTCCACGGTGTCTTGCGGACAGAAAAGAAGACCGTTCACCATCCGGGTTTTGCCGCGGGCCCGCCGCCCGTGCGAAACGAAACCGGCGCGTTTCCCGCGAAGCGCGCAGCCAGCGAGCGAACTATGGAAAAGTCGTTTCTTCCCTATCTGATGGCGTTCATGTGGATGTCGTTCCTCTTGCTTGTCGGCGTCTGGCTCCGGGCGAAAGTGCGCTTTTTCCAGACCTATCTCGTCCCTGCCGGGATCATCGCCGGGACCGTCGGCTTTGCGCTGATCAATCTGGGCCTTATCGGGTATCCTTCTCCTGAGGGCTGGGTCACGCTGCAGGGCGGCGATTTCGGGATGGTTTCCTTCCACCTCTTCAGTTTCGGCTTCGGGATCATCGGCCTCGGCTGCTTCAGCAGACACACCAAGGGCCGCAGCCTGACCCTGATTAAGGGCGCTCTGTGGATAGACCTGCTTTTCTGGATGTTCTACGGCCTGCAAGCCACCGTGGGCTTCGGCGTGACCGAACTCTACGCGCGGCTGACGGGTTCGGACATCACCACGGCCACGGGCTTTCTGGCCGGTTTCGGCTTTGCCTTCGGTCCGGGGCAGGCGCTTTCGGTGGGCATGTCGTGGCAGAACGACTATGGGCTTGCGGACTGCATCTCAATGGCGCTGGCCTATGCTGCGGCGGGCTTCATGGTCGCCAACTTCGTGGGCGTGCCGCTGGCCAACTGGGGCCTGCGCAAGGGCTACGCCACCCACGGCGCGAAGGAGCTTTCGCCGGACTTCCTTTCCGGCCTGCGCACGCCGGACAAGCAGGTTTCCGCCTGCCACCTGACCACGCATAACGGCAACGTGGACACCTTCGCCCTGCATTTCGCCGTGGCCTGCACGGTCTACGGGCTCGGCTGGATCGTCTGCTACGTACTCAAGTATTATATCCTCCCGCCTGACTATCAGGCGGCCTCCTTCGGTTTCATTTATCTTTACGCGTTGTTCGCGGGCATGATCGTCCGCCTCGTGATCAACCACGGCGGGGCCGCCCATTTTTACAGCGACGACGTGCAGAATCGCATTCTCGGAACCACCATCGATTACATGATCATGTCGGCCCTCATGGCCGTCAGTGCGGCCACGGTGATGAAGTATTTCGTCCCCTTCGTGCTGGTCATCGTCGCCTGTACGCTGATTACCCTCTTCGGCGTCCTCTGGCTTGGCCGCCGGGTGGGAAGTTTCGGGCTTGAGCGGCTGCTCGTGGTCTTCGGGCTGATCACCGGTACGGCCGCCAGCGGGCTGGCGCTCCTGCGCATCGTGGACAGCGACTTCCGCACGCCCGCAGCCGCCGAGGTGGGGCTCAACAACGTTTACGCGCTCATCCCCATGTTTCCCTTCCTCCTCGTCACCGTAACCATGCCCAGCGGCTTCGGGCTCACGGGCATGTTTGTCCTGCATGTGTCCATGATCCTGATCTGCGGAACCGCGCTTTTCGTGGGGCATCGCCTCAAGATTTGGGGGCCGCGGCAGTTCTAGGCAGGGCCGTTACAAGGTACATGTTCGGTTGAGAGCATGAAGATAATCGTAACCGGTCCGCACGTTATTTTTATAATATATTCAATATATTAAAGAGTGATAACAATACGCCCCGGCCCGGAAGGGGAAGCGCCGCGCTTTTCGGGAAAACGGCCTTCCTCTGCCGGGAACGGGCAGGCGGCTTGGTGTCGACGCGTGCACCGGGGAGTCCCCGGCGAGGCCCGGCAAGGGACGCCCCCTTTCTCCTGTTGGGGTGGTGCGGCCTGTGGGAGCGGTGCGGAAGGATTCGGACTCGGGGTACCCGCCACAGGGGGCGGGATCCTTCAAAAGAGGGAGTAGGGGCATGTACGAAGACTTGAAGGGCAAAACGGCGCTGGTGGCTGGCGCGGCGCGGCGGCGGGGGCTTGGTTTCGCCATTGCCCGCGCGCTCGCGCGGCAGGGGGCGGCGGTTTGCCTTGCGGATCGGGACGCCGAAGTCCTTGAGCGGGCCCGTGAGCTTGAGGCTGAGGGCGCTGTGGCCTGCGGCGTGGTGGCGGACATCCGCTCGGACGGGGCGACGGAAACGCTGCGGGCGACGTTTGCGGCGCGCCATCCCCGGCTGGATATCCTGATCCTCTGCGTGGGCCGTATGCACGGGCAGGGCAGGGTGGCCGAGCTTTCCCCCGAGGCGTGGCAGGAAACGCAGGAAGTCAATCTTTTTGGTGCGTTTCGGATGCTCCACGCGTTCCTTCCCCTGATGCGGGACAAGGGGGGCTCGGTGATCGCTCTGGCCTCGGGTGCGGGCAAGCGGCCTTTGCCGGGCTTCAGCGGCTATTCCGTCAGCAAGGCGGGCCTGATCATGCTCCTGAAATGCGTGGCCGTAGAGTACGCGGCGTGCGGCGTGCGCGCCAACGCCATCTGTCCCGGTCCGGTGGAGAGCGACATGGTCGAGGAGCGCATTGCGGCGGAGGCGGCCAGCGCCGGGGTGCCGCCGGACGAGCGGCGGGCCGCCCTGTGCCGGGGCATCCCGCTCGGGCGCATGGCCACGGCGGACGACATCGCGGCGGCGGCGCTCTTTGATCTTACGATTATCAGGAACCTCCTTGACTCTATGTGGCATTTTACCTTCCGGTTTACGCTGGCGCCTGCGTTCGCCGTAAGCATTATTCTGATGATCGTATCCGTAATCGTTCCCATTCTGGCGCTTAAGTTCTTCAATAAGGGCAGCATCGTGGA
>OFGN01001822.1_pt1 | contig 13422 bp, 7 predicted proteins | sample 1521821 | NCBI WGS metagenome assembly OFGN01 (sample SAMEA3504094, study PRJEB24116) | mouse gut metagenome | biome: mouse gut; feature: mouse-associated habitat; material: faeces | place: Denmark | collected 2011
TATTTTTTGTTTTAGTACTATCTCTACTATTAGCGGTAGGCACAATATGCGCTACAGGTGTGGTAGAGAATAATAGCAACAGCATAGTAAATACTAACTCACAAAATAATATATTTGAAGACAGTAATGCAAGTACAGATTTTTCTGCAGGAAATATAGGGTTGCCTTCAAATTCTAAAACTTATGAAGTGCCTAAAGCTGATTTTGAATTTGAGCTAAGTGGCAATTTTAGCGAAATGTCAGCAAAATGGAATGAAATTTTTGCATTTTCAGAAAAGACAATACAAACAATCAAAGTAACATTAAAGAATGATTGGATAGCAGAAGACCACGTAGAATATGAAACATATTTTGGTGATGGCACTGGCTTTATAAATGGGGCTATTTATTATGATTCTGGGGCACCACTTATTTTTGATTTAAATGGTAAAATGCTTGATAGAAGGTTAAATGGAAATCAAATATATTGTGGAATGGTAATTATGGTTGGTGGCAATGGGAATTTTATAATAACCGATACCAATTACAATGCAGAAAAAGCGATTGCTGTTTACAACGGGTGTAAAGCTGAAAATAATGACTTTGCAAACTTGAAAAGCAAGTTAAGAGAGAAGGAACTTGGTATCATCACTGGTGGTTCAACTAATGATAAAACTTTTGGTGGCGGTGTGCGTGCAATCGGCAATCTTGCAATGTACGGTGGTATAATTATGGACAATACTGCTAATTGCGGTGCAGGAGTGTTTAGTTCTAGTATATTTAATTTTTATGCAGGTATAATAATGCGAAACACTGCAAATGTCTTGGGCGGTGGTATTTACGCCCTTAATTCAGAATTAAACTTGCACAACGGCATTATTTTATACAATGATTCAGAAAATAGAGGTGGTGGAATTGCTGCTGAGGGAGCATTGTTTAATATGGTTGGCGGTATGATTTGCGAAAACCACACAAGTATATATGGTGCTGGTGTACAGATTGAAAATGGCGGAACATTTAATATGTATGGCGGAAAAATTTCTTATAATAGAATGAACAGGTCTATTCATCACGAAAAAGATGAATATGGTGGTGGAGTTTATACAGGTAGTAGCTTTTTCAATATGTATGGCGGGGAAATTTCATATAATTATGACAGCAGATGCGGTGGTGGACTTATACTTCATCATCGTTCAACAGGTGTAATTTATGGCGGTAAAATTATTAACAATGAAACGATAGTCCTTGGCGGTGGTATATTTGTTTATAATATGTCTAAACTTACAATATATGACATTGAAGTGTCAGGTAACATAGTTGACAGAGTAGAAGATAGATATGACGCAGGTGCTGGTATCAGCTTGGAAAATAATAGTGTACTTGAAATGTATGGCGGAAATATTACAAACAATAAAATAATAAATGATGAACCTACAAATCGTAGTTGTAATGGTGGTGGTATTTTTATAATGGCAAATTGTTCTGCTTATTTAAATGGTGGTGTCATAGCTAACAATTCAATCGAATCTACTGATACAACAAGAGGTGGTGGCGTTTACTTTCAAAATACAGGTGATTTGCGTGTAGGAGGTGCTGTGCAAATCTACGGAAATAAAATTAAAGGCGCTGACAATGCTGACTTTATAGATTCCGATGTGAATATTGATAACGATAAGAAACTTTATATTTCAGACGCACTAGCAAAAACTGCGCTTGCAAAAATTGGAATTTACTTTGATAATACGGATATAGAGACTAATCCAGATAAAGAATTTACTACAGGATATCGTATACATAATAATTTCGATGCACGACTGGCATTCTTTTCAAACAAAGAAAACGAAGTAATAAAAGAAGTTGTTACGGAAAATGGATTTAGTGAAGCTGCAATGGAAAACGGAACAAAACCAACAGCTTGCCTAACTTGGAGTTGGGAAGGTTCACAATCAGGTAGCACTAATGACAAAGATGTTGTTCAAGTGGTTGTAGCATATAGCGGTGAAGATTTTGTTATAGAGATGGAAGGCAAAGACTTTTATATAACAGGTGGAAACCTTGCAAAATCTTTTACTGTCAAAGAAGCGGGAATATATTCTTTTTATACTATTGAAAATTGTTTGAATAATAATTTTACTTTTGTTGTTGAACCCAAAGAAGTAGATGTTTTGTGGAAAAATACTGATATGATATATAATGGCGGATATCAAAAGCCAATTGCATACATAGCAGAAGATGCAAATTGTAAAGTAACCACAACTGGTGAACAAATAAATAGCAGAAGTTATATAGCAACGGCAATAGAACTATCAAACAAAAATTACAAAATAAACACTGCTACTATGACACAGACATTTAGTATTAATAAAGCAAAGTTAAATAAGCCTAGTGGAGAGATAAACTATGAGTATGACGGAAGTCAAAAGGAATTTTTGCCTACAGGCTTTGATAGCAAAACAATGAATATTACAGGTAACACAGCAACTAATGTAGGAAGTTATACAGCTACAATCTCATTAAAAGATAAAGCAAATTATGAGTGGGTGGATAAAACTAATAATGATATATCTATTAAATATGCAATAACCTTAACCCCACAAGCGGAAGAAGGGGAATATAAGTTTATATATATAGATGACGAAGGATATAGAAAAACATATAAACAAGGTGGAATAGTACACGGCGTAAATGATAGTAGCTTAAATGGTGGAAGGTTAGTACTAGGTAATATCGCCCCAAATACAAGTGTAAAAAGATTTGTAGAAACATTGGGATATGATACAAGCAAAATAGTAATAAAAGATAGTGCAGAAAAAGAGATATATGTAAATGGAGTGCCAGTAGACCAAAGTACTTACGATAAGAGATTTGAGCTAGCAGTAGGGACAGGTTGGAGAGTGGAATACACAACAACAGGTGGAACAGAGATAATATACCTATCTGTACTAGGCGATATAAATGGAGACGGCAGGATAAGTGCAAGTGATTGTGCATATTTAAGAGAAATCGCAAACGATAAAGCTTTATACGATAACTTAAATGCGGAAATTAAACTTGCAAGTTTAATTATAAACAAAGGCAAAGTAACAAGTGCAGATAGTGAGATTGTGTTAAATGTAATAAATCAAAAGTTAACTATGGACTTGTTTTTCTAGAGTCATTAAAATAAAAGGAGTGCAAACGCACTCCTTTTATTTGTTTTAAGCAATTTGTGATAATAGAAAGTGTATTTTAATCTTTGAGATATCGCTTTTAAATTTGTTATTAAATTATACAAATTGAACAAACTAAAAATATGGATAAAAGTATATGGAGCGATTTTTCGCAAGATAAAAATTTTGAAAAATTAAATAAGGATATAATTTGTGACGTATTGGTAATAGGTGGCGGAATGGCGGGAGTTCTTACCGCTTACTATTTGCAAAAGCAAGGCAGGCAAGTAGTGCTAGTTGAAGGGGATACAATTGGTAGTGGAATGACTGCAAATACTACTGCCGTTATAACTGCACAACACGATATGCCATACAAAGATATGATAAAGTATTATGACGAGAACAAGGCTAAACACTATTTAGATGCTAATTTGCAAGCGGTAGAAGAGTTTAAAAAACTTGTTGAAGAAGAGAAAATTGATTGTGATTTTGAAATCACGCCTTCATATATGTATTCAAGAGAATATGTGCTTAATGACGAGATTAAAGCATTAAAACAACTTGGGTATGATGCAGAGCTTGTAAGTGAGATAGATTTGCCGTTTGAGATAAGAAGTGCAGTAAAGTTTAAGGATATGGCACAATTTCACCCGCTTAAATTTTTGTATGCAATAGCTCAACAATTACAAGTTTATGAAAAAACTTTTGTGACAGAAATAAAGGGAAATACGGCGTATACAAATGGCGGAAAAATACATTTTAAGCAGGCTGTAGTTGCAAGTCATTTTCCGTTTATTAACACTCACGGTTGGTTTTTTGTAAAAATGCACCAAAGGCGTTCGTATGTGCTTGCAATAAAAAATGACAGCAAAATAAACGGAAGTTATATAGACGATAAAGACGAAGGTTTTTATTTTAGAAGTTATAATGACTATTTGATAATAGGAAAAGGCGAGCATAGGACAGGCACAACCACAAAAGCGATTGAAGAGCTTAAGGCGTTTAAGGAAAAGTTTTATCCCGATGCTAAGCAAGTAAGATTGTGGGCAAATCAAGATTGCGTTACCCTTGACGATATGCCGTATATAGGTCATTACGGAAATTTGAACAATGTTTTTGTGGTGACAGGTTTTAACTTATGGGGTATGACAGGCTCAATGGTAGGAGCTAGTATTTTAAAAGATATAATGTGTGGTAAACCTAACGAGTATTACAAAACATTTGAGACAAAAAGACGAATTTTAAGAACTCAGTTGTTTGCTAATTTAGGTATGGTTTTAGTCAATATGTTATGCCCAACAGTTAAAAGATGCCCGCATTTAGGTTGTGCGTTAAAGTATAATAAAAGAGAGCATAGTTGGGATTGTAGTTGCCACGGCTCAAGATTTGATGATAGCGGAAAATTGATAAACAATCCTGCAATGGAGAATAAAAAAAATTAAATATGCCTTTGAAAATCGGTCTAAATTGTCTGTTTAATTAAAAACAGACAATTTTTATTTGTTTTAAAACAAATTTAAAAATAACTATTGAAATAATCGCTTTTTTGTGGTAAAATATACCTATATGAATATGTTAAATAGTAATACAGGAGAAGTTTATGATAAAAATTATTCCATTAAGTTCATTGTACAAAGTGTTTTCAGATGAGCCGCCAAAAGCAGAGCCTTTTACAAAGCTAAGTTGTATGAAAAACGAAAAAGTACAATTACAAGTTGCTTTTTGCAGTGATACCGATTGTGATATTGATATAGCAGTTAGTAGCAAAATCAAGGATAATATTAATTTGTATTGGGTGGAAGAAATATATTCTAAAAACCCTACAGCAGTTTTGCAAGATAATTATACTTTAAGAAAAAAAGCAGGTTACTTTCCTGAATTATTGCGTCCGTTAGAGACAAGTTTTAAAGCAAAAGCAGGATTATGGAATAGTGTTTGGCTTGAGATAATACCTAGCCCAACATTAAATGCAGGGGAGCAAAACATTGCTGTTACATTTACTTGCGGCGACGCTCAAGAAAAAGCAGAGTTTACCTTGGATATAATAGATGCGGAACTTCCACCGCAAACACTTATTAATACCAATTGGTTTCATACCGATTGCATAGCAGTGCATTACAATATAGATGTTTTTTCAGATAAGTATTGGGAATATGTTAAAAACTTTTTACAAGTAGCTACCGACTATGGTATGAATATGGTTTTAACACCTATTTTTACTCCGCCACTTGATACAAAAGTTGGTGGTGAAAGACCTACTGTGCAACTAGTCGGCGTTAAAGTTGTTAATGGTGAGTATTTGTTTGATTATTCCGCTTTGGATAAATGGATTGAGATTTGTGACGAAGTAGGAATTAAATATTTTGAAATATCACATTTTTTCACTCAATGGGGTGCAAAAAAATGTCCTAAAATTATGGCAGAAGTTGACGGCGTTCAAAAGAGAATTTTTGGTTGGGATACTAAAGCATCTGGCAAAAAATATCGTAAATTTTTGACAGATTTTGCAGCAAGTTTCAAACCATATATGAACGCAAAGGGTATTGCGGACAGAGTTTATTTCCACGTGTCAGATGAGCCGTTTACAGCAGTTATAAGACATTATAAAAAGGCAAGCAATATTATTAGCGAACTATTTGGCGATTACAAAATAATGGACGCATTAAGCAATTTCAAGTTTTACAAAAAAGGACTTGTTAAATTGCCTGTTCCCGCAAATGACCATATCGAAGCTTTTATCGGTAATGTGCCTGAACTTTGGACATACTATTGCTGTGCTCAAGTAAAAAATGTTTCTAACAAGTTCTTCTCAATGCCGTCTCAACGCAATAGAGTACTAGGCTATCAAATGTATAAATTTGATATTAAAGGCTTTTTACATTGGGGATATAACTTCTGGTTCAAGCAGTTTTCTGTAGGTCCTGTTGACCCATTTACAGAAACAGATGCAGGCGGTAATTTCCCTTCAGGCGACTCTTATGTTGTGTATCCGGGAGAGAATGGCAAGCCATTACAATCTTTAAGACTAAAAGTGTTTTACGATAGTTTTCAGGATATGCGTGCCTTGCAGTTGCTTGAGAGCCTTATTGGAAAAGAAAGAACTATGCAGATTTTGGAAGAAGGTATTGAACCGATTACTTTTTCAAATTATCCGCATAGCGACGAATGGCAACTTTCTACCCGTGAGAAAATTAATGCCGCAATAAAAGCTGCAATTCAAAAACAATAACTAAATATAACTTTGGCTAAACAAATAAAATTGTTTCAAAAATCGGTACTAAATGTAAAAACCACCACAAATTGTGGTGGTTTTTTTGCTCTAAATCTAATTGGACAATAAATAAAATTTTTAATTTATAATGCTATAAATTTTAAATATTTATATCAAACTCTTTAACAATTTGTTTGTTAGCATTGGTAAATTTAACTGTTATTTTGCCATTAATAATTTCTATTGCAGTACCAGTAAATTCATTTGGTGATATGCCTTCTCTGTCGCTATATTTGTTGCTTCTAAGTGACCCACGCAAAACAGGGAAAGTAGCTTTTGCATTATCTTCCGTATTAGGCTCAATAAAGTCTGTTCTGTGTGAGTGACCGCTTATTAGTAAATCTGTTTTATTATTTGTCAAATTAACTAATTCATTTGCCCAATCGCTCCAAGCGCAACTTTCATTAAGGTAACCGGATAATGGATATGCCATATGTGCAACTACAAAGTTTAGTTTGCCTTTATTCCAGTTAGCATTATCTTTAATCCAGTTACTTTGTTTGCTACGAATAGCGTTAAAGTTTGCAATTGGATTTATAAGTGCATTACTATCTTCCATATCATTATTGGTATCAAGCACAAGCATAGAAACGGAATTTCCAATATCATAAGTAAAGTACATACCATTTTCTGTCGAACCTACATATTTAGATAGGTTAGATGCCAGTTTACCATTACATTCGTGATTTCCACGAGTATACAAGACAGGTCTTGAGCCGTTTGTAATTTTATTTGCAAGCTTATAAATCAAGGATATTTGATATTCGCTTGAAACATCATTTATAATATCGCCGTTTAAAATCAACAAATCAAGTTTATCATCAAACCAAGATGCAGCTTTGCTAGGTCCTGCAACACATTCGTGAGTATCGGACAAATTGTAAATTTGAATTCCGTCACTCTCATCAATCGGGCGGAAGGTATAATCTTGTTTTATCTTCCTTCCTTTAGCAGGATAGTAGGCAGAATATATTATTACGCTTTGAGTAATTATAGAGTAATTTTTTGCATTGTCTAGTTTTTTCGCAGGTATACTTATTTTATGCAAAGTGGAAATATTATTTTCACCATCTGTTTGGTCGTAATATGTAGTTCCGTCTATTTCGATTGCACCTGTTGAATTGTGAGATGTTGCAAAAGCAATTTGATATTCGTCATCTGCCACAAACACTGTTGCACCTGCACTTATGTAAAAAGGTGTAGCTTCAAATACGCAAACCAAACAAACTACTAAAACGGAAATTGTTATGCTTATAGCCGTAATTTTTTTCATTGTTTTTTGTAGTTTTGGAAAAGCAAATACAAAAAAACAAATTAAAGCTAGCAATGCGGCAGCAATAAAATATGGTATGCCTGTTATTAAAAAATAATTTAGTTTAGATAGGACGAATGCAAAGAATAAAAAGTATATTAAACTAAATATCACGCTTTCTATAATAACGCAAATGCTTAACCACTTGTTCCTAAAAAACAACAAATTTGCAATCATTAATATTATGGGAATTAGTGCAAATAAACCGCCGATAAAAGGCAGTGCAGGAGATGTGTTCCACATATTTTTAAAAATTGCAGAACCCAGTGCAAAATATAAAATAAACCAAAATATGCTACAAATAGTTGCAATAATTTTTAGTTTAGTATTAAAAATTCTCAATAACTTTTCCTTAAACATAATTTTCCTTTTAAATTAGATAATTTATAATTAAAGTATATATTTTTTTTGTTTTAATGTCAATATTGACAGGAAACTTTACAAAAAAAATTTCTTTTGTGTAAAAATTTGTCTTGATTTTACGTGTTATACTAATTAGTTATGGTAAATCATAAAACATAAGCATTTGACATATTTCGATTTTTGTTATAAAATATAGTTAGAATTTTTTAACTTTTAGATAATATATTCTTAAATGTTACAGGAGAAATTATGAAAGACGTAAGAGTAATAGAAAACAAAAAGTTTCCTTATGAAAGAGATTTGTATGGTGAGACAAATTTGGTGCTTAAAAATTGCAGTTTTGACGGAGTAGAAGACGGCGAATCTGCATTAAAGGAGACAGAGACTATAACTTTGCAAAACTGTTATATGAATTTGCGTTATCCCATTTGGCACTCACAAAATGTAAAACTTGACGGGGTGGAAATGACGGAAAATTGTCGTGCAAGCCTTTGGTATACAAACGGCATTGATGTTAAGGATAGCAAATTGTTTGGTATAAAAGCTGTAAGGGAATGTGATTTGATTAATATAGAGAATACTAAAATAATCTCTGACGAATTTGGTTGGAAAAGCAGCAATATAACAATCAAAAATACAAGCATAGATGGCAAATATAATTTTTTACTATCTAAACACTTAAAACTTGACAAGGTTGAGTTTAGCGGCAAATATTCCTTCCAGTATGTTGAAAATGTTGAGATTACAGATAGTTACCTTGACACAAAAGACGCTTTTTGGCACGCAAAAAATGTTGTGGTTAAAAATTCCGTTTTAAAAGGGGAATATCTTGCTTGGTATTCAGAAGGCTTGACCTTAATAAACTGCAGAATAATAGGCACTCAACCTTTATGCTATTGCAAAAATTTAAAATTGATTGATTGCACTATGGAAGGTACAGATTTTTCTTTTGAATACTCAGAAGTAGACGCAACTGTTATTGGAGAAATTTTATCTGTCAAAAATCCTATTAGCGGAAAAATTTATGCGGATAAAATTAATGAAATCATTTTGACAGACGATAGTAAATATGAGTGCAATTGTGATATTGCTCAAAAAAATATAGCTTAGAGAATATAGTTTAAAAATAGCATAATAAATTAAAAACAGCGGAATTTTCCGCTGTTTTTTTTGCATATTAATTAAATTTACAGTTCTTCATAATTATTTTATATATATAAGTTACTTATCAGAGTTTTGTCATTTTTTCAAAATTATTGATACAATCGTCTTTTACTATCTTTTTGCCTAAATTCAAGTGCAATATGCTGTTTGATTTTTCCAAATCGCTACCTATAAAATCACGCATAATAATATTGACTTTAAAAAGACGCTCAGCATTTTGTTCAATACTTCTAATAAATTTACTCATATTTTCATTATGACCATTTTCTAAATCTTTTACATTTCCTAATGTGGGGGCTGTTAGTTGTGCTTGAAGCACAGTAAGCCCTTTTTCTTTATTCAATATATGTTCAAAATATTTTGGGATAGTTTCATTAATAAATTTCTCACTAGGTTTTGAGTTGTCGTCCCCGTTATATAATGAGTCCAAAACAGCATTTTCAATGGTGCAGGAATCGTTATTTCTTCTAAAAAGGTAAGGGTAAGTATTGCCATTTGCTTGGTTGCTACCCCAAATTATTATGACTTTTCCACGCATATCCTTGACAGTTAAGCTACTCGCAAAATCCAAATCAGATAATTCGCTATCATTTTTAATTGCATAATCTATAAGCCCTGTAGAATTAATAGCATCTATAACAGCCTGCTGAGAGTCATTATTAAAATGCTGAAAATCAAGAACTAAAAATTCCGTTGTGTAAGTTTTAATAAATTGTATTAAATCGCTTGTTATATCCAAAAATTTTTCACCGCTAGTATCAATGCTATGAAAAATTGTAAGTTCGCCATTCTTTTTTTTGTTTACTCTAATGTCAAAATATCTGCAACCATATTTCAATTGTTCCCCAATTGTTAAATCTTGAGTTTTAGTCATACCTTTAAAAGCACTTGTAGTAACGGAAATGCCGCTATCGTGCGAGCCGACCATTGCGACTTTTGTTATAGGTGTTTCATCTTGTATAGTGCTTTGCCAAGTTTTATAAAACTCTTCTTGTTCGCTTGTAAGTCCTGCTGGCGGTGTATTATTGCAAGCAGTTAGTGCAAAACACAGCATAATTGCGATAAAAACTAAAAAAATAATGCTCTTTTTTTTCATATTAAAATCTCTCTCAAATAACTTGTATAATATGTAAAAATTTAAAATGGATTTTGGGTAATATTTTACAAATTATATCTAATTTGTATTATAAATGAATTTTAAGCAAAAGTCAAAGTGTTTTGATTGTATAAAAAAGGTTAAAAACACTTAAAAATTTGCAGAGAATTTTTGTCTACAATATATTATTTGTAAAATAAATATTGAAAATATATTGTAAAGTTCTGAAAAAGTAAATAAAATCTATAGAAAAACCAACGATTGTGAATTATAATTAAAGTATCACTTGAAAAAGTGAAATAAATTTTTTTGGAGGAACCTATTATGGTTTACAAACAATGGTGCAGTGAGTGGCTAAACTGCTACGTAAAGCCACAAGTAAAAGAGAGGACATACGCTAAGTATTGTCAATTGGCAAAAAAACACATTTTGCCTGAAATCGGCGAGTATCGCCTTTGTGAATTGTCGACAACAGTTTTACAACAATTTGTCAACAATATGCAGGAAAAAGGTTATGCAAGCACAACTATTCACGGTTTAATTTCTTTATTGAAATTATCGCTTGTCAAAGCAGTCGAGTTGAATTTGGTGGATAAAGAATATTCAATGTATTTATCAAGGCCTAAAACTCTTACTAAACGAGTGGAATGTTTTTCTATCTACGAGCAACGAAAAATAGAAAACTTTATCGTTTTTATTGACAAACCGAAATATTTTGGTGTTTTGTTATCGCTTTATACCGGCATAAGACTTGGTGAGTTGCTTGCTCTTGAATGGAACGATTTGGATATGCGAAAATGTATAATCAAAGTATCTAAATCTTGTCACGACAGTTGGGGTGATGACGGTTATATCAAAGTAATTGATACACCAAAAACTCACAATTCTCACAGGATAATACCTATGCCAAAGCAATTAGTACCTTATCTTAAGATTATGCGTAGGAATGCAACTTCAAAATATGTCATTCCGGGCAGGACAAATTATGGTTCAGGAATACGCACATATCAAAGATTTTTTGAAAAAATGCTTAGCGATTTGGGTGTCGCACACAAAGGTTTCCACTCTTTAAGACACACTTTTGCAACCCGAGCGTTGGAATGCGGAATGGACGTAAAAACTTTATCCGAAATTTTAGGACACGCAAACCCAACAATCACATTGAATAGATATGCACATTCAATGTTCGACCACAAGACATCTATGATGAATAGAGTCGGTAAACTGCTTAGAAGATAGGCATTATTCTTGAAAAACAGCGATTAGTCGCAATTTTCTAAATTTTTTTTATAATTATTAATTACTTTTAATAACATTTTTAGTTTTTTTTAAATTGTTTTTTTATAAATTCCTTATTGACAATATTTAAAATAAAATATATAATATTTACAGAAATAGTACTTTGGCTATTTTAATTTAAATTGTTTTGTCGTTGCAAAATAATTGGATTTCTATAGGAGAAAATTATGTTATCTGTAAAAAATAAAAAGCTACTTTGCGTTGTAAGTGGTGTACTTGGCGTAATTATGCTTGGTATAATCATTACTGTTTGTGTTTTGTTTATACCTTTAAACGGAAGTGCATACGAATATGTATGGAGTGGGCCTAGTGCAGCTTATGACATTACCAAAGATTCCGTTGTAGTAGAAAAAAATCTAGATAAAGAAGATTTTACCATTGTTCAATTGACAGATATGCAACTTTGGTCTAGTGGTAAAGATAACAATGCAGCTTTTGACACTGCAGAAGAAGTCATAAAAAGAACTGACCCTGATTTGGTGGTTTTTACCGGTGATAATGTTTCAGGTGTAGGTGTTCCCGAACTTTTAAAGACTTTTATCAAAAAAATAGAAGCATTAGCTAGCAAATATGATTTTTTGTGGGCACCTGTTTTTGGTAATCACGATAATGAAATGAGAGCTACGCCTAACTGGTCAGGTGACCAATATTTAAAAGTTTCAAGAGAAAAAGGCGGACACTGCCTATTCCAAAAAGGCCCAACTAATTTGGGTGACGAATATGGCGACTTGCTTGGTAATTATGTCATTAATGTAAAAGAAGGCAATCAAATTGTTCAATCTCTTTATATGCTTGACAATAGTGCTTATGCAAAATATTCAAAAGATTTAATCAATTCTGTTTTTGAAAAAGAAGGCAGAAAAAGCAAAGAAAGACCTTTCCCTTATGCACAAATCGAATGGTGCAAATGGCAAGCTACAAACATAAATAAAATTGCAGGGGATACAGTGCCTAGTATATTCTTCACACATTGTGCTCCTTATGAAATGGGTGATGTAGTTTTAAAATATGTTGCGGGTGGAAATGGCAAAATTGATGGTCAAAAAAGCGACAATCCTAATAGCGACGATTTGGATAAAGAAATTGTAGGTAAAAATAGTTTTTGGACAATACCTGGTTCTAATATTCCTAATAGTGGTGGCGGACCTGTAATTAAACCTGCAAGCGTAAAGAATAATAATGCTATAAATTATCCTATCATTGACGGCAAAGAGCTAAAAGGTATACTTGGCAGAATTTCTTATGTTCCTGGACACGCACTTTACAATACAGGTATCGTTGATGCAATGAAAGATTTAGGACTAAAAGGCTGGTTTGTAGGACACGACCACGAAAATGATTGTGTTTTTGAGTATGACGGAGTAGTTTATGGTTATGGCTTAAAAGCAGGACCTTCTCCAAAACCTTGGAATGATAGTTTCTTCTTTGGTGGTACTAAAATCGTAATGGATAAAAGCGGTAATATTAAACCTACGCACATTATTACAACAACTTCAGAGTCTTATTGGAAAAAATGATTTATTAATTATAATGTTAAATTTAAGAGTTAGTCAAATTGCAATTATTTACACTAATTAATTTAGAATAATTGCGACAATGTTGTTTTTAAAATCAACAAAAATAGCGAAGTGATTTTCATTTCGCTATTTTTTAATTATATGTGTTTATATTTATTATATAGCTGTTTAACTATTATTTTTAATTGATATACAATAAATTTGAGCCATAAAATTGCTTAAATTTATAATATAAAATAAAAAATCACCTTATTATCAAGCGGTATAAAACG
>OFGN01001830.1_pt1 | contig 13361 bp, 11 predicted proteins | sample 1521821 | NCBI WGS metagenome assembly OFGN01 (sample SAMEA3504094, study PRJEB24116) | mouse gut metagenome | biome: mouse gut; feature: mouse-associated habitat; material: faeces | place: Denmark | collected 2011
TCCATGGCCCAGGTCCACGGCTATGTGCAGGACCTGAACGCCGTCATGGACCAGCTGTCCCAGGGGAATTTTGACGTCTCCACTGCCCAGCCTTACATCGGCGATTTCCGTTCCATCGAGGAGTCTCTTACCAGCTTTACGAGAACCATGTCCTCGGCGCTAGCCAATATCAACGGAGCACAGCAGAAGGTATCCGGCGGTGCAGCCCAGCTTTCAAGCGGCGCCCAGGCGCTGGCACAGGGAGCTACGGAGCAGGCGAGTGCGGTGGAAGAGTTGTATGCTACCGTAGACGAGATATCCAGAAGCGCTTCCAAGAACGTGGAATCGGTTGCCGAGGCACGGCGCAGTGCACAGCTTACCAGCGAGCAGGTAACATTGAGCAGCCGGCAGATGGAAAAAATGGTGGCGGCTATGGAAGATATTGCGGAAGCTTCCCAGGAAATCGGCAAGATTATTGCAACGATTGAAGATATCGCTTCTCAGACCAACCTTCTTGCGCTGAATGCGGCGGTAGAGGCTGCCCGTGTCGGAGAGGCAGGCAAGGGCTTTGCGGTGGTGGCAAGTGAGGTGCGTGTTCTGGCATCCAAATCGGACGAGGCGGTGAAGGCGACCAAGAGCCTGATCGAAAATTCCGCTCATGCTACCGATCGGGGCAGTCAGATTGTGGATGAGGTATTTGCATCTCTGAAACAGGTGCAGGATCTGGTGATGCAGTCCGATGAGGCCATACAGTCTATCTCCGAAGCGATCGGTCAGGAAGCGGATGCGCTCTCACAGGTATCCATTGGTATCGGACAGATTTCTTCCGTGGTACAGACAAATTCCGCAAGCAGTGAGGAATCTGCCGCTGTCAGCTCGGAGCTGTTTGAACAGGTTCACAGACTGGAAGAAAAGACCAGCAGGTTCCAGTTGAAAAAGAGATAATCTGGTAATTTTTTCTGAGGAATTTTTATAATTCCTGTTGTAAAATGAAAAGGAAAAGGCTATAATAAGTATTAACCTGAAATGCATAAGAATTCCTGCTATTTTGAACCTACATTTACTTTAAACGGGATTCCTATATTATCATATGGATGTCAGGCCTCCGGGCGAAAGCTTAAGCAGTGGAAGGCAGAAGTATGTTTGCGGTAACCCACCTGGCGCTTGCTAGGAGTCAACTTGCAGGATTCGCATTTTGGGGGTTCATCTTATTTATGATAATAAGAGAAAAAAGACGAGTAAGCAAAAGTTTTACTCGTCTTTTTTACTGCATGAAATGGCAGAGTTCGGAATAAGATGGAATATGAGAAATCGTAAACCATACATTTTTTTAGCCGCATATTTTCTGATGATCTTTTTATGGCTGTGGTATTGCTACAGGCAAGTGCAGAAAGCCTGCGTGGAGGCGGGACATACTGCCCAAAATGAAAACGGGATACTGGAAGTGATTCCCTGGCAGGAGGAGGGGTTTGATGACAGGGAGGAGACCAGCTATCCTATCGGGGAGGACAGCAAAGAAAGGGAGGAGGAAGAGAGCGAAAAAAGTAATACAAAAGAGGAAACGGCGGCGGAAGATAAGGAAGCACCCACACAGGAAAGTGAAAAAGGAGAGGAAGATGGAGATTCCTCAGAGGAGGAACATGATAACAGGCATCAGGAGGAGGATGGGGAGGAGGATCGTGAGAATAACGGGGAGAGGGAAGAGACGGAAAAAATCAGAGTGGTTCTGACCGGAACCGGAGGGCTTTACCATGAAGAAATTTTACTGGAGGCAGGAGATGAGTCGCTGGAAATCACGGCAAAGAGCCCCTATTTTGAAAAGACAAATGTGATCAGGATTCGCGCCGGCAGTTCGGAGGGAGAAGCGCTGCGGGTGATGAGCCTGAACAAATCCTGTGGACATCCCTCCTATCAGGGCGTTCTGGAGATAAGACGGGAGGAAGCCGGGCTTGTGCTGATCAATGAGGTATCGCTGGAAGAGTATGTGAAGGGAGTGTTGCCAAGCGAGATGCCCTCATCCTATCCGTTGGAAGCGCTGAAAGCCCAGGCGGTCTGCGCCCGCACCTACGCGAAGATGAAGATGGAAAACAAAGTCTATCCGCAGTATGACGCGGCGGTGGACGATACCACCGCCTGTCAGGTCTACCGCAATCTGGAGACTGCGGCACAGGGAGATCTGGCGGTGGATGAGACGGCAGGGGAAGTGCTGCGGAGGGAGGATGGCAGCTACATGGAATGCTATTATTATTCCACCTCCTGCGGGCGGGGAGCGGAAGTGTCCGTCTGGCACGGCGGAGAGACGCAGCGGCCTGCGCTGATTAAGAGTCAGGAAGAGATTGATCTGATGAACCAGGAATTTTTTGACTATATCAGTCAAATATATAAGGGGCATCTGGAGGCGGAGGATGCTTTTTACAGGTGGGATTATTCGGTTAAGGAGGCGGACCAGAAGGAAATATTCGAAAGATGCAGAAACCGCCAGGGAGTGAATGAGAAGCTTATCTGGGCGGAGAGCAGGAAAGATGGTTCGCCCTGTGAGATAACAAAAGAAAAACTCGGGAATATTATGGATATGAGCATTGTGGAGAGGCAGGAAGGCGGCGTGGGGGACTGTATAAAGATTTCCTGTGAAAACGGAGAAGTGTATGTCTGGGGGGAGTATAATATCCGGCATGTGTTATGTCAGGGAGGCGCGGTAAAACTCCGGGACGGTACAACTTTTCAGGTAAAAGAGCTTTTGCCAAGCGCCTTTATTTCTCTTCAAAGTGTTTGTAACAAAAAGGGAAATATGGTAGGATATATAGTAGTCGGAGGCGGTTTCGGGCACGGTGTGGGACTGTCCCAGAACGGGGCAAAACATATGGCGCTTGCGGGGAACGACTACCGGGAGATTTTGGAAACCTATTATAAAAAATGAAACACTTTTTAAACGGAGAGTGCGGAGCATAAAAGGAGCGGATTTTGAGGGAGCAGGAAAATCAGCCTATCGTAAAAAAACTGTATCAGATCTTTTACCGGTTCGGCAGACAGATGACTGTGAAAAATATCAGTTCTTTTGCGGCAAGTACGGCGTTTTTTCTGTTTATTTCACTGATACCGATCCTGTATCTGGTCTGTTCCATTCTGCCCTATGTGAATATCACCCAGGAGACGCTGCGGGAGTCCATCAATGCGGCGCTGCCGGGCGTGATCGGGATGTTTTTAAATTCCATTATCGCGGATGTGTACGGGCAGTCGGCGGGAGGGATCTCCCTGGCGGTACTGGTGATGCTGTGGTCCGCGGGAAAAGGGATGATGGCGCTGATGCGGGGACTGAACGCGGTCAATGAGGTGGAGGAGGAGAAAAACTATCTGTATGTCCGGGTGATTGCCGCCGTATATACGATCCTTTTGATTGTTGCGGTGATCATATCCATGTTATTCAGCGGTTTCGGAAAATTTATTCTGAAAATGTTTATCGACAGCCTGCCGGGAGGCGGCGTTTTGTATTCCGCGCTGGGGCGGATCAGGTTTTTATATGCGTGGATCGTGCTGACGGTACTGTTTATGCTGATCTACAGTTATGTGCCGGGGAAAAACCAGAAGTTTCTGCTGCAGATGCCGGGAGCTCTTTTCACAGCGGTAATCTGGAACGGCTTTTCTTTTGTGTTTTCGGCATATCTGGAATATTTCGGGGATTTTGGTATTTATGGCTCTCTGGCGACGGTAGTGATCGTACTGCTGTGGCTTTACTGGATGAGCTACATTGTGATGGCTGGGGCCCACATCAATAAATATTTCAGGCCCGCCAATGAATTTATATGGGAGAAGAGGGTGCGGCGGAAAGGGTAGGCGATTGCTTGTGGCAGAGCGGACACCCGAACAGGACAGAATGGAAGAAAGCTTAAGGATTGGATAATCGTCATAAATATACCTGAGAGATGTGTGGAATACATGGGGGGATGAGGATGAAGGGAATAGTAGGGTACGGAGTTATCGGACAGCAGATGATTTTCTTTGCACGGATCGTTCTCGCGATGTTGTGCGGGGGAATCATCGGCATTGAGAGACAGCAGAGGATCAAGGTGGCGGGGACGAGAACCCATATGATGATCTCCATGGCGGCGGCGCTGATGATGCTCATCTCAAAATACGGGTTTCTGGATGTGATCGGAACGGCAGGGGTAACCTGGGATGTTTCCAGGATTGCGGCCAGCATTATCACCGGCATCGGTATTCTGGGCGGGATTATCATTACGGGTAAACAGGGACATGTCAGCGGTACGACTACGGCGGCGGGGCTGATGGCGACCATCGCCATCGGGATGGCCTTCGGTGCGGGTATGTACGGTATGGGAGTCAGCGTGACGGCGCTTGTGCTGATCATGCAGTATCTGCTGCACCGTAATCTCTGGATCGTAAAACAGACGATCAGAGCGCAGGTGGTGTTCCATATCGAACACGATGCCGGAGAGTACGAAAAAGTGCTGGAAAAGCTGGAAGGGTATCATATTCATGTGCAGCAGTTCAGATGGGAGAAGATAAACGGCGAGGCTTTCCAGATCAGCTGTCATGTGACCATCCCGGCGCGGTATACGAAGGAAGAGATCATTTCCATTTTTGCGGGAATGCCGGAAACGGAAAATTTTGAGATCGTCTACATATAAGTTCCTTTCTGATTTTGTGAAATGTTGGGGGTGTTTTTTATATCACACTCAAAATGATAGTGCTTCCGCAGGATTTCAAGACCTTCCTCGGGGGGATAAAAGAACTGTTTATCACAGTTGTCCGCGACTTTCCTGCCCGGGGGTGCGTCCGTGTTTCTGAAATCCTTCAGCGACAGATTGTAGACGGATTTTAATCTTTTGTTTAAATATTTGCTGTCGGAAAAGCCGCTCTCCAGACAGATATCTGTAATACTCCTGTCTGTCTTTTTTAACAGAAGGAGCGCGTGTTCGAAGCGCAGAGAATTCAGGTATTCCTGGAAAGACATATTTGCGGCGTCTTTAAACAGATGAGATAAACAGGTCATGGAGAGATTTTCTGACTCCGCCAGAGACGACAGGGTTATTTTTTCCGTGTAGTGCCGATGGATATAGTTGATGATACGCGTGAACCGTTTTTCCTTTTCTCTGGAGTGAAAGACGTTTGCTTCATTTTCAAGATGATAGGGCACAAACATGATCAGATAGGAAAACAGGCGGTAGAGATCGCTCATGCAGCGCAGTTCAAAGCCTTTGTCATTCAGACAGTAATTGTATCCGAGATTCAGACATACACGGATCATTTTTAACGCCTCTTCAAAGGGCGTGATGGAGGTTATGTTGGCGGTGTCAAACCGGATATGCCGAATGGACGGATAATGGGCCGCACAAAAGGCGGGATCCGCCTGAATGGCAAGAACGATACAGTGACTCTGCATACTGTACAGCATATGGAAGGTATCCGGATTGAACAGCGCAATCTCTCCGGGGCCGATTGAAAAGTCTTCCGCGAGGGTTTTGACATGTAAATTTCCCTCAATCACCTGAAGAATTTCAAAGTCGCGATGGGCATGCGGTGTGCGGTAAGTTAAGCTGGAAAGAAAAAGTTGATGTTATTTATGCGGGTATGGGGAACTTTCTCATACTCGTTTTTTGGCTGATTTTCGTACATGCGGGATCTTCCTCCAAAGAAAAGTATGTCTTCTTTTATTATAGTACAGAAGCGTTTTATCGCAAATGTTTTTTTGCTGAAAAACAGCAAACTTGTCGTAATAGCACAGCAACAATCGCATAGAAGAAAAGAATTTTCTTTTATATAGTTAACTTATCGAGCCGGATGCGTTTATCGGGGATGCCCATTGAAAAGCGAATAGTCTTGACAATACGGCTGATCCTGCGTATGTAAGGGAAGTGAAAGAACTTCTGGCAAAGTATGATCTGAAATGCTGGGCGATCGACGAAATGAAAGCGACAACTCATGCCGCAAAAGCGATGGGGTGGATGTGGTCACATTCTTTATGGGATCGCCTGTCTGGAAATACTGGTATTCGTTTCCCCAGACTTCCGGGTAAATGATAGAGGTAGGATATCAGACTGTCAAAGAGCTCTGGAGTCCTATCATGGATGATAAAGTCTGACAGACATAAAACAATACATATCAATAAAAAGGAGGCAGCATATGTCAAAGTTTAAATTTTCAGTAGGACCGTGGAACGTACATACAGGTGCAGATTCCTACGGACCGGAGACAAGAAAAGACATTCCGGTGGAGGAGAAGTTTAAAAAATTTGCGGAGATGGGATTTTCCGCAATCCAGTTCCATGATGACGACGCGGTGCCGAACATCAACGACTACACGGAAGAGGAAATCAAAGAGAAAGCGCGTGAATTAAAAAAGACGCTGGATAAATACAATTTGAAGGCTGAATTTGTTGCGCCCCGCCTCTGGATGGATCCGCATACGGCGGACGGCGGATTTATGAGCACCTCCGAGGCGGACAGAGAGTACGCCATGTGGAGAGCTTACCGCTCCATCGATATTGCAAATGAGCTGGGATGTGATATGATCGTATTATGGCTGGCAAGAGAGGGCACTGTATGCGCGGAGTCCAAATCGCCGGTGTGGGCGACAAAGATGCTGATCGAAGCCATCAATAAGATGCTTCAATATGATTCAAAGATCCGTGTCTGCATCGAGCCCAAGCCCAATGAGCCGATCGACAGAAGCATCTGCGGTACAATGGGACACGTTATGGCAATTTCTGCAGCGACCATCGATCCTTCCCGTGTAGGCGGCAATCTGGAGAGTGCCCATGCGATCCTCGCAGGATTAGATCCCGCGAACGAGATCGGGTTTGCGCTGGCAATGAACAAACTGATGACCGTTCACTTAAACGACCAGAACGGCATCCGCTATGATCAGGATAAATCCTTTGGCGTGGAGAACCTGCGCGCGGCGTTCAATCAGGTAAAGGTGTTAAAAGAGAACGGCTACGGCGATCACGGCGAGTATGTGGGCCTTGATGTGAAGGCGATGCGCACGACAAAGGATGAGGACAGCTATAAACATCTGGAGAACAGCCTGAAGATCTTTAAGGCGCTGGAAGAGAAAATAGATCGCTTCGATTATGACTTCCAGAAAAAATGCGTGGAGAACCGCGACTTTGAAGGGCTGGAAATGTATGTGATGAATCTTCTGATGGGGGTGGAATAATTAGGTCGTATGGGAAAGAAAAAGGTAATAGCGGCAGGTCATATCTGCCTGGATATTACTCCCGTTTTTCCGGGTACCGGGGCAGAACATCTTGAGGATGTTCTGTCGCCGGGAAAACTGGTGGAGGTGAAAGAGGCGGACGTGCATACCGGCGGTTCAGTGGCCAACACAGGGCTGGCGATGAAAATACTGGGCGCGGACGTCACGCTGGTGGGAAAGATCGGGAACGATGCCTTCGGGGATATGATCTTAAATATTTTAAGACAATATGATGCGGCGGAGGGGATGTTGCGTTCGGACAGCTTTTCCACGTCCTATTCCGTAGTGATTGCGGTGCCGGGAATCGACCGGCTTTTTCTGCATAATCCGGGGGCGAACAATGCCTTTCGGGCGGATGATATTCCGGACGGCGTTCTGAAGGATGCCGTATTGTTTCATTTCGGTTATCCGCCGATTATGAAGGCCATGTATGAATATGACGGAGCGGAACTTGTGAAGCTTATGAAGCGTGTGAAGGCAGCGGGGGCAGCGACGTCGTTGGATATGGCGGCAGTGGATGCAGCCTCGGAAGCCGGGAAGGCTGACTGGGAAAAGATCTTAAGCCAGGCCCTTCCTTTTGTGGATTTCTTTGTGCCCAGCGTGGAAGAGTTGTGTTTTATGCTGGAGCGAAACCGCTTTGCAGAGTGGCAGTCCCGGGCAAAAGGGAGAGATATCACGGAGATCCTTAATGTGGAGACAGATATCAGGCCGCTTGCAGACCAGTGCATGGAGCTGGGCGTGAAGGTGCTTTTGATCAAATGCGGCGCGCCGGGAATCTACTACCGCACGGCGGACAGGGAAACCCTAGGGCAGATCGGAGGAGATCTGATGCCGGAACCGGAGAAATGGGCGGATCTGGAAGGCTTTGAGAGAAGTTATGTGCCGGAGCGGATCGCATCAGGCACGGGAGCCGGAGACACCAGCATCGCCGCCTTTTTAACGGCAGTGTTAGATGGATGCGGGCCTAAGGAGTGCCTGCGCCTGGCCACGGCGACGGGGGCCTGCTGCGTTGCGGCCTACGACGCTCTGAGCGGTTTAAAGAACTTCAACGAGCTGCGGGAAAAGATAAGACAGGGATGGAAAAAACAAGGGTAAACCGGAAGAGGTGACGAAATGTTAGTAAATATGAATGAGATACTGCTTCCCGCAAAGGAGGGTGGATACGGTGTTGGATTTTTTAACGCGGTGAATGTGGAGATGGCGAGGGCCATTATCGAAACGGCGCAGGAGCTGCGGGCTCCGGTGATGGTGGGGACGGCGGAAGTCCTGCTGCCCGCGATGGCGCTTGAAAGAGTGGCGGAATACTTGATCCCGATGGCGAAAAAGGCCAGCGTCCCGGTGTGCGTTCACTATGACCACGGTCTGACCTTTGAGAAATGCATGGAGGCTTTGAAACTGGACTTTACGTCTGTCATGTACGACTGCTCCACGGATTCCTATGAGGAAAACGTGGAGAAGGTGGCGGAGATGGTAAAGATCTGCCATGCCATGGGCGTGACCGTGGAAGGAGAGTTAGGGCATGTGGGCGACAACGCGGGAGCGGGGAAGCTGGAAAATCCCAGCGATTATTTTACAGATCCCGATACCGCGGCGGATTTTGTCACGAGAACAGGCGTGGATGCGTTGGCTGTGGCGGTGGGCAATGCCCACGGCGATTACGCGTTTCCGCCGAAACTGGATTTTGAGAGGATTCAGGTGATCTCCGAAAAGACGGACCTTCCACTTGTGCTGCACGGTGGCTCCGGCCTTTCGGATCAGGATTTTCAGAGGGCGGTGAAGCTTGGTGTGTCTAAAGTAAACATTTTCACGGATATCGATAAGGCCGGGAAACGCGGCGTGGAGGCTGGTATCGCGGCGGGAGAAAAGACCATGATGGGACTGATTCCCTACGAGATCACCGAAATGAAAAAGGTGGTAAGAGAAAAAATGCTGCTGTTCGGATCCGACGGCAGGGTATAAAGAGGACATAAATGAAAAATGCCCTGAGGGAATCAAAACTTCAGGGTATTTCTCTCTCAGTCAAATACTTTTTTCCATGTGCGGCAGCTTACCGCCGTCTACATTGTATCCCCCGTCCGGAAGCTGAAGCCTAAAGCGGCGCGTTTACAACTCCGCAACAGTTTTGTGATATATTTTATAAAAATATTAGGAAAGGAACAGGGAAAAATGGCTGAAATCCTGATCGTGGAGGACGAGGTTTCCATCAATGAACTGATTAAAAAGAATCTGTGTCTGGCGGGGCATCACTGTGCGCAGGTGTTTGACGGGAATGACGCGATCGCGCTGGCCGGACGGGAAAAGTTTGACCTGATCATCCTGGATATCATGCTGCCCGGGGCGGACGGCTATGAGGTGTTAGAGCAGATTCAGGGGACTCCCGTCATTTTTCTGACGGCGAAGAGCGAGTTGTCCGACAAACTGCGGGGCTTAAGCCGGGGCGCGGATGATTACATCACAAAACCCTTTCAGATGTTGGAGCTTGCGGCCAGAGTGGAGGCGCTTTTGCGGCGCACAAAAAGGACGGAACAGTATTTTGAACTGGACCATGTGCGGCTGGATTTTGAGAGAAGGCTCATTTTTGTGGACGGAAAACCGGCGGACTGCACGCCGAAAGAATACGAGCTGTTTGATACTCTCGTAAAAAACCGCAACATTGCGCTCTCCAGGGAGAAGCTTTTGGATCTGGTCTGGGGCTACGACTTTGAGGGGGGAACCCGCACGGTGGATGTGCATATCCAGAGGCTACGGGCCAAACTCGGTCTGGAGAAGCGCATCGTCACGGTCTATAAGCTGGGGTATCGGCTGGAGGCACCCTCGTAAAAATAAATAGGTTTGTTTGCGAGACAGCCCCTTTGAACGCGAAAAACCGAAAGGATCTTTCATACGATGAAAAAAAAGACTTTCGTTGTGATATTATTGCTATTTACCATATTCATGAATTCGAGCATGCTGATCGTCTCCATTATCACGCTGCGGGAGCAGATCTCTGCGGAGCGGGAGACGGTTCTGGCGGAGCACTATGTGATCTCCTCGGGCCTGATAGGGGACATGCAAGCCGTGCAGAACCGGGGCGGGGATGTGCGGGAGTCCATGGAGAAACTGATGCGGACCTATGCCCGTTATTCCCAGAGCAGGGACAACGGGTTCGCGGTGTCCTGCGACGGGGAATGGATCTGGTACTCGGGAGTGGAAGCGCCGAAGGAGGATCCGGGCGGTCTTGGGGAGCAGACGGACCAGTCCGAGCGGATGGTTTTTATGCGGCGGGAACCGGCATGGCAGCTGTGCGTCTACGGGCGGTTTCCCGCCCCTTATCAGGAGTACGGGCTCTGGTACTGCGCAGGTCTTGCGGATACTATGGAAGCCTGGCGGGGAATGAAAAACATGCTCTTTACTGTGAGTATGGCGGTGACCATGCTTCTGGCACTTTTTCTGGTGAAATTTCTGGATATTCTGTTTCGGCCGCTGCGGGAAATTTCCGTGGCCTCCCGGGTGATCGCGGAGGGGGATTACCACACCCGTCTACAGGTCAGGGGGAAGGATGAGATCGCGGTAATGGCGGAACATTTCAACCGGATGGCGGAGCAGGTGGAAGCCCAAATAAAGTTGCTGCAGGAGACGGCCGATAAAAAGCAGCAGTTTATCGACAATTTTGCCCACGAACTGCGGACGCCGTTGGCGGCGATCTACGGGTATGCGGAGTATCTGCAGAAAGCCCCCGCCTCAGAGGAGGAACGCTTTGAGTGTACCCGGTTCATACTCTCTGAGTGCAAAAGGCTCCAGAATATGGCTTATCAGCTTCTGGATCTGGCCGCCCTGCGGGAGATGGAGACGGAAGTTTGTCCGGTGGAAGAACTGTTTCGGCAGATTTGCAGGATCATGCAGGTGAAGGCGGAGCAATGTGGTATTACTCTGTCCGGCGATTGCCACGGGGAGCAGGCCATCGGAAATATGGAACTTCTGATCACGCTGCTCAACAATCTGGTCGACAATGCGCTGAAAGCGAGCCCTGCGGGTTCCGCGGTGAAGCTTTGTGCGGCGGAGAAAGACGGACAACTGATTCTGGAAGTGGCGGATCAGGGCATCGGCATGACGAAGGAGCAGATCGCTCATGTCAAGGAGGCCTTTTACCGTGTGGACAAGTCCAGGAGTCGTGCCGCGGGCGGAACGGGGCTCGGGCTCTCCATCTGTGAGAGGATCGTGGAACTTCATCGGGGGAGACTGGAATTTGTCTCGAAGCCGGGGGAGGGGACGGTGGCACGGGTTTTTCTGTCTGGGGAAAATGGGGACAGAACAGATTTCAGGTAGTTTCGCGGACGCCCGGATAGATATATTCGGGCTGGTAACAGGATTAACTAAACGACATTGAATCAAAGATTCCGTTATAGTAAAAATATTTACAACTCTATAACAGGACGGATATTTTTCCGAAATATTGTTCCGCTATTCTGGGATTGTAACGAAGGGATGCGGCACGGGAGACAGAGGATACAGCCGATATGTTTCTTTCGGCATAACAGGCAGCTGAGAACGCTGCGGAAGGGCATAAGCTGAGGGTCAGCTGAAAGGGCAGTTGATAACGCCACAGGGAGGCGTTTGCTGTAAGCCGGTGAATACGGTTGTATAAGTGTTAGTGTCAGCAGAAAAATTCAAAAAGGAATAGCGAGGAGAAAAAATGAAGACAGAAAAGAACAGAAACGCACAGAAAAAATCAGACGGCAGAAAAGGCAGAAGATTTGGAAAGATCGCGGCGGCGGTCGTAGCAGTCAGCAGTATCAGCGCCGGAATATTCGGGCTTATGGCGGAGATAACGACAGAGGCCGGATTAAGCGGGGTGGAGAAGATTCCCACCAGTTACCATGTGCCGGCGGCGACAGCCATTCCGGAGGTGCAGACGGCGGAGGATATGGCAAAAAATAACCGCGAATCGGGCGATGCAGCTGAAAACAAGAGCGGTGGGACAGACAGGGAGGCAGGAGATAACGGTTCCGACGAAACAGCCGGGGAGAAAAACTATCATGTCAGCATGAGCAGTCTGAATACAGGGACACCTACCTCCATTGATCTGACCATGGAAGAAGCGGCGGCACTCGGCATGAAGTATCTGCAGGACATCATGGGCTTTGACGAAGAGGGAGTGAACGTTTATATGAGCTATAACAGCGGCACTGAGACGTTCCCTCGTGCATTCTGGGATGGCGATGTGCGCTTTGGGGAAGAAGTGCTGACAGATGACGATACCTGGAACTTTTTTATCGACGCTGTGACAGGGGAACTCTTTATGTTGAGCTGTACGGAGACGCTGGATGTGGATGTGCCGTTAGGGTATGATTCTTCTCTGGAAAACAATTATGGCGTTTATGCGGATGCGGCGAAAGCGCTGGCGGAGCGCTGCAATCTGGTGGGTGGTCCCGTAAGGGAAGTAAAATACGGCTCGCAGGGGTACGGCAGCAACAACCCGGATATCACCATGGAGGTGTATGGAGAAAATGGACAGATGGCGCTCCTTTCATTCTCCCGCTATAACCAGAGGTTCCTTGGACTTATCACGGATACCAGCAGAGTCATCACGGACAGGGCCATGGAGGATCTGATGAAGGAGAGCGAGGAGGCTACGGACTGGCAGACGGAGACGCTGGAGGACGGCAGCGTGATACAGTGGAGATAGAGATCATGTAAATGGTTCATCCCATCCGGTAAGCAGCCGCAGGGATGGACTGTTATAGAAGTGATGATGATTTATACCGAAGTTTTAGTTGACAGGATATGTGAATCAAGATTCGCATCTCATATGCACTATTTGTTGAAGAGAGGAAGGAATAATCATCTGCTTGAATCTTCTAACGGAGAAATCTTTTATTCCGTTAGGGAAGATTATCCGGATACTTACAAGTGTGCAGTGAAGGTGAAAGAATATATAAGCAAAGCGGCGCAAATAGATCTGACAGAAGAGGAATTATTGTATCTGATGCTGCACATTAACCGATTATGTAGTCGTGAGGACTGTAACCAGTAGGGCGGAAACCTCATACATAAAACACAGCGTTTTTATGTATGGGGTTTTGCTTTTAAAATGATAACAAAATATAGCGTACGGATATTTTGTTGGATATAAAAAATAAGGAGCTTCCTGTATAATTCAAATATAGGGAATTCCAAGAAGGGTGGTT
>OFGN01001831.1_pt1 | contig 13355 bp, 11 predicted proteins | sample 1521821 | NCBI WGS metagenome assembly OFGN01 (sample SAMEA3504094, study PRJEB24116) | mouse gut metagenome | biome: mouse gut; feature: mouse-associated habitat; material: faeces | place: Denmark | collected 2011
CCGCGACATCTGCCGCTACAAGGCCATCGCCCAGTTCGCGTCACGCCTGACCATCTTCCCGGACATGTGCCACGGCTGTGGCGGCTGTTTCGCGGTGTGCCCTTCCGGTGCGCTCACGCCGGGCAGCCGGGAACTCGGCGTCCTTGAGCACGGCACCGTCCTCGAAGGCCGGGGGCGTTTCCTCATGGGCCGCTCGCGCATCGGGGAAGCCATGACCCCGCCGCTGCTGCGCGTCCTGCGTGGGAGGCTGGACGGGATGCTTGAAGAGGCCCCCGGCGACGCCCTCATCGACTCGCCTCCGGGCGTGAGCTGCCCGGCCATGACCGTGGGGCTCGACGCGGACGCCGTGCTCCTCGTGGCCGAGCCCACGCCCTTCGGCTTCCACGACTTCAAGCTGGCCCATCAAGCCTTCCGGCAGCTCGGCAAGCCCGTTGCCGTAGCCATGAACCGCGCCGCCATGCCGGACAACGCCGCCGGCGATGAAAGCCTGCGCGCCTATTGCCGGGAAAAGGGCCTGCCCCTGCTGGCGGAACTGCCCTTCGACCGCGCCGCCGCCGAGCACTACGCGGGCGGACAGCTCGTCGCCGCCACCTCTCCGGCGTGGCGGTCCCGTTTCGAGGCCCTGCGCGATGCGCTGCGGGCCTTTGCCCAAGGAGCCCCCCATGCGTGAAATCGTCGTCATCAGCGGCAAGGGCGGCACGGGGAAAACCTCGGTGTGCGCCGCCTTTTCGCACCTTGCCGCCGACAAGGTCATCTGCGATCTCGATGTGGACGCCCCGGACATGCACATCCTGCTTGATCCGCAGGTCCGGGTCAAAGAAGCCTTCGTTTCCGGCAACGAGGCGGGCATCGACCGCGACGCCTGCCGCCGCTGCGGGGTCTGTCTCGCCCACTGCCGTTTCGATGCGGTGAAGCGGGAAGGCGACGCCTACGCCGTCGACCCGCTGCGCTGCGAAGGCTGCGGCGTTTGCGTCGCCCTCTGCCCGGCCCACGCCATCGCGTTCCCGGACAAGGAATGCGGCGAGTGGTACGTGAGCGATACGCGCTTCGGCCCTCTCGTGCACGCGCAGCTCTACCCCGGGCAGGAAAATTCCGGGCGGCTCGTAACCCTGCTCAAGCAGCAGGCCCGGCAGCTCGCCAAGGACCGCGGGCTCGGTCTCGTCCTCTGCGACGGTTCGCCGGGTGTGGGCTGCCCCGTCATCAGCTCCCTTTCCGGGGCCAGCCTCGCCGTGACGGTGGTGGAACCCACCCCCTCGGGAAGGCACGACTTCGAGCGCGTGGCCGCCCTCTGCGATCACTTCCGCATCCCGGTGGCGGTCCTGATCAACAAGGCCGACCTTAACCCGCACGAGGAGGCCGCCATCCGCGAAATGGCCGCCGCGCGAGGCTACACGGTGGTGGGGAACCTGCCCTTCGATCCCGCAGTGACGGGCTCCATGATCCGGCGCAAGGCGCTGACCGAAACGGACACGCCTCTCGCCGCAACGCTTGCCGACATCTGGGAACGCGTCCGCACCCTCGCGGAAGCGCCCCGAAAACGCGGCTGAACCGGTTTTCCGGCACCGCATCCTTCTAACACAACAGGAGTTTTCCAATGAGCACGTATAAGCTGGCGATCCCCTCCGCCCTCCCCGGCGGCCTTGAAGCAGGCATGGGAATGCACTTCGGCCACTGCGACATCTACACCATCGTGGACATCGAAGACGGCGCGATCAAAGCCGTGTCCACCCTGCCCAACGTCCCGCACCAGCAGGGCGGCTGCCTCGCCCCCGTCCAGCATCTGGCCTCGCACGGCGTAACCACCCTCCTCGCCGGCGGTATGGGGATGCGTCCCCTCATGGGCTTCCAGCAGGTCGGGATCGCCGTCTACTACGCGGGCAACTTCCCCACCGTGGGCCAGTCCGTACAGGCCTTCATCGAAGGCAAGCTGCCCCCCTTCTCCACCGAATTCACCTGCGGCGGCGGGCATCACTAAGCCCCTCCCGGCGTAGGGCCGTTCAGACAGGACGGCAAAACGCCCTACGAAAAAGGACGCCGTGTTTTTTCAGACGCGGCGTCCTTTTTTCCAATCATTTCCACAACTGGCCCCCACCCTCTTTTTCCGTGTCCGCCCCCCCTCCCCGTGCCACTCCCCTTTCGCCAACGGCGGCTTTGGGCGCCCGTCCGGGGCCAACCGCGCCCGGGCGCTCAGAACCTCACATTTCCCCGCCCGGAATGAAGCCGCCTTGACAGGAAGGCTTTTTATCTATATGATGAAAATATATTGATTTTTCCATACTTTTTCTTTCAATACCCCCGTTTCACCAGAAGAGGTCTTCGCCATTGCGGTTGCAAGCTTGAGGCGCAAGGCCTTTTTTAAGGAACGCTCTTTGTGACTCCGAACAAGCCCTCGTCAAAACAATGAAAAAATCCACCATCAAGTCCTTGATTGCCTATAAAATGATTAGGGACGGCATCCTGTCCGGGGAATTTCTGCCCGGTTCGCGGCTGGTTCTTTCGGAACTGGAACAGAAACTGGGGCTGGGAAGAGGCCCGATCCGCGATGCGCTGATGCGTCTGGACCGCTCGGGGCTTATCGAGAACATCCCCTTCAAGGGGGCCATCGTCAAAGCGCCTCCCTCCCTTCAGGAACTGGAATACATTTACACGACGCGCCTGACCATCGAAAAGCTGGCCATCGCCGAAGCCATGAGCAAGGCCAACGCGCACCATCTTTCCAGCCTCCAAAAGATGGTCAACGCCTCCCTGAAGGAAATCAACATCCCGCAAAACTTCTATTTCCACGACCGGAAATTCCACGCCTACCTGTATACCATCGCCAACATGCCGCACATACAGGACATCATCAATACCCTGAACGAGCATATCGACATCTTCCTCAACACCCACATCTATGATTACGACTACCGTGAGGAGTCCATCCGCCATCACCAGAACATCGTGAACGCCATCCGGGAAAAGGACGCGGAAAAGCTCTTCACCAACCTTGAGGCCAATATGACCATCGGCCTGAAGTACCTCCACAGCCGCCTTGGAAACAAGGAGACGGGGCACACCCTTTCCGATACGGAAACGCGCGCGGCCCTGCGTATGGACAGGACATGAAAAAACGGCGGATGCACCATCCGCCGTTTCCGCATTGTTCTCTCTATAAAGGCTCTCGTCACGAGCCTAGGTATTTCCATTCTTATAAAACAAGCTCATACCGTTACAAAATATTGCTTTCCCCTTACTCCCGGTATGCCCTTTGATGAAGGGCGGCATAGCCTAGTTGGAGCGGGAAATCATGCGCAGGAGGTCTTCGCCGTTTATGCGCGGACGCCGCTCGCGCACGAAGGCGAGCGCCTCCTCCCGCCGTCCGTACAAATAGCCCGCCGCTTTCGCCAGCACATCGGCCAGCATGTTCAGCTCTTCCTGCGTCAGGCGCAGGGATTTCCACGTCCGGGCTTCCTCTTCCGTGACGATGAGCGACAGCATGGCCCCGAGCCCCGGCCACAGCCCGCCGTTTCCGGCGTAACGGTGCACGGCATCGGACATGAAGATGCTGCCCCCGGCATCGTGGCTGCACAGGGTGGCGAGCTCAGCCATAAGCTCGATCTTCTCTGAAGAGGCTTCCGCCTTGCCGTAGGCCTCACCGAGGCTGACGATGCGCTGCCCGAGACGCCGCGTCTCCTCCGAGAGGAACGTCCCCATCCGGGGATAGGTATCGGACTGCACAAGGACGGGATAGCCGCTCTCGCGCGCCGCCCGTTCGTAGCATTGCCCGCAAACCGGATTGTCGTATTCCCCATTCCAGCGCACGAAAAGGGCGTTATGGGCAAGGGGAGGCTCCAGCGAGGGCGCATAAGCTTTCCCTTCCAGAACAAGCAGGGGGATGGTGTCCATGTCCAGCGCCCGCATGATCTGCGCCTTGTTGCCGATGGGCACGCATCCCTCGGCGTCTTCGTTGGGTCCTATGCCGCCGCAGGTGGCGTTGATGGTCAGCAGCCACGAAACAGGAACCCCATCAATCTCCACGACTCCCCCCAGATATTCGCCGCAACAGTTGGGCATGTCCTCCGGGGCCGAGACGAGCGCGCAGGGCCAGGCGGCGCGCACGGTATCGAGCATCGCCTTGGCCGCGGCCAGACAGAAGGCGCACGCCTGCGTGCCCGCCCCCTGTCCGTAAACCCTTCCGAAAACAAGACTGGCCAGCGTCTGGGGCGCGGCGCAGCGCTGCCCTACGGCCCGCTGCATCAGGCATTCCTCATAGGGGGTGAAGCCGTGCAGCGCCCACGCCGACCCGGTGCCGCCCCCCCGCGTCGTCACCACCACACGCTCGCCGTCCAGCACCTTGACGGAAGCGATTTCAATATCAAGCGGGCAAGCCCGGCCCAACAGCGTCAAAAGGACCGCGAAACCTCCCGAATCCTCCTGAAAAAAACCGGAATGGGAAAAGGCATGTCCCACACCCACGTGACCGGCGATGCCGATCATCCCTTTTTGGTACGCAGAGGGCCTCAGTTCCATAATGACCTCAGAGCAGGAACAGTGAAAGTTGCGGAACGAAGGCGAGCACGAGGAGCCCCGCGATCATGACGCCCACGAAGGGAAGCACCGCCACGCTCAATCGTTCGATGGAAATCCCGGAAATGCCGCAGGCGACGAAAAGGTTCACTCCCACGGGCGGGGTCAGGAAACCGATGGAGACGGCGACGATCATGATGATCCCGAAATGCGTCATGTCGATGCCCGCCGCCATGACCAGCGGCTGCAGGAGCGGCGTGAGGATAAGGATGTTGGCCAGCGCGTCCATGAACGTACCCATGATCAGCAGGAGCACGATGATGGCCGTGAGCAGAACATACTTGTTCCCCGTCAGGCCGGAAAGGGCCTCGACGATAAGATCGGGGACATTGTAGATCATGAGCAACTGGCCGAGGGCCGAAGCCGTCGCTACCACAATGAAGATGGAGGCGGTGGTCAGGCAGGAACTCTTGAAAATGTCGACTACGCTTTTCCATGTCAGGGTCTTCAGGATCAGGCCCTCGGTCACGAAGGCATAGGTGACGGCGATGTCGCCCGCTTCAGTGGGGGTGGTGATGCCGCCGTAGATGCCGCCGAGGACGATGACCGGCACCACCAGCGCGTACTTGGCGCGGGAAAAGGCCGCGAGGGTTTCACGCCACGGGGCGCGGGCGTCCGTGTTCCGAGGCTGCGTGCGCCGGGCGATGACGTAACTCGCCACCATCAGCAGGAATCCGATGAAAATGCCGGGGAAAATGCCGCCGATGAACAGATCGCCTACGGAGACATTGGCCGTAGTGCCGTAGATGATCAGGGGCACCGAAGGGGGAATCATCACTCCGAGGCAGCCCGAGGCCGTATTGACGGCGGAGGCGAAGTCCTTGCTGTAGCCCTCCTTTTCCATCGCCGGGATCATGATGCCGCCTACCGCGGCTACGGTGGCGGGCGCGGAACCGCTCAGCGCGCCATAAAACATGCTGGTGAGGATGGAGACGTGAGCGAGGCCGCCCCTGATATGCCCCACCAGACATTTGGAGAAGCCGAGCAGCGATTGCGCCATGCTCCCCTTTTGCATGATCTCTCCAGAAAGGATGAAGAAGGGCACCGCCAGCAGGGGAAAGGAATCCAGAGAGAGCACAAGCTTCTGCATCAAAAACTCGGCGGGCAAATCACCTGCCAGCACCGCTACCACAACGCTTGAACCGATGGCCACGCCGATGGGCACGCTCAAAACGAGGAGAGCGACCAGCGTGATCGCGGCCAGAAGAATAGGCCATTCCATGGCTACCGCTCCTGTGACCCGCGGGTCCTGTTCAGGGAAAGCTGACGAAAGAACTTGATGAGCGCCCGGATGCCCATACAGGCCATGCCCAGAGGCAGGCAGGCGTAGACCATCCACATGGGAAACTGCATGGCGGGGGCGACCTGGCCGGTCTGCCAGACAAAACAGGTCATGTTCACGCCCCACACCGTCATCATCCCGCAAAAGGCCGCCGTCACTCCCAGCGCCACAAGAGGCAGATATTTCGCGCCCCACGCACCACCGCTCGTGCGCAGGATGGTGATGGCCAGATGCTTGTTCTCACGCTCCGCGTACCCCGAGCCGATATAGACGAGAGCGATAAAGAGGTATCTGCCCAGTTCCTCCGGCCAGTCGAGCGAATAGGAAACGCAGTAGCGGAAAAAGACCTGCAGGATGATCGCCACGGACATCAAGGCCAGAAGAAACGAGGAAAGCGTTTCTTCAAACCGATCAAGAAAATGGAGCATCGCGACACCTTCTTTTGAGAGGGTGAGGGCCCCCGGAGGGGCCCCGGTCGGGTTACTTCCTGCCGATGGTATCCTTGATTTCCTGAACCACCGCGGGAGGCACGGCATCAGCGAAGTCTTCGACAATACCCTTGGTCGCCTCCACCCAGCGCTGGCGCTCTTCCGGAGAGAGTTCGATGATCTCGCCGCCCTGCTCCACAATCTTCTGCTTGATCATGTCTTCGTTCTTGCGGATGGTTTCCCGCTCGAACTTCTGCATGACGGCGAAGGATTCGCGAATCCACTGCTGTTGCTGCGCATCAAGCTTGGACCAGAAGGCCTTGGAGACCAGCACCAGATGCGGGCTGTAGAAGCTGTTGGTCATGGTCACGTATTTGGTGATTTCTGGGAACTTGTTGAACCACGCGAGGTTGAGGTCGATGTCGATGGCGTCCACGGTCTTCTGCTGCAGGGCCGTATACACTTCGCCCCAAGCCACGGGAGTGGGGTTCATGCCCAGCGCCTTCAGGATGGCGATGTGAGCCTTGGAATAGGTAGCGCGAATCTTGAGATCGCGGGCGTCTTCGAGCTTGCGCACGGGGCGGCTGCTGAAGATGTTCCTGAAGCCGATTTCAATATAGCCTAATCCCATGATATTGTTCTTTTCCAGCGCCTTGGCAAGTTCCTGTCCCAAAGGCCCGTCGGTAATCAGGTCCGAGCTTTCATAGTCGGGGATCAGAAAAGGCATGTCGAACATCATCAGCTTGGGATTGAACACGGAGAAATTGTTGGGCGCATCGGCTCCCATCTGGAGCACGCCCATTTGCAGGCCCTGCACCACGGCGTCAAAGTTGCCGTATTTGGAACTGTCGTAAATCTGCACCTTGAAAGCACCGTTAGAGCGCTTTTCAAGATCGGACTTGAACAATTCAAAGGCCTGACCTTCAGGATGGGAGGGGACGTTGGGGTGGGCGATTTTGATGACCGTCGCGGCAAAGCCCGAGGAAGCCAGCATCACGATCATCAGACAGGAAAGGGTGAGCAAACGAAAAATCCTCATGACGCCTCCATGAATAAGAGATGAAAACAAAACAGCCCTTATCGATATGACCGCAGAACGTCCGGATCGTTCTGGCGGGACCATGCTGTCTTATATGTGGCGAGGCTCATGCCGGAGTTCCGGCATGGATGAAAAGGAATTTTCTAACATGCCCAGAGTGAGCGATCCTCGCCTTTTTGTCAAGATTTCATGAAATATTTTTGAAAATATTACATAATATACTGTTTTACATATCTATATTAACAAATTTATATTCATTTCGCCTCTCTGACACTCATTTTTCTATTTATTAACCCATTAAAATAACATGAAATAAAAATAGGACCCTTCTCAATTTTGTCCACAGATAATGGGATGTTGAGAGAGAGGGAGGGAGAGAGAGAGAGAGAGAGAGAGAGACTTCTGTGGAAATCCTGAACGGCTGTGAGAGGTATTTCCTCCTGCGCGCTCTTCAGGAAAGGGAGGGGGTCACAGAGGATGCTCCAAAGAGGGCAAGGGGCCGGACTATGCTCTTCAGAAGAAATAAATCCATGAGGAACATAGGCTATCCGGGCTTTGGACGGAGGAGAGATAAAAAGGGGCTTCTTCCTCTCATCGTGGGGAGAAGGCATACCATCTTGTCAGGGCACAGGGCGTTTGCTAGATAGTTCCTCACCCGCCCCCCTTTTCCGACTCTGCGGGCCCGGGAACATGGCCCGAGCGAAGCGCCCCCCATACAACGTTTCTTTTCCCATTTCCCCTGAATAAAAAGAAAGGGGCACGGGGATGGGCTTGCGGCCCTTCCTGAAAACCTTCCCACACAATCCCGTTTTCTCCTCAACCAACAAGGAAATCCCATGAAACTGCTGCTCGTCACATCCCGCCCCGAAGCCTGGAACGAATGCCTGCCCGTTCTTACAAACGCCGGAACGCTGCAAAAAGCGGCCTCGCTGGAAGATGCCAAGAACGCGGTGAGCAGCGCGCCTCCGGCGCTCGTCATTCTCGATCTCGGACTGGAAGACAAGGCGCTCCGGCAGGCCGTCATCGACATCATGATGATCGACGCCAGCGTGCACACCGCCGTGGTCAGCGATATGGAGCCCGAAGCGTTTCATGAAGCCACCGAGGGCCTCGGCATCCTCATGCCGCTCCCCTCGTCGCCCACGGCGGCCGACGCGCAACGCCTCCTCACGGCGCTTGCGGGGGTCATGTAAGTCCCTCTCTGCTCAAGCGGCTTTCCCTCTTTTTCCTTTGCCATTCTCCCTCTTCCTACCCACAAAAAAAGGACACCCCCGGTGTCCTTTTCTCATGCCTCTGTTATAGGAAATGATTGATACTTTTTAACTCACTGGAATTTCATAGCTTTTCAACCCTGTTGAGGCAACAGGCTCCATAATGCAAAAACTTTCATCCCTCTTATTCTGAAATTACAGAGGAAATATACCAATCGGCTGCTTATGACAGAGCCTTTCTCCTCCCCCAAACGCAGCTTTCCCCCGCTATACGCTTTTTCCCTCTCTTTTCCGGCCCATCGCCCCGCTTTTCCCTACCAACACTCTCCCACAGCCGCGCGCCTCTTGGACTCCCGCCGCGCGGCCTCCCCACCAGTCGAAACGTTTACGGGGATGAGGGGTAGGGGTCTGGGGGAAGGGAGAAGGACCGCTTTTCAAAGCGGTCCTTCTCCCCTCCCCCAGCCGTCATTCATACCGCAGCACGCTCATACCCCGCATACGCGCCAACAAAAGGTTGTCCTTACGGACGTCGGCAAGCTCCGCCCCGGGCCGGAGGGAAGTGACCACCGCCCGGCCAATGATATGGCGGCCTTCCCTGCCCCTTTCTTCCGTTCGGATGCCCCACATGTCATGGAACATGACGGGCTGCCCCTTGTACGTGCCCAGATAGAGGGTAATGTGGCCGGGCAGCCACAAGAGGGTGGCAAAGGGCACGCCTTCCTCTTCGATGACGCTTTCCTTACCCGAAGGCGAGGCTTTGACGAAGCTGACGAAACGCCATGCCTTGGCCTGCGCCGAGGAATTGCGGGGAAGCCAGAGGCCGAAAGGGACGAAAAGGTCCCTCATGGCCTGCGAGCAGTCGCGGTCCTGCAAATAGCCGCCCCAGCCGTAGGGCTGGCCCATCATGACATTCCCCAGACGGGCCACCGCCTCAGGGGTCAGGGGAATGGGCTTCAAGACGGCGTCCGAAGCGGAGACGGGAGAGGCTACGGCTACGGCGCGGCCCTGCGTGTCGCGCACGGGGACAAGCAGCGTGAGGGTGGAGCCGGACGTGGACAGGACGGGAAGCATGGTCCCCAGATGCCCTGTGGTCACATAGCGCCCGGCGCGATCCCGCAAGGGGACGTCATCGCGCACGATGACCGCGTAGGAACCGTTTTTGTAGCGCGAACGGAATGCGCCGTCCGTCAGCGCCGTATCCGACGCGGGCACCCAGCCCGCAACGAGGCCCGTCTCCACGTAGAGCCACGCGCCGTCGGCGGACTCGTGCAGCACCAGCAGGGGCATGCCCACGGGCAAGGCGGAATATTGAAAAAGATCGAATGGATATCCCTGCCCCGCCTTGGACGGATCGGAAAAGCGGGGACGGTGCGTAGGCGCTTCCCGCAGGACGGTGGGGCGCACGGTGATCGCCTTGTCGAGGCGGGAAGGATAGCTTTCACGGGCGGCGTTGGCCGCCAGCTTGTCCCAGTTCTCCTGCGACCACGGCAAGAGATTCTCCGCCCAGCCGCGCGGCTTGCTCGGCTTTTTCAGGCCGCCGAAAACGGCGAAAGCTTCCGAGGCGGGCACCGATCCCCGCGCCGCTTCCCACGGGCCAAAGAAAAGGCGATTGAAACGGTCATCCTGCCGCGCCTGCTCCGCCGGAGAAAGAAGCCGCTTGCCGGGATCGCCCTGCCGCGCGTAGACAAGCAAATCCTGCGGGAGCTTGCGCAAATCCGCAATGCTTCCGGCTGGCCCCGCGTACTCGCCCGCGCCCGGCCCGGCTTTCGGGCCGCGCTGCGCGCCGCAGCCCGCGAGAGCCACAAAACAGCACAAAAAAAGACCCAGCGTCAGCACCCGTCCCGGCGCGGGGGACAGGAGCGCCCTCTTGATCAACCAAAGACCGTGCCTCAAGCCCCGCAGGAGGCCGACCTCCCGCCATGCTTCGGAGAGCCGCAACGATGCCGGGGGAAAAGCCCTGCACGCGGCTTTCCCCCCGCTTTTGACACAGGGGGACGCATCCTCCCCCGCAGGTTCGAGAAGCGTAATCATGATTCCTCGCTTTGCGGCGCGACCAAAGGCGCTCCCAGACGCCGCGCCAGCCACGTATACCGCTTTTGCATCCGATTGTTCTTGACCGCCATCGCCAAGGCCCGGGGTTCTCCCACCAGCACAACAAGACGTTTGCCGCGCGTCACCCCGGTATAGATGAGATTCCGCTGCAAGAGCATGTAGTGCTGGGTCATCAACGGAATGACCACGGCAGGATATTCCGAGCCCTGTGATTTGTGAATGGAAATGGCGTAAGCCGCCACGATTTCATCAAGCTCTTCCCACTCGTAACCTACGAAGCGGTCGTCATAACGCACGACGAGGCATTTCTCCTTCTCGTCCACGCTGGAAATCCGCCCGATGTCGCCGTTATAGACGTCCTTCTCATAGTTGTTGCGGATTTGCATGACCTTGTCCCCAAGGCGGTAGACGCGCTCGCCGCGCTGGAGAGCCTCGGGCGAGGGATTGAGGGCCTGTTGCAGCCGGGCGTTCAGGTTGGCCGCGCCCACCGTGCCCTTGTGCATGGGCGCGAGGACCTGAATATCATCGAAGGGATCAAGCCCGAAACGGCGCGGGATATGGTTTTTCACCAGATCGACGATGATGTCGGCCACCCGCTCGGGGTCGTCCTGCCGCATGAAATAAAAATCGGACAGGCGATCCCGGGAAGATTCCAGACGCGGCAGTTCGCCCCGGTTGATGAGGTGGGCGTTGCAGACGATTTCACTTTCCGCCGCCTGCCGGAAGACCTCCACCAACTCGACCACGGGCATGGCCCCCGAAGCGATGAGGTCCCCGAGCACGTTCCCCGGCCCCACGGAGGGAAGCTGATGCACGTCGCCCACAAAAACAATGGTCGCCCCGAGCGGGGCCGCCTTGAGCAGGTGGTAGGCGAGCATGGTGTCCATCATGGACGCCTCGTCCACCACCAGCAGGCCGCAGGCGAGGGGGTTGTCCTCGTTGCGGGCGAAGCCGTCATCCTTGGGGGTGTATTCGAGAAGGCGGTGGATGGTGCGCGCCTCGCGGCCGCTGGCCTCGGACATGCGCTTGGCCGCCCGGCCCGTGGGCGCGGCAAGCAGAATCTTGGCCTTGTTTTCCGCAAAAACCTGAATGATGGCGTTGAGGATGGTCGTCTTGCCCGTGCCGGGGCCGCCGGTGAGAATCATGACCTTGGAGGAGGCGGCGGTGCGCACGGCCTCAAGCTGCTCCTCGGCCAGCGTGATGCCGAGACGCGAGACGACCTTCTCCACCACCTCGTCGGGTTTGGGAAAACGCACGGATTTGGGGGAGGCGAGGATACGGCGCAGATAATAGGCGATCTTCGATTCATAATGATGAAAGCGCATCAGATAGACGCCCACCTCGTCGTCCAGCTCCTCAAGGACGGCCCGCTCCTCCCGGACCAGCACGTCGACGGCCTCTTCCACCAGCTCTTCCGCGATGCCGAGCTGCGCACAGGTCTGGTTGACCAGAAGGCGGCGGGGGTAATAGACGTGCCCGTCCTCTATCTGCTTCATCAGAGTATAGAGCGTGCCAGCCTGAATGCGCAGGGGATGCTCGGACTCGAAACCGAGCTTGCCCGCCAGCGCGTCCGCGGTGAGGAAACCGATGCCCCGAATGTCCATCGCCAGCCGATAGGGATTCTCGCGCACGATGGCCAGCGCCTGCGGGCCGTAATGCTTGTAGATGCGTACGGCGAAGGCTGCGCCGATGCCGTGGGGCTGAAGGAACTGGACGAGGTTGCGCACGCCCTGATGCTCTTCCCAGCAGTCGCGTATCTGCTGGAGCTTCTTTTCGGTAATGCCGGAAATTTCGAGCAGGCGTTCGGGCTCCTCGTCGAAGATGCGCAGCGTATCTTCGCCGAACTTCTTGACGATGCGCGCCGCGATGACCTTCCCGACGCCCTTGATGAGCCCCGAGGCAAGATAGAGCTTGATGCCCTCGGCGGTGGCCGGAAGCAGGCTCTCAAAAGCTTCCATCTGCACCTGTCTGCCGAAACGGGCGTTGTTCACCCAGCGGCCCGTGACGCGCAGGGACGCGCCGGGCTGCGGGCTGCCCATATGCCCGACCACGGTAACGAGATCAAGCTCATCCTTGCCGTCGGGCCGCAGACGGAAGACGGTATAGCCGTTGTCCTCGTTGTGGAAGACGACGCGTTCCAGCGTGCCCTGCAAGGTCACGGCCTCGCTGAGGGAGGAAAGGGAAAGCTGCGGCATGAGCCTTACCCCATCCGGCGCTGGAGGAGCAGCGCGTCCGCCACCACAAGGGCGGCCATCGCCTCAAGCACCGGATTGACGCGCGGGATGGCGCAGATGTCGTGCCGCCCGCCCACGCGCAGGGCCACGGCCTCGCCCGCCGCATTCACGCTGCGCTGCTCCGTGGCGATGGAGGGGATGGGCTTGATGCCCGCGTTCATGACCAGCGTCTGCCCCGTGGAGATGCCGCCGAGGATGCCGCCGCAGTGGTTGGTTTCCGGGTTGCCGGGAGACGAGCCCTCTTCCGCGGGGCGGTAAGCGTCGTTGTTGAGGCTTCCGCGGCTGCAAAGCCGTCTCCGATCTCCACGGCCTTGACCGCGCCCACGCTCATGAGCGCCTGCGCAAGGAGCGCATCAAGCTTGTCGAAAACGGGTTCCCCAAGCCCGGCGGGAACGCCCGTAACCTCCACGCGCACGATGCCGCCGAGGGTGTCCCCCTCGCCGCGCACCTTGCGCACAAGCGCCTCCCACGTATCGACAACGGCGTCGCAGGGTGCGCAGAAAGGACGCGAGGCGGCCCCGGCCATCTCCTCCGCCGTAAAAG